>ERZ772901.82-NODE-82-length-89329-cov-26.924166_pt1 | contig 89329 bp, 62 predicted proteins | sample MGYA00512123_ERZ772901 | MGnify/ENA primary metagenome ERZ772901 (study PRJEB29015, sample SAMEA2737711) | human gut metagenome | biome: human gut; feature: human-associated habitat; material: faeces | place: China | collected 2012 ...
GGAGACTGAACGGATATCACCGGAAATGCTGAACGGGTATCCGCCGGAATATGCAATGCACTGCTGCATTTTCACTGCTTGCACAATGGCGTACATAGATAGAGAATTGAAACATTGTGAATCCATCTTTTTGTAGATTTTTGCGAAAATCAGTATAAGCTTTTTTGTCTTTCTTTGTTTCTGTTGGTAGGTCAAAAAGAACTAAAATCCACATAACTCTATATTCGCTGAAACGTTCCATTAGAATTCAGGATAAATGATTTTTCGTGATTCTCCAGAAAAGCATTTATATAGTGATGCCGTTGTTTGGCTTGCTGCTATCATAAGAGGACTTCTTTTCCCACTGATTCTGACATCTATTGTGGGGATGGATAATAAACTGGCTTTTACTTCTTTTGTAAGTTCCATTTTGTTTTCAGAGTATAGTTGATAGACTAGCCGGTCTATGAAGAGGCGATATGGTTCCATAATATCGTCTGCTAAGCAATAGGCATTGTATCGGTTATGATGGTGAATGCCTAATGTGGGTAATAATCCGCTTGTTACAAGAGAACGTGCGATAACTGCACGGAGAATGGCATAACCATAATTTAAAAGATTGTTAGGGGGTATGCCATCTCGGTCCCTTGTAAAGTTTTCGATGTCATGAAAAAGTGTTTTCCAGTAGAAAGCTGCAGCACGTGCTTCCAGATTGTCGGGGTCTCCACTTCGTACATCGTTAGCCCATATACGCATGCATTTTATATCTTCGTTTATACATATGGATAAGGAAGATGCTTGATTGTTGATTTTTGCTTGAATGGTTTGTTGCCATAGTTGTTTCTTTAAAGGCAAAGAAGCATCCAGTTGTTTCCGAAAACGCTCATTTTGGGTAGTGTTTCCATAGAGAGGGAGCATTAATCCTACAGGCATACTTTTACTGTCACAAGTAATAAGTGCACAATTATTTTCAAGCAATGCTTCAATAGCTCCGGAAGTAATGGTGATTTGTTTATTATCCAAAATAACAACGCCTATATCTTCAATAGGTTTGGTTATTTCAGATTGACGTTTCATCGCTTCCGGAAGTGAAGGACATTTCTCTACTTCCGGAAGTTTTATGACAAGTTGGGCATTACGTAATGATAGGTATGCTGGGTTACCAAAATATAATGTTTTCTTTATCATAGGCTAATTGACGTTATAATGTTTCCTAGTCTGTCTGTTTTGATGGGGATGCATATTTCTTTTATCATTTCATCTTGCCAAGTTTTTTGTGCTTTGTTATTACTTCCTAACTCAATAGTTTGAATTATGGGCTTTGCAACGAAATATGGAATGAAATGACATTCCCCTTCAGTACAACTCACCATCTTATAAATTCTATCTTTTTGTATTGGTTGATTAATATGTCCATTTTCTATTTCTTCTTTTGTTGGTACATATACTAAATCATTGGGTGATAATATAAATTTAGGTAGATTACCCTTTTCGTTTTCGGGTGCTGGTGACAAGCCTTTTTTTAGTCGTTCAATGACTACGTTTAATGGAATAGAGGCGAAACTGCGTTTATGGGCAGTTTCATATATTGCAAAGAACAGGTTAGTACCTTTTGCTGCCTCTACAAACTTAGTGGATTTATTTCCTGTTTGTCCAACAGCGAATTTATCGGCTTGTTCGTATGTTCTGACTTTATAAATTGGTTGATGAAATTTTCCATTATTATTTAGGGACATAATATTTTTATTCATTTGTTCAATACCTTCAGGTGAGAAGGCTTGTTCCGGATTATTGCCATTCTGCTCCAAATGGCGCAGTAAAATTTGTTGGATTCCTGTATCTGCAACTTTTTCTTCTATTTTCTTTTTATTGAAAGTTGTATTTATTGATTCACGGCAAGCAAAGAATCTGTTGGCAGTTTCTTTGGTGAAATAGTATACTGGTATCTTCTTTAGATTTATTTCTTGCCAAATATCTTTATTGTCTTCAAAGTATTTTTTGATTTGTTTTTCATTGAGTCCTTGCGTTAAAAGCTCTTTTATTTTTTTCTTTAAGTTTTTTTCAATAATTCTTTGAGGATTCTCAAGAACGGCTTTCAATGTAGCAGTGGTTGTTCTGCGCAGGTTGATTTCTCCATATACGGTTTCTTTATGCATGGGCTTACGGATAGCCCAGCTATCACCTTGTTTTTGTGAGCAACTTACTTTTTTCCCGTTTTCATAGTGGATATAATGGTTAGTTGTTTTATTGATAATACGCAGATTTTGTTTGAAGCTTACAATGATGTTGCCTAAAATGGAATACACATCTTGGGTAAATGTATCCCAAGGTTTGTCAATGAGCCATTGATAGTTTCCCAAATTGTCGGTTTTTGTTTTCTTGCATAATATTTGTCGCAGGTCTTGACGTGAAATCTTTGCATTCTTGCTGGCTGATTCATTATTTAAATAATTGACTATATTCCGATTGGCGCAGGCTATGACAATGGCATCCATGGCATGATGGCGGTGGTCAATACGTTTTTTGTTGAATCCTTTTTGTAAATCTAATGGCATAGCAGGAATTGTCTTGTTGCATGCATTGGTTGTCGTAAAGCGATTGCTTTCCGTAATTTCGTTCAAGCGTATGAAACGAGGTAAAATGAGTTTATTCCATACGTCGTTGATCCCCCAGTCTTTTTTTAGTCGGTCTGTGATACTTCCAGTACAAACAATAACATTCTTAGATGTAGCTTCTTCTTCTCCTTCATCACGTACAATATTAGATAATAATGATTTTATTAGCTTACTAATATAACGGCTGTCGTTTAATTGACGTTCAATAAACTGATCTGGAATATCTTCCATCAATAGCTTTTGCATTTTAGTGCGGTTGTAGGAATAATGTTCTTTCACAAATAGCTCATAAGCTTCAACCGTCTGTATTTTAACGTTTTGTCCGAATCCTAGTTCTACTATTCTTTCTTGATTGTTTTTGATGAATTCATAGCCTAACATATTGCCTTTTAGCTTATTAACTTCTGCTTCACAAATAACTTTATTTGTGAATGAATCATCAAAATAACGAGATTGAGGAATTACATGTTCAATTTCGTATGCAGGGGTGAAAAGTTTTCCTAAAGGAATCATAGCTCCAGTATAAGGAGAACGATATTTTTGTTCCAGCCAGCATTTATAACGTAAGACATCGGATGTAGACGGGCGTTTTTTGGTATCAACTTCATTGAATTTCTTTAAAATAACAGCAATATCTTCTGGTATATCTTTAGTTTCGTTTAGAGCTTCTTCTTCATATATACGCAATAAATCTTGCTGGCTTGGAGAGTGCGGGCGTACGTTCTCAATTCCAAATTCTGGATTGGCAAATTCAGTAAGAAGTGCCTTGATACGCAGATTGGTGTTTTCGTTTTCTTGTATTTGTTGGGTGAGTTTTCTGCGTTTCTCGGCAGGATTCTTCATTTCACGTCCTAATTCGACATGAATTTCATCAATATGCCCTGTCTGTTTCCAAATATCTCGTACAGTGCGTAAGGTTTCCATGATGATTTGTTCCACAATAGGATTGTGTAAAGAATGTTGCTTGAATGCGTTTAGAAAAGCATCAATGTCTGAAGGTTGTTGCCATTTAGTAACGTCCTTTATCTCTGAATGGCGGTTATATACGATATAGCATGCCAGCCAGGTTGGAAGTCCCTGAAATGAGTATAAATTGTCCAAATGGATTGTTTTTTCTCTGGTTCGGTTCTTTATGTTTTCTTCAAACTCTCCAGTTAATATTTTTTCTATACGGTCAAGAGTTGTACTGTCGAAATTTTCTGCTTTCCAATATCTTCCTATACGCATAAGTGGCAATAGTTTTTTGATAGCTTTGGCAGAATAGGAACCGTAATCTTTCTCGAAAGGAGGAATTTGCTGAAAAGTATCTGCAAATTTATCGCTTAAATAGTTTTTATCAGCGAAATGCTGTAAAGCTTTTCTGAGTTCATTCTTGTCAGAAATAGAGTATAGAATATGCCATAGTTTCTCTTCTATTTCTGATGTTAAGGCTGATTGATCTATTCCTGCTTTTTCCCAATATGACAGTATCTTGTAGTGAGTCTCATTACAAGGATATGTCTTGTCCTCTACATAATTCCAGCGATAATTTGCTATATTCTTTTTTAATCCAAATGCTGGTTTTTTAAGAAATGTGTCTTGTCTGATTTCTTTTTTCTGATTAAGCCAGTCGAACAAATTGGCGTAGTCATCTTCGGTTTTCAGAAATTGATTTGTTACATCTATATCAGTAGTAAATTTCCCGTTTATGGTTCCTTCCTTTTGATAAATTCGCAGGTTTGATATAAATTGCCATAGACGGAACTCTTGAAAAAGAGGATGTGATTTAGCTATGCACTTTAATGAAGAAGTGCATATTTCTCCTGTTTCTTTATTGGTGTATGTGTATTCTTCGTAAGGGCAATTACTAATGAGCGATTTTTTGCTTTTAAGTGGACGTTGATAGAACAAAATATCTTCAATAAGCAATTGGGAAATGCTATATTTTGCAATAGCATTACGATGGGCTTCGTTATTAGGATACAGTTCTTCGATGCAGGCTTCTAATAAATTGGAGTCTCGCAATTCTGGGTGAAATTCTTCTTGTTTCTTTAATATCTGATTTAATTCGTCTTTATAATACTTGCGTTCAATGGTGCGAATCAATTTTCCCCGAATCTTTTGGCTAGGAGTTTGTAATAGTGTATCATAGATGTATGCGCCTACTGTTTTATGAGATGTGTCAAGATCTTTTTGAGTTTTTGTTTTAATAAGCTCCCACTGTTCTTCCCATTCTTGTTCGGTAGGAATTTTGAAACGACGGCTTAACTCTCCATTTTCATCATATTTGTCATTCCCGTTTTTATCAAGGTCTATGATTGCAATAATATCTTTTTTCTGACCTTTCCAGTCAGGCATGTTTTTACTGAAAAATTTTCCTTTCTCTCCGTTTTCAAGTGTTATTGTGAATATTTTTAATCCTTTATAAATTTGCCCAGTGTCAGTAATATCTGTTACAATCTGGCTGTCAAAATATTGCCGTGTTTTAGAAGACGCTTTTTCTGTTTCCTCTTCGCGTAGCTGGTAGTATCCTCTTTTCTGGTTGAAATTTAATAAAATCCAGGCTAATTCTTCTTTTTCAATTTTTTGTGTCAAAGCTTTTTTGCGCAAATAAAACAAAGTCCAGTCGTATGGAACCTTTTTTACTTGGTTGTTGTTTTGTAAAAAGTCATTGAGCATCTCTTGGAACGAGCTTTGAAAGATAAAGTAAGAAGGTTCATGCGTATTTGTTGTCCAAGCGAGCTTGGGCTCGGAATTGGCTATAAACTTTCCATACCTGTCTAATTGGCTGGCATAATGCTTTGGAAGAAATCCTAATAATTGTAGGATGCGATGCAATCTTTCTCTTCTGAGCTTCTTGCGCTCATATAATCGGCGTACCCCACGAAATTGTGTACGGTTGGCGGTTTGTGAAACAGTGTTTCCTTTATTGAAATCTCCTAATTGGGCGGCATCCATTGGAATTATTCTACTTCCTGCAGTATTGATTCCTATGAGTTGTTCTTTTTGAGTGTTTTCTTCTTTTATGGCATTGATAACTGCCCATCCTATACTATTGGTACCTAAGTCTAAACCTAAAATATGTTTCATAGTTGTATTTTTCAATTTTCTCAAAACTACTAATTTTTTATGAAAAAAACTTGTCTTTTGTGTTGTTTCTTTTTATTTTTGTAAAACTAAAATGAAGCAAATCACAATAAGGATTATTCCGTTGTGAAAACATTTAGGCGCTTGCCCATCGTCCTTTATCGGTGGGCTTTTTTATTGTTTTATGTTTTCTATAAATAAAAGATCCCCTCCAGAACTCATTCATTACAAATAGTTCCGGAGGGGATTAATTTTATCTATATCTTTAAGTGGTACGGATTATTTGTATTCGTCCCAGCTCTTGATAGCGATGTCGTCAATGCTCATAGAGCAGAAGGCATTGATGAATGCACTTGCCAGACGGGCATTGGTTACCAGAGGAATGTTCAGGTCGACTGCGGCACGGCGGATCTTGTATCCGTTTTCCAACTCGGTAGGAGTGAGGTCACGCGGAATGTTTACCACCATGTCGATTTCTTTCTTGTGCAGCATTTCCAGTGCCTGAGGCTGACCTTCTTCGCTTGGCCAGTATACGCGGGTGTTTTCCACTCCGTTTTCTGCCAGGAACTTAGAAGAACCGCCGGTAGCGAAGATGTTGTAACCTTTGGCCTTGAGGGCACGCGCTGCCTGAAGTAAATCTACTTTCTGTTTCAGTGTACCGGTAGACATCAGGACGTTCTTTTCCGGAATGCGGTAGCCTACAGACAGCATGGCTTTCAGTACGGCACATGAAGTGTCGTCGCCGATACAGCCAACTTCACCTGTAGAAGCCATGTCTACGCCCAGTACAGGGTCGGCCTTCTGCAAACGGTTGAACGAGAACTGGCTGGCCTTGATACCTACGTAGTCGAGGTCGAAGAGGTTCTTTTCAGGTTTTTCTACCGGCAAGCCTAACATGACTTTGGTTGCCAGTTCGATAAAGTTAATCTTCAGCACTTTGCTGACGAACGGGAATGAACGGCTGGCACGCAGGTTACATTCGATTACCTTGATGTCGTTTTCACGAGCCAGGAACTGGATGTTGAACGGACCAGAGATGTTCAGCTCTTTCGCAATCTGACGAGAGATACGCTTGATGCGGCGTACGGTTTCTACGTACAGTTTCTGCGGCGGGAACTGGATGGTAGCGTCGCCTGAGTGTACACCGGCAAATTCGATATGTTCAGAGATGGCGTAAGCTACGATTTCACCGTTCTGTGCCACAGCATCCATTTCTACTTCCTTGGCGTGTTCGATGAACTGGCTTACTACTACCGGATGCTTCTTCGATACGTTAGCGGCTAGCTGCAGGAAGCGTTCCAGCTCTTCCTGATTAGAACATACGTTCATGGCTGCACCAGAAAGCACGTATGACGGACGAACCAATACAGGGAAGCCTACCTTTTCGATAAATGCGTTGATGTCTTCCATTGAAGTCAGTGCGCTCCATTCAGGCTGGTCTACGCCGATACGGTCGAGCATAGCCGAGAACTTGTCGCGGTCTTCAGCGTTGTCGATGCTCTTGGCAGAAGTTCCCAGGATGTTTACCTTCTGTGCATCCAGGCGCAATGCCAGGTTGTTCGGAATCTGTCCACCGGTAGATACGATGACTCCGTGCGGATTTTCCAGGTCGAGGATATCCATCACACGTTCGAAAGTCAGTTCGTCGAAGTACAGACGGTCGCACATATCGTAGTCGGTCGATACGGTTTCAGGGTTGTAGTTGATCATTACTGAGCGGTAGCCTTCCTTGCGGATGGTGTTCAGTGCCTGTACGCCGCACCAGTCGAACTCTACGGATGAACCGATACGGTAAGCACCTGAACCCAGTACGACGATACTCTTGTGGTCGCCCAGATAATGTACATCGTTAGCCACGCCGCTGTAAGTCAGGTACAGGTAGTTAGTCTGTGCCGGATATTCGGCTGCCAGCGTGTCAATCTGTTTTACTACCGGCACGATGCCTACACTCTTACGGTGGTTACGGATTTCCAGGATACCGTCTTCCATATCGCCTTCGTAACCGATGGCACGTGCCACCTGGAAGTCGGAGAATCCCTGACGTTTTGCCTTGTAGAGCAGCTCGTTCGGAAGCTGTGAAAGCTGTGTATGGTTGTTGCCCCACTCGTGGAGTTCCTTTGAGGTCTGCATGATGTTCATCAGCTTGTCGAGGAACCACTTGTCAATCTTGGTGAGGTCGTGAATCTGGTCTACTGTGTAGCCTGCACGCATAGCCTTTGAGATGACGAAGATACGCTTGTCGGTCGGTTCGCGCAGTGCCTTGTCGATGTCTTCGATAACCAGCTCCTTGTTTTCTACGAAACCGTGCATGCCCTGACCAATCATACGAAGACCTTTCTGGATAGCTTCTTCAAAGGTACGTCCGATGGCCATAACTTCACCTACCGATTTCATGCTGGAACCCAGTTCGCGGTCTACGCCGTGGAACTTACCCAAGTCCCAGCGAGGAATCTTACATACGCAGTAGTCCAGTGCCGGTTCGAAGAAGGCAGAAGTTGTTTTTGTTACTGAGTTCTTCAGGTCGAACAGTCCGTAACCCAATCCCAACTTAGCTGCAACGAAAGCCAGAGGATAACCTGTAGCCTTAGAAGCCAGTGCAGAAGAACGGCTCAGACGGGCATTTACCTCGATTACGCGGTAGTCTTCCGATTCAGGATCGAACGCGTACTGTACGTTACATTCACCCACGATACCGATGTGACGGATGATGCGGATGGCCAGTTCGCGCAACTTGTGGTATTCGCTGTTGGTCAGTGTCTGTGACGGAGCGATAACGATAGACTCACCGGTGTGGATACCCAGCGGGTCGAAGTTTTCCATGTTGCAGACCGTGATACAGTTGTCGAAACGGTCGCGCACTACTTCGTATTCCACTTCCTTCCAGCCTTTCAGACTCTTTTCTACCAGCACCTGCGGAGAGAAAGAGAACGCTTTTTCGGCCAGCACGTTCAGTTCTTCTTCGTTGTCGCAGAAACCTGAACCTAGACCTCCCAGCGCGTAGGCTGCACGGATGATGACCGGATAACCCAGTTCCTTCGCTGCGCGGCGGGCATCTTCAATGTTTTCTACTGCCTCACTCTTGATGGTCTTTACGTTGATTTCGTCCAGCTTCTGTACGAAGAGCTCACGGTCTTCCGTATCCATGATGGCCTGCACCGGAGTACCCAGTACGCGGGTGTTGTATTTTTCGAACACACCAGCTTTGTAGAGAGCCACACCGCAGTTCAAAGCAGTCTGTCCACCGAATGACAGCAGCACGCCGTCGGGACGTTCCTTGTCGATGACCTTTTCTACGAAATACGGAGTAACGGGCAGGAAGTAGATTTTGTCTGCCACACCTTCCGAAGTCTGCACGGTGGCGATGTTCGGGTTAATCAGGATGGTTTCGATACCTTCTTCCTTTAGCGCTTTCAGGGCCTGCGAACCAGAGTAGTCGAATTCACCTGCTTCACCGATTTTCAGGGCTCCTGAACCTAACAGCAATACTTTCTTTATGTTTTCTTTCATTGTCTTCTTTGTTTTTTAGTGGATTACAGCAACTTTACAAACTCATCGAACAGGAATTCCGTGTCGGTAGGACCGCTGGCAGCTTCCGGATGGAACTGAGCCGAGAACCAGGGGTTCTTCTTGTGGCGGATACCTTCGTTCGAACCGTCGTTCATGTTGATGAAGAGCGGTTCCCAGTCGGCTCCCAGTGTATTGTTGTCTACGGCATAACCGTGGTTCTGTGAGGTGATGAAGCACTTATCTGTGCCCACCATGCGTACCGGCTGGTTATGGCTGCGGTGACCGTATTTCAGTTTGTAGATTTTGGCACCTCCTGCCTTTGAAAGCAGCTGGTTACCCATACAGATACCGAAGATAGGAAGTTTTTCGTTCTGCATGGCCTTGCGGATGTTCTGTACGGCTGCATCACAAGTGTCGGGGTCGCCCGGACCGTTGGAGATGAACAGACCGTCGAACTGCAGAGAGTTGAAGTCGTAGTTCCAGGGCACGCGGATGATTTCCACGTCGCGCTTGAGCAGGCAACGGATAATGTTTGATTTCACGCCACAGTCTACCAGCACAACTTTTTTCTTGCCTTCGCCTTCGTTGTAGCGAATCACTTCCTTGCAAGAAACCTTGTCTACGTAGTTCACACCTGCATAGGTAGCTTCGGGAATGTTATTTGGTTCATCGTCGAACACGATTTTTCCCATCATCACTCCATGTTCGCGCAATACCTTTGTCAGTTCGCGTGTGTCGATGCCCGTGATGCCCGGAATCTGTTCGCGTTTCAACCAGTCGCCCAGACTTTCCACTGCATTCCAGTGAGAGTATTTTTCACTGTAATCGCTTACGATAATCGCTTCGGCATGGATTTTCTCGCTTTCCATGAAAGTGGGCAGTCCGTTTGCTTCGAATGTGAAGGGAGGCACACCATAGTTACCTACCAGCGGGTAAGTCAGTGTCATCAACTGACCGGCATACGAAGGGTCGGTCAAGCTTTCGGGGTATCCGGTCATTGCCGTATTGAAAACTACTTCACCGGCTACCGGTTTCTCATAGCCGAACGACTTGCCATGAAAGCGGCTCCCGTCGTCGAGGATCAATGTTACATTTCTCATTACCTTGTTACTAATAATCTTTATATCTTGTATTTTTTCTATTCTACTCTCGTATATACGAAAAAACGCCCGGACTTGCCGAAAAGCAGTTCCGGGTGTTTGAAAAAATAGGAAATCTTAAATATTCAGGAAATAAGTGACATAAAAGAAAAAAGAAATAGCTTCCGGCATTTGTCCATTTCGCCGGAACTCCGAATGTGCGCTTATTCTTTTTACTATGTGTTGAACAGTAATACATCAAACTCTTTTGTCACGTCATAATTCGGAGTGCAAAGATAATGTTTTCTGCTCAAATGAAAGGATGTTTGCCAAAAGTTTTTACAAAAATATTTCATTTTCCTCTTTTTACTTCTTTTCTCCGTTGTTACGAGCGGCTCTTTCGCGCATGATGCTGTCCGACCATTCCTGCAAGTGCTTGTATTCTTCTTCGGTGAGCCGCATGAACGAGCCGTGCTGCGGATGCTTCACACCCTCCATGGTGACGGGGGAGTGGAAGTTGGCGAGTTTCTCGTCGGCCTGACAGATGCGGTATCTTTTGGGTTTGGAGGAGTATTCGATGTAGGCCACACGCCAGGTAGAGTCGCCCACCAACTGGAAGGCAGAGCAGCCCTCACACTTTTTGTTGCCTTCAAACTTTACATAGTCATTTTCATCCTTTATCTTGTATGGACCGGTCAGTTTTGTAGCTGTAGCGGCAAAGATGCCGGGTGTACCTCCTTCTTTCTTGATGAGCATGTGGTAGAGTCCGTCGGCCGGCACATAGTTGATGTCGGCATCGATGGTAGCATATCCCCAGTCCACCAGCAGGCGGGGCTTGGTAAGACGTGTAAAGGTGGCGTCGGCATAGGAGTAGAACACGCGGTCGTACTGGTCTTCTGCCGGATTAAGCAGTGAATAGTATATCATGTATCCGCCCTTCGTGCCATCGGCCCATACGTACGAAGGGTCCCAGAAAATCTGCGGTGCCCATACGCGCTTGATGGTGCTGTAGTCCTTATAAACGTCGGGCGACTGAGGGTCACAGAAAATGTCCGGTCCCTGGCGGAAGTCGAAGGTGGTAGAAGTCCAGTGAATCAGGTCGTCACTTTTCAGCAGGTTGATGCCGTAGTTGAACCACGAGCGGCTCTTGGCGTTGCTCATGTCGGTAGTCACCATCAGGTAGCCCTTTCCGTCGGACGTGCGGCAGATAAAGGCATCGCGTGCTCCTCCCTCTATTTTTGACATTTCTTCTACATTGTATACGGGGTCGCCATCAATCAGGTCGTGAAAGTGTACGCCGTCACGGCTCAGGGCGTAGGCCGTCCATTCCCCTCGTCCGCTCATGTGGCAGTACAAGTATCCGTAGTCTCCCTTTTGCAAGTTTTGTGCTCCGGCTCCCAGTGAAGCCAGTGCCAGCAGTGAAATCATCAGTTTCTTTTTCATGGTAGTGTAATGTTTCATTTTGCGGGTAAAAGTAGAAAATCGGCAGAAGGCAGACAAGGGACTATTGTACAAATTACACGTAATAATGTGTCAAATGCTCCTGTGATGTAACGGAAACGGGTTGTACGGGCTGGAAAAATGTAGTTTCTCGGAAAAAAATCTCTTTTTTATTTGGCTGTTTTCAAGAAAACAGTAATTTTGCAACCGTTTTCAACGAAACACGTTGCCGAAATAACTCAGTTGGTAGAGTAACTCATTCGTAATGAGTAAGTCGCGGGTTCGAGTCCCGCTTTCGGCTCTTCAGAAAAAGAGATATACTGAAAATAAAAAGTATATCTCTTTTTATTTTTCTTTACCTCTTTTGAACTCTGTGTGATTTGATAAATGGTTATAAAAAATACTTTTTGTATTGCTATTTTAAACAATCTGTCCTAATTTTGCTGTCAAAATATTATAACTGATACATTTGTTACAACATGAAATATTCTTTTATATCGGCAGAAGAAGCTGCCGCCAGTATTCATAATGGAAACACGATAGGCATAGGAGGCTTCTCGTCTGTGGGAACACCTAAGGCTGTTCCGGCTGCTTTGGCCGTTTATGCCGAAAAACTACACAGTGAAGGTAAAGAGTTTAAAGTTGGACTTATAACCGGAGGAGCTACCGGAAGTCAAGTTGATTCTGCATTGGTACAGGCACATGCCGTAGCTTTTCGTACTCCTTTTCAGTCGAATAAAGAAATGCGTAATGCTATCAATGCAGGAGAAGTACAGTATTATGACGTGCATCTTTCGCAGATAGGTCAGGATGTACGTTACGGTTTTCTGGGAGATATAGATGTAGCTATTGTTGAGGCATCCGACATCACAGAAGAAGGAGATATTGTGCTTAGTACATCGGTCGGAATTTCTCCTACCTTGATACAGGTTGCCCATAAAGTTATTATTGAGTTAAACGAAGCCCATGCCAGCAAGTTGACCGGAATGCATGATATCTATATTCCTGATGCTCCACCATACCGAAGAGAGATTCCGATTTATCGGGTAAATGATCGCGCAGGAAGTATCAGTGTAAGGGTTAATCCGGAAAAGGTTGTAGGAGTGGTTCGCACGAATGAACGAGATCGGATAGCAGCTTTTACTCCACTGAATGATACTACTAGTCGGATTGGGCAGAATGTTGCAGATTTTCTTTTGGGAGAATATCAGCGGGGAGCCATACCACGAGAATTTCTGCCATTGCAGTCAGGGGTAGGTAATATAGCTAATGCTGTGTTAGGAGCATTGGGAGCCGATAAAAAACTCCCGGCATTTTCCATGTATACGGAAGTCATTCAAAATTCAGTTATCGATCTGATGATGCAAGAGCGCATCCGTTTTGTTGCCGGAAGTTCGTTGACATTGTCTGATGACCGTCTGGATATGCTTTACGATAATATTGACGTGATGAAAGAAAGAGTCTTGTTGCGTCCGCAGGAGATAACTAATCATCCCGAAATGATTCGTCGTTTGGGAATAATAGCGGTCAATACAGCCCTGGAAGCAGATATATTTGGCAATGTCAACAGTACACATGTCTTAGGCAGCAAGATGATGAATGGAATTGGAGGTTCGGCCGATTTTGCACGAAATGCCTATCTCTCCATATTTACTACTCCTTCTACGGCTAAAGATGGACTTATTTCATCGATTGTTCCTCATGTTTCGCATGTGGACAGTACTGAACACGATGTACGCATCTTGGTTACCGAGCAAGGCGTTGCCGATTTGCGTGGCAAGTCACCTTCACAGCGTGCACGTTGTATCATTGAAAACTGTGCTCATCCTGATTATAAAGAGCTGCTTTGGGATTATCTGAAGCTTTCGGAAGGAAAAGGATGTCATACTCCTATGTCATTGCGTAATGCACTGAAGATGCATATAGCGTTTGCTGAAACAGGAGATATGCGGAATACAAAGTTTGAAATGTAATGCTTTATAAAAAATACGGCATTTGTTCCATCAGAGGACAAATGCCGTATACTGTATTTTAGAATTCGAATTTCTCTATCTTCATTTCAGCCAGTTCTTCTATCTGTGGAACCAGTGTCATAAAGTGAGGAGTATGTTCATGAGCTGACAATGCTTCTGCATCTTTCCATGTTTCGCAAATCATCAGTACATCGTGGCGAGTTGCACTTTCGAATACATCGTAAGCAATACAGCCTTTATCTTTTTGAGATGCTGTTACAAGTTCTTTAGCAGCAACGAGTACTGCTTCACGCTTTTCTTCTTTTACTCTGATAAATACGTTTAGTCTGATCATAATATTGTATATATTTATATTGAATTACTATTTGCCTGAAACAGGCAGTTCTTTCTTTAAACAAATATAAAAGGCGAAAGATTATGATATTTGGATATCTTAACTTTTCGCCCTTTACTTATTCCTTATTTATATTGTCTGTATTACCATTCTACAAACTTACCTCTTGCTCTACGTTCTTTCAAGATAGCTGCAAGACGTTTGTTCTTTGATGACGCGATATATTTACGTCCGAAGATATTAGGAATAGCAACACCTAGCGCAATACACATAATAACCAGTCCTGAGTTTACACCACTTTCGATAGCCTTCATCAGCGGGGTAACTTGATCGATTGACTGAACGTTCATATTGATTAAACCGAACAGCATGCGATACATCAATACTCCCGGAATCATAGGGATGACAGATGGGATGGTTAGCACATGGTTGGGCACATGGAACCAGTGTACGGCTTTAATTGCAATTAAGCTAACCAATACAGAACCGGCAAACGAACCGATAACCAGACCCATATCCAGACCAATGTTGTCTGTGCTTGGTCCAAGGTTTACGAAATTACGGGTACATACAGCGAGTATTCCTCCTATAGCTACTACCCATAATAACCGGCGTTGGATATTGAAGATCATAGAGAAGCCCATGGCCGAGATAGCTGCAGCAAGTGCATATTCCCAATAAGCGTGGTGAGGAACCATACTGATAGTCGGGAAGAAGTCGGCGATGCTACATAATTTTACAGCAAAGGCAATACCGAATGCCATAGCTGCCACCATTAACAAGGTATTGACTGCACGTACGATACCTACTTGTATGTAATTGTCGAGCATATCGTCTACAAAGTTAATCAATGGAACCCCCGGCACGATGAACAATGCGCATGCCAGCAACGGATGCCACGGAGTATTAGTCCATTCGCCAGGAAGGAAGGTAGAGGCCCATGCTATCATAGTAGCAATGAATGCAGAAATGGCAATACCCATATAATGATTCAAGCCCGACTCGTTACATTTCTGTCTTACGCGCATACCGATAATAGCGGCAATAGACGCATATAAGAATGCCATCCAGTCGCAACCGAACTGAATACAGAATCCTCCACAGGCAAAACCTGCTCCGATAGCGACTTGCAGGGGAGTATAATTACGCTTCTTGGTACGTATTTTCTCTAGCTCTTCTTCATACTGGTCGAGCGTGTAGTCATTTTCTATAGCTCTCCATGAGAGTTTGCTCACTTCAGAAATAGCAGTCATGTTTACGCCATGTCCTTCGATTCGCTGGAATTTTGTAAACGAATAATCGCCGTCACTTACATTCACCATCAGCATGGTGAAACTTACGTTAATGTGCAACTTTTCTTCGGGAATACCTAAATAAGCTGCTGTACGCTTCATGTTTCTCACAATTCGATTGGTATCAGCCAAACTCTCTACCAAAAGTTTTCCTGTACGAAGCAAAAGATCAACTCGCCGGTGCAACTGCTGGTCGTGAACCTTTACAGTAGTTTCTAAATGTTCCTCTAATATCATTTTGTTTAAAGATTTTTTTCGGATGCAAAGTTAGCAAAAATATTATTCAGAGGCGAGCTTTCCCGTTCTGAAAGTATGAAAAAGATAGGAGAAACATCATGGGAATCTGAATGTTGGTGTTGATTCTTTTAGAAAAGAACGAGGAAAATATTTTGTATGTTTCTTTTTATAGGGAGATAGGATAAGAGAAAATGGGGAATAAAAATGTGGCTTGATTGTGGATAATTTCCACAACTTATCAGAAAAATCCTCAACTTCTGTTTATATTCGTTTGTCATGATGCTCTGATTTTCAATATACAAAAATATTTTCGTACCTTTGGCACAGGTATTGTCCTTGTTCCTATGGCATCTAATAATAAAAAATCAAAAAGAAAGTATGAAACGTTTTTTGACAAGGAAAGAATTAAAGTTAAAAAAGAAGCAGAGTATTTATGCTGCAATCGGCATCGTCATTATCATTGCACTTTATTTGTTTCTCACACGAGAAAAGCATGTTGAGCCTGAAGCTCCTATAGTTTGTGTTGCTCCTGTTCAGCAACAGGATGTAGAATTGTATGGAGAATACGTAGGCCGTATTCGTGCGCAACAATTCGTCGAGGTCCGTGCCCGTGTGGAAGGTTTCCTTGAACAGATGTTATTTGCCGAGGGTACATATGTAAAACGTAATCAGGTACTTTTTGTTATCAATCAAGACCAGTATCGTGCCAAAGCCGATAAGGTACGTGCGCAGTTGAAGAAAGATGAGGCTCAGGCCCGTAAGGCTGAACGTGACCTGGAACGTATCCGGCCATTGTATCAGCAGAATGCTGCCAGCCAGCTTGACCTTGATAATGCTGTAGCTGCATACGAAACGGCTGTGGCCAGTGTTGGTATGAGCCGTGCTGATCTGGATCAGGCAGAACTTGAATTGGGATATACGATTGTTCGTTCTCCTATTTCCGGTCAGATAAGTGAAAGACACGTCGATTTGGGAACTTTAGTAGGCGGAAGCGGTAAATCGTTGCTTGCTACTATCGTGAAAAGTGATACAGTGCTTGTCGATTTCAGTATGACGGCACTCGATTATCTGAAAAGTAAGGAGCGTAATGTTACATTGGGACAGAAAGATTCTACTCGCTCATGGCAGCCTACTGTTACTATTACTTTGCCCGACAACAGTGTATACGAACAGAAAGGTGTAGTAGATTTTGCGGAGCCTCAGGTTAATCCGAAAACCGGAACATTCTCCGTACGTGCAGAAATGGCAAATCCTGAGCATGTTCTTTTGCCGGGACAGTTTACCAAGGTAAAACTTTTGCTTGATGTACGTGAAAATGCTACCGTTGTTCCACAAAAATCATTGATTATAGAAAAGGGTGGAGCCTATGTTTTCGTAATGCGCCGTGACTCTACTGTAGAAAAGCGTTTTATCGAACTTGGACCTGAATTCCAGAATAATATGGTAGTAGAAAGAGGACTTGCACCGGGAGAAATGATTGTAACTGAAGGTTACCACAAACTGACTCCGGGACTGAAAGTCCGTGTAGGTGAGGCTCCGAAGGCAGAGTCGGAAGAGCAGAAAGAGGATTAACCATATTAACCCATTAAACTTTACGATTCATGAAAGTGAGTTTCTTTATCGACAGACCGGTCTTTTCGGCTGTCATCTCTATATTAATAGTTATTGTGGGTATTATCGGACTGCAAATGTTGCCGATAGACCAGTACCCTCAAATCACTCCTCCGGTAGTGAAGATCAGTGCATCTTATCCGGGTGCAAGTGCCGTGACTGTATCGCAGGCTGTTGCTACACCGATAGAGCAGGAACTTAACGGTACTCCTGGTATGCTTTATATGGAGTCGAACAGCTCCAACTCAGGAGGTTTCTTGGCAACTGTAACATTCGATATTTCAGCAGATCCTGATTTGGCTGCGGTAGAAATACAGAACCGTATCAAGCTGGCGGAATCGAGTCTTCCTGCCGAAGTTGTCCAAAATGGTATTTCGGTGGAAAAACAGGCAGCCAGCCAGTTGATGACCATCTGTCTTCGTTCGGATGATCCGAAGTTTGACGAAATTTATTTGAGTAACTTTGCGACAATCAATGTGCTCGACTTGCTTCGTCGTGTGCCTGGAGTAGGACGTGTGTCAAATATCGGTAGCCGCTATTACGCGATGCAGATATGGGTAGATCCGGCCAAACTGGCTAATTTTGGACTGACTGTACAGGATGTTCAGAATGCTTTAAAAGACCAGAACCGTGAGTCGGCAGCTGGTGTGCTGGGACAGCAGCCGGTCAGCGGATTGGATATTACCATTCCTATAACGGCTCAGGGCCGTCTTTCTACGGTTAACCAGTTCGAAGAAATCGTGCTTCGTGCCAATGCCGACGGTTCGCTTATCCGTATGCGTGATGTTGCACGCGTTTCGCTTGAAGCTTCCTCGTATACTACGGAGAGTGGTATAAACGGAGGTAATGCGGCTGTATTAGGTATTTACATGTTGCCTGGTGCAAACGCAATGGATGTAGCAGAAAAAGTAAAGGAAACGATGGAGGAAATCAGTAAGAATTTCCCCGAAGGATTGCAGTATGAGATACCGTTTGATATAACGACATATATTTCAGAATCTATTCATGAGGTATATAAAACCTTGTTCGAGGCATTGGTTCTGGTTATTATCGTGGTATTCCTTTCTCTGCAAAGCTGGCGTGCAACGGTTATCCCGATTGTGGCTGTGCCCATCTCCTTGATCGGAACATTCGGTTTCATGCTTATATTCGGCTTCTCGCTCAATATGCTTACTTTGCTGGGATTGATTCTTGCCATCGGTATTGTGGTGGACGATGCCATTGTGGTAGTAGAAAATGTTGAACGTATCATGGAAGAAGAGAAGCTCAGTCCATATGAAGCTACTAAGAAAGCTATGGACGGACTGACAGGTGCTTTGATTGCAACTTCAATGGTTCTTGCGGCAGTATTCGTTCCGGTAAGTTTTCTGTCAGGTATTACAGGTCAGCTGTATCGCCAGTTCAGTGTGACTATTGCCGTATCTGTAATCCTTTCTACAGTTGTAGCATTGACTTTGAGCCCGGTAATGTGTTCGCTCATTTTGAAGCCAACCGATCCTAATAAGCCGAAAAATCGTGTGTTTACATTCATCAATAAATGGCTTGCTATTGGAAATACTAAATATGTAGCAGGTATAAAGCGAGTTGTTAAACATCCGCGTCGGGTGATAGTCGGTTTCGGTATCGTAATTATATGTATATTTATGTTCCACCGTCTGGTTCCTACCAGCTTCCTTCCTACTGAAGATCAGGGATTCTTTACTGTAGAGCTTGAACTTCCGGAAGGTACTACACTGGAAAGAACCCGTGAGGTAACCGACAGAGCTGTAGCTTTCCTGATGAAAGACCCTTCTGTAGAATATGTTCAGAACGTTACCGGTAGTAGTCCGCGTGTAGGAACCAGTCAGGCCCGCAGTCAGCTTACCGTGATACTGAAAGAATGGAAACAGCGAGATGATACAACTATCGGACAAATCATGCAGGATGTTCAGGATGAACTGAAGCAGTATCCTGAGTGCAAGGTCTATTTGTCTACTCCTCCTGTTATTCCGGGGTTGGGTACTTCAGGTGGTTTCGAAATGCAGCTTGAGGCTCGTGGAGATGCAACTTATGATGATCTGGTTCGTGCTACCGATACATTGATGTATTATGCTTCGCAACGTAAGGAGTTTGCAGGACTTTCTACTTCGTTGCAGGCTGAAATACCTCAGTTGTATTTCGATGTTGACCGTGATAAAGTCAAATTGTCGGGAGTGCCGATGGCAGATGTCTTCTCTACCATGAAAGCTTATACAGGTTCGGTATATGTGAACGACTTTAATATGTTCAACCGTATTTATCGTGTATATATTCAGGCTGAGGCCCCTTATCGTGAGCACCGTGACAATATCGGCTTGTATTTCGTGAGAGGAAGTGACGGCGATATGATTCCGCTGACTTCACTGGGTACAACCGATTATACGACTGGTCCGGGTAGTATTAAGCGATTCAATATGTTTAATACTTCCATTATTCGCGGTACGGCAGCCAATGGCGCCAGCTCCGGACAGGTAATGGAGATTCTGGAACAGATTGCACGCGAAAAACTTCCAAGTAACATTGGTGTTGAGTGGAGTGGACTTTCTTATCAGGAAAAGCAGGCGGGAGGTCAGACCGGAGCCATTATCGCATTGGTATTCTTGTTCGTATTTTTGTTCCTTGCTGCACTGTATGAAAGTTGGAGTATTCCTATTGCCGTACTTATTTCACTTCCGGTAGCTGTGCTTGGAGCGTATGCCGGCGTAGCTTTATGTGGATTGGAAAATGATACCTATTTCCAGATTGGTTTGGTTATGTTGATTGGTTTGGCAGCCAAGAATGCCATTTTGATTGTTGAGTTTGCCAAAGAGGAAGTTGATAATGGAAAAGACCTGGTGGAAGCAGCTTTGCATGCAGCTCATCTTCGTTTCCGTCCTATCCTGATGACATCACTGGCTTTCATTCTGGGTATGGTTCCTATGGTTATTGCAACCGGACCGGGTTCGGCCAGCCGTCAAGCTATCGGAACGGGTGTATTCTTTGGTATGATTGTCGCTGTGACGGTAGGTATTTTGCTTGTGCCTTTCTTCTTTGTGATGATTTATAAGGCGAAAAACAAGCTGAAAACAAAAAAAGCTAATTAACAAAACCTGAAACGTATGAAACGAACGAAATATACTTATCGCTTTTTATACATGCTGACAACTCTGTTGTTTTTGGGCAGTTGTCAGTTGGGCAAACATTATACTCGTCCGAAACTGGACTTGCCCGAAACGCTCGACAGCATGAGTGTAGACACTGTTTCCATCGGAGATTATCCGTGGGAACAGCTCTACACCGATACGACCTTGCAAGGATTGATACGTAAGACCTTGTCGTATAATAAAGATATGCTGATAGCCGCAGCGCGCGTTAAGGAGTTGGCTGCAATGAAACGCATTGATTATGCAAATATGTTCCCGGCAGTCGGTGCAAAGGTGTATGCTGAGAAGGAAGCGGAAAATTATGGAGGCAATCATTATAAGTCCGATTATGAGATTGATGCCAAGGCTTCAGTTTCGTGGGAGCTTGATTTATGGGGCAATCTTCGTTGGGCACGCGATAAGAGTCTTGCCGAATTTATGGGATCTGTCGAAAATCAGCGTGCGCTTCGTATGAGTCTGGTTGCACAGGTTGCTCAGGCTTACTTTGAACTGGTTGCGTTGGATAATGAACTGTCTATCGTACAAAAGACAGTAGATGCCCGTCGGGAAAGTTTGCATTTGGCGCGCGTGCGTTACGAAGGTGGACTGACTTCTGAAACTGCTTTTCGTCAGGCGCAGGTGGAGTTGGCACGAACAGCAACATTGGTTCCTGACCTGGAGCGTAAGATTTCTCTGAAAGAAAATGAAATCGCATTTTTAAGTGGCGAATATCCACATCATATCAAACGTTCGGTGTTGCCCGAAGATGTTATGCTTTCTGCCAGTTTACCCGTAGGTTTGCCTTCAGCACTGCTGGAACGCCGACCCGATATCCGTCAGGCAGAGCAGGCTGTCATTGCTGCAAATGCTGCAGTAGGAGTGGCTTTTACCAATTTGTTCCCTCGCATAACGTTGACTGCTACTTATGGTAGCGAGAGTGCTGCATTGAGTGATGTACTGAAATCGCCTTACCATTTGTTGAGTGCTAACATTCTGCAACCGATTTTTGCTATGGGAAAGAATCGTGCGATGCTGAAAGCAAAGAAGGCAGCTTGCGAACAAGCAGCTTATGCATACGAAAAAGCTGTACTGAATGCCTTTAAAGATGCTTATAATGCCATAGCCGAATTTAATAAGATAAAGGAAATCTATGAAACTCGTCTGCGCCTGGAACAGGCATCGAAAAGTACTCTTGACCTTGCACAGCTTCAATATCTGAACGGAGTTATCGGTTATATGGATTTGCTGGATGCACAACGTGGATATCTGGATGCTCAGATAGGTTTGAGTAATGCCGTACGCGACAAGCAGATTAGTATGGTAAATCTTTATAAAGCACTTGGAGGAGGCTGGCAAGAATAACCTGTATGACCTGTTTTTTTACAGTCGGGAGATAAGTTTTTAAAAAAGATGTAGATTATTTTAAGAAACATATTCGAAATATGCCAATAAATCTTTATCTTTGCATCCCGAATTGTGATGTACCCTAATGTGTAGTTTAGTGAAACAGGTAAAGAAAAAAGGTTTTACTCCGGATTCGAGATTGCAGAATTTGATTCAGGCAGTGGTGGAAAACAGAGGTCTTTTCGGGATTTCGTTTTCCTCGAAGCTTTCCTTTTTTCTGAATAATGCTACATTAGGCATTACTCATTCTGATTTTTTCTTTTGTAAGATTTTAAGCAAATGCGTTAATAATAAAAATACCTGGAATTACTTTTCAGTAAGTTCAGGTATTTTTGTATATATAGAGTAGCCAACTAAACGATACGAAATAATATGGAACCGCTAAAGCATGAATGTGGAGTAGCGATGATTCGCTTGCTGAAACCACTAGAGTATTATCAGGAAAAGTATGGCACGTGGATGTACGGGCTTAATAAGTTGTATTTGCTGATGGAAAAACAGCATAATCGCGGTCAGGAAGCTGCGGGACTTGCGTGTGTAAAACTTCAGGCTGATCCGGGAGAGGAATATATGTTCCGCGAAAGAGGATTGGGAGCTGGAGCCATTACTGAAATATTCGGAACGGTACACAGCTATTTCAAAGATCTTACAGCCGAACAGCTTCGTGATGCTGAATATGCGAAAAAGTGCTTACCCTTTGCCGGAGAGCTCTATATGGGACACTTACGTTATTCTACAACAGGAAAGAGTGGTATTTCGTATGTACATCCTTTTCTGCGTCGCAATAACTGGCGTGCCAAGAATCTTGCTTTGTGCGGAAACTTCAATCTGACAAATGTGGATGAAATATTCGCTGACATTACTGCCTTCGGACAGCATCCTCGTAAATATGCCGATACATATATCATGTTGGAACAGGTGGGACATCGTCTGGACCGTGAAGTGGAGCGTCTTTACAATGAGTGTAAGGCTGAAGGTCTGGAGGGTATGAATATTACACATGCTATTGAAGATCGTATTGATTTGACTAACGTATTGAAGACATCCAGTCCGAAGTGGGATGGAGGTTATGTGATATGTGGGCTGACTGGTAGCGGTGAAAGTTTTGCTGTACGTGATCCATGGGGTATCCGTCCGGGATTCTGGTATATGGATGAAGAAATCATGGTGTTGGCATCCGAACGTCCGGTTATACAGACAGCATTGAATGTGCCGGCTGACAGTATTCATGAGTTACTGCCCGGACAAGCTATTCTGGTAAACAAAAAGGGAGAAATGCGTCTGGCTCAAATCAATGAGCCGAAAGAAAAGAAGGCTTGTTCGTTCGAACGGATTTATTTCAGTCGAGGAAGTGATATTGATATTTACCGCGAACGTAAGCTGTTGGGTAAGAAACTGGTTAATCCAATACTGAAGGCAATTGATTACGATGTAGTACATACCGTATTCTCTTTCATACCGAATACAGCAGAAGTTGCCTTTTATGGAATGCTGGAAGGTTTCGATAACTATCTGAATGAACTGAAAGTGCAGCGTATTGAGGCCCTGGGACACAAGCCGAGTCATACAGAATTGGAGCAGATTCTGTCACAGCGTATACGTAGTGAGAAAGTTGCAATCAAGGATATCAAATTGCGTACTTTCATTGCTGAAGGAAATACACGTAATGACCTTGCTACACATGTGTACGATATAACTTATGGCAGCTTGATTCCTTATGAAGACAATCTGGTTATTATAGATGACAGTATCGTACGTGGTACTACCTTGAAGCAGAGTATTATCAGCATACTCGACCGTCTTCATCCGAAGAAAATTGTGATTGTATCTTCTTCTCCACAGGTGCGCTATCCTGATTATTACGGTATTGATATGGCAAGTATGGAACAGTTTATTGCTTTCAAGGCCGCGATAGCATTGCTTGAAGAGAGAGGAATGCAGCATGTGATAGAAGAAGCATATCGTAAGTCGAAAGCACAGCTTGGACTTCCGAAGGAAGAGATGGTGAATTATGTGAAAGAAATTTATGCTCCATTCACCGACGAAGAAATTTCTGCCAAGATGGTACAATTGCTGACTCCGGCTGGTACACAGGCAAAGGTTGAAATCGTATATCAGACACTTGATGGATTGCACGAGGCATGTCCGGCACATTTAGGTGACTGGTACTTCAGCGGTGATTATCCGACACCGGGTGGAGTGAAACTCGTCAATCAGGCATTTATCAATTACGTAGAGGAGATTTATCAGTTCTGAAACGTTACAGAACGAAGTCGCTAGCAGTTTTGGTGCCTTTATATAAAGAAGAAAAACAATATTAAAGAAAACGATATAGATAGAAAATGAGAAATGTTACATTAATCCTCGACGACGGGAGCCGCTTTCATGGCAAGTCGTTCGGTTATGAGAAGCCGGTAGCCGGTGAAGTTGTGTTCAACACCGCAATGACCGGTTATCCGGAAAGCTTGACCGATCCTTCGTATGCAGGTCAGTTAATGACGCTGACTTATCCGCTGGTGGGCAATTATGGAGTTCCTCCTTTCACAATCGAAGCAAACGGTCTGCCTACTTTTATGGAGAGTGAAAAGATTCATGCCGAAGCGATTATTGTAAGCGACTACAGTGAAAAGTATTCTCACTGGAATGCGGTAGAGAGCTTGGGTGACTGGTTAAAGCGTGAACAGATTCCTGGTATTACAGGTATTGATACACGTGAGCTGACCAAGGTATTGCGTGAACATGGTGTGATGATGGGAAAAATCGTTTTCGATGATGAACCAGACAATGTTCCTGAAGCAACTTATGCGGGAGTAAATTACGTAGATAAGGTGTCATGCAAGGAAGTAATCCGTTACAACGAAGGTGAAGGCAAGAAGAAAGTCGTTCTTGTGGACTGTGGCGTGAAATCGAATATCATCCGCTGTTTGCTGAAACGTGATGTAGAGATTATCCGCGTACCTTGGAACTACGATTTCAATTCGCTTGAGTTCGACGGGCTGTTCATTTCAAATGGACCGGGTGACCCTGATACTTGTGATGCTGCTGTACAGAACATTCGTAAAGCTATGCAAAATGAAAAGCTGCCTATTTTCGGAATCTGTATGGGTAACCAGTTGCTTTCGAAAGCAGGAGGAGCAAAAATTTACAAATTGAAATACGGTCACCGCAGCCATAACCAGCCGGTTCGCATGGTAGGAACAGAAAAGTGTTTCATTACTTCACAGAACCATGGTTATGCCGTAGACAATAATACATTAGGAGCCGACTGGGAACCTTTGTTTATCAATATGAATGATGGTTCTAACGAAGGAATCCGCCACAAGAAGAACCCTTGGTTCTCTGCACAGTTCCACCCGGAAGCTGCCAGCGGTCCTACTGATACAGAGTTCCTGTTCGACGAGTTTGTAAAGTTGCTGTAAGTAATAACCTAATATAAGCACCATGAAAGATTTGATAATTGAGAATTTAAAAAGCTATAACTTTGAAGGTTTCATAACAATTGCTAAATTAAAAAATAATAGAGCAATAATACCTCAAATGCCAGGAGTTTATTTAGTTCTACGGTTATCAGAATCAGAGCCACAATTTCTAGAAACAGGAACTGGAGGTTTCTATAAGCAAAGAAACCCCAATGTTTCAATAGAAACGTTGAAAAACAAATGGTTAAAAGGTGAATCATTGTTATATATAGGTAAGGCGACAAATCTTAATACCCGTTTAAGTTCATATTTAAGGTTTGGACAACATCAAAATGTAGGACATTGGGGTGGTCGTTTTATTTGGCAATTGGCAGATGCTAACGATTTGATAATTTGCTGGAAAGTTTTAGAAGATATCATTCCACGAGATTATGAAAAAGCTTTCCTGCAAAAGTTTTATGAAGCGAATGGAAAATTACCATTCGCAAATTTACAAAAATAAAAGAAAACAGAATATGAAAGATAACATAAAGAAAGTACTATTATTAGGTTCCGGAGCTTTGAAAATCGGTGAAGCTGGTGAGTTCGACTATTCAGGTTCGCAGGCACTTAAGGCGTTGAAGGAAGAAGGTATTGAAACTATCCTGATAAATCCGAACATTGCTACCGTACAAACTTCGGAAGGCGTGGCAGACAAAATCTATTTCTTGCCTGTTACTCCGTATTTCGTAGAGAAAGTTATTGCCAAAGAACGTCCTGATGGCGTATTATTGTCATTCGGTGGCCAGACAGCCTTGAACTGCGGTGTTGCTCTTTACAAGGCAGGAATATTCGAGAAATACAATGCACGTGTACTCGGTACTCCGGTACAGGCCATCATGGATACAGAAGACCGTGAACTGTTCGTTCAGAAGTTGGATGAAATCAATGTAAAGACCATCAAGAGTGAAGCTGTTGAAAACATCGAAGACGCTCGCCGTGCTGCCAAAGAACTGGGTTATCCGGTTATCATCCGTGCGGCATATGCACTGGGAGGTCTGGGATCTGGTTTCTGCGATAACGAAGAAGAGCTGAATGTACTGGCTGAAAAAGCATTCTCTTTCTCTCCGCAGGTTTTGGTAGAAAAGAGCTTGAAAGGCTGGAAGGAAGTAGAATACGAAGTAGTGCGCGACCGTTTCGACAACTGTATTACGGTATGTAACATGGAAAACTTCGACCCGCTGGGTATTCATACCGGTGAGTCTATCGTAATAGCTCCTTCACAGACACTGACAAACAGTGAATATCACAAACTTCGTGAACTTGCAATCCGTATTATCCGTCACATCGGTATCGTAGGAGAATGTAACGTACAGTATGCGTTCGACCCCGAATCGGAAGACTATCGTGTAATCGAAGTAAACGCTCGTCTGAGCCGTTCTTCAGCTTTGGCTTCTAAAGCAACCGGTTATCCGTTGGCTTTCGTTGCTGCCAAGTTGGGTCTGGGTTACGGTTTGTTCGATTTGAAGAACTCGGTTACTAAAACAACTTCTGCATTCTTCGAACCGGCACTGGACTATGTAGTATGTAAAATCCCTCGCTGGGACTTAGGTAAGTTCCACGGAGTAGACCGTGAGCTGGGCTCAAGCATGAAGTCTGTCGGCGAAGTGATGGCTATCGGCCGTACATTCGAAGAAGCTATCCAGAAAGGTCTTCGTATGATTGGTCAAGGCATGCACGGATTTGTAGAAAACAAAGAATTGCAGATTGCCGATATCGACAAGGCATTGCGTGAACCGACCGACAAGCGTATCTTCGTTATCTCGAAGGCAATGCGTGCTGGATATACCGTAGATCAGATTCATGAACTGACAAAGATAGACAAGTGGTTCCTCGATAAGTTGATGAACATCATGCAGACTTCGAAGGAACTTCACGAATGGGGCAACAACCACAAGTTGCTGTCACAGCTTCCAAACGATTTGCTGTACAAGGCAAAACGTCAGGGATTCTCCGATTTCCAGGTTGCACGTGCTATCGGTTACGAAGGAGAAATGGAAGATGCTATCATCGATGTCCGTAACCACCGTAAGAGCGTAGGTATCGTACCGGTCGTTAAACAGATTGATACGCTGGCTGCCGAATATCCGGCACAGACCAACTACCTGTATCTGACTTATAGCGGTGTGGCAAACGATGTACACTATTTGGGCGACCATAAGAGTATCGTTGTTCTTGGTTCGGGTGCTTACCGTATCGGATCGTCAGTAGAATTTGACTGGTGCGGTGTTCAGGCTCTGAATACTATCCGCAAAGAAGGATACCGTTCGGTTATGATCAACTATAACCCTGAAACAGTATCAACCGATTACGATATGTGCGACCGTCTGTACTTCGACGAACTGACATTCGAACGTGTAATGGATATCCTCGATTTGGAAAATCCTCATGGCGTTATCGTGTCAACTGGAGGACAGATTCCAAACAACCTGGCACTTCGTCTGGATGCTCAGAAAGTAAATATCCTGGGAACTTCTGCCAAGAGCATCGACAATGCTGAAGACCGCGACAAGTTCTCGGCTATGCTCGACCGCATCGGTGTAGACCAGCCTGAATGGAGCGCGCTGACTTCGATGGAAGATATCAACGCCTTTATACAGAAAGTTGGATTCCCTGTATTGGTTCGTCCGTCGTACGTGCTTTCAGGAGCAGCCATGAACGTATGTTCTAATCAGGAAGAGCTGGAACGCTTCTTGCAACTGGCAGCCAATGTTTCGAAAAAACATCCGGTTGTAGTAAGCCAGTTCATCGAACATGCCAAAGAAGTAGAAATGGACGCTGTAGCACAAAACGGAGAAATCGTAGCATATGCTATCAGCGAACACATTGAGTTTGCCGGAGTTCACTCAGGAGATGCAACTATCCAGTTCCCGCCACAGAAACTGTATGTAGAAACAGTTCGCCGTATCAAGCGCATTTCTCGTCAGATTGCTAAAGAACTGAATATCTCTGGTCCGTTCAACATTCAGTTCCTTGCTCGTGAAAACGATATCAAGGTAATCGAATGTAACCTGCGTGCCAGCCGTTCGTTTCCGTTTGTGAGCAAGGTATTGAAGATCAACTTCATTGAACTTGCAACAAAGGTTATGCTTGGCTTGCCGGTAGAAAAACCAGAAAAGAACTTGTTCGAACTCGATTACGTTGGAATCAAGGCAAGTCAGTTCTCATTCAACCGTTTGCAGAAAGCAGACCCTGTATTGGGAGTCGACATGGCTTCAACCGGAGAAGTAGGATGTATCGGTGAAGATACTTCGTGTGCTGTACTGAAATCAATGCTTTCAGTAGGTTACCGCATTCCGGAAAAGAATATCCTGATGTCAACCGGTACACCAAAGCAGAAAGTAGAAATGCTGAAAGCTGCTCAGGAACTGAAGGCAAAAGGTTACAATATCTTTGCAACAGGCGGAACATCAAAATTCCTTGCCGAAAACGGAATAGAGAATACTCGCGTATACTGGCCGAGCGAAGAAGGACATCCGCAGGCATTGGAAATGCTGCATAAGAAAGAGATCGACATGGTAGTAAATATCCCGCGTGACCTTTCTGCCGGAGAACTCGATAACGGTTATAAGATTCGCCGTGCAGCAGTCGACCTGAATATTCCTCTGGTAACAAATGCACGTCTGGCAAGTGCCTTTATCCATGCATTCTGCACGATGACTATCGACGATATCGCTATCAAGAGCTGGGACGAATATAAATAATCCTGCCTCTTGATAAAATAAATATTACTTAAGCGCCACTTCGGAAAGGGAAAGTTTCCGGGTGGCGCTTTTTCTTTAAAAAGGCTGTTTCCTCGTGGCAGGATTCAGCCTTTTGTTGTTCCTTTACGCATTTTTTTATGATATCGATGTAAGTATATTCCCGAACGAGCGACTAAATAAAGTAAAAAACATGTAGAAACCAGATGCTGTATGAATAAAAACCTGCAACAAGAAAAAGACTTTCTCCTGCTGATTGAGTCGCACAAACGAGTCATTTATAAAGTCTGTTACATGTATGCAACAGATGATGAACTGTTGAACGACTTGTATCAGGAAATAGTAATGAACCTTTGGCGCGCTTATCCCAGTTTTCGTGGCGAAAGCTCTCCAGCCACGTGGATATACCGCATCAGCCTGAACACATGCATTTCGTACCGGCGGAAATCAAAACATCAGATTCAGGCTGTAACCTTACCGGTCAATTTCGAAGCTTTTGCCGAAGACGACGGAAACAAATCGTCGCAATTGCGTGAGCTTTACCGGCTGATACACGCACTCAATCCGCTGGAACGGGCACTTATCCTGCTTTGGCTGGAAGAAAGAAGTTACGATGAAATAGCCCGGATAGTGGGAATATCGAAAAACAATGTCGGTGTCCGTCTGAATCGTATCCGTGAAAAACTGAAAAATATGTCGAACCAATAAATGTCTGCTTTATGGAACTTGAAGAACTGAAAAATCAATGGAACTTGCTTAGTGAACAACTGAAGAAGAATGAAATCATCAATCATGAAGCGATAAAAAGAATGATAGAAAAACGTACCCTGAGCGCTCGCGACCGTCTGATAGGGGCCAATGTAATTGCCGTTTTTGTACTTACAGGCATGCTGTTTCTGTTTCCGCTAGCAGCTACCCGAGTAATTATCAGACAAGAACTTCTCTGGATGTTCTACATCGTGTTTCCACTCCTCATTCTATATTCACTATGGAACATACATGTATTGTATAAATTCAATCTGGCTACCCGTACCTTACTCGAACTTCACCGTTGGATATTATCCTATAAGCGCAGGCTTCGCATAGAAATCTGGTGTACTCCCTTTCTTACACTGGGACTTTTTATCTCTGTTTTCCTTATTCATCATCACTACCGCAATCTGCTTATGGTTGTTTTCGATATCCTGATGTTGTCTGTGGGGATGATGGCAGGATATATATGTTATCGCTATGTAGATAAACGTTCGGTAGATGAAATAGAGCAAGGAATGAAAGACTTACAGGACCTGGAGTAGGTTAAATACATCAGAAAAACAGGATAGTTGGCAGTGTTGTCAGATTGTTGGGCAACATTGCCAAAACCATTGCTGAAGTTTTATGAAAAACATGCTGAATTTTTGCTAAAACTTTGTACAAACTTTAGGGAAGTTTGTACGAAAGATAAAATAATCTGTACAAATAAATGACATAATTTGTACATCTTTTCCGAAACACATGCTGAAGACTTTGGGGAATGATGGACGGAGAAAAATGATTTACAGAAATAATATTTTATTTTTGTGAAAAATAAAATAGATAATCATGTCAAAGCAACAAAAAGCATTATCTCCAGAACAATATATCCGCCAGCGAGCACGTAAGTTGCCCATTGGTGATTGTTATCTCACAGAAGGATGGGAAGATTGTGGAGAATTGATGGTATGGGTAACCCGGTGTCACCCGCAGCAAACCTATACAGTAGGAATTTATCTCATTGATACATTCTGCTGTGGAGTAAAAGATAGTCACTGGTATTTCAGCCTCGATAAATCGGATTATGCAGACTTGCTGAAAAAGATGGAAGAATGTGAAGACTTGAAGAAAGTTTCTTACGAGGAGGTTCATAATCTGATATACGGAGTGATTTCATTTGCTCAGGAAGGAGGCATAGAACCAGATTCGTCATTTAATCTTACTCAGTTCCTTTTGGAGGAAGATACAGAGGATATTCCTTTAATAGAATATACATTTGGAAAAGACGGAAGGCATTGTATATTTACTGACAACCGCCTGGAGCTGTCTGCCTATGTAACTAAGCTTCAGAAGGCTTTGGGAGATGATTTTTTGTTCGTATTGCCAGACATGGACAAACCTAGGGAAGGACGTGAATACTCGGGTTTTGATTTTGCAGGATTATTTTCGAATAAGAATGATGAAGATGATGAGACAGATACCGAAAGATATTCTTTTACGTACACCGGTTATCCTGAGAACTTGTCTGTAAAATATGAATGGCTGATTCCTTTATTAAGTAATCCGGATAATGCGTTTTATTTGTCTGATGAGTTGATTAAGTCAATTCTGGCAGTGCCTCGGGATGAACTGAGAAAAGATTTAGAACAGATTGTGCTTTATGAAACAGGATATACCTGCGGAGAGATACCCGACGAATGCTGGGATAGCAAGACTGATACAGAACTTCTGCATTGTATCGTACTATTGGGTGAAGTCGGTAATGAAGAATCCTTGTCGACTGTATTGCTGTCGCTGTGTCAGAATCAGGACTATTATGATTTCCATTTTGGAGATGCGGCGGAAGAAGCTTACGTGCCTACGCTTTATATGTTGGGAAAAGACCATCTGGACAAGCTAATGGAATATATGAAAACTCCGGGGCTTTATTCATTTGCCCGTATTCATATAGTCGAGGCTGTAGCCCGGATTTGCCGTTATCAGCCAGAGCGCCGTCTGGAAGTCATAGAGTGGTTCCGCCATCTGCTGAGCTTTTACGATGGCAGACTGGAAACTTGTCAGTGTTGCGATGGCATGCTTATAGGTATGCTGGCGAATAGTCTGATAGATATGCATGCTATGGAATTACTGCCTGAAATAAAGAAACTGTATGACACGGGTCTGGTAGATGAAATGTGTTGCGGTGACTTTGAAGAAGTTCAGAATGAGATATTGCATAGTTCATCAGACTTGAGTGAAAATTATCCTGTAGATATCTATGAAAGATATCATCGTTTGAAAAGATGGATATAGTTTGGTGAGGGCTATGTAGAGATAAGTTTAATCTTATATAGATGAAATTATAAAGCCATATCATTCTCTGAAAAGAGCTTGATATGGCTTTGATTTTTTATATCTTATGAATTTTATCGTACAGTAATAATTTGTATTTAAATAAATATATATTCATATTCCAGCATTAGTATATTTAATTTATTCTTTAATTTATTTTGAATACGTAGTTGTTTTCCGTATATTTATAGAGCAATTAAAAAGTAATTTTATGAAAGTATAATATATACAAGAGTTAATTCAATAGGTGACAGACTGAATACAGACAAGTAGGAAGCTTAGTTTATACAGAGATACTAAAAATTGAAGTTACTGGTGTTTTGAGGAAAAGATAAGTGGAGTATAAAGAAGAATTCTGAACGTCCTATGTTGGTTAAGGTCTTAGGGTTTTGCGAAAGTAATTTAATTGATATAGAACTTAGTCGCTTAGGTAGAAATGCCTTTAAACCGCTAGAAGTGGTCAAAAGACTTGTAAATTACAAAATCAAAAAGAACAATTATCTTTGCTATATAAAATAAATAGCTATTAACCTTTCCTACAATTATGGTTGCTATTTCATTCGCTTACATACAGTAGAAAGGGAAAATATTAAATTCTGTTTGAATACGTGAGAGTTCAGTATACTGTAAAAGCTGGAAAACTGAGGAACGTTGGAAGTAATAAAACAAAAAAAGAAAGAAGAACACAAAGAAGTTATTGCTCTATTTAAAAAAAGTTATTCAATTCGTAATATTTACTCAATACGAGTATTGGCATTAGTATGGTTTTAAAGATAAAGTAAGATTTTATATAAATTAAAAGAATATATCATGAGTATAGAACATATCCGTAAAATCTATACAATAGATAACAAATTCTATTTGGTAGATATAGATAATCATTGCTTATATGATGTTAAATTTATTGAAGATGAATGTTATGGGCTTAGACGATTTATCAGTTGCATTAATGGACAAAATATGTATGGATGTATTAATAATAAATTCGAAGAGGTAATAAAATGTCAATATATATGTATGTCAATGTATAGTGATTATGCCTATAGCGTTTCTTTTCGAAATCCTAAAAAAATATACCATAATGATGAAAAATATTTTAATTTTTTAATTAATCATAAAGGTATTCCTATAAATATTATAAGCACAAAAGAAAATGGACTAAATAAACAAACAATAATAGAATTTGAAGAATATATAGCTATTACAAATTTTAGGAATAACTTAGCTATTGGACTATCTAGAAATGGGAAGCTAGGTATTGTTCGTTCTAATGGAAGCACTTTCATAGAAGCAATATATGATTATATAAGATTAAATATAAATGAGTTTCATATTTATGCAGAAATAGAAGGGGAAGGGGTGATTATTATTTACTTACCTGAGAAAAAAACATGGGTGAGAATGACTAAGGAATATAAATTTGAAAACTATGATATTGGTGAAAGAATTTTTATTCTTAAATACAACGATAAATGTACTGCAATAGATTTTAGTGGAAGAAATATAATACAACCAATATATCAGAAATTACAGTTTAAAGGGAACTATATATTGGCAAAAAATGAAAATAATAAAACTGGAGTGATATTAAAAGACAATCCTCAGAGTATAATAGTACCTTTTGAATATACAGATATTATTCCACTTGATAAAGAATTTTTCTACATAAGAAATGATGAATACATAGGATTATACTCTATAAATGAAAAAAAAATCATTATTCCAACAATATTGCCTGTAAATATGCAATTATTTCCGCAATATTTAGGGGAAGGGGTTATTGGTTATAAACTTAACTCAGAAAAAGGATTTATAAATTTTGATGGAGAAAAACAATTTACATTCAATGGAAATTTCAAAACTGGTTTCAATAATAATTTTGCATATATTATACAATATAATAAATGTGTTAAAATAGATAAATTAGGTAATAAATTAGAAGAAACAGAAATTATAATTGATAAAAATGAAGAAGATGATATATGTTGGACTGAAGAGGATAGTTGGGATGTTATGACTGATGGAGCATTTGGAAAGTATCCTGGTGGTGATATAGATTATGAGAAATTTGGATTTTGAGATCTGTAGAGGTTATAGTTAAGCATTCGGTAAACCACGTATTTTCGTCTCCAACTTCCATCATTAACTTTACGTCCAAAAAGCCAAGTTATGATGATACGAGAGAAGTAGTAGAGATAATGAACTACTGCAAAGAGTACAAAATGACTTATAAGTCAAGATTAGAGGAACTCAATATCCCTGTATGGCGGTTTTATGACAACATAAAAGAGCCTACTATAAAAGTAAGCTCTTTTGTAAAATCTTATTTTGTTTTTAACCAATCCCATAGAGAAGTGTTCATACGACCGTAATAATTATACGCATCCTTAGACATTTCTATTACCAATATAGAGTTTGTTTCAAACTCATTAGCCGATATTTTTTCATATACTTCTTTCGTTGTATATTGCGTTTCTACAAACCAATGATTTCCCCAAAATGTATAATTGGGACCTAAAGATTTAATTCTATCTCTTAATATGTCACTATCTAATGACGGGTCATATATTACTAATATTATCTTTTTCATAACATTTCCAGTTTCATTTTTAGAATATCTTTCATCTCAGTTTGGCGTTCTTCCCAATTACCATTCCATTCAACAATGTATTTAAATTTTTGCGGCTTGGAATTTGTAGAATACAAGCAATAAATGATTTCCCATTTTCCTGCTTTTGCTTCTATATTTTTTAAACCAAGTATTTTTAATGTTGCTGGAATAATATCTGTTTTACCATCTGGAGTTGATTGCTTTTGTGGAGCAATAATCTCAAATAATGGCAAGACTTTTTTGCCTTGATATGGAATATAAACGATATTATTTCCTAAGTTCCAATTAATAGGAGCATTTTCCACTGTCAACGTAGTAATCGAATTATCTGATATAAACGAAGCACTCTCAACGTATAGTTCACAATTCTGGGCATTAATATTTCCATTATTAAAGAACTGAACAGAATTATGATACCTTCTCGCTTTTTTCGTCCCTTTTATATTTTCGACTTCTTCAATAGCCTCATCACTATTTAATTGAATGACAAAAGTCACTTTTTTAAATAGTGACCTTATTTCGTCCAAAAACAATGCCACAATTACCGCTGAACATGTTCCGAAGGCAACGAATCCATTAATGACATTGCCATAATAGTCACCTTTAGATATTGGAGTATTAGTTATTTCGCAGGGACCAAGACCTAAAGGAAGAAACACCCCCAAGAAATATCCTATAATTAAGGAAATTCCACAAAGTAATAATACAATCTTCCACTTCATACTTACAATATTTATTTCTATATGCAAATATAAGCAGAAAATCTCATTTTATGGTTACTTCTATCAGAATAACTAATCAGGTCCCCAATTGTTTAGGTTATAATGTATATAATTACGTATCCTTTTTAATCGTACCTATGGAATTGAATGGCATTTATATATGTGTCGTCAAGTCATATGGGGCTTTTATTGCATGGAATTAGAACTTGTAAAGCTGAGTTGTTACTTTATATATTATGATTACCTTATAATGTGATTGATTAACAATAATAAAAGGTTAATCAAAATACCTTATAGAAATAAAATGTCAGATTTTTATGTCCTTTTCTTCAGATAAATACATCTCGATAGTCCACCATATTTCAACGCTTGTTTTATATACGTATATCCTAATTTTTCCATGTTACTGCGTGAAAAAGAATTTTCCGGATGGACCGTACATAACAAATAACGGTATTGGGTTTTGTGTAGGGCTTCTTCTGCCTGACTTATAAGTAAACGTTGTAGTCCGTAACCTCGGAAGTTGGGATGCACTGCTACCGTATCCATGTGTGCTACACTGCACAACTCTGCTTCAGATAATCCGATGTCGTAACCTAGGTTCTCGGAATTTTTTCCGGGAAAGACGACAATGAATAATCCGGCAGTCTGTCCTGATACAGTTTCAATGGCTTTCCATATAATACCTGTGTGAGTAGACAATAGCGACTTTATATAATCTTTGTCTTCTTCTGGAGCAAACCATTCCCGGTGTTCCATGTTTTTCCAGATACTTGTTATAAATGATGTCAGTTCGTCTGCATCTGCTATGGTTGCTTGGGTTATGCTGAACTTCATTGGCTACGGACGTGGAATCGATGGTTTATAATTTCCTTAACTCCTGATACAATCGTTGTACCGGAAGCCCCATTACATTGAAGTAGGAACCTTTCAGACCGGTTACTCCGATGAAGCCGATCCATTCTTGTACACCATATGAACCTGCTTTGTCCATCGGTCTGTAATGTTCTACATAGAAACGGATATCTTCTTCACTCAACTGGTCGAAGGTTACTTCTGTAACCGAGGCAAAGGATTTTTGGAATTCGGTAGTCGTAAGGCATACTCCGGTTATGACTTGGTGAGAGCGTCCCGACAGTTTGCGCAGCATTTGGCAAGCTTCTTCTTCATCTTTAGGCTTTCCTAAGACTTCTCCGTCTATGTAGACTATGGTATCGGCAGTGATAATAAGTTCGTCTGCCTGCATGGACGGACGATAGGCGTCTGCCTTTTCGCGGGCAATGTAGATGGGAATTTCTTCACCTTTCAGTGTGTCGGGGTAGGTTTCGTCAATACCGGGCAGAAGCTTTACTTCATAATCTATTCCCAGTCCGGATAACAGTTCCCGGCGACGTGGGGAGTTGGAAGCCAGCTTTATCTTATATTTTTTCAGGTTTTCGAGCATAATTGTTTGTTTTTATATTACCAGCCAAAGGCTTCTTCGTGTGACATCCATTTGCCTTGTGCACGCAGAACTTGTTCTACTACATCACGTCCGCATCCGTAGCCTCCGTTGCGGTGTGAGATATATGTGCAGATGGCTTTTATCTCGGGGGCTGCATCGGCGGGGCAGCAGGGGAGTCCTACAAGACTTAAAACTTCGTAGTCGGGGATATCATCGCCCATATAGAGTACTTCCTCTGGCTTCAGATTGTATTTCTCCATTAATTCGGCATATTCTTTGGTCTTTACGGCTGCTCCCATGTAGATGTCTTTTATGCCAAGCCCCTCGTAACGTTTACGTACAGCTTCTGTCTTTCCTCCGGTGATGATTGCAACATGTAGTCCGCATTTTACGGCGAGTTGCAGGGCATAACCGTCTTTTATGTTGACCGAGCGCATCGGTTCTCCGTTAGGATGCAGGGTAATGGTTTCGGCACTTAACACGCCGTCTACATCGAATATCAGTGCACGTATTTTAGTAAGATCGTAGTTTATCATAAGGTTTCTTTTTTATTGCTAGCGTATTCGTGAATGTTTTTACTGATCTGTTCGTATATCTCTGCCAAACGCGGTTCGCTTTTCAGCATTTCCAGATGGCGGTTGATGACATTTTCATCGTATCGCTGTGCCGGTCCGGTCTGTGCTTCGACGGGAGGCAGTTCGTGTACTTTCCGGGCTGTTTCGTCAATCAGCGGAAGCATGGCTTCGAAGGGAAGACCGTTTGCGGAAAGCAGATGACTGGCAACGGCATACATGTGATTGGCAAAGTTGCAGGCAAATACTGCTGCGATGTGCAGGTATCGCCGTTGCTCGGATGATGCTTCATATACTTTGCTTCCCAGATGGAGGGCGATTTCGTTCAGAAGCTTCAGGTCGGCAGCTGTATGTGCTTCGGTAAAAAATGTAACTTCACGAAAATCTACCTGACGCAGTTTGCTGAATGTCTGCATGGGGTAGAGCACACCGTAACGTTCTGCCAGTCCTTGCCATACGTTCATGGGAACACTGCCCGCTGTATGTACAAACAGGGCTTGGGGAGCACGTTGTACTAGCTTGGGAAGTATGTCGTTCAGTGCTGAGTCTTTCACGGAAACGACATATAAATCTCCCTCATGGGTGATTTGGCTTAAATCTGTAGTATAGGGACATTTCAGCTTGTCGGCAAGTTCGGAAGCGGAAGCTTCTGTACGGCTGAATACCTGACGGATATTATATCCGGCTTGTGATAAAGCTACGGAAAGGTGAGTCGCTACGTTGCCGGCCCCTATCATGATAATGTTTTTTATATTCATGGTGAAAATGATTTTTTTCGTTTGCGGGACTTTTTATCGTGATGACAACCAGTAGAGCAGTATTCCTATCAGTAGTAGGGAAGCGGGAAGCAGGTAGCCTGACATTTGTCCCAGCAGGGTAGTTACCAGACCGATGTTTTGGATGAGCCAGATTCCGGCAAGAATGATGCCTACCGACTTGTCTGCCTTGAACCATAAGAAAGCGACGGCTGCATAAAGTAGCATGGTGTCTTTTTGCATAACCCAGGACAGACCGTGGGAAGAAAAACCTATCAGCCGGTCGGCAAGGTAGAGTATTCCCATCAATGCAAGAAAAACTGCGGTAGCACGGTATGTATCTTTATGGTTTGATGCTTTTGCTGTCACGTTTATTCTCCTCCGTATTTATTGATATGTACTTTTTCCCATTGCAGGTGTGACTCGTCGAAAGGTTTACGCTCCATACCTTTGTGGCCGATGGCTACGATGGACAAAACCTGTAACTGAAGAGGTATGCCGAGAATGCCGTGCACATATTCGTCCGATGACATGCCGGTAGCGGTGTATCGTTCGCGTACTTGTATCCAGCAGCTTCCCAGTCCCAGATCTTCGGCTTGTAGCTGAATCATCAGAGAGGCTATAGACGCATCTTCTATCCATACGTCGCTTGCCAGCGGATCCGCCAGTACGACGATGGCAAGAGAGGCTTCTTTCAGGAAAGATGATCCCATTTCCTTGCAGCGTGAAAGCTTGTCGAGTATTTCTTTATCGTCTACTGCTATAAACTGCCAGCAGTTGCTTCGTTTGGAAGACGGCGACATGAGGGCTGCCTTCAGCAGGGTTACCACTTCTTCTTGTGTCAGTTCTTCATCGGTGAACTTACGCATACTGCGCCGTTGTTTTATCAATTCGCTGAAACTCTTCATAAAATCTTCGTTTTTAACACGACAAATATAACCTTTAAACTCGTAATGCTCAAAAAAAATCATAAATTTGCGATACAATGGCTATCAGGTTGACTACATATGAGCATGCTAAGGACATTCCTGAACTTCCGGGAACCAATGTCTTTCATTCTACTGATTTGATCCGTGTATTGGAACAAACCCCGGGGTATCGTCCTGTGCTCTTGGTTGCTTTCGAAGGGGATAAACCGATAGGTAAACTGCTGTGTATTACCCGGCGGAATTTTCGTCTGCTGGGGTTTACTGAAAAAACATACGTTTACGGTGTGGGAGAGTATTTTAATACGGAACGGAAACGGGAAGAGATTTTCAATGAATTATTGACGTATTTTACTACTCTGTATAAGGAGGGATCTTTTCTGTTGGAGTTTCGAAACTTAGAAGAACCGTTGTTCGGCTACCGTTATTTCAGGCAGAACGGGTATTTTCCGGTCCGGTGGCTGCGTGTTCGCAATTCGATACACCACGAACAGCTTGATAAATGGATGAGTGCTTCCCGTAAACGCCAGATTGCCAGGGGACTTAAAAATGGGGCTTCTATTGAAATTGCCTCCAGCCTGGAAGATATAAGGGCTTTCTTCATGATGCTGAAAAAATATTATTCTCCCAAAGTACATCGTTATTTACCTGATTTTCATCTTTTTGCTTTTTTCTCTGAAGAATCTTTTCCGGCTGGAATGGGTAAAATTTTTATAGTCCGTTATAAAGAAAAGATTATTGGTGGTTCGGTTTGTTTGTTTTCTGATGATACTGCTTACCTGATGTTTTCTGCTGGGATGCGCAAGAGTTATCCGTTGCTTTATCCGGGAGTGCTTGCTGTATGGGAGGCAATGACTTATGCCAGAGAGCATGGATATAGTCATTTTGAATTTATAGAAGCAGGACTTCCTTTCAAGAAATTCAGTTATCGGGATTTTATTTTACGTTTCGGAGGTAAACAGTTGAGTACACGTCGTTGGTTTAAGGTACGGTGGAACTGGCTGAATCGCTTGCTTATTCGTATTTATGTGTAATTTATATAGATATATGTTATGATTGATCCTGTTTATAGTGCGGCTCCCGACCGTTATCACGGTGGAATGAAATATCGCAGGGCTGGTAAGAGTGGTATCCTGCTTCCTGAAATTTCTCTTGGACTTTGGCACAACTTCGGAGATGTGGATACGCTGTCAGGCAGTAAAGAGAAAATTCATCATGCTTTTGACAAGGGAATTACTTATATCGATCTTGCTAATAACTATGGACCTTCTTATGGATCGGCTGAGGAAACGTTCGGGCAAATCATGAAGAAATCCATGGCTCCTTATCGTGATGAACTTTTTATTTCTACGAAGGCTGGACATGATATGTGGGAGGGGCCTTATGGGATATGGAATTCACGGAAGCATCTTATGGCTAGTATTGACCAGAGTTTGAAACGGATGAATCTGGAGTATGTAGATATTTTTTATAGTCATCGCTATGATCCGGAAACTCCACTTGAAGAAACCTTGCAGGCACTTGTCGATATCGTACGTCAGGGCAAGGCTCTTTATGTAGGCATATCGAAGTATCCTAAAGAGGCGGCGGAAATAGCTTATCGTTATCTTGCCGACAATCATGTGCCTTGTCTGCTTTATCAAGGGCGTTATAATTTGTTCAATCGTGAGCCGGAAGAGGAGGGCATCTTGGATCAGGCTAGTAAACATGGCAGTGGGTTTGTTGCTTTTTCACCTTTGGCGCAGGGATTATTGACCGGTCGTTATCTGGATGGTATTCCTGATGATTCACGTATTGCCCGGGGAGGTCATCTTAAGAAAGAAGCTCTGACGGAGGATGTTCTTCGTAAAATCAGGGACTTGAACGAAATAGCCGCACGACGTGGGCAGACTTTGGCCGAAATGTCATTGGCATGGTTGCTGAAAGATGAGAAGGTTGCTTCTGTCATAATTGGTGCCAGTTCGGTAAAACAGATTGACGATAATTTGAAGTCTTTAGATAATACGTCGTTCTGTGATGAGGAAATATGTCTGATAAATAATGTTTTAAGTCGTTGATATCCAGTTTGGAGAATGGAGCGATTCATACATCAGCCAATATTTTTATCGTGAAAAAATATTTCTGACAACTACGCTTTGTATAAAATAAAAATAAACTAAAAAAAGCGTTAGTTGATGAAAATAAAATAGGGAAATATTTCTTTATTCTGCACATTTTTGTTTTCTTTGTGCAGTTGATATAAACCAACTTTAGATTTTAATACCATTAAAAGCAACTTAATTATGAAAATTTCTCACATTGAACATTTGGGCATTGCGGTGAAAAGTATCGAAGAAGCCCTTCCTTATTATGAAAATGTACTCGGATTGAAATGTTATAATATAGAAACCGTAGAAGATCAGAAAGTAAAAACTGCTTTCCTGAAATGTGGTGAAACAAAAATTGAACTGCTGGAGCCTACGGGACCTGATAGCACAATTGCCAAATTTATTGAAAACAGAGGCATGGGAGTTCATCATGTGGCTTTTGCAATAGAAGACGGAGTAGCAAATGCGTTGGCTGAAGCTGATGCAAACGGCATTCGCCTGATCGACAAAGCGCCTCGAAAAGGTGCAGAAGGACTGAATATTGCTTTCCTTCATCCGAAATCAACTATGGGGGTATTAACCGAACTTTGCGAAAAATAATTAAGGGCAATGAATGAAATGGTGGAGACATTAGCCGTTTGTTGTCATTCAGAATAGAGAAGTGGCGGAGAATTTTGTAAACGTTCATCGGATGTATACGAAGTTCTTCGTCACTTTGTTGCTTTAAAACAATCGGTTGTTAACCATTTTATCTTGCCATTTACTAATACATAAATTTCTAGTACCATGAGTAACCAACTTGAAAAAGTAAAAGAGCTTATCGAACTGCGTGCCCAGGCGCGTCTTGGCGGTGGTGAGAAAGCTATCGAAAAGCAACATGCTAAAGGGAAATATACTGCACGTGAACGTATTGCTATGCTGCTTGATGAAGGAAGTTTCGAAGAAATGGATATGTTTGTAAAACATCGTTGTACAAACTTCGGAATGGATAAGAAGCATTATCTGGGCGATGGTGTAGTTACTGGATATGGAACAATAGAAGGAAGATTGGTTTATGTCTTTGCACAGGACTTTACCGTATCTGCCGGCTCTCTGTCAGAAACCATGTCACTGAAGATTTGTAAAGTAATGGATATGGCCATGAAGATGGGAGCTCCTTGTATCGGACTGAATGACTCAGGTGGTGCCCGTATTCAGGAAGGTATCAATGCACTGGCTGGATATGCTGAAATTTTCCAGCGTAATATTTTGGCTTCTGGTGTGATTCCGCAGATTTCGGGTATCTTTGGTCCGTGTGCCGGAGGTGCTGTATATTCACCTGCACTGACAGACTTTACTTTGATGATGGAAGGTACTTCTTATATGTTCCTTACAGGTCCGAAAGTTGTAAAGACTGTTACCGGAGAGGATGTTTCTCAAGAAGATTTGGGTGGTGCAAGTGTGCACTCTACTCGTTCGGGTGTAACTCATTTTACTGCTGCTACAGAAGAAGAAGGCTTGGCACTGATTCGTAAGTTATTGAGCTATATCCCTCAGAACAATCTGGAAGAGCCGCCTTATGTAGACTGTACAGATCCGATTGATCGTCTGGAGGATTCTTTAAATGAAATTATTCCGGACAGCCCGAATAAGGCTTACGATATGTATGAAGTTATCGGAGCAATTGTCGATAATGGTGAGTTCCTCGAAGTTCAGCGTGATTTTGCAAAGAATATCATTGTCGGTTTTGCACGTTTCAACGGACAGTCTGTTGGTATTGTTGCCAACCAGCCTAAGTTCCTTGCCGGAGTATTGGACTGCAATGCTTCTCGTAAGGGAGCACGTTTCGTCCGTTTCTGTGATGCTTTCAATATTCCTATTGTATCATTGGTAGATGTTCCGGGATTCCTTCCGGGTACAGGACAGGAATACAATGCTGTTATCTTGCACGGAGCTAAACTGCTTTATGCATATGGTGAAGCTACTGTTCCAAAAGTGACAGTTACATTGCGTAAGTCGTATGGTGGTTCACACATCGTAATGAGTTGTAAGCAGTTGCGTGGAGATATGAACTATGCATGGCCGACTGCTGAAATTGCCGTAATGGGTGGTGCTGGAGCTGTAGAGGTATTGTATGCAAAAGAAGCTAAAGAAGCTGCCGATCCGAAAGCATTTATGGCTGAAAAAGAAGCTGAATATACCAAGTTGTTTGCCAACCCGTATAATGCTGCAAAATATGGTTATATAGACGATGTGATTGAACCGCGTAATACTCGTTTCCGTATCATTCGTGCCTTGCAGCAGTTACAGACTAAGAAGCTGACAAATCCAGCTAAGAAACACGGAAATATTCCATTGTAATTCGTGGGTTATTCTGATTATTAACTTTCAACTTAAGAAATCTATGAGAAAAAACAGAATAGGAATATTTCTTTCCCTGCTGTTGCTGATCGGTTTTACTTCTTGTACAGAACAGAAATCGAACAGTAAGCTGGTCATCAATGAGGTGTTGGTGGACAATCAGACCAACTTTCAGGATGATTATGGTGTGCATAGCGGCTGGATTGAAATATTCAATAAGGCATATAGTACAGCCGATTTGGCCGGATGCCTGCTGAAAGTGAGCAGTCAGCCCGGAGATACTGTTACGTATTTTATTCCGAAAGGAGATGTGCTGACAAGCATTAAGCCACGCCAGCATACACTTTTCTGGGCGGACGGAAATCCTAGACGGGGTACTTTCCATACTAATTTTGTACTGAGTAAAACTAATGCCAACTGGATCGGATTATATGATTCTGGTAAAAAGCTGCTTGATCAGGTTGTTGTTCCGGCTGGTATATTGGCTGCAAATCAATCGTACGCTCGTGTAGGGGATGCATCTGCCGAATGGGAAGTGAAAGGTGCAAGTGCTGATAAATATGTCACTCCAAGTACGAACAACCAGACGATAGAAAGCAATCCGAAGATGGATAAGTTCGAACAGCATGACCCGGTAGGTATCGGTATGGCTATATCGGCTATGAGTGTTGTTTTCCTGGGACTAATATTGCTTTACATCTGCTTTAAGCTGATTGGTAAGGCGGCTATTAAGTTGCGTAAGCGCAATGCAATGATCGCACACAACATTACCGATAAGCAAGAAGCTAAGGAAAAGAAATTGGGCGAAGCACCGGGAGAAGTGATTGCTGCTATCTCTATGGCGCTGCATGAAGCACAGGGAGCCGATCATGATGTAGAAGAAACCATTCTGACTATCAGTCGTGTGAAACGTAGTTATTCTCCGTGGAGTTCGAAGATTTATACATTGCGTGAAACTCCACATAAGAAATAATCATCCTAAAATGATAAGAAACCATGAAAGAATACAGATATAAAATTAACGGAAACTTGTATAAAGTAACCGTGGGTGACATAGAAGACAATAATGTGCGTGTAGAAGTAAACGGCACGCCTTATACCGTAGAACTCGAAAAGCAGAACAAACCGAAAATTAAGCCGGTAGTACGTACTGCATCTACTACTCCTGCTGCTCCTCCTGCTGCTGTGACTCGTCCGGCAAGTGTAGGAAGCAAATCTGGTATCAAGTCACCGCTGCCGGGAGTTATTCTCGAAATCAAAGTAAAAGAAGGTGATACCGTGAAACGTGGACAGACCTTACTTGTATTGGAAGCCATGAAGATGGAGAACGATATCAAGGCAGACCGCGACGGTAAAGTTACTGCTATTAAAGTAAGTAAAGGAGAATCAATTCTTGAAGGTACAGACCTTATAATCATCGAATAATATGGGAGAATTTAGTAGTTTCTTACAAAATAACCTGGCAGACTTCTGGACATATACCGGTTTTTATAATGCCACAGCAGGACATCTCATCATGATCCTGATAGGTATTGTGTTCATTTATCTTGCCGTTGCTAAGGAATTCGAACCGATGTTGCTGATTCCTATCGGATTCGGTATACTTATCGGTAACATTCCGTTTAATATGGAAGCCGGACTGAAAGTAGGTATCTACGAGGAAGGCTCAGTACTTAACATTTTGTATCAGGGAGTGACTTCCGGATGGTATCCGCCGCTTATCTTTTTAGGCATTGGAGCCATGACGGACTTCTCGGCGTTGATATCTAATCCGAAGTTGATGCTGATTGGTGCTGCGGCACAGTTTGGTATCTTTGGAGCATATATGATTGCGCTGGAAATAGGTTTCGATCCGATGCAGGCTGCTGCTATCGGTATCATTGGTGGCGCTGACGGACCGACCGCTATCTTCTTGTCATCGAAACTTGCACCTAATCTGATGGGAGCAATTGCCGTGTCTGCTTATTCGTATATGGCACTTGTCCCTGTTATACAACCTCCTGTAATGCGATTGCTTACAACAAAGAAGGAACGTCTTATCCGTATGAAAGCACCTCGTGCCGTATCACATACAGAAAAGGTTATGTTCCCGATTATAGGTTTGTTGCTTACTTGCTTCCTGGTTCCTTCCGGTCTGCCATTGCTGGGTATGTTGTTCTTCGGTAATCTGTTGAAGGAAAGTGGTGTAACCCGTCGTCTTGCCGAAACAGCTCGTGGTCCGCTGATTGATACAATTACTATTTTGTTGGGACTGACCGTGGGAGCATCTACTCAGGCATCTGAGTTCTTGACTTGGGATTCTATCAAGATCTTTATCTTGGGAGCGCTGTCATTCTTTATTGCTACAGCATCGGGAGTTATCTTTGTCAAGATCTTCAATTTGGTATTGAAGAAAGAAAATAAAATCAATCCGCTTATCGGTAATGCCGGAGTGTCGGCAGTACCCGACTCTGCACGTATTTCTCAGGTAGTAGGATTGGAATATGATCCGACTAACTATCTGCTGATGCATGCAATGGGACCGAATGTTGCAGGAGTAATCGGTTCGGCTGTAGCTGCCGGTATCTTACTGGGCTTCTTGGTTTAAACGGAGTTTGTTGATAATCTTTTGAATTCGTTAACCCTCTGTCGGACTGTATAGATCAGTCAGACAGAGGGTTAACTGTTTTCGTAGATGCTAATTTATGGCATACTGAAATTTAGACTGACTTTAAGCTATCATGCTTTTGCTAGATTGAAAATAAGTTGTACTTTCGTCCACTCATTTTTTGACTTCAATTTTGGGGATTATGGAACTTACAGAGAATAAACTAAAGCAGAGAGTACAGCGTAATATACTGACTGTATCAGTATTGATTTTGGTAGGAAAGTTTATAGCATATTACCTCACAAATTCAGTTGGTGTTCTGACCGATGCCATGGAGAGTATTGTCAACGTTGTTGCTGGGGCAATAAGCTTGTTTAGTCTGTGTCTTTCGGAAAAGCCTAAAGACCAGAATCATCCTTTCGGACATGGAAAGATTGAACTTATATCGGCTTCTATCGAAGGTATATTAATTTCGATAGCAGGAGGAATGATTATTTATGAAGGTATTAAGCGTTTGCTGGTACCTACCGATATTCAGAAGATTGATGTAGGTATCTATATCATAGCTGTATCCGGGCTTCTTAATTACCTGATGGGATGGTATAGCATAGCTGTAGGAAAGAAATACGATTCGATTGCTCTCGTTGCTGGCGGAAAGCATTTACAGTCGGATACCTATTCTACTATTGGTCTAGTTGCCGGACTGGTATTGTTGTATTTCACCGGCATAGCTTGGATAGATAGTGCGATGGCCTTGATTTTCGGTTCGGTAATTATCATAACAGGAATTTCTATTCTGAGAAAAACTACCGATAATTTGCTTGATAAGGCAGACATTAATCTGCTTGCCGATCTTGCCGATACCTTGAATCGAAACAGAAAACCCGAGTGGATTGACATTCATAATGTAAAGGTTTTGAAGTCGGGCAATTCTTTGTATATGGACTGCGACTTGACTATTCCATGGTATTATAATATCGAACAAGGTCATAAAATAGGGGCACGTTTGCAGGAAGCTATGAAAGCTAAATATTCAGACCATGCTGTATTGAATATTCATCTTGATCCATGTAATATATTCGAAACACCTAAGTGTAATAAGTGTATGTGCACTGACTGCCCGTATCGCAAAGAGAAGTTTGTAGCCGTGGAAGAGATTAATGTTACGACTTTTATTCGTAATGAAGTTGAATTCAGCGAATAGTTGTAGATGATAGAAAAAGAGTTTTAAAATCTTAATCCAATAAAGATGAGGCTGCCTCAAACTAGAACAGCGAAAGTAAAAATCTTATAGATTAAAACTGAGAAATAAAAATCTCCTGCTTTAGCCTTTGTTTATTATAATGATAGGACTAAAAGCAGGAGTTTTTTTATGCTGTAATTTTATATAGATGATAAGTAAGCCTATCTCTTTATTTTGAGACAGCTCCCCTTCTTCTTATAGCTGATAATTTTTTGCGATTAGTTGCTCAGGTTAGGATTAGTTGCTATTGCTTCTTTCGGAATCTGAAGCGTATAACGTGAATCATCCTGCTCCAATACATACTGTTGACCGTTTAATGTTTTTTCGATGCGCGGGCGAGTTGTACGGCGCAAATCGAACCAGCGGTGACCTTCGAAAGCAAGTTCTCTGGCACGTTCATTCAGTATTTCTTTTATCAGCTCTTCCTTACCTAGGTCTTCTACCGATGCTTTCTTTTTAGCATACGCTTCGGCCGTATAACGCTTCTCCATCAGTTGTAGCAGACGTTTGCGAGCTTCAGATAAGTTGTCCGACTGTGCTGCTGCTTCAGCACTGTTCAGGTATAACTCTCCTGTACGTATTGTACAACGGAATTCTGAACTTCCTCCTTTTTTCGATTTGCGGTTTCCGTCCTTGTCTGCCTGGGCAAAGTAAGCATCCTTGCGAAGGTCGCCTTCCTGATACATTACCAGAAACGAAGGAAGGACAGATACGGCATTCTGATAATTGTTGTTAATGGTATATTCCAAAGCATTAATAGCTTCTACCGACTGATATTGGTTAGGCAGCTTAAATCCGTCTGCCTTAAAATCTTCCAATACATTTTTAGTCTTAAGAGCCTCTTCCGCCTGTGCGTAAGCATTCTGCCAGTCGCCCATATAGAGGTAAACGCGTGAGCGGATAGCCGGAACGCATACTTTGGTAAAACGGTAGGAGAGAGCAATGTCATCCCATTTTTCCACATTCAGCAGCGCTTCGGCACTTTTCAAGTCGTCCAAAATCGAAGTATATACCTCGCTAACTGTATTGCGGAACAGCTGTTTTTCCAGATCTGTATCCAGTTTCAAAGGGATGGATTTTGTAGCCGGAGCTCCCGGTTTGGTATAAGGCTGTCCATGCAGATTTACCAATATGAAATGCATATATGCACGCATCAGATAAGCTTCTCCGGTAAGCTGTGCTATTTCGTTCTGACTTCCTTCGTTTATTTCATCGTGATGCTCGATAATGAAGTTAGCAAAAAACAAAACTTCATAATAATTGGCCCAGTCGAATGATACGGTCGTGGTAGAAGTTGTCGTACCCTCCCAACGTTCGATAGCTCCATATTTATCCTGGTCGTTTTTGTTGCTGACAAACATTTCGTCAGCACCCATACCCGCAAGTCCCCGGTCCGCGGGAACCGTTGTACAGGCGTTCAGCCATAAGGCACGATATTCAGCCAGCGTATGCGGAATAACACTTCCGGTAGGCTGGATATCCAGATATTTATCGCAGCCGGTCAGCAAGAAAGTCAGACAGGCAAAAAATAAACAGATATATTGTTTCTTCATTGTCGGTTACAAGTTAAAAGTTAAGATTCAGACTGAATGTAAATGACTTCGGAATAGGCTGTGCATACGGATTACCCATTGTTTCCGGATCCAGATAATTGCGATAGCTCGATCCGAAGACAAACAGATTACGTCCTTCCAGTGCTACTGTTGCCTGACTGATACCCAGTTTCTGTATCAGGCTGAATGGTAATTCATACCCCAGACGAATGCTTTGTATACGCATGTAGTTCTGTTTTTTTACCCACAGGCTGGAATACGCATACGGATTCACAGCTCCATCGAGGAAGAAATAGGCATCCATATCTGTATTAGAGTCTACCAGCGCCGGCATTGTACCATTCGGATTTTCCGGAGTCCAGCGGTTCAGAATATCACGGTTGGTGTTCTGTCCGCGGTCGAACGAGGTCAGTGAGTAGCTAGGCTGTACACGTACATATCCTCCCGCATTGAAAATACAGTTGATACCCAGTTCCCATGCCTTGTAGGTAAAAGTATTGTTGAATCCTCCGGTGTAAGGCGAATCGGTTGTTCCTATATACTCATACTTGTTTCGAAGTTCAGCATGACTCAGGTTGTATGTACCGAAACCGAATTCCTGCACCTTAAAAAATTCCTTCATCGATTCTACTTTTCCGGTTTCTTTGTTGTAGAATGTCATCTGTCCGTTTTCATCTATACCCGCATAAGGGAATGCAAAGATAGCTCCAGCCGGATAACCTTCACGGCTAGGATAAATGGCATCTTCTCGTATGGCTTCTTTCAACACCTTATTCTGGTTGTAGGCAAAGTTGAAAGTCGTAGTCCACATAAACGACTTGGTATGGATATTGCGTGTAGACAATCCTATTTCGATACCTTTATTTGTCATGCTGGCCCAGTTGATGTTTGTCGAAGAAAAGCCCGTTTCCAGCGGAAGCATCTGCATGCCTATCAAGTCCACTCCTTTGCGGTAATAATAGTCCACACTCAGGTTGATAGCCTGATTCAATACAGCAAAGTCTAGTCCGACATTAACCGAATGAGTCTTTTCCCAGCGCAGCTTGTCGTTTGGTGCAGAGGTTACCACAATCATGTCTTCCGTATTTCCTGGTAAGATAGGGGTAGCATTCGATTGGTATTTCCCCAGCAGATATGGAGAAGTATTCTTGTCGATGTTTCCTTGCAGACCATACGATGCACGGATCACCAGATTGTCCAGCCATTTCGCATTTTCGGTGAACGGTTCTTCCGATATACGCCACAGTGCACTGACTGAGTAAAGTGGCAGGTAACGATATTTCTTGTCAACTCCAAACAAGTCGGAACCATCGAAGCGGATACTTCCTCCCAGAGTATATCGGTTCAGCAGTGAGTACGACATTGTGGAGAAGGCTGAAACGTATGCATTTTCTACATTCGTTTTGGTATGCAGAGGAAACGCCTGCGAGTCGCTGGGGAATACTACCGGCTGGTTGGTCATTGTACGGCGGTCATATCCGTAACCGGCCGAATAAAGGGTAGTAGCCCATGTACGGCGAAGTTCAGAACCTACCATGATTTCAAATTCATGAATATCAGCATATGTATCGCGATAAGTTCCCATTGTTTTCCACGTTACCTGAGAGTCTGAATTTTCGTAAGCCTTATGAAACCCTCCTTTCTGAGGAAGGAAAGACGTACCGTTATAGCGATGGTTTTTGTGTTCCAGTCGCATGGCAAAAGACTCCTGATCGGCAATCTGTTCGCGCGAGGTCTTGTCGAGCTGCAACCCTACCTGTGACGTAATCTTGAATCGGTCGTCAAAGCGAAGCTCCACATCGAAGATGGAAGAAAGCGAATTGATGGTTGTTTCATTCGATGTATTCTGTCGTTCTTCAAACGTATTGAACAGCAGATCCGAATTTCCATTCTGTATATCGCTGTCGTACACATAGTTTCCATCCTTATCGTATGGAGTCAGGTACGGATTGGCAATGCGGGCATAGAACATCGGATTTGTAAATCCGTCGGTAGACAGGTATGAACCATTCTTACGTCGGTTTACAAAAACAGATGTGCCGAATTTCAACATCCGGTTCACTTTATAATTAGCTTTCATTACCAGATTCAGACGGTCGGAAGATACATTCGGAATATTTCCCTGTTCTTTCGAGTACCCTAACGAAGTATAGTACGTAGCCTTTTCGTTACCGCCCGACAGACTCAGGTTATATTCCTGACTGAACGCGTCCTGCAACAGTATATCATTCCAGTCTGTATTAATCAGGCGTAAAGCATTGATTTCATTCTGAGCCTCCTTTGAGAGTGCATCCCAGCCGTCTTTCTTGAAAGCATCAATGGCATTGTAGCGGTTCAGGATGCGGTATATTTCTCCCTTTTCGGCGTTCATGGCATAATCACTTTTCATCAGTTGCAGTTCCAGATCGACCTTCTCAGACGCATTCAGCAAGTTCAGACGGTCGATATTCTGTTGAGGCGACCACGTGAGGCGCGTACTGAAGTTGATTTTTGTCTTTCCGGCCTTACCGTTTTTGGTGGTAATCACAATCACACCATTGGCCGCACGTGCACCATAAATAGCTGTTGCGGCAGCATCTTTCAGTACTGTGATATCAGCAATATCGGCAGGATTCAGTCCGGCGATGGAAGACTGCTGTACATCGTCGATATTCTTCAGCGACTCCAGACTCGGGATATCAGTACCTTCCAGTGGAATACCGTCGAGCACCCACAACGGGTCCTGTGTACCGTTTAGCGATGAAGTACCGCGGATACGAATCTTTACCGGAGATCCGGGAGCTCCAGAAGTCGAAACAGCCGAAAGACCTGCAATTTGTCCCGAAAGAGCCTGGTCGATACTTTTTACCGTACCGATACGTCCTTCCGAAATGTCAATCTTAGCAACGGCAGCTGTCAGCTTGCGACGCTCCACTGTCTGGTAACCGGTCACAACCACATCGTTCAGCATCGTCGACGAAGGCTGTAAGGCAATGTTATAATGAGTCTGTCCCGATTTCAGTTCAATCTGCTGTGTAGTGTAACCAATATAGCTTAATTGTAATTTCTTTACTCCGGAAGGAACGGTAATAGAGAAGTTTCCGTCGATATCGGTGACAACTCCCAAAGACATCAGGCTGCTTCCGGCTTTCTTCAAGTCGTCGGCAGAAACATACACAGACACACCTATCAGTGGCTGTTTGTCATCATCAGCAATTACGTTACCGGTAATCACCTTGTCGGCCGCCCATGCCGCACAAACGTGCACAAGGAGCAGCAAAGTCAATAATAAGGATTTCTTCATTGAAAAAAGATTGTTATTGATTTGGTAAAAAATAGTTTAGCATTTGTTTTTGTGCATCGGCACAGGGACGGTTTAATCCTTTAGTCCCAGTGCCGTATTGATACGCAGAATCATATCGTCATAATGATAGCGTGCTGCCGTATCCGATGTGTTGCGTCTTGACTCAAGCAACTTCTTGATGCGCAACAATTCACCTCGTTTGACAGAGATTGCATCCGATATACGGTTTACTTGTCCGCCGTAGAAACTCAGTTCACGTCTGGCTCCCATGCGTTCTGCCTGTTCAATAGCAAATTCATTGTGACTGCACCACGGTGTGTGATGGAACAGATACGGATTGCCACTGGTAGCAGTCAGCTGCTTGTTGATTTTTACACCTTCACTTTCGGCGGCAGCAGTAATCAGTGCGTCGAGGAATCCTTTCTGCAAGTTACGCTCCATCACATCGGGAGTACCTCCCTTGATGGTGGTCGCGAAAATGGAGTTGTGCATCTTGTCCATCATTTCCACTACGGTGAAAGCCTTTTTGCCATTCTTCAGTTCGTTTTCCAGCATACGCATCAGTCGGTCGTTCGAGAGCAGATCCCAGAAAATATATCCCTGCGTATTTTTCAGAATCTGGCTTGGCGCATATTCTATTACTCCCGTCGGGTTTTTACGCAACAGGAAGGTATAGTCGGAAATTTCCGTATCGAACAGCCAGCGCGGGTAGCAAAGAACTTCGTTCAGCAGAAAATCGAGTGATGCTTCCTGCTTTTCCTTCTCTACATAGGTATATGTCTTGACTCCATCGCCTACAGTCGTATTTTCTATGTAAATACCTCCGATGTTTGCCATTACATGATACAGATAGTTGTTCCACTGGGTAATCACCGCGTAATACAGGCGCGAAGCCTCCTCGTACGTCTGTCCTTTCTCTCCCGTAGTCGTCCACTTGATGATTTCAGGCACGATACGTTTCAAGTTGGCTATACCCAGTTCCGAAGAACGGACAGGATCGTCACCCAAATCTTCGTTCTGTGCTCTCGGATCGACAGCCGAACGCGGATCTTGTGCCTCGCTGTATTTATACAGACGTCCGTTATGCTTGTTCAGAAAATCGTATAACACATCTTTTTCAGCTTCCGGAGTAGGCAGACCATACCAGCGGTAACCATATTCGATGGCAAAAATATCATACGGACCGATGTGTGGCGATACAGCTGTAACTCCGTCGCCTGGCTGTGCCACATAGTTATAGCGGGCATAGTCCATAATAGACGATGCCGTAGAGTTCATCTTATCTGTAAAGCTTTTCGAACGGAGCGAGTCAGTAGGGAAAGTCCACGATCCCATCATGTTGTGGCGCAACCCCAGCGAATGTCCTACCTCGTGACAGGCCACAAAACGGATCGCATCTCCCATCATTTCGTCCGGCAGTTTGGTTCCTCGTGCTTTCGGGTCAATAGCTCCGGTCTGGACGGTAATCCATTCCTGCACCATCGAGATAACATTATGCCACCACATGATGTCCGCTTCCAGAATCTCTCCCGAGCGAGGGTCGAGAATAGACGGACCCATCGCATTGGCTTTCGATGAGGCTACATACGTCACTACCGAATAGTTGATGTCATCAGCATTCACCGCTATGCTATCAGGCAGTTCCTTGGCAATAATTGCATTTTTAAATCCGGCACGCTCGAAAGCTACCTGCCAGTCTTCTATACCTTGCTTGATGTATTTTCGCCAGCGGTAAGGGGTAGAGTTTTCGATGTAGAACACAATCGGCTTTTCCGGTTCTACCAGTTCTCCGCGCAGATATGCCTCACGGTTTTCCGGCTTGGGTTCCAGTCGCCAGCGCGTAATGTATTTTTTCTCTTCTGTTTTCTGTTGGGAATCGCTGAAATAGAGCAAGTCCTTTGTGAAATATCCCACTTTCGGATCGTCCAGACGGCCCATCATCGGCTTCTCGGGCAGTAATACCAGTGAGGAGCTGACCTCTACGGTGACATTTACTGCCGACATACCTTCGCGTACTTTCGTGGTAAGTTCGGAAGTGGCTACGATGTTGTTAGGAAACGCCTTGATCGACATGATGCGTGACAAGTCCTTTACAGCAGATGTCCCCAGATTGATATTGTCGAAGACATTGTTGATGCTCGTTTCCGATCCGTCATAGATGTCGTTTATCTGGATGATTACTGAGGTTGAATCGGCATTGCATGCTTCCAGCTTGAAATCGGCAATGAGCGGAGAGATAAAGTTATCGCGCACCGAGCGGGTGATAGCATCGTTTTCGGGCGATTCCGGTAACGGACGGCTCTGGCGCACCCTGATTTTTTTCTCTTCCTTGTTCCATTCAAAACGTATCATCTGTGTTTCGTAGTTTGTACCACGGTTTACACCTGCGTCATTCAGTTCGAAGGGCACTCTTTGCAGCTTATTCACAACCAGCATGTCGCGCTGAAGCAATGACACGGGGATTTCGAAATAATATTTGCCATCCTGGGCATATACATTAAACATGCCACGAGAAACCAGGTTGCTCTCGGAGGCAATCTTTTCAAAATCGGTTTTACTGACTTCTTCAGTTGTTTCTTTTTTCTTGTTCTTCTTCCACGGGAAAACTTTAGCTTCTGTAGATGTATTGTAATAGCTTGCATTACCAGCCGACGCATAGACTGGAATGCATATCAAAGCTCCTGCTAAAGCACGTAATAGTAGGGGTTTGTTCTGTATCATACAATGGTTTCGTTTGAGGTTGTAATAAATTACAAAACTTCAAAATTAGTATAATTGTTCAGATATTTTTTATAATTGTCGCATATTTATTAATAATTAAGTATTATTTGTATTTTAATGTTCTCTTTTGCGGCTTTTACATAGCTGTATTTTATGTCGCGTGATTTAGGTTAAGCATTGTCCGGATAGAGGTACTGAAGTGGGATGATTATAACTTGCGCTTGTTTGAGGAAAAAATTGCTGTAGTTTTACCAAATTCTTCTCGATGTTTTTTTTAAAATCGTACAAATTCCGAAATGTTTTGTACAAAAATAAGAGGTTTTTGCTGATTTGTTAATTGATTGATTTACTTGTGTTTATGTGATGTAGAGCTTTTGTGTTTCTTGTTAGATTGTAATGTGTATGCTTTGAAACTTTATCAGACAGTAATAGGTGAAAAGGTTTAGAGATGTATCATTATATATTTCTGAGGAAGTCGAACAGGTTTCATAAAAGATATGCATCGCTCATCTATTTCTTCGCTGTTTATGGAAATTTATACAGACGTGGAAGTAAGACAAGTAACTAACGAAAGTCAGAAGGAAAAATAGTATATAGCTATCAAATGAAAACTAATTCTATATACAGTTTTTTCTCCCTACTTTTTCTCATTTCCCTTCCTAATTTTTAGCAGTAAGATAAAATAGAATTTAGACCACCTATTTGATAAGTGATGCATATTCTAATAGAGTAACACAGATTTTATTTATTACGTTTGTATACTTTCTGTACACTTTTATTAGTAGCTTTTCTATGTCAGAAGCCTGATGATGTATCTTGTTATCGATTGGGATATAGGGTGAATAATGTTGTAGTGGTGGCCCTGCAAAGTTTTTAGTTTACTTTCAGCAAATACTCCACTTTCTTCTCTGCCAGTGGTTTATTATTATACACGGATACTTGCCATTTTTTCTGTAGCTTTTCGATAAAAATAGACAATCTATATCGTCAGACAAATTAATTCATTATCTTTGTGTAAGATTCAACTTAATGATTGATATGGAAGATATAAATAGACTCAAGCTAGTTCTTGTAGAAAAGAAGAAAACAAGCAAATGGTTGGCAGAACAATTGAAAAAAGATCCTTCAACCGTATCAAAATGGTGTACTAATGTTTCGCAGCCTGATTTGGTTACCCTTTCAAAAATAGCAGAATTATTAAATATTGACAGAAGGGAACTTATTAATAAAAGTAAATGAGTTTACCTCTCAAAGAAAAATGTATAACAACCTAAAAAAGACGAATATAAAATGACAAGTATACAGCAAAGGGAACAATTGCAATCTCAAATTTGGAAAATAGCTAATGAAGTACGTGGGGCTGTTGATGGATGGGATTTTAAGCAATTTGTATTGGGAACATTGTTTTACCGTTTCATCAGTGAAAACTTTACTGACTATATAGAAGGTGGAGATGACAGTGTTGATTATGCTTCTTTACCGGACAGTATCATAACTCCTGAGATAAAAGAGGATGCGGTCAAGACAAAAGGATATTTCATATATCCTAGCCAACTTTTTGTCAATGTGGTAAAAACAGCCAGTACCAATCCCAATCTTAATACTGACTTGAAGGCTATTTTCGATTCTATTGAAAGTTCTGCTAATGGATATGCTTCCGAAAAAAACATCAAAGGATTGTTTGCCGATTTTGATACTACTAGTACAAGACTTGGTAACACCGTTGAAAACAAAAACAGTCGTTTGGCTGCTGTCTTGAAAGGTGTTGCAGGATTGAATTTTGGTAGCTTTGCAGAGCATGAGATAGACCTTTTTGGTGATGCTTACGAGTATTTGATTAACAATTATGCAGCGAATGCGGGAAAGTCGGGAGGTGAGTTCTTTACTCCACAAAATGTTTCTAAACTAATATCACGACTTGCCATGCATAAACAGGCTACCGTCAATAAAATATACGACCCTGCTGCAGGTTCTGGTTCTTTGCTGCTACAGGCAAAGAAACAGTTCGAAGATCATATAATAGTAGATGGATTTTTCGGACAGGAGATAAATCATACAACCTATAACTTAGCTCGTATGAATATGTTCCTGCACAATGTCAATTATGATAAATTCAATATTGCACTTGGAAATACGCTTACCGACCCACAATTTGGAGATGACAAGCCTTTTGACGCTATAGTATCCAATCCTCCCTATTCGGTAAACTGGATTGGTTCGGACGATCCTACCCTTATCAATGACGACCGTTTTGCCCCAGCCGGAGTGCTTGCACCCAAGTCAAAAGCGGATTTTGCATTTGTCCTACATGCATTACATTATCTTTCAAGTAAAGGTCGTGCTGCTATTGTCTGTTTCCCTGGTATTTTTTACCGAGGCGGAGCAGAGCAGAAAATCAGAAAATATTTGGTAGATGGAAACTATATAGAAACCATTATCTCATTGCCTTCCAACTTGTTCTATGGCACTTCGATTGCTGTTAATATCTTGGTTCTTTCAAAAAAGAAACGTAATGATACCACTGTCCAGTTTATTGATGCAAGCGGAGAAGAATTCTATACAAAGGAAACCAACAATAATGTGCTTGAAGTTAAGCATATAAACAGGATTATAGAAATCTTCGATAAAAAGGAAGACATTGATTACGTTGCCAAATCAGTTGAAAAAAAAGCTATTGCTGAGAATGATTATAATTTATCGGTAAACAGTTATATTGAGGTTAAAGATACTCGTCCGAAGACTGATATCAAGGAACTGAACGAGCGTATCCGTTGCATTGTTGCACGAGAAAACGAGCTGCGTACGGAGATAGATAAAATAATAGCTGAATTGGAGGAGGATGAGTTATGAGTAAGTTACAGGAATTAATTCAGAAACTTTGTCCTGATAGGGTGGAATATTCATCGTTAGGAAAATATATAGATATTTATACAGGTATTCAATTTAATAAAAAAGATATGTCAGAAGTCGGAACATATCCTGTATTAAATGGAGGGGTAAATCCATCTGGTTTTACAGAAAAATTTAATGAACAAGAAAATACAATCACAATATCACAGGGTGGGGCATCTGCAGGATATGTTAATTGGATGAAATGTAAATTTTGGGCCGGAGCACATTGCTTTATTGTGAAACCCAACATCAATATTCTAAATAATAGATATTTATATTTCTTATTAAAGAATTCAGAACAAAGACTTATGCAATCGAAACATGGAGCTGGAATTCCTGGATTAAATAGAGACAAAATAAGAAATCTTATAATTCCTATTCCGCCTCTTGCGGTGCAGGAAGAAATAGCTCGCATTCTCGATCACTTCACAAATATTGCAGCGGAGTTGCAAGCGGAGTTGCAAGCGAGAAAGAAACAGTATGAGTATTATCGGAATCGGTTGTTTGACTTAAAAACAGAAATTGGAATATATAAATTGTCAGATATTTGTACAGTAATAGGTGATGGGTTACATGGAACTCCCAATTATAAAGAGAATGGAAACTATTTTTTTATAAACGGAAATAATTTAATAAGAGGTAAGATTACATTAAGTAACCAAACTAAACGGATTTGTTATGAGGAGTTTTGCAAATATAGTTTTAAATTTAATTCTAACACAGTGTTTTTATCAATCAATGGAACAATCGGGAATGTTGCACTATATAACAATGAGCAAATAGCTTTAGGTAAATCAGTCGCTTATTTTGTTGTAAATCCGTTATTTTTAAATGTAAAATTTTTATATCATTATTTTCAGTCAAAACATGCACGGATTTATTTTGAATCAAATTCAACAGGTTCTACAATTAAAAATTTAGGACTAAAAGCATTAAGAAATATGGTTATTTCTGTTCCATCTCTTGCTGAACAAGAACGTATTGTTTCTATCCTAGATAAATTCGAAGCTTTGGTAAATAATTTATCGCAAGGACTTCCGGCAGAAATAGCTGCTGTGCAAGAACAATACGAGTATTATAGAAACAAATTATTGTCATTCCAAAAAATAAAAGAAGTATAATATGGGACAATCATTAACAGATATAGCACAAACCCTTCATAATACTGATAAAAAGGTACAACTAATCTATGCCTTCAATGGTGTAGGTAAGACTCGTCTGTCGCGTGAGTTTAAAGAGCTGGTTTCTCCCAAAAATCATGATGACGAGGTTGAGGAATCAAAAATGAAGGTGCTATATTATAATGCGTTTACAGAGGATTTGTTCTATTGGGACAATGATTTATATGCAGATTCTACAAGAAAGCTTAAAATACAGCCAAACAGTTTTACCGATTGGATTCTTAAAGAACAAGGTCAAGAAAGAAATATTGTTACCAATTTTCAACGTTATACAAATAACAAATTAACGCCTCGTTTTAATGAAGAATATACAGTAAAAGATGAAAATGATAAGGACCTTACTGTTAAAGCATATTCAGAAATTATATTTTCAGTAGAAAGTGGCAATGAAGGCAAAATTGAGAATATAAAAATATCGAAAGGAGAAGAAAGTTGTCTAATTTGGTGCGTATTTTATAGTTTACTAGAACAAGTTATTGAAGTTTTAAATGTGGCAGAAGTGGCGGATAGAGAAACGGATCAATTTAATGACCTGAAATATGTATTTATTGATGATCCCGTAAGCTCATTGGACGAAAACCATTTAATTGAGTTAGCTGTAGATATTGCAGAATTAATAAAGTCAAGTCAATCAGAATTGAAATTTATTATTACTACACATAATCCCTTATTTTATAATGTGCTTTATAATGAATTTAGTAATTCTGATAAACGTTATAACTACAAGCCTAAACATTCAATAAAACGACGATTGGAAAAGATGAGCGACGGGACCTATTTACTTGTAGAACAATCTGTAGATTCACCTTTCTCGTATCATCTTTTTCTCTTAACTGAACTTGAAAAGGCTACAAAATCAGGTGAAATCAAGAAGTATCATTATAATTTCTTGCGACAGATATTAGAGAAAACTTCAACATTTCTTGGATATACGGCATGGAAAGAACTATTACCTCATGATGCACAGGAAGCGTACTATAATCGTATTATAAATTTGTGTAGTCACGGAAAACATTCTGGAGAAGAGATCTCTTTAATTGATGATAACGATAAGAGGGTCTTAACCTTCTTGGTAGAAAACATCAAGACAACGTATCATTTCAAAGAACAAGCTAAAGATCTTAATGAAAATGGCACAATATAACATCATAGCAGAATCAAACAACTTCATTGTACTTGATACTTATACCAAGTACAACGAACTTCATGAGGCTCCGGTGGCTTATCAGTCGGAGGCAAGTTTTGAATGCGAATTTATTCAGGATTTAGTGAATCAAGGCTATGAATATCGCCCGGATATTTCAACACCTGATACATTATCGGCTAATGCCCGTATGAAAATTCAGGAACTTAACAATGTGGAGTTCTCCGATATGGAATGGCTACGCTTTGTTGAAGAATACTTGGATAAACCGGGAGATACTTTGATTGACAAAACCCGTAAGATTCACGATAACTATATCTATGATTTTGTTTTCGATGACGGCCATATAAAAAATATCTACCTTGTTAATAAACAAGATATCGCCCAAAACAAGGTGCAGATAATCAACCAATTTGAACAGACCGGGACTCAAGCAAATCGCTATGATGTTACAATTCTGGTCAATGGTTTGCCATTGGTACAAATCGAATTGAAAAAGCGAGGAGTAGCTATCCGTGAAGCGTTCAATCAGGTTCACCGATATTCCAAGGAAAGTTTCAATAGCGACAACTCTCTTTTCAAGTATATCCAGGTATTTGTCATTTCAAACGGTACTGACAGCCGTTATTTTGCCAATACGGTTGAGCGTAATAAAAACAGTTTTGACTTTACAATGAATTGGGCAAATGCCAAGAATATTGTGATAAAAGATTTGAAAGATTTCACAGAGACATTTTTTCAAAAGAACACATTGCTTAATGTTATCTTTACTTATTCAGTCTTTGATGCTAATAACACTTTGCTTGTAATGCGTCCATATCAGATTGCGGCAACAGAACGTATGTTATGGAAAATAAAAAGCTCGTATCAGGCAAAAAAATGGTCAACGACCGAAGGGGGAGGATATGTTTGGCATACCACTGGTTCCGGCAAAACGCTTACAAGCTTTAAGGCTGCTCGATTGGCAACGCAATTGGACTTTATCGATAAGGTGTTCTTTGTGGTAGATCGTAAAGACCTTGACTATCAGACTATGAAAGAATATCAGAGGTTCTCTCCGGATAGTGTCAATGGTTCTGAAAGTACGGCGGGGCTGAAACGAAATATAGAAAAGGATGACAATAGAATTATCGTCACTACAATTCAGAAACTGAATAACCTGATGAAAAGTGAAGACAATCTTCCGATTTATCAGAAGCAGGTTGTTTTCATTTTCGATGAGTGTCACCGTTCTCAGTTCGGCGAGGCACAAAAGCAGCTGAAAAAGAAATTCAAGAAATATTATCAGTTCGGTTTTACTGGAACACCTATCTTTCCGGAAAATGCCAATGGCTCGGAAACAACGGCAAGTGTGTTCGGCCGTGAATTGCATTCGTATGTTATAACCGATGCTATTCGTGATGAAAAAGTCTTGAAATTCAAAGTGGATTACAACAATGTAAGACCTCGTTTCAAGGATATAGAAACAGAACTTGACGAGCATAAGCTGAGTGCCGCAGAAAACAAGCAGGCATTGCTTCATCCTGCCCGTATCAATGAAATATCCCAATATATACTGAAGAATTTCAGAACAAAAACACATCGAAATCAGAGTAATAGCAAAGGTTTCAATGCAATGTTTGCTGTCAGCAGTGTGGATGCAGCCAAATGCTACTACGAAGAGTTGAACCGATTGCAGAAAAACTCGGAAAAGCCTCTGAAAATAGCTACAATATTTTCTTTTGCTGCCAACGAAGAGCAAAGTGCAATAGGTGAGATATCTGATGAAAATTTCGAACCTTCGGCAATGGATCTCAGTGCAAAAGAGTTCCTGACAAAAGCTATTAATGATTACAATAACCTATTTGGGACAAGCTATAGCATTGAAAGTAAAGAGTTTCAAAATTATTACAGAGACTTAGCCAAGAGGGTAAAAAACAAAGAGGTGGATCTTGTAATAGTAGTGGGTATGTTCCTTACTGGTTTTGATGCTCCGACTCTGAATACTCTTTTCGTGGATAAGAATTTACGTTTCCATGGACTGATACAGGCATTTTCGCGTACCAACCGAATTTATGACTCAACCAAAACCTTCGGTAATATTATTACTTTCAGGGATCTTGAACAACATACGGTTGATGCAATAAGATTATTTGGCGATGAGAATACTGCAAATGTAGTACTCGAAAAGAGTTATAAAGAGTATTTGGAAGGTTTTAAGGACATCGTTTCCGGTGAAGCTCGAAAAGGATATATTGATATTGTAAAAGAACTAAGTAATAAGTTTCCTGATACAGACAAAATCGTTACGGAGCAGAGAAAAAAGGAATTTGTCAAATTGTTCGGGGAATATTTGCGTGTGGAAAACATTCTTCAGAATTTTGATGAGTTTACCACGCTCAAAGCTTTTCAGACATTGGACATTAACGATAAGGAGGCTGTAGAGACATTTAAAAACGATTATTTTGTTACAGATAGCGATATTGCAAAAATGCAAAAATTGCAAATACCGTCTGACAGAATCATTCAGGATTATAAATCAACTTATAACGATATACGGGACTGGTTAAGACGAGAAAAAGAAGGCAATAAATCAGAAAAATCAAGAATTGATTGGGATGATGTTGTATTTGAGATAGATTTGCTTAAATCACAAGAAATAAATCTGGATTATATCCTTGAACTGATTTTTGAACACAATAAAAAGAAGATGGATAAATCCTCCTTGATAGAAGAAATTCGCCGGATTATTCGGTCAAGTGTTGGTAACAGAGCCAAAGAAAGTTTGATTGTTGATTTTATCAATGATGCTAATCTTGATGCTATTTCTGATAAAACAGAAATTATAAAAGCTTTTTTTGAATATGCACAGGCCAAGCAAAAAGAAGAAGCAGCTGAATTAATTGCAAACGAAAAGTTGAATGAAAAAGAAGCTAAACATTATATGGAGATATCTTTAAAGCGTGAATACGCTAGTGAGAACGGAACTGATTTTAACAACATCTTACCGAAAATGAGTCCTTTGAATCCTCAATATCTAACAAAAAAGCAGACAGTATTTCAAAAAATAGTTGCTTTTATTGATAAGTTTAAGGGTGTCGGAGGAAAACTATAGTTGGTTATTTCATTAAAATACGACATGAGTAATATATCTATATTTTAGATGGGAAAATTAAAAGTTGAACTTCAAGTTGATATTGAACCTTCTTAAGAAAAAGGGTGGCGTAGTTGATAAAAATTAAAATCAAAAGAAAAGTATGCTTTTAAGTTAGTTATATTATTTTATGACTAATGTTCTTGGAATAACAATTCCAATTGAAAAATTTGTACGTATATATTGATGAAAATGTCATGAAAAAGGGCGATTTAATTATTACGAATGAATTTCAGACCTTGGTATAAGCCGGCAAGGTGAATTTAAAAAATGGACCATCTATAAACTGTCATTTGATAACTAAAAAGATTGTTTTGACAAATGTTTTATATAATACTAAATAAATATACTTTGATATGCCAGAAACCAACCGCATAGAATATAAAAGAGAACTTACTCCGGAACTTGATATAGAGAAGGAGATTGTAGCGTTCCTCAATTACAAGGAGGGCGGATATATCTATATCGGAATTGACAAAGACGGTTTGATAGTTGGTGTGATGGATGTGGATGATTGTATGCTAAGGTTGAAAGATCGCATCAAACATAATATATCCCCTTCCGCAATGGGGCTGTTTGACATTGCCGAGGAGCAAAAAGACGGATGTAGCATTATCAAAATTACGGTGGCAAGTGGCATTGAGAAACCATATTTCAAAACAAAATATGGAATGACACCGCGAGGTGCATATATGCGTGTAGGAACATCAGCTGAGCCTATGCCTCAAGAACAGATTGACCGCCTGTTTGCCATGCGGACACGAAACTCCATCGGTCGCATAGTATCCAATCGACAGGATTTGAGTTTTGAGCAGCTACGTATCTATTATGACGAACATGGTAAAAGACTCAACGATAATTTCAAACGGACACTGGAATTGCTCACGGAAGATGGCAAATATAATTATGTAGCTTATCTTCTGGCTGATGAGAATGGCAATTCAATCAAAGTAGCAAAGTATTCAAGCTTAGACCGTTGTGATTTGGTAGAGAATAATGAGTATGGATATTGCTCTCTGATTAAAGCGACCAAGAGTGTGTTGGCTAAACTGGATATTGAAAACAAAGTTGCCGCTACCATTACACCCATGGAACGCATAGAAACCCCATTGTGGAACAAGGTTGCTTTGCGTGAAGCGGTTATCAATGCAATTGTACATAACGATTACTCCTTTGAGGTACCACCTAAATTTGAAATATTTCCCGACAGATTGGAGATAACATCGGCAGGACGTTTGCCGGAATCTCTCTCCAAAGAAGAATTCTTCAATGGTATATCAATTCCACGCAACAAGGAGTTGATGCGCATATATCGTGATGTGGAATTAGTTGAATCTTTAGGCTCCGGAATACCTCGTATATTAAGAGCGTATGGGGAAGATTGTTTTAAGTTTACTGATAATTTTATCCGTATTACTTTTCCGATAAGTGCTCATGATACCGACCATGATACCGACCATGATACCGACCATGATACCGACCATGATAACAATGAAATTTCTAAATTTATTAGAATCTTGGTTTCAAATTTAGAAGGTGAAATAGATAGGGAAACTCTGCAATCTAAAATAGGGATAAAACACAGACAACATTTCAGAAACGCATATCTCAAACCATCTCTTGATGAAGGCTACATAGAGTTTACCTTACCAAACGAAAAACAAAGTAAGCTTCAAAAATATCGCCTTACGGCAAAAGGTTTGGCATTGAAGGAAAGTTTGAAGAATAGCAAATAAAGATTCAGATAATAAAAATGAACGAAGAAAACAAAATAATCCTATATCAGGACGATAACGAAATAACTCGTGTATCTGTACGCTTCGCTGACGAAGACTTGTGGCTGACACAGAGCCAGCTAGCAGAGATATATGACACATCACAACAGAATATTAGTCAGCATATAGACAATATCTACAAGGATGGAGAACTTATAGCTGAAGCAACTAACAAGAAATTCTTGTTAGTTCGTCAGGAAGGCAATCGTCAGGTAAGACGTAATATAGACCATTACAACCTCGATATGGTCATAGCTTTGGGATATCGCGTCCAGTCTCAAATAGCTACACGCTTCCGACGCTGGGCGACACAACGTTTGCATGAATATATTCAGAAAGGTTTTGCAATGGATGATGAACGGTTGAAACAGGGAGGAAACCGTTATTTCCGAGAGTTATTGCAGCGTATCAGAGATATTCGCAGTAGCGAGCGTAATTTTTACCAGCAGGTTACGGACATATATGCTACAGCTACGGACTATGATCCTCGCAGTGAAATGACTAAAACTTTTTTTGCCACCGTGCAAAACAAACTGCATTATGCGGTTCATGAGAATACTGCTGCTGAGGTAATATACAACCGTGTGGACAATGAAAAACCGTTTGTCGGAATGACTAATTTCAAAGGTAATTATGTAACCAAAGATGATGTAAAAATTGCAAAAAACTATTTGTCAGAAATAGAGCTGCAACGACTGAATCTGTTAGTTTCAGGATTTCTCGATTTTGCAGAATTTCAGGCATTGGAGATGAACCCTATGTCTATGAAGGACTGGATAGAAGCTCTTGACAATCAGATTATAGCTCACAAACGAAAAATCTTGATCGGCAAAGGCAATATTTCACATAAACAAGCCATAGAAAAAGCTGAAAAGGAATTTGAGATATACCGCAAGCGAGAAATGGATATGCTTGAAAGTGACTTCGACAAAGAGGTTAAAAGATTAAATAAGAAATAAAGTGATATTATAATATAAATAATGCAATTGATTTAGCCTTTCTTACGGCAAAAGGTTTGGCATTGAAGGAAACATTAAAATGTAACGAGTAAATGCTTTTAATAGCAGCAAAGGCTTTATAACAGAATGGAGCTGTATTGCGAGTTACATACGATACAGCTCCATTTTTCATAGAACAATAATTATTTATTAGGCGAATCCCATTTGTATGTCTGATTGCAAGTAATGTTCAGTGTCTGATTGCCGCTTTGTATACGGAAATCACCCTGTTCAAGGATCCATTTACCGTCAGCTCCAACAAAAGCAAGATCACTGGCTTTGATAGTTAAAGTAACGGTTTGTGTTTCGCCTGGTTGTAATTCCACTTTTTTGAAAGCACGCAGTCTGCGGTTTTCAGGAACGAGAGAAGCAACCAGATCGCTGCTGAACAGCATTACAGCTTCCTTTCCTACGAGCTTTCCGGTATTGGTTACATCTACAGAGAACTGAAGTTCGTCGGTTGCTGTAAATGAAGGATGATTCACGCGCAAGTTGCTATATTCAAATGTGGTGTAGCTCAATCCGTAACCGAATGGCCATTGTACAGAGATAACTGCATCATAGTCGTAAGCTCCTTCCATCTTATCCATTTCTTCGCTTACCCGGTAGTCGTATGTAGTAAGTGCTGCCTGATGGCGTGGATAAGTGTACGGCATCTTGGCACTCGGATTAGCGTCACCTGCCAGAATATTTGCCAGTGCATCTGCTCCGTAGTTACCCGGCAACAGAATATTGATAATTCCGCTGGCAAGAGGTTCCAGATCGTTTATCAGACGAGGTCTGCCTTCGTTCAGTATCAGAATAATAGGCTTTCCAGTGGTGGCAAGTGCCTTTACAAGTTCACGCTGGCTGGGTGAGATAGCCAGGTCGGAAAGATTACCCGGAGTTTCGCAGTAAGAGTTCTCACCGATGCAGGCGATGATGATATCCACATTCTTTGCGGCAGCTACAGCTTTTTCTATTTCCGGTTCATTCTCTTCTGTATAAGCACCTTCCGGTTTATAAGTTACACCTTGTTCCAGTGTTACATATTCGCTTCCGAACTTATTGCATAGGGCTTCGTAGATGGTATTATACTTACCGGCAAATCTGTCGGCAAGGTGTCCTTGCCATGAGTAACTCCAACCACCATTCAGACAGCGCATAGAGTTGGCATTCGGACCGGTAACCAGCAGTTTCTTGCCTTTAGCCAACGGAAGAATATTGTTTTGGTTTTTCAACAGAATTTCTGATTCTTCGGCTGCACGGAGAGCCAGTTCTGCATGTTCTTTACTGCCAAACAATGGATATTCTTGGGTTGGAGTATTGGGTTGCTCGAAGAGTCCAAGACGATACTTCAGACGGAGGACACGACGTACGGCATCGTCTATGCGACTCATCGGCACTTTATTTTCTTCAACCAGTTCTTTCAGCAATGTACAGAAGTTCAGATCGTATGGTTCCATGGCCATATCTATACCGGCATTGATAGCTATCTGGATGGCTTCTTTTTTATTGGCAGCAATGCGTTCGCGAGTGTACAGGTTGTTGATGTCGGCCCAGTCTGTAATCAGCATTCCGTCCCATCCGAGATCCTCTTTCAGCCATTTGGTAAGCAGTTCATAATTAGAGTGTACGGGAACTCCATTGATGGAACCGCTGTTTACCATGATAGTCAAAGCGCCTGCTTCAACACATTCTTTGAAGGGAGCGAAGCATTTTTCACGTAATTCCGATACGGGAATATATGCGGGGGTACGGTCTTTTCCTGTACGCGGCAAGCTGTATCCCATGTAGTGTTTGACTGATGTGGCAATGCGGTCGGCAGGTATATGATTGGGATCATCACCCTGAAATCCACGGACTGCCGTGCTTCCCATGATAGAATTTACCAGACAGTCTTCACCATAGTTTTCCCATACGCGCGACCAGCGTGGATCACGTGCCATGTCTACAGTAGGAGAGTAAGTCCACGGGCAGTTGCTGGCACGTGTTTCGTATGCTGTTACACGTGCGGCCTCGTATGCCAGGTCGGGGTTGAACGAAGCACCCAGATTGATGTTCTGAGGGAAGAGGGTACCATCCAGTGTATAGGTTGTCCCATGGTTTTGGTCCAACCCGTAGATACATGGGATTCCTATTTCTTTCATCGACATAGACTGGATTGTTCCGATAATTTCCTGCCATTTGTCTTTATCTTGTGCCACCGGCCCCGGAGCGTTCAGGAATGAACCTACTTTATATTCTGCAATGGCCTTGCGCAGTTTAGCTTCGTCAAGCTGGAATTCTCCATCGACAAAACCTCCCAATACATCAATGGCAAGTTCGGTCATTTGTCCGATTTTCTCTTCCAGAGTCATTTTCGAAAGAGTGGCTTCCACCTGTTGCTCTAATTTTGCGTCTTTGGCAATTGCTGTTGCTGGAGCTGCCTGTATGGAACAGGCAGCTATTGTGAAAGCAAATAAACTTGATGTTATTTTCTTGTGTATCATATAATGTGTGTTTTTTGAGAATGATTTATTGTACGCTTATTCTGTCTACATAATATCCGTGGCCAATGCAGAGGAAACCGTCTTCTGTCTGAATCTTGTCCAGTACTTCCTGAGTTAATTGAATTTGTTTTACTCCGTCTTCCTGGAATTCGATGACGGCAGTACCGGGCAGATCGTTCCACCAGCCTGTTGTGGTGCGCAACTGGTGATATTCGTCGGCAGAGTTTACTGAATAGTATATGCTTAATACGGCTCCTGCTTTTATGCTGGCGAATACATCCTTTCCGATCAGGTTGAAAGTCTTGTTCGGATTGTCATCGGGTAAATCCCATGATACATAGTGATGACCTTCCCATAAAACTCTTTCTGAAGATACAACTACTGTCTGTTCTGTGATGTTCCCCGCAGTGGTATAGAACATGACTTCTTTTCCTGATGTGGTTCTTCCGGTAAGTGTGTATTCACCATCTTCCAGTGAAGGACAGGTAAAGGCTATCTCGGTTTCCGACTGACGGATAAAGCTGGAAACAGTCTGTCCGCCGAAAGTGAACGATTCTATCTGATTGAGATTGATACCTGTCATTACCCATTCGCTGTTTGCAGTAGTACGTTCTGAGCCAGCTGTGATGAGTGCGTCACTGGTAACGGTTACTTTGTTTCCTCCGTATTCATTGCCACCGTTATCTACAAGAATAATCCGATAGGTTCCGTCTGCCAGTCCTTCCGGAACGGTATATTCGATGTAGCTGTTTTCTCCGTTTTCTGTGTAAGCGATATCGGTTGCTGTTTTTCCGCCGATAACGATGCTATTTACTTTATCAAGGTTGTTGCCGTAAAGTTGTGCTTTTGCTCCAGTAGTAATGATGCGTTCGAAGCCGATTTCGGTAGCCCAGGGATCATCTGCCAAAGGATTGACCTGAATGAGTCCTTCACGGTAAGTCGATTTGCCGATGCTGGTTGTAGCGGTCACTTTCAAATGATAAGTTCCTGCTTTCAGAGCGAGGTCAATTTCTTTTCCTGTCTGTATTTCTTCTCCGTCAATAAACCATGTAACGGTTGTATAATCGGCAGGAGTCACAGTCAGTGTCATCGAGAAGTTGGCATCACGGCTGATATTTGAAACTACCGGCAGTTCACCGTTTACTTGGTCGGGAAATAAAGGGTCAAGGATTCGGGGATCGTCATTTTCTGTTGCTGTAGAAAATGGAGTTTCTTCCGTGCAGGCGATGAGTCCGAAGCTCATAGCAAGCATGATTAATAGTATGTGGTATATCTTTTTCATATCTGAATCTAATTAAAAAATGATTGTTATTTTGTTGCATCTTTGTCCCACCATACCGGAGTGTACCAGTTGTCTGTTCCTCCCATGCGGTTTAGAGCTTCTTCGTAACTTACTTTATTGTAAGATGATTCCAGAACCGGGTAGCAAAGGCGCACCGGAATTTCAGTACCGCCGGTCAGATATTGTCCGAAACCGTATTCAGCAGGTGATTTCAATTTCGGATAACCAGAACGGCGTATGTTTGCCCAACATTCAGCCGGATTGGTGAAGTGGAGAATCCAGGCCTGTGTATTGATGGCTTCTTTTTTCTGTTCGTCAGTATGTCCGATTCCGTTTTGATTTATATATTCTTCGAATGTTTCATCCGAAACCTGGTCGCATCCATAGCTTTCTGTCAGGAAATCGATAGCTGCACGTACTCCTGTTCTGTACAGTTCGTCTATAGACTTACTTCCTGTATTCCATCCTTTGAGAGAAGCTTCGGCCAATAGAAATTCAACTTCTGCGTATGTCATGACTACGCCGGGGTTTGTACTTTTCAGAAAGTTGTTAGCCAGTTTAGGTTCTGTTTCACGAGCTACTGTTGTGCTTATGGAAGGATTGGTTTCTGCAAGCTCCTTCAAAATATCGCTGTCATATCCACTAGGCCACGGATCATAGCTGAATGCTCCCGGTTCGCATGGCTGGAAAGCGATACCTTTTTCCAGCATTTCGTTTGTCAGATCGATGCGGTTATCGGGGCTGGTAGAACTCATCAGGCCATCGTAATAGCAGCGTCCGATCATAAACGTACGAGGATCACCTGTGTTATACAACTGATTGAAGAGAGTAGAACATAGATAGCTTGGGTTATTGGCCGGATCGTTACCGAACAACAGTTGTGACAAGGCATTTCCACGGTAGTCTGTATAGGCTTCTTGTCCGAAACTGAATGATTTTTCCATGTATTGGATAAGTGCATTGTCATCATTGCTTTGGAAGATGCCGCCTTCGTCTTGCAGGGCTGCCTCAAACTCTTCCTGAGCTTTTTGAGGAGCGACATTGGAGATACGCATGGCAAATCTCATTCTCAATGAATTGGCAAGCTTTTTCCATTTGCTTACGTCGCCGTTGAAAATAACATCACCTGTAATTTTGTCTTTGCTGGCATCCATGTTGTTGCCGGCAGTTTTGAGTTCTGTGAAGAAATCGTTGTAGATTTCTTCCTGTGTATCGTAACGTGGGTTGAATTTCTCTTCCAGAAAGCCTTTGCCTGCTTCACTGCAAGGTACATCTCCATGAATATCTGTAATGACTGACATAAGGTATACTCTGTAGATACGTACTGCCGAATTGATATTTACTTTTTCAGCATTGTCGGCTGTACGATATTGAGCATCTGTCAGGTTTTTGATAGCTGTTGTATAAAACGTAGTCCAGATACGTCCCATTTCATTATTGTCGACAGTATGTCTGCCTCCATAGTTCGTTGTATTCCAGCATCCCATAAGTTGTTGGTTGAATGCATACAGGTAGTTCCTGTAGATTTCTACCATTCCTAAGTTGCCATAAGTCTGTAGCTGGGCTGTGGTAAGCTGTGCATTCGGATCGATAGTTGAGGCTTTCGACGGATCTGTATTCATATTCTCCATATACTCATCGCTACATGCTGTAAAGAATATGGTGAATGCCGCCAATATCAGGGTAAAATATGATTTATAGTTTTTCATTGTATTTCTTCTTTAATATATTACGTAATGAACTATCTTTAGAATTTGAGATTGACATTGAATCCGTAACTTCTGCGTGATGGGAGTGAACCATATTCCAATCCCATACCGGTTGTATTGTTATAGTTTGAATCCGGATCAATATTTGGAATATTCTTCCATACGATAAACGGATTACGTGCAACGAATGAAACTGTGAGTCCTTTTACTACGTTTTTCAGCCAAGACTGAGGTACTCTGTAGCTTAAGGTGATTTCACGGCATTTGATGTATGAATTGTCGTAGATAAACATTGACGGAGCATTTCGGCAGACACTCATCCAGTAATCTTCCGGGTTAATGTAAATATCATTCGGACGATAAGTTCCGTCACCGTTATCAATTACACCCGGAGCAATGAAACCACCGGTAGGAGTCCAGTCGGGAGAACCTTTGGCAATACCTGCGGCTTGGCGTTGTTCTTCCGAGCGATACCATTCTTCACGGCCTGCGAGTGTTTCTTTACTTTTACCAGATTCATAAGAAGCACGGGCAGACATTGAATAGAGGTCAGCTCCGACTTTGATATCGAAAAGAGCAGAGAGAGATAAGTTTTTATAAGTAAGCGTTGTTCCAAGACCTCCGGTCCAGTCCCAGGAAGCATTACCCAGTACATGATTGCTCTTGTCGTACTGTGGAAGTCCGGTCTGCGGGTCTATAAGAATATCTCCGTTTTCATTGCGTTTGAAGTCCGGTCCTACGATGGCTCCGAAGTTCTCGCCGACTTTTGCTGCAACTTGTACATCCAACCATGCTGCTTTTTCAAGTTCGAACATGTCCATGCCATCTACCAGTTTCTTTACTTTATTGCTGTTCTTTGAAAAGTTCAGGTTCAAATCCCAGGAGAAATCCTTAAGTTCTATCGGACGTGTGTTAAGTGCGATTTCGATACCTTTATTTTCAATTTCACCAGCGTTGATCAGGCGGTAGTTATAACCGGAAGTCCATGAACTGGCCATACCCATAATCTGATTCTTACTGTTTTGAGTGTAGTAAGTAAAATCGAGTCCGATACGGTTCTTCAGGAACTTCATCTCCAGACCAAGTTCGAAAGAGTTGGTCTTAGTCGGTTTCAAGTTTTTATTAGGCATTGTCGAATTGTTGATGTATCCGATGGTATAGCCCGGGTAGGTGAATTTCGATTTGCTGTAAACTAGTCCCAACTGATAAGGGTCGGTGTCGCTACCTACTTGTGCCCATGATAAACGGAACTTTCCGTAAGGCATCAGGTCACTTTGTTTTAGTAATTCCGAGAATACAAAACTTCCGGAGAATGACGGATAAACATATACATTGTTTCCGATAGGCAGGGTAGACGACTGGTCGCCGCGTAAAGTTGCATCGAGATAAACCAAATGTTTCCATCCTACGTTTACTGCACCATAAACCGAATTGATTTGTTTACGGTAACTGTTCTGTTCCAAGCTGGTTTCATTGAAGCTCATCAGGGCTACTACATCACGAATCTGCATATCCTGGGCAGTAGTGACGGTAGTCTGATTATTGACCTTGTAAACGTTTCCTCCCAATGTTGCATTGAAATCGAAATCTCCCCACGTATTGTTATAGAGGGCAAGTAGTTCGAAGTTGTACATGCGGTTACGGAAATTACTGTTCTGCAAATAACCGGCTTCGTATCCCGGGGTAGTAGGAGCTTTGAAATCTTCGAATATGAAGTAGTTCAGTTCTGCACCGATTGTACCTTGCAGTTTCAGGTGTTTGTTAATGTTCCAGATTGCTTTTCCATTGAAACGGAACTGGTCTTTCTTCGATTTGTTGGAGTTTTTGTAAACGTCCCAGTAAGGATTTACGTTGTATGGGTCCATACCATTCCAGTTGGAATATTCACCGTTTTCATCCTGATAGTTTTTCAGCCATTCCTGATCGTAGGTTGTTGCCAGAGTCATCAGGTTCTTTCCGATGTTCGATTTGCTGTCACCCAGTGCCGGGCGATTTTTTACAGCTTCGCGAGTATAGTTGGCACTGAAGTCAACATCTACCTTTCCCAGACTGGTGTTGGTACGCAGGTTGAAAATGTCACGGCTCATGTTCGACTGAGGAACAATATCTTTGTTTCTCATATCGGTATAGGTGAAACGTACACCTGTATGTCCGCTGTTGGCACTGATGATAGCTGTATTGGTAGCTGTCAGACCTGTTTGGAAGAATCCGGAAGTATTGTCTGGAATGATGAGATAAGGACGTGCTACACCGTCAAAATATGTCAGCATATTACTGCCGTCAGCTTTTGGTCCCCAGCTTTTGTTCGTATTTGAAATGGCATCGATGCTGTATGTTCCGTTGCTTCCCATACCATATACCTGCTGTATATCGTTCCATTTAGCCAACTGAGTATCGAAGGTGAGTGTACCATTATATTCTACACTGAATTTCTCTTTTCCATTGGCTTTTTTGGTTGTAATGAGGATAACTCCATGACTGGCACGGCTACCGTAAAGAGCAGATGCAGCAGGACCTTTCAATACAGACATGTTTTCGATATCATCGGGATTGATACTGGAAATTCCGTCACCTAAATCGAAACCTCCTGAAGTACCTGCACTACCATAGTTGGTATTATCAAGAGGCACACCGTCGATGACATACAACGGCTGGTTGTTTCCTGTCATTTCTGTACTACCACGCAAAATAACTCGTGTTGATCCGGAAGGACCTCCGGCTGTCTGGCTGACTACAAGTCCCGGAACGCGACCTGCCATCGAGTTGATTACATTTGTTTCCTTGGCTTTTGTAAGCGATTCGCCTTTTACCTCATCAACTCCGTAGCCCAATGCCTTACGTTCTCTTTTGATACCTAATGCAGTTACTACTACTTCATTCAATACCTTACTGTCTTCAGCCATGACAATATTCAATGGCTTTTTACTTGCTTCTATTTCTATCGTTTTGTAGCCAATGTAACTGATAACCAGTGTTGCACCTGGAGCTACGTTTAATGTAAACTTTCCATCTAAGTCGGTGATGGTTCCGTTGGTAGTATTTCCTTTTTCTATAACTGATGCTCCGATAACGGGACCGGTAGCATCGGTTACAGTTCCGGTTACAGTGTGGGTCTGTTGCTCAACAGCAGAATGAACTGGTTGGGTAATTGCTTTCATCGGTGAAATTCCACCTATAAAACAAAGTGAGAGTGTGCCACATAATAGTGTGTACCTGCAATTTTTTGTTTTCATAGATTTGTTTGTATTAAGATTAATAAACTTTTATCCAGTCGATATACATGTTTACCTTCTCTCCGTCTTTCAATGCAGTAATGGCATTGACGTCTGTGATACCGGTAAAACTTCCACCTACAGCCAGATTGAACAGGATGTAGAAGTTATGGTGAAAATATTCATAACGTCCGCTGACTTTGCTGATGTCGAAAGTGTAAAACTTGGTTCCGTCTATGCTTACAGTCAGACTGTTTTCATTCCATTCCAGCAAGTAGGTATGATATTTCCCATCTTGCAGACTCTGTGAAACATTATCGGCATGATATTCCTGACGATGTCCGCTTTCGTAGTCGGTTCCATAGTGGATGGCTGTGTTGAGATAGGTTTCAGACGTACCGTTGATTATACCGTTTTCCTGTCCCATTTCCATAATATCGATTTCTCCGCACTGAGGCCAAGGCATATTATTGTCGCCCATCATCCAAAATGCAGGCCATAGACCATTTGCTGTTTGGGGAAGTTTGATGCTTGCTTCTATCTTGCCATATTGAAAACTTTTTTTGCCTTGACTGTTTACTCTTCCGGAATAGATTTTGTCTCCTTTCCGTTCTGCCGTTAAGATAAGAACAGATCGTCCTTCATCTGTCCCGGTCGATACATGTGCTGCATCATATATTTGCAGTTCTTGATTTACCCATCCGGCTTCGTGTTCTTCTTTGGTCCATACATTGCTGTCGAATGTTTCGAAGTCATCTTTAAATACAACTTTTTCCTGAGATTCTTCCTGCGGATTCATGTTTACTTCATCGGATGAGCAGGACTGATACATTGAGCACATTGCCAGTGCCAGTAGAATTTTTACTTTTTTCATATTACAGATATTTATGGGTTAAGATCATTATCGGTTCGTAGGGAGCCCGGTTGTAGCTGCGGTGACTAATACGCCGTGTGGCTGTTGAGTTCTGTGCAAAAGTGGGGATTGTATGCAAATAAGATGGTCAGATAGCTGACATATAAGGTTTGATTGCTGACATTTCTACTGGAAGTGATAGCTTTATGACTATCTGAAACAGCTTTATGCCGGTGAAAAGAGTCGTTTTTGAGAGAGGAGGGCATAAAAAAAGCTGGTAAACTGTTTTTTACCGACTTTCTTATGTAAGACTAAATGAATTTCTTATTGCTTGTCTGATGATGAGGCTGAACTGTCCTGCTCATATTTGCTGGGCTGAATGCCAAATTGTTTTTTGAATAGCATGCTGAAATATTTTACGTTTATGAATCCTGTATCAGTAGCTACTTCTGTCACGTTTTTGCCTTGCTTCAGCAGTTCGGCTGCTTGTTGTAATCGGATGATACGGATAAACTCTTGCGGAGCTTTTCCTGTCAGCGATTTGAGCCGGCTGTAAAAGAGAGTACGGCTCATAGCCATTTCCTGACACAGACTGTTGATATTGAATTCTGCATTGCTGATATTCTCAATGACCAGTTGAGTAGCACGTATCACAAATGCATGGTCACTTTCGGAAAGTGCCGGCTGGTTGTCAATGGTGTCATCACTTTGTTGAGCTGGCTGGTCAGGAGTTGATGTAGTATTGTTTCTGCCATTTTCTACCTCTTTGAGAGCTTGTCGCATGAAGAAATCTCGCTGACGATTTCTGTTTTCTATGAATCCGCGTACCTTTAACTTTAGTATTTCTGTACTAAAAGGTTTGGGGATATAATCGTCTGCGCCTTTTTTCAATCCTTCTACTACGGCATCATAATTGGTTTTGGCAGTGAGCAAGATAAAAGGTATACCGGCTGTATCCGGATTTTCTTTTACCATTTGACATAATTCGTCCCCCTGAATACCCGGCATCATTACATCCGATAAGATCAGATCGGGATATTCATTCGACAGATAATCGAGAGCTTCTTTCCCATTTGCGACATCAATGACACGGTAATAGTGTTCAAAGATCTTGCGTAGATAGTAGCGCAATTCTTCATGATCTTCTACTATCAGCAACGTATCTTTACCTTCCAGTTTCTCTTCAACCTCTTTCTTCTCTGGTGAAGAATATGTAGAATTTTCGTTTTGTTGTGAAGGTGATGATAGGTGTGAAGTAGCCTGAAGTGTTTGTGATACGGCAGCTGTATTATGAGCTTTCTGTAATGTAACAGAGAATGTTGTACCTTTGTTTACTTCTGATTCATAAGATACTTTTCCATGTAGCATCTTTACAATACGCTGTACCTGCAACAAACCGAATCCTGTGCCAGACTCGTGTGATTCTCTGGCATTTTCAGCCCGGTATACACTGTTAAATAAGTGTTTTCTGGCTTTGGAGGGTATACCGATGCCATTGTCTTTTACTTCGATGATAACTTTTTGCTTATTATATCGCAGACTTATTTCTATATTTCCGTGTGATGGAGTGTACTTGCATGCATTGGAGAGTAAATTGTCGAGTAACATTTCCATTAGATGTCTGTCTGCCATGGCATATACATCCTGATCTGGTAATGAAATATGCAAATGCAACTGTTTTTTGTCGCATAGTGCCTGGAAGCTTGCACATTCTTCAACAAGCAGTTCACTCAGGTTTACAGGTTCTAGTGTGATAGACTTCTTGTGTGTATCTACTTTCTCAAACTCCAGCAGCTGTGTGATGAGAGTGTGAAGCTTGCGCGTGTTGTTACGTGCCATATCCAGCAGCTGATGTGCCTCGACAGATAGTTCCTGTTGTTTTCCTAAATCTTCCAGTGGGGCCATAATCAGTGTAACCGGAGTTCTGATGTCGTGAGCCGTATCTATGAAGAATTTGATTTTGTCTTCATCATATTGCTTCTGAAGCTGGTTGCTCTTGAAGCGGAGGATAAAGTAAAAAATACCTCCTACCAGACAGATATATACTATCCATGCATACCATGAGTTCCACCAGGGCTGTGCGATTCGTATGGGTAGTGTCTGCTCGGATATAATTTCTCCATTACTTTTTCTCAAGCTGCGTACTTTGAGTGTATATGTTCCGGGAGATACATTGGTATATCGTACAGATCCGTTTGAAGATAGATTACTCCATGACTTTTCGTATCCGTCTAAAATATACTGATAAGCAATGTCGTGTTGGAACCGATAGTTTATAGATTCGAAAGTAACGACAAACGAATTGTGGCTGTATCCCAGATGGACGTCCTTATCGACTAGCATCTGATAGATGCAGGGATGTAGCTGTCTGGCTTCATGCGGATTGAGATATTCAACTCGTAAATCGGTAAATCGCAGTGGAGCTTGATAATCTACCATCATTACTGCGTCGGGAGAAATAAATACAGCTCCGTTAGTGCTTCCGTATGCAAATCTTCCATCAGATAACTGGGTATACGATGATTTATTATATACTTTGTCTATGTCATAGATATAATTCAAATTTGATACCTGGAAGTCTTTAACAATAGCCAGTCCTTTTCCTGTACTTGCCCATATACCTCCCTGGGAATCCCGTTGCAGACTGTATACGTCGTCAGACAACATACCTTCGTGGGTAGTAAATGTTTTCAGCTCGTGAGTATTCATGTTGTATAAACTCAGTCCTCCTCCTTCTGTACCTAACCATACCGTTCCGTCATCATTAAAAAGCATGGAAATGATGTAAGCACTGGCATTTTGCTCATTGAGATCTTGAGTGGTAGCATATGGTTTGACTGTTCCACTCTGTTTGTCTATTATGCAGAAGCCGTTTACTGTGGCTACTGCTATCTGATGATGGTTTATAGCCATAATGGAGTGTATCCAGTTTACATCAAATACCTGTTTACGTTGTCTTGATTTGTCCCATTTAACCAGTCCGCCATCAAGTCCCCCAATCCACAAGTCGCCGTCATAATCTTCGGTGATCGAGAATATGTAGTTGGTAGTCAGTTCTCCTTTTCCTTCTGTGAGGTGTGTGGTTGTTTTTCCGGACTTATCTATTTGATACACACCGTCTCCGTAGGTTCCGGCCCATATATTGCTGTCTTTACCTTTGCACAACGTTACGGTAACGGTTGATTTCAGTATATGTTTCCAGATGCCGGAGGGAGTTAAAATACTGATTCCGTCGTCAGTGGCAAACCATATATCACCGTTGGTATTTTCTTCGATATCATTGACATTATCGTTTGCCAGCGATTGTGGATTACCTCTTTCATGGTTGAGGATAGTTATAGGATATTTCAGGTAGATAGCAACAGATACTCCTCCCGTATAACTTCCTATCCAGATATTTCCCTGATGATCGCGGGTTACGGCATAAACTCCATTTCCTTGCAGGTAGATATCGCTGTTATCTTCTGTATTGATAAAAAGATTACTTCTTTTAGTTTCCAGATTGACTGTATGTACACCTCCTCCATCTATTCCGATCAGTAGGGTATGGTCGTCGTAGGCTGTGATGGCCCGGATGGGACTGGAAAAGCAGGAGTTCTGTTTTTCGATGTGTTCTACTATGCCAGTTGTCGGATCCAGTGTCCATAGTCCATTATTGAATGTTCCGATCCAAAGCTGTTTATGTGCGCTATCATAAAAAAGAGTTTGTACGTTTTTGTTCTCTGTGAGAACTTTGGTGTGCCGAGGATTTGAACATGATATATATAACACTCCGTTGGATGTTCCTGTAAATAGAGAATCTCCTACACAGATAATGTCATTGATGTACTTATTCGGAATAATCTGTGAAACAGCTTCATCGGGAGCTTTTTTGTATAATCCTTTACTTAACCCCAGCCATAATGTTCCGTTTGGGTCCATACAGAGCTTATTCAGGATAATTTCTCCCTTGATAGATTCGCCTAAATATAATTCTTGTTCGAAACTGTCTGTATCAGGTCGGTATCGATAGATTCTGCCAGTGTGATCGTATGCCCATAATCCGTACTTTTCGTGATACAGCAAGCGGATTCTGCGTCCAGCCATATCACCATAATAGAAGTTTCCCTCTAAGGTATAGTTTTTTACCATCTGGCCATTGTATCGGTCTATACCTGCTTTTGTTGCAATCCACATTGCATGATGGTTGTCTTCTACGATTGAAAACACTCGTTGGCTGCTAAGTCCTTCTACGTGACCGATATGTCTGATGTTGAACATCTTGTTTGTCAATTCAGCCTGAGCAGTAGTACTTATAGCCCATACAAGGAGAATAATGATATATTTCAGTAAGATTTTCATGCGGTAAAGTTTATCAAAGACATGAGGTCGTTTTTCATAAGTATGATATACTGATTTTGTTGGTGATTCAAGGATTATTGTAAAAATAGCTGTATGCAAAATCATTTGTCATATATTGCAAAAATAATTAAACTAAATCAAATATGAAAAACGCATGTGAATATAACTTTTCTATTTTGCTGTATAGTTACTTTTGTCGGTCTTTCATGATTTCTTCTGCATGATCAAGTGCCCAATCGGTTAACATTTTCAATATTGGCATTAAACTTTCACCTCGTTGAGTCAACTTATATTCCACGCGAGGGGGAACTTCCGGATAAACGGTGCGTTTTATCAGTCCGTCTGTTTCTAAAGAGCGTAATGTAACAGTTAGCATTCGTTGTGAGATCTCTCCGATACTTTTCTGTATGTCATTGAACCGCATAGCTCCGTTGGTATGAAGGGTTGTTAAAACCAGCATTGCCCATTTGGTACTGATGCGTGCGATGATATCTCGAATAGGACATATACCTGAATGATGAAAGTTTTGCATATATTAACAGTTAGTAAATGTTTGTTTTATAATAATACTTACACTGGTGTAAGTGACTGACATTGATGTGCCTTCTTGTATTATCCGGTTGAGGCCCATACATTTGCAACACAAAAGTAATAAAGTTACTAATAATAACTAATGTATAATTTAAAAAACTAGAATTATGGCAAAGCGTATTGCAGTATTAGCCGTCAATCCGGTAAATGGATTGGGGCTGTTTCAGTACTTGGAAAGTTTTTACGAAAATCAGATTATCTACCGTGTGTATGCAGTTGCGGAAACTACTGATATGCGTACTAATTCAGGTATTCGATTTTATGCGGATGATGTAATAGAGAATCTGAAAGGGCATGCTCATGAGTATGATGCATTGGTATTCTCATGTGGAGATGCCGTCCCTGTTTTTAAAGAACATGCCTCAGAGGTACATAATGTTGCATTGATGCAAGTGATCAAAGAATTTGCAGAAGAAGGTAAATTAATAATAGGGCATTGTGCTGCTGCTTTGATTTTTGAAATTGCAGGTATAACGGAAGGAGTACGACTGGCAGTTCATCCGCTGGCAAAACCTGCTATATGCAAAGGAGTTGCTACGGATTCAGCTTATGAAATTGACAGGAATTTCTTTACTGCACAAAATGAACATACACTTCCATCATTAATGCCTGAACTGATGAAGGCCTTGAAATAGTATTATGGCTGTATTTCATTCCACCCGGCAGCATTGTACCATGCAACGGATGACTGGCAATATTTATCCCATGAAGATTTAATTTGTCTGCCGGGGAAATACATGCCCATACCACAATAACGTGTAGCATCTATTTTCAGTGTTACAAACGGATATTCTTCTCCATTCAGGCAATTTTTAGCTACAACAGCTTGAGACAAACTGTTTTCTACTGTAGCTGGAATAGTACCTCCATTAAGTTGTTTGATAAAATCGAGTAAGTCGAATGAGAAGTTTTTATATTTTTCGTAACCGTATTGTTGTATCTGAGTATAGTCGAGTGTACTTAATTCGGACTGGTGTTCTTTTAGCTCTGCCTTTATAGCCTGAGCTACATTTTCCATTGCAGTGCAGTCTACTGCTGCGTATGTTCCCCACCATCTGTTTTCCTTATTGTATTGTACGGTTTCATTACAAACCTTTGCATAATCTATATCACTTTCGTATAAACCGGTGAAAAAGCGGTTATAAGGAAATCCTGCAGCAGGAGTTGCCATTACTGAGGCAATACAGTAGTGGGTAGCATTGCGTAATTCATAAAAGACTTCAGCTGTCCCCATCATACAGGCATCGAACAGCGTAAAGTCGAGATTATTTTCAGGAAAACTTTGTTCCAGAGTAGTTGCAAGTTCGGGTATGTCAATGGTATTACTTTCCACTCCGTCCCATCCAAAAGAAAATGTACTTATTGCGTTAGGAGATGGAAGCCATCCACTGGCATGAGATCCCAAGATCAATCCGTATGATTCTGCTTGTGCTATGTCTTGCATCATACGAAGATTTTCTGCCATGATAAAAGGATCGGTTGCAATTCCTATTGATGCCTGATGATGAACGGCCTGCAATATAACGTTTTCTGAAGTAAGCGAAGAACCACTTAATATTGTTTGTCCGTTTATTCTTCCATATCCGTCGGTTGTGAACTCAAGTATCTCTGCCGTTTTCATGTACTGGTTGCTTTCTAATGGTTTGTAGTAAACTACCAGTGTGCAGGTATCTTTGGCTGTAGAAAGACTTTCGTACATCCATCGTATATTTTGCATAATATCTCCATCGAGATCATTGTTGGCTACCATATAGGCAAGTACGGCACGTTTTGCACGGACAGGCTGATGATGTTCGGGAATTTCATCAGAACAAGCAACCAGAATTAAGGTCGAAACAATATATAGCAGGACTTTTTTCATGCTTAATAATATAATTCGGCTTTCTTGAAGATAAATTCAGGATCAACCTCTAATACCACGATACTTTTATTCTTCTGATATTTTTCCTTCAGCTTGTTTATTTCTTTTTGCAGATTTTTCTTTTTCCGGTTGAAATAAACGAAGCAAGTGCGGTTTTTTAACTGTTTGTTTGACTCCAGATAATCTTTAAGCTGCATGCTGTATTCTGCACGTCCGACAAGCAGATCCTTATCATCAACAGCAGCACTGTCTACATACTGTATATTAGTAAAGTAAACCAAAGAGTCTGAAAATGATGCAGAAACTCCTGTAATGTAAACACCGTATTTATGTTTGTCTTTTGGTGATTTTGCCAGCGCAGGGAAAATTGCAGACGCAACCAATAAAAGGCAGAGTAATTTAAGATATTTCATGATTTAGTTTATTTTAGGTCACAAAAATAGATATTTGCGATAATATATGAAAAAGGAATAGAGAAAATTAACAAAGAAAAACGCATGGATATAAAAAAAGATGCAATAGTGTGGCGCTCTGCCCACTGTTGCATCCTGTTTTGTTTTCGGAAACGATCTTTATCTTATTACCCTAAATAAGATTTGAGCAACTTGCTACGAGAATTTTGTCTTAATCTTCTGATAGCTTTTTCTTTAATCTGGCGTACGCGCTCACGTGTGAGGCCGAATTTATCGCCGATTTCTTCCAACGTCATTTCTTGCGTGTTAATACCGAAAAACATTTGGATAATATCCTTTTCTCTTTCGGTTAGCGTAGAAAGTGCTCTGTCGATTTCCCTCGAAAGTGATTCATTAACCAGCGAACGGTCCGCCATTGGAGAGTCGTCGTTTACAAGGACATCCAGCAAGCTGTTGTCTTCTCCTTCTACGAAAGGAGCATCTACAGAAATGTGGCGTCCTGAAACTTTCAGCGTATCTGAAATCTTATCTACCGGAATTTCAAGTTCGTCTGCTAGTTCTTCCGGTGAAGGACGACGTTCGTTTTCTTGTTCGAACTTGGAGAATGCCTTACTGATTTTGTTCAGTGAACCAACTTGATTCAACGGTAAGCGTACGATTCGCGATTGTTCTGCCAAAGCTTGAAGAATAGACTGGCGGATCCACCATACAGCATAACTGATAAATTTAAATCCACGAGTTTCGTCAAACTTTTCAGCAGCCTTTATCAAACCTAGATTTCCCTCGTTTATCAAGTCAGGAAGGCTCAAGCCTTGATTTTGGTACTGTTTGGCTACTGATACTACGAATCGCAAGTTGGCACGTGTAAGTTTCTCCAAAGCAATGCGGTCCCCCTTACGAATACGCTGAGCGAGTTCTACTTCTTCTTCAACCGTAATCAGGTCCTCGCGACCGATTTCCTGCAAATACTTATCAAGAGAAGCACTCTCTCGGTTAGTGATACTTTTGGTAATCTTTAGTTGTCTCATTATTATACACCGAATTTGGCTACAAAAATACTAAAAAACTTTCATATAGCGATTCTTTCATTAAGAAAGATTAAACATAAAGCTAAAAATATTCGGATAATTTTCAGGGATTTTGTCGTGTTCTTATTGAAAAAACGTCAGATTTTTTGAGAATGAAGACACTTTTCTCTTTTATTCTTTAAAATTCAGAGTTAATTGGATCCATTTTTCTTTATTGCTTTCTGTAAATTGAGATTCTTCTTCTTTGGGGTTAGAAACGGAGAGTCCGAGAAGCCGTATAGGATGTTGCTCGTAGTCTACTTCCGCAAGTAATTGTTTGGACAGCGGAAGGATATCTTGCAAAGTATGCAACTGTTTGTTAACACTAATACTGCGTGTAATCTGAGTAAAATCGTGAAATTTTACTTTCAGTGTAAGTGTACTGCCTTGAAAATCTTTGGATTTAAGCCGTTCTGCCAATTCGCATGCGACATGGTACAGTTCTATGATAACGGATGATTTGAGTGATATGTCTTTTTCGAGTGTGTGCTCACATCCTATTGATTTCCGGATACGTATAGCTTCAACCGGACGATTATCTATGCCTCGGGCAAAGTCGTAATATACTTGCCCCATTTTTCCAAATTGCCTTGTCAACATTTCTAGTGAACAGTTACGAAGCGTACTTCCATTGTAGATTCCCAATGTATGCATCTTTTTGGCTGTGACAGGTCCTACTCCCCAAAAAGCTTCAATCGGTAATCCGGCAATGAATTCTTCAGCTTGGTCGGGGTGTATAGTACAAAGGCCGTCTGGCTTGCGTAAATCGGAAGCAACTTTGGCCAGGAATTTATTATACGATATTCCGGCAGAGGCTACAAGGTTTAACTCTTTTCGTATCCGGACTTTTATTTCCCGGGCTATATCTACAGCTAGTTTGATGTCTTTTTTATTTTCTGTCACATCCAGAAATGCTTCGTCAAGTGATATCGGTTCAATAATGTCTGTATATTCGTGAAAAATTTCGTGAATCTGTGCCGATACACTTTTGTATACATCCATACGCCCTTCTACGAATATCAGTTCTGGGCAGATTTTTAATGCTTTTACCGATGACATAGCCGAACGCACTCCATACTTGCGTGCTTCGTAACTTGCAGCAGCCACAACTCCTCGTTTCTCTGAATGTCCGACTGCTACAGGCTTACCTTTTAAATCTGGATTGTCACGCTGTTCTACAGAAGCGTAAAATGCATCCATATCTATGTGTATGATTTTCCGGCTCGTGTTCATGTTTTGACGTAAAAGCTCTTTCATGCAAATTTAATGAAAGTTTTTTGGGCTATCATAAAAATCATTTGTACTTTTGTGAGGCTTTGAATAAACTAGCGAGAACAGTCATTATGATGAAAGATGAAATTAAAAAGGCATGTGAGATCATGCAAAAAGGCGGTGTGATACTTTATCCGACTGACACCGTTTGGGGAATAGGCTGCGATGCAACCAATGAGGAAGCTGTAAAGCGAGTATATGAAATTAAGCATAGAGCTGACAGTAAAGCAATGCTGGTACTTGTAGATAGTCCGGTGAAGGTCGATTTTTATGTTAGTGATGTACCTCCTGTTGCTTGGGATTTAATCGAAATGACTACCAAACCTCTTACTATAATTTATGATGGAGCACGTAATTTAGCTCCTAATTTGCTTGCAGAGGATGGCAGTGTGGGTATTCGTGTAACAAATGAAACCTTTTCGAAAGAATTATGTTTCCGCTTTCGTAAAGCGATAGTTTCAACTTCTGCCAATATCAGCGGCCAGCCTGCACCTGCTATTTTTTCTGAGATAAGTGAGGAAATAAAGAATGCGGTAGATTATGTAGTTGATTTTCGTCGTGAAGAAAATGGTCATCCTAAGCCTTCCAGTATTATTAAATTAGGTAAGGGCGGTGTTGTGAAAGTTATAAGAGAATAAAAAATTACGCGTTCGATGAAAACTTCACAAGATAAGTTCGATTTGCTTCAACGTTTTATCCGATGGAGGGAAAAACATATTACAAATAAGCAGTTTATTTTAATATTGAGTTTTCTTGTTGGTATATTTACCGCATTGGCTGCTTATGTGTTGAAGTTTCTTGTAGAATATATAAAGGAGTTCCTGACAGAGAATTTTGACCCTATGGGGGCAAACTGGCTTTATCTGGTATATCCGGTAGCGGGTATTTTTATAACCAGTTTGTTTATCCGTAAGGTGGTACGTGATGATATCAGTCATGGTGTAACTAAGATTCTTTATGCCATATCGCGTAAACAAAGTCGCATTAAACGGCATAATATTTGGTCGTCGGTTTGTGCTTCTGCCATAACTATCGGATGTGGTGGATCTGTAGGAGCTGAGGCGCCGATTGTATTGACAGGATCTGCTATAGGCTCTAATTTGGGAAGTGTTTTCCGTATGGATCACAAGACCTTGATGTTGCTGGTTGGTTGTGGAGCGGCTGGTGCTGTATCTGGTATTTTTAAAGCTCCTATAGCTGGATTAGTATTTACGCTGGAGGTGTTGATGATAGATCTGACGATGGCTTCACTTCTTCCGTTGCTGATAACGAGTGTTACCGCAGCTTCTGTTTCGTATCTGCTTTTGGGTACAGAAGCAATGTTTCAGTTTCATCTGGATTATCCTTTTTCGCTCGAACGCATTCCATATGCCATCGCTTTAGGTATATTTTGTGGCTTGGTTGCTTGGTATTTTACTCGTTCAATGAACTGGATAGAAAATATATTCCGCCGGTATTCCAATCCTTATGTTAAGTTTGTTATTGGTGGAGCTATGCTGAGTATTCTGATATTTCTTTTTCCACCATTATATGGTGAAGGATATGATACCATTAGTTTGTTGTTAAACGGTGAAACCTCGGAAGAGTGGAATACTGTAATGAACAATTCATTGTTTTATGGTAGCACGCATCTGTTGGTCGTATACCTTATTTTGATAATCTTGTTTAAGGTTTTTGCTTCTAGTGCAACAAATGGAGGTGGTGGTTGCGGTGGTATTTTTGCTCCTAGTCTGTTTTTGGGATGTATATCGGGGTTTGTCTTTTCGTATGTATGTAATGAGTTCCATATCGGAAATACATATATTCCGGAAAAGAATTTTGCTCTGATGGGAATGGCTGGTCTGATGTCGGGAGTTATGCATGCTCCACTGACGGGTATTTTCTTGATTGCAGAACTGACAGGTGGATATGATTTGTTTCTTCCGCTAATGATTGTTTCTGTATGTGCCTATCTGACTATCATCGTATTTGAGCCTCATAGTATTTATTCTATGCGTCTGGCAAAAACAGGCGAGCTGATAACCCATCATAAAGATAAGGCGGTATTGACACTGATGAATATGGAGAGTATTGTGGAAACAGATTTTCTGAAAGTACGTCCTGATATGGATTTAGGTGAGATGGTGAAGCGTATTTCTCAATCTAGCCGTAACCTTTTTCCTGTGGTTGATGTAAATGATGAACTAATTGGTATAGTAGTTCTTGATGATATTCGTAATATTATTTTCCGTCAGGAATTATATCACCGTTTCCGGGTAGAAAGTTTTATGAAGCCTCCTAAAGCACCTATTATTAGTACAGACTCTATGGAAGTTGTGATGAAGAAGTTTGACCAGACAGGGGCCTGGAACTTACCTGTAGTTGATGAGGATAATAAGTATATTGGGTTTGTTTCGAAATCAAAAATGTTGAATACCTATCGTCAGGTATTGGTGGATATTTCAGCTGAATAAAAAGTACAAGACTTATGGATAAGAAGGATTTGAGAATTGTATATATGGGAACTCCCGAGTTTGCAGTGGAAAGTTTAAAAAGACTGGTAGAGGGAGGATATAATATAGTAGGTGTCATCACGATGCCTGATAAACCGATGGGGCGTCACGGAAGTGTATTGCAACCGAGTCCGGTAAAACAATATGCGGTTTCCCAAGGTTTAAAAGTGCTACAGCCTGAAAAATTAAAAAATGAAGAGTTTGTAGCAGAACTTCGGAGCCTGAATGCTGACTTACAGATTGTGGTCGCTTTTCGTATGTTGCCTGAAGTCGTATGGAGTATGCCGCGTTTGGGTACGTTTAATCTTCATGCTTCATTGCTTCCTCAATACCGTGGGGCAGCTCCGATAAATTGGGCTGTGATAAATGGAGATACCGAAACTGGTATTACAACCTTTTTCCTGAAGCATGAAATTGATACAGGAGAGATTATAGATCAGGTCCGTGTACCTATAGCTGATACTGATAATGTGGAGGTTGTTTATGAACGTTTGATGCGTTTGGGAGGTGATTTGGTTTTGAAGACTGTGGATGCTATTCTGGAAGGTTCTGTAAAAACAATTCCACAAGAAGAATTGGCTCAGGTTGGTGAACTTCGTCCTGCTCCAAAGATATTTAAAGAAACCTGTCGTATCGATTGGACAATAGGCGTGAAACGGATCTACGATTTTGTACGTGGTTTATCACCTTATCCAGCTGCATGGACTGAACTTTATCAGGAAGGGACTGATCCTGTTATGCTGAAGATATTTGAAACTGAAAAATTATTCTGTGAACATTCATTGGCTCCGGGTACTATTGTAACCGACTGTAAAACATATTTTAAAATAGCATCGTCTGACGGATATGTGAATGTTCTTTCGTTACAGCTGGCTGGTAAAAAACGTATGGAGATAAATGATTTCTTGCGTGGGTATCGCCATACAGAAAAAGCATATGTGAAGTAATAAAATAAAAAACCATTCAGAACAGCCCGAAAAGAGGGAAGGGGCTGTTACTGAATGGTGCAGAGATATAAACTTAGAAACAACAAGACTCAATATAACGTGACGGATTTTGTTCTGTTTGTGTACCTTGAGAGTTTATTTTAACTATCCATTCTGCACGACTGTTTGCCCCGCTGTCATAGATAATCTTAAATCCTTTACACTTAGACTCATCATAATCAGGGATGCTTTCCAGTGTATATGAAACAATTCCCCACAATCTTTCAGAATAAGTATCTCCTTGATTGTTGTGACGGAATTCTACCTGTAGTAACCCATTTTCATCCAGTTGAGTTTCAGAATTTAACACTAGGCTGATTCGGTGGCTGATGTTTGTACTTCCATAATATTCATATTGAATGTTCAGATGTTTCTGACTGATAGAAGCAGCTGTAATTTGAATAGGACTATTGCCAAATACATCTTCTATACCAATTCGTAAGTCATCAGCTTTTTTGGTTAATACTTTGTTTACTCTTACTAGTTCTACCTGCATACCTGTTTTCCCTTCTTTAGTTGTGTTTTCTGTATATTGAAAAACAGCAAGTATTCTTTGCCCCGTAGAATCTGTTTGGGTGGAAGTAATGAATCCGGGGTTAGTCGGAATTAATAATCCATATGAGTCAGATTCTATTGTTATGTCGTTTTCATCTGCATTGACAGTTCCCAGTGTCGGAAAAAAGGTTTCGGGTTCATTATCATCCAGACACGAGGAGAATAATGTGCAGCAGAGTAATATTCCAATAATTTGTTGTAAACAATTTCGTCGTTTCATGGCTGTTGCTTTTATAATCCGTTTATATAACGGATAAATTTACTTTTTACTGCATCTTAAATTGTTAAAAATAATTTAGAATAAGAATTTGTTTTGAAATGCTTAGAAAAATCTCTTAAGGAGTATTTGTATAAATGC
>ERZ772901.86-NODE-86-length-87472-cov-5.513619_pt1 | contig 87472 bp, 70 predicted proteins | sample MGYA00512123_ERZ772901 | MGnify/ENA primary metagenome ERZ772901 (study PRJEB29015, sample SAMEA2737711) | human gut metagenome | biome: human gut; feature: human-associated habitat; material: faeces | place: China | collected 2012 ...
ATGGGCTAGAAGCCTTAAACAGTCCCTATTTCACCGCAACTTAGTTTGGGGGCTTGGGGACCAGGCTAGTCTAGGCGGACCGGATCGTGAGGGTAAGTGTTGAGAATCTCGACGCCGTTCTCGGTCACCAGGGCCAGGTCCTCGATGCGGACGCCGGTGCGGCCGGGGAGGTAGATGCCCGGTTCGATGGAGAACGTCATGCCTGGCTCTACGACCTGCTCGTTGACGAGCGAGACGTCGCCCGGCTCGTGGTCCTGCAGACCAATCGAGTGGCCCAGGCGATGCGTGAAGTACTTGCCGTAACCAGCGTCCTCAATCACGTCGCGCGCGGCACGGTCCAGGTCACACATGCGCACGCCCGGTGCGATGAGCGCCTCGGCGGCCTCGTTGGCACGGCGCACGATTTCGTAGATGCGCGCCGTCTCCTCGTCCGGCTCGCCCCAAAAGAACGTGCGCGTCATGTCCGAGCAATAGTTGCAGCGACGTCCGCCAATGTCGAACAGCACCACGTCGCCGCGCTTGAGTACCGTATCGTCGGGCTCGTGGTGCGGGTCGCCGGCGTTGGCGCCAAAGCTCACGATGGGCGGAAAGCTAAAGCCCTCGCAGCCGTGCTTGCGGTACAGACCGAGCATCTGATCGGCAATTTCGCGTTCCGTCACGCCTTCGTGGACGAGCTTGATCGCGTCGGCCATCACGGCGTCGTTGGCTGCGGAGGATATGCGCATGAGCTCCTGCTCGGCGGCATCCTTGTAGGTGCGCGCGGCGGTGACGGCAAAGTCGCCCAGGAAAAACTCGCTGGCGGCATGGCGCTCCATGAGGGGCATCAAAAAGCCGGAACGCATGACAGTGTCGATGCCAAGCGGCTTGGTCGGATCGATCTCGCGAGCGATGGCATCGGTCACGACGTCGGTATCGGTGTGATAGGCGACGCGGGCATTGTCACACTCTGGCAGCTGGTGCAGGGCGTTGACTAGGATCACCGGCTCGGCACCGCGCGCGAGCAGCACGCCGCAAAAACGCTCGAACATATCGGCATAAAAGCCGGTCAGATAGTAAATCGACCACGGGTCGTTTACGAGCAGCTGTGCGCCGGGGTGCTGAGCCTCGAGCGCATCGAGCACGCGCGCCACACGCTGGTCATCGACATGTGCCATAAAACATCCTTTCGCTAGGCTGCCACCATGGTATCCCAAGCCCGGCACACAGGGACGTTCCTTTTATGCCGGCACCTCGGGACACCCCTTTGCATCCCATGCGCACCCTCATAAGTTGCGGTGAAATACGGACTGTTTACCGGCCTGAAGCCATAAAACAGTCCGTATTTCACCGCAACTGCGGAGGAGGACCGGGTGATGGGTGGGTTAGCTAAAAGAGCCCCGTCCTAAATTAGCTGCTTAGGCTGGGTCGATGTCCATGCTGGCGATTAGGTTGATGTTGGTGTCTAGGAGGTTCTCCAGCACGACGTCTCCCATGTGGATGGGGGCGTTGACGACTAGGCCTCGGATGAGGTTCATGGCTTGGGCGTGGAGTTCTAGCGGGATGGCTTCGGATGTGCGCACGGGGAGCAAGGCTTCGTCGCCGCCGGAGACGGCCACGGTCGTCGTGAGCACGCGCATAGGGCAGGTGAGCTCCTGATGTGCGAACTTATCGCCGCGCGGGCAGTTGTTGCCGGTTACGGAGCGCACTTCCACCACAGCGCCATTGGCGTCGCGCTCCACCTTTACGGTCAGAAGGCATTCGGATGGGCAGGTCGTGCAGTTGAACTGCAGCGTTTCGATCACGTTATCGCTCACAGTCTATGCCTCCTCGACGGGATCGACGGATAGGACAATCTCGCTGGCACCCAGGTCGAGCGCTTGTTTGATGACCTTTGCTGGCAGCGGGAAGCTTTCCATAACGCTCGGCTTAAACGCGCGGACCTTGCCTGCAAGCAGTTCCTCGTCGCCTGCCAGAATACGCACGCGGGCGGCGTCGACCGGTCGGCGCACGCGGAAGTTGAGCTTGGTGAGTGCCACAGCCGTAATGCGTCCCGGCAGCGCGTAGCCCGCAATGCCGGCGGGGGAGACCGTGAGCTCGCAGCCCGTGCCCGCAGCGCACGCCTCGGCGCCGCCCAACGCCCACGCCGCTGCAGCTGTGCCAGCTCTCTCGGACTCGGTCGTCACGTTGTCGGCCAGGTCGTGCACGTGCAGTACGTTTCCGCACGCAAAGATGCCCGGCACGCCCGTTTGCAGGCTCTGGTCCACCACGGCGCCGCGCGTGCGCGGGTCAAGCTCTACGCCTGCGGCAACCGAAAGCTCGTTTTCGGGAATCAGTCCCACCGAAAGCAGCAACGTGTCGCACGGAACAACGCGCTCGGTCCCCGGAATGGGCGCCAGGTGCTCGTCGACCTGACTCACTTCGACGGCTTCAACGCGGTCGTGTCCGATCACGCGTGTGACGGTGGTGGACAGGTGCAGCGGAATGCCAAAGTCATCTAGGCAGTTCTTAACGTTGCGGCGCAGGCCGTTGGCGTACGGCATGAGCTCGTATACGCCCTCGACCGAAATCCCCTCGAGCGTGCAGCGGCGCGCCATAATGAGCCCGATATCGCCCGAACCCAAAATGACGGCGCGCGAGCCGGGCTTGAGGTTTTCGATATTGATGTATCGCTGCGCCAGGCCGGCCGTAAACACGCCGGCGGGACGACTGCCGGGGATCTTGATCTCGCTGCGGGTGCGCTCGCGGCAACCCATGGCAAGGACGACCGCGCGCCCGGTGAGCTGCAACATGCCGGCAGGGCTCATGAGCGTGACGGTGTGGACCGCGGTGTCTTCCGTTGGCTCGCCTGAATCAATCCCAAGCACCATGCTGTCCAGGAACAGCGCGATGTCGGTCGCGTGCACCTGGTCGATAAAGCGCTGCGCGTACTCGGGTCCGGTGAGTTCCTGCTTAAAGTGCGAAAGGCCAAAGCCGGGGTGGATGCACTGGCGGAGGATGCCGCCCAGGTGCTGCTCGCGCTCCACGATGGCCACGCGTGCACCTGCCTTATGCGCGGCAAGCGCGGCCGCCATGCCGGCAGGTCCGCCGCCGATAACGACCACGTCGAAGGCTTGCGTCGGTACTGACTCAACGGCACCGCTGTTTGTAGCGCTCGATTTGAATTCCGCCATCCTAGCGCACCCCCTTCAGCGGTCCCTCAACCAGCCAAGATCCGGCGTCCTCCAACAGTACCTTGCTGGGGTCGCAGTCCAGCTCTCGGGCAAGAATCGCCACCACACGGCTCTGACAAAAGCCGCTCTGGCACCGACCCATGCCGGCACGACAGCGGCGCTTGACGCCCTCGACCGAAACTGCACCCGGGCGGCGTCGAATCGCGGCCACGATCTCGGCCTCGGGCACCGTCTCGCAGCGGCAGACAATCTGTCCCCACGCGGGATCGGACTCAATAAGTTCTTCCTTGCGCGCCAGCGGCGCGCGGTCAAAGTCATCCGGCGCGCGGCGAATTGGGTTCCAGTCCGCCCGCTCGTGCAGCTCCACGCCCGCCTCACGCATCACAAGCTCCATGCGCTCGGCAATGGCCGGCGCGCTTGCCACACCCGGCGACTGAATGCCCGCCGCCTGGAAAAGCCCCGGCACCACGGCCGACTGTCCAATAAAGAAGTCGTTCGTTCCCTGAATGACCGGACGCCCGCCGGCAAATGCGCGCACCACGCGACGCGTATCCAGATCGGGCACGAGCTTGCGCGCGCCGGTCAGCAGCGCGTTCACATCGCTCGCATAGGTCTGCGTGTCACCCGGCTCGCGCACGGCGGCCGTCGCGGTGATCACGGTGTTGCCGTGCACGGTGCCTGTCACGATAACGCCCTTCGACACCGGCGTCGGCACGGGGTAGAGCGGCATGAGCGTGCGCGGCTCCTTGTCCAGTACCACGATGTTGCCCTGACGCCAGACCATCCGGAACTCCTCGGCGCCCGTCATATGCGAGATGTCGGCGGCGCCGTTGCCCGCGGCGTTTATCAGATAGCGGCAGCGCACGTTGCCAACTGGGGTCGCCAGCGTAAAGCGCGCGTCGTCGCCCGAGCCCGCGACTTCAATCGCTTCCACCGCCGCGGATCGCATAAACGTCACGCCGTTGGCAACCGCGTTCTCCAGCGCAGCAATGGCTACTTCAAACGGGTCAACGTAACCGGTCGAAGGGCACCACAGCGCGCACGTGGCCTGGGCACTCGCACGCGGTTCCAACTCTCGAATGCGCTCGGGGCCGATGATCGACAGCTCGGGCACGCCGTTGGCCAGGCCATTCTGGCGCAGCTTCTCCAGGTGTGCGCGGTCCTCGTCGCTAAACCCCAGCACCATCGATCCGGTGCGGCGGAATAAAAAGTTAAGATCCTGGGCCCACGTGCCATACAGCTCGCAGCCACGGGCGTTGACCTGCGCCTTAACCGTGCCCGGCGCCGGATCGTAGCCGGCGTGCACTAGGCCGCCGTTGGCCTTCGACGCGCCCAGCGCAATATCGTTAGCCGCCTCGACCACGCAAATGGACAGGTCAAACCGCGCGAGCTGCCGCGCGATGGCGCATCCGGTGATGCCCGCGCCGACAATCGCGATATCAAACGTTTCTGTCACAGTGCCTCCCAGACGAGTTGACAGGCTGTCAATAAGACTATCCTACGGTGTGCGCACATCCAGTGCGGCGGCAATGCGGCGAACAGCCCCGCAACACCCGCCAACGGCAGGCGAGGGGAGACTCAGTAACGTCGATAACCTCGTCTGCCGCCCCTGGCGTCAGAGGTTTGTCTCGTTCTATAACAGTAAGCAGAAGAGTTGGGTTCCAGATGTTACGGATCGAGACGTTTGCCAGGCGGGTCCTCCGTTTGTCTCGATCTGTAACAGTAAGAGGGGAAAATCGGTCCTACGTGTTACAGATTGAGATTTAAAGTCGGGGAGAGATCTTCTGTCTCGATCTGTAACATCTAGGGACCGTTTTGGGGTCTAGATGTTACAGATTTAGATGAACCTATCAGTCGGTTTCGAATGTCTAAATCTGTAACAGTTAGACCTGTTTTTGGCGAGTTGCTGTTACAGATTGAGACATTCGGCCTGGACGTTTTCCTTTGTCTCAATCTGTAACAGTTAGCTGATGATTTGGGTTCTAGATGTTACAGATCAAGACAAATCTTCCGGCGGATTTTGAATATCTCGATCTGTAACAGTAAGAGGGGTTTTGGGACCCTAGATGTTACAGATCGAGATTGAAGTCGGGGAGGGACCCCTGTGTCTCGATCTGTAACATCTAGGACCGGATTCCGCTCCTAACTGTTACAGATTGAGATGTTTGTGTCTGCGCCGGCCCCGCCCCTAGCCGTGGTCCCATATAAACAAACCCCGTGGTAAACTTGACCGGACTGTTAATATTCCGAAAGGTACCCGTAATGTCCAAGTACATCTCCGAGCTTATGTCGCCGCAGCTTATGGGCGTCGTCTATGCCTTTGTTGGCTTTATCATCGCCCTGTATGTGCTGTCGGTCGTCTATGTGTTCATCGACGCTCGCCGCCGCGGCGCCAGCGCCTACGTGGCATGGGGCATCATCGCCCTCATCCCGTTTGTGGGCCTCATTGCCTACCTGGTCCTGCGCCCGCACTCCTACGCGTCCGATCGCGAGGAGCAGGAGCTGGACATGGCCCTGCGCGAGCGCCAGCTTGCCCAGTACGGCACCTGCCCGCAGTGCGGCGCCCCTATCGAGAAGGATTTTGTCGTCTGCCCTGTGTGCGATACCCAGGTTCGCAACGTTTGCCCCAGCTGCCATCGCCCGCTCGATGCGCACTGGAAGGTCTGCCCCTACTGCCGAACTCGCATCCAGTAACGCATCCATCGCCGGGCCGGCCGCAAGCCACGGGCACCGCGCGTCCCGCGCAAGCCACGGGAACGCCGCAAGCCACGCGCGCCCCACACCCCGTCCCACACGATGAAGCATGCGTAGAAAATCGCCCGCCGTGCCATTAAGGTGCGGCGGGCGCTTGTATACCAAGGCAACCTGCCTATAATGATGCAAGTCAAAAACGCCGAGCGCATCGCACGCACTTGCATCAGGCATCCGAGAGGAGAAAACATACCCATGAAGGCACTCTACAATGACGGTTCGGTGGCCGAGCTCCCGCAGGACGAGGTCACGCACGTCATCCGCCACTCCGCCGCGCACATCATGGCGCAGGCCATCAAGCGTCTCTATCCCGAGGCCGACTTTGCCTACGGCCCCGCGACCGACAACGGCTTCTACTACGACGTCGACCTGCCCGAGGGCGTCAAGATCAGCGAGGACGACTTCCCCGCGATCGAGGCCGAGATGAAGAAGATCGTCAAGGAGAACCTCAAGTTCACCGTCTTTGAGAAGCCCCGCGCCGAGGCCATCGCCCTTATGGAGGAGCGCGGCGAGAAGTACAAGGTCGAGCACATCGGCGACCTGGACGACGACGCCCGTATCACCTTCTACCAGCAGGGCGACTACATCGACATGTGCGTCGGCCCCCACATTTGCTACACCAAGGCCCTGAAGGCCTTTAAGCTTACCGGCGTCTCGGGCGCCTACTGGAAGGGCGACAAGGACAACAAGATGCTCACCCGCATCAACGGCGTCGCCTTTGCCACCAAGGAGGAGCTCGACGAGCACATGCACATGCTGGAGGAGGCCAAGAAGCGCGACCACCGCAAGATCGGCCGCGAGATGGACCTCTTTATGATGCGCGACGAGGCCCCCGGCTTCCCGTTCTTCCTGCCCAACGGCATGATCCTTAAGAACACGCTGCTGGATTACTGGCGCGAGATCCACCACAAGGCCGGCTACGTGGAGATCTCCACGCCGCTCATCATGAACAAGCAGCTGTGGAAGACCTCGGGCCATTGGGACCACTACAAGGACAACATGTACTCCACCGTCATCGACGACGAAGAGTACTGCATTAAGCCCATGAACTGCCCGGGCGGCGTGCTGGTGTACGCCTCCAAGCCGCACTCTTACCGTGAGCTGCCCATCCGCGCTGGCGAGATTGGTCTGGTGCACCGCCACGAGCTGCGCGGCGCCCTGCACGGTCTGTTCCGCGTGCGTTGCTTTAACCAGGACGACGCCCACCTGTTTGTGCGTCCCGACCAGCTGACCGACGAGATCGTGGGCGTGGTTAACCTCATCGACTCCGTGTACCAAAAGTTTGGCTTTAAGTACCACGTTGAGCTTTCCACCCGCCCCGAGGACTCCATGGGCTCCGACGAGGACTGGGCACGCGCCGAGGAGGGCCTGCGCACCGCTCTGGAGAAGCTGGGCATGGACTACGAGGTCAACGAGGGCGACGGCGCCTTCTACGGCCCCAAGATCGACTTCCACCTGGAGGACTCGCTCGGCCGTACCTGGCAGTGCGGTACCGTCCAGCTCGACTTCCAGATGCCGCTCAACTTTGATCTGGAGTACGTGGACGCCGACGGCACCAAGAAGCGCCCCATCATGCTGCACCGCGTATGCTTTGGCTCCATCGAGCGCTTCATCGGCATTCTGATTGAACACTTTGCGGGCAAGTTCCCCACCTGGCTGGCTCCCGTGCAGGTCAAGGCACTTCCGGTTTCCGAGAAGAGCCGCGACTACGCCCACCAGGTGTGCGCCAAGCTGGAGGAGGCCGGCATTCGCGTGGTCTGCGACGACCGCGACGAGAAGATCGGCTACAAGATCCGCGAGGCTCGCAGCATCGACCGCGTGCCCTACATGCTCATCCTGGGCGAGAAGGAGGTCGAGGCCGGCAACATCTCCGTCCGTGATCGCTCCAACGAGACCGTTCAGATGAGCGTTGACGAGTTTGTGGCCAAGGTGCTCGAGGAGATCAAGACTCGCGCCTAAGGCAAACTACACAACAATTAACAAAGGCGACCGTCCACACAGGGCGGTCGCCTTTTTCATGCCGAAATAAGAAAAGCCGCTGGTTGAGCGGCTTTTTTTGTTGCACAAAAAGGTACAGGTTTTTGTAGAGGGGTATGGAGATGTACCTACTAGCAGTACATTTTGCGTAATCTGGGCAAACGCTGATTAATTGCTCGTATAATGTCGACTGTCGAAAGATACAAAAACCTGTACTTTTGCGACTGCGCCTAGCTGCGAGCGAGAAGCCTGTTCTAAACGCCCCTGCATTTGCGTGCATCGCAAAGCTAAAAGAGGGGGGGCGAGAACATGGAACAGACAACGCGGCGCCAAGAGCAGCTGCCGGGCGCATTTAACGGCGCCACTACCAACAGCCAGCACGGCCGCGTCCGCTGGTATCTGGTCCACACCCCCCATGGAAAAGAGCGCGAGACCTGCGAAAAGGTCCGCTGCATTATCCCGCACGAGTTGATGCAGGACGCTTTTGTGATGCAAAAGGAGTTCTGGTTTAAGCGGGACGGCGCCTGGTCGCTCCAAACCAAACCCATGTACAAGGAATATTTCTTCGTCGCCACGCACGATGCCGCCGCGCTCGATAGGGCCCTGGCCCAGTTGAGTTTTGGCTGTCGCATCGCTGGCAGTAAGGAACGGGCGTACATGCCCATGCCGGACGATGCGCAGGATTGGTACCGCAGCGTACTGGACGACGACGGCGTGGTGCGCAACAGCGTGGCCCGCATAGAAGACGGCGTGTTGCATATAGAGCAGGGGCCCTTGGTGGGGCAAGAGGCCCGTGTAAAGAAGATCGACCGTCATAAACGCTGGTGCCTGGTAGACGTGGGCGAAGGCGACTCCGCATTTAGGGAGTTACTTCCGCTCGACGTGCCCAGCAAAACGTAAGGGAGATGTTGCACCGGCAAATCATTCGTTTTTTGAATTCATGGACGGGGGGGGGGTTCCTGGGGACAGGGACGTAAGTTTTATCGTGACTGCTAATAAAGAAGTGACAGAGAGCAATGCGCCCGCGGGGGCGGCGCTCATTGCTCAGGCCATGGACCGGCGTGAGGGCGCCGGTCGCTACAAGGCCATGCAGTCCATCGTGGACTGGGATCGTTCGCGCCTGGCCTACCGCACCGTTAAGCGCGCGTTCGACATCGTGTTCAGCGGCTGCGTGCTGGCTGTCATCGCCGTACCCAGCCTTGTGCTCGCCGCGGCCATCCGCCTGGAGAGCGAGGGCAACCCGTTCTACAGCCAGATCCGCGTGGGCCAGACCCGCCCCGACGGCAGCCTGTCCACCTTCCGCATGTGGAAGTTCCGAAGCATGTACAGGGACGCCGACGAGCGCCTCGCCGAGCTCAAGGGGCAGAACGAGATCGCCGGCGCCATGTTCAAGATGAGGGAGGACCCCCGCGTCACCAAGATCGGCAGGTTCATCCGCAAGCATTCCATCGACGAGTTTCCGCAGTTCGTCAACGTGTTCCTGGGGCAGATGTCCGTCGTGGGCCCGCGCCCGCCGCTGCCTAACGAGGTGGCCGAGTACACAGAATTCGACCTGCAGCGTCTGGCCGTCAAGCCCGGCATCACCGGCTGGTGGCAGGTGACCGACCGCAATTCAACGGGTTTCGACGGAATGGTCCAGCGCGACCTTGAGTACATAGCCAAGCGCGGCGTCATCACGGATCTCAAGATCGTTCTACTCACTGTCGTCGAGGTAATTACGGGAAGCGGGGCGTGCTAGTGTCAGCCGACAATCGTTATCCAATTCTGAACACGTATGTAAACGCCATCTCGCTTGACGAGACGGTGGATGAAATCGAGAAGATCATCGCGAGGGGCGTACCGACCCAGCATGTCGTAATCAACGCCTCCAAGGTCAACCTGATGGAGGCGGATCCCGAGCTCGCGTCAATCGTCAACGAATGCCCCCTGATCAACGCCGACGGCGCCTCGATCGTCTGGGCGGCGAAAAAGCTGGGGGTTCCTCTCGGGGAACGCGTCACGGGCATCGACCTGTTCCAGAGGCTTGTAGGGCTGGCGTCCGAGAAGGGCTACCGCATCTACCTCTTCGGGGCGAAGGAAGAGGTGGTCACCAAGGTCAAAGCGATTTTCGAGGACAGGTACCCGGGCATCCAGATCGCAGGGTATCGCAACGGCTACTTCACCGAGGCGGACGAGCCCCAGATCGTATCCGATATGGCCGCCTCGGGAGCCGACATGATGTTCGTCGCTTTCTCCTCTCCCAAGAAAGAGTACTGGGTCCACAAGTACATCGACCAGATCGGAATCCCCTTCGTCATGGGCGTCGGCGGCAGCTTCGATGTTGTTGCCGGCGTAACCGACCGAGCTCCGACGTGGATGCAGAAGCACGGCCTGGAGTGGTTCTACCGCTTCATCCAGGAGCCCGGAAGGCTGTGGAAACGCTACATCATCGGCAACCTAAAATTCGTCGCCCTCACGTATAAATACAAGTTCGCTAAGAAAGGTGAATAGCAATGGTTAACGTTATCGGTCTCGGCTACATCGGCCTGCCCACCGCCCTCATGATGGCATCCCACGGCGTGGAGGTCGTGGGCACGGATTACAATGAGGAGCTCGTCGCCACCCTCAACGCCGGCAAGACCACCTTCAAGGAGGAGGGCCTGGACGAGCTGTTCGCCGACGCCCTGAAGTCCGGCATTAAGTTCTCCACCGGCTACCAGGTCTGCGACACCTACATCGTCTCGGTCCCCACTCCCTACGACAAGCTAGACAAGAAGATCGACCCCTGCTACGTCGTGGCGGCCTGCAAGACCGTCCTCGAGGTCGCGCCTGAGGGCGCCGTGCTCGTAGTCGAGTCCACCGTCTCGCCCAACACCATCGACCGCTTCGTTCGCCCGCTACTCATAGAGGCCGGCCGCGAGGACGTCAGGCTCGTCCACGCCCCCGAGCGCATCATCCCGGGCAACATGGTCTACGAGCTGCTGCACAACAACCGCACCATCGGCGCCGACGACCCCGAGGTGGGCGAGGCCGTGGCGAAGGTCTACGCCAGCTTCTGCCAGGGCGAGATCTCCGTCACCGACATCCGCACCGCCGAGATGACCAAGGTCGTCGAGAACACCTTCCGCGCGGTGAACATCGCCTTCTCCAACGAGCTCGCCAAGATCTGCCGCATCGGCGGCATGGACGTCGCCGAGGTCATCCGCATCGCTAACAAGCACCCGCGCGTGAACATCCTCAACCCCGGCCCGGGCGTCGGCGGCCACTGCATCCCGGTCGACCCGTGGTTCCTGGTCGGCGACTACCCCGAGACGGCCAACTTCATCCGCCTCGCCCTGCAGACAAACGCCTCCATGCCCGAGTACGTCATGCACCGGGCCCACGAGGTCATGGTCGAGCGCGGCATCACGGACGCCTCGAAGGTCGGCATCTACGGCCTCACCTACAAGGAGAACGTCGACGACGTCCGCGAGTCCCCGACGCTGCAGATGCTCGAGTCCATGTCCGAGCACCTCTGCGCCGGCTCCGTCAAGGTCTACGACCCGTGGGTCGAGCGCGACGAGGTTCCCGGCCAGGTCCACTCTATGGATGAGTTCCTGGACGGACTGGAGATGGTGATCGTGATGGTCGGCCACTCCCAGGTCACGGACAACCCCGGCATCTTCGGCGAGCGCGTCCTCATCGACCCGCGCAACGTCTGCGGCGACGGAGAGAACGTCTACAAGCTGTAAGACCATGTGACTCTTCAGGAGAAATCGTTTTGAAGAAGGTAATGCTCGTCTTCGGCACCCGCCCGGAGGCAATCAAGATGTGCCCGCTCGTCAACGAGCTCAAGGCGCGTACGGATGAGTTCGAGACCGTCGTGACTGTGACCGGCCAGCACCGCGAGATGCTGGACCAGGTTCTGCGCGTCTTCGATGTGACTCCCGACCACGACCTGGCGATCATGAAGCCGGGCCAGACGCTGTTCGACGTGACGTGCGATGTGCTGCTTAAGCTCAAGGCCGTCCTCGAGGACGAGACGCCCGACGTGGTCCTGGTCCACGGCGACACCACGACCAGCTTCGCCGCGGCGCTCGCGTGTTTCTACCTGCAGATCCCCGTGGGGCATGTGGAGGCCGGCCTGCGCACGCACGACATCTACAGCCCCTGGCCGGAGGAGTTCAACCGCCAGGCGGTCGACATCGTGAGCGAGTACTACTTCGCGCCCACGGAGGCGAGCAAGCAGAACCTGCTCGGCGAGGGTAAGCTCGAGTCCGGGATCTGGGTCACCGGCAACACCGGCATCGACGCACTGCGCACTACCGTGCGCGAGGGCTACTCCCACCCCGAGCTCGATTGGGCTGAGGGCTCCCGCCTCATCCTCATCACGGCGCATCGCCGCGAGAACTTGGGTGAGCCCATGCACCGCATGTTCCGCGCCATCCGCCGCGTGATGGAGGAGCATCCGGACACAAAGGCAATCTACCCCATCCACATGAACCCGCTCGTCCGCAAGGCCGCCCACGAGGAGCTCGACGGCTTCGACCGCCTGCACATCATCGACCCGCTCGAGGTGCTCGATTTCCACAACTTCATGGCCGCGAGCCACCTCATCCTCACCGATTCCGGCGGTATCCAGGAGGAGGCCCCGAGTCTGGGCAAGCCGGTGCTCGTCCTGCGCGACACCACGGAGCGCCCCGAGGGCGTGGCGGCCGGCACGCTGAAGCTCGTCGGCACCGAGGAGGACGTGATCTACCGCGAGTTCAGCCGCCTGCTCAGCGATCAGGCCGAGTACGAGGTCATGAGTCATGCGTCGAATCCTTACGGTGACGGACATGCGAGTGAGCGAATTGCGGACGTTATTGGAGGTAAATAGTGAAGCTAAAAAAGAGGTTTACTCTTTCTCTTAAAAACAACCTGCGCTTCATTCCTGATGAGGCATATATGCGTCTCTACTTCAAAGCCAAACTTCATTACGAGCCTGATTTCGAGTGTCCTAAGACATTCAATGAGAAGCTGCAGTGGTACAAGCTTAACTACCATAATCCAGTTTTGACTCAGCTCGCAGATAAATATGGCGTGCGCTCTTTCGTCGAACAACGTATTGGGTCCGAGTATCTTGTGCCACTTTTCGGTGTTTTCAATGCAGCTGAAGAGATCGATCTCGATAAATTGCCGGAGAAGTTTGTGCTTAAATGTACTCACGACTCGCAGAGCACATTTGTTTGCACGGATAAGTCGAATTTTGATTTTGTTGAGGCCAAGAAACGTCTGAATGTTGCCTTGCATAGAAACTGGTATTGGCAGGGCAGGGAGTGGGCTTATCTCGGTATCACGCCTCGCATTGTGGCGGAAGCATTTCTTGATGAACCTGGAAGAGCGACTCCGACTGATTACAAATTCTATTGTTTTGACGGTAAGGCAGCTCTTGTTCAGACGGACGCCGATCGTTTCACTAATCATGAAATGCAGTACTTTTCTACTGAATGGGAGCAGCGTGGCGATATCGACCATGAGGTATCTGAGCATGAGCCTACTGTAAAGCCCGAGAACTACGAACTTATGCTTGAGCTTTCCGAGAAACTCTCTGATGGTTTCCCTCACGTGCGGGTTGACTGGTACAACATTAGCGGTAAACCTTACTTTGGCGAGATGACTTTCTATACCGGAGGCGGATACGATCCCTTCTATGCACTAGAGGAGCAACCCGATAGACTTGACCGAGAGCTTGGCGATTTGTTTGTTTTGCCAACTGTTTCCCATTTAGAAAAGTACTGCGATTGGTCTTGCCCTTCTTCTAAAAGATCTTTAGGTGCTGATAATGCCTAAAGTGTTGATGATTGGCCCGAGTCTTGATGCTATGGGTGGCATCTCCACGGTTGAAAACAACATTATGAAGTGGTCGAATCGTAACGAAGGTTCAATAGAATTCATTTCGACAACTGCTGAGGGCGGGAAGTTCAAGAAGCTCTCCATTGCCTTTGTGGCTTATATGAAATATCTCAGTAGGCTCAACGCGTGCGATCTCGTACATGTGCATATGGCGTCTCGTGGCAGCTATCGCCGAAAAAAGATCTTCATGAGGGCGGCCTTCTTTCGAAACAAACCCGTTCTTCTCCATCTGCATGGTAGCGAGTTTGGTGTTTGGTTTGACAAAGAATGTAGCGAGGCTGAGAGACGCGATATCTCGCATTCCTTTGAATGTTGCTCAAAGGTGGTCGTTCTGTCGGAGGAGTGGAAGGAATTCCTTCTAAAAAGGCACATCTGTTCCTTGGATCGTATCGTGGTGGTGCATAACGCCGTTGACGTTCCTGAGGTTAACGCTATTGATTATTCGTGCAATACGGTTTTGTTCATGGGGCGTCTTGATGCGCGCAAGAGTCCGGATTTACTTTTGCGCGCTGCTAAGCGCGTTCTTAAGACTCATCCCGATGCGCGTTTTGTCTTTGGCGGAGACGGGGATGTGCCAGCATATGAACAACTGGCGGATGAACTTGGAATTGGTGACAGGTGCAGCTTTATAGGCTGGGCTAAAGGTGAAAAAAAAGACGAAGCCTTTCGCAACAGTAGCATGTTCTGCCTTCCTTCGAAGAATGAGGGCATGCCTATGAGTGTGCTTGAGGCAATGTCGTACGGACTTGCTACCATTGCGACTCCTGTCGGGGGTATTCCACAAGTCATTACCGACGGCGTAGACGGAATTATGTTTCCAGTTGATGATGTTGATGCGTTGGCCACTAAGCTCGAGAATCTCATGAGCGATATCTCTTACAAGGAAATGATTGGAATTCAGGGACGAGCTCGCATAAAAGATGCCTTTTCCCTTACGGCGTTTATGAACCGGCTTGGCATGGTTTACGAAGATATTTGCCGGTGAGACTCGCTTTCTTGGGCGATATTGGAGACCCGTCAGACTCCGTTTCTTATTTCCAAGTTGCACATTTAGGAGCGTGACGATGGATAAGACTATTCATTACTGCTGGTTCGGAGGCAATCCGCTCTCTGAGACTGCTGTGAGGTCCTTGGCTTCGTGGGAGAAGTTTGCGCCTGGGTTTGAGGTCAAGCAGTGGAATGAGGATAACTTCGACTTCGCATCATGCTCTTGGTCAAGGGGCGCGTATGCGGCGGGTCTCTGGGCATTTGTGTCGGACTACGCTCGCTTTAAGGTCTTGTATGAGTACGGCGGCATCTATATGGATATCGGCAGCGAGCTCATACGAGACATATCGCCTCTCATGGAAAGCATTCCTTTCACTGCAATCGAAGAATCCTCGTTGACTGCCACCACCGGCTTGATTGTTGCTGTTGAGCCTCATGACCCTGTAATTCGCGCATGCGTGGAACGATATGAGTCGATGGAGTTCTCCTGTGATCCTGATTTTCTCGACAAGATCACGGTGAATGAGGTATTCACTGCTGAGCTTCAAAAAATCGGCTTTGAACGCGTGAATAAAGAGCAGCATTTCGGTGGCTGGCTTGCCTTGGACTCCAAAGCGTTCAACCCCGTTTACGGTTTCGGCGGTTATCACATCAAGCGTGAAACCTACAGCATCCATCGCTCTTCGGGAAGCTGGGTTGAGCCCAAATATCGCATCAAGCGGAAGGTTGTGCGTAAGTGTTCCCCTTTCATTGGGCGAAGGCTTTCGCAGATTTTGGGTCGAATTCTCATGGAGCTTAGTGACGGTGGCTTGGTTGTAGGAACTAAGAGAATCTTTGGCGTTGTTCGCGAAAAGATTGCTAGAGGAGAGAGAAGTTAGAGTGGACGTATTCGCTAAAGATACTTATCACTATTTCGGTACGCAAGGCGTAAAGCTCGGCCGGTTATTAGGTGATTTTGGCTACCGCTATGTTTTCTATCTAAGGATGTGTCAGGCAGGGGGTTTGCGAAAACTCCTCTTCACGCTTCCGAGGAAACATCTTTCCAGGAAGTGTGGACTCGAGATTTCGCCATCAACTCAAATTGGTGAAGGCTTCTACATTGGTCACCCTTACGGCATTACTGTAAACGCCGGCGCGAAGTTCGGCCGTAACGTGAACATCCATAAGGGATGCACCATCGGCCAAGAAAACCGTGGCCATAGAAAGGGCGTCCCTACGATTGGTGACCGCGTATATCTCGGTATTAACTCGACGGTTGCAGGTAATGTGACCATTGGAAACGATGTCTTTATTGCCTCCAATACCTTTGTTAACCAGGATATTCCCGATCATTCGATAGTCATTGGCAACCCGTGCAAGATTATCGAAACCGATAACGCTACTGAAGGTTACATCATCAATTTGGTTTAACGAGCTTGCGAATAGTTAGGCGGTAAGATATTGAAACGCATAGGCATCCTCACATTTTCGAATACCGTAAATTATGGTGCTTCGCTACAAGCATGTGCTCTGCGCAGGACCGTGATGTCGTTGGGCTGCGACTGCGAAGTGCTCAATTACAGCAATAAGGAACTCGATGATCGAGAGTTGGGTACGTGCTTCTCGTTCAATCCTTCGGATGCCGTTCGCTATTTCCTTCGCAGGGGTTTTGAGCGCCAGAGGCTTAATTCGTTCAGTCGATTTGCTAAGCGCAATCTAAGCCCTACGGGAAAGCTGGATAAGCAAGCTCTTATTGATAGAGCCAAGAGCCTCGACTGCGTCCTCATTGGCAGCGATCAGGTTTTCAATCCTCGGGTTAATGGGCATGACCCAGTCTTCTTGGGTGAAGGCATCGCTGAAGTTACAAAGGTCGCGTCTTATGCTGCCAGTCTGGGAGATGCGACGGCGGAATCCATTTTGGCATGCGATGAAGGCGCGGCCGACAGGCTGGCAAAGTTCACTGGTCTTTCCGTTAGGGAACCGAGCTCTATGGAGGTCCTTAGCGAGATGGGGCTCGAATCTGTATTTATGCCTGATCCGACCCTGCTTCTTACGGGCGATGACTGGTCGGCGTTAGCCTCAGATGACGGCTTGGATACGATACCTCAATCCTATGTTCTGCTTTATACGCTTAACTCTGAGCAAAAACTCGTGGATCGAGCTAGGAAGATCGCCAGCGAGCTCGGCGTTCCTGTCGTCTGCATTCATTACAACACGAAGAAATTCCCCGGCATGATTAACGTGAGGGGTATCGGTCCGGCTGCTTTCTTGAAGCTTGTTAGTGAGGCGTCGTTTGTTTGCACGGACTCCTTCCACGGCGCCTGCTTCTCCATGAATTTCAATAAGTCGTTTGTCGTTAAAACGTCGGACTCCGCCGTTCAGAGTAACGTCAGGATTACAGACCTGCTCGCACGTTATGGAATTGAGGGTTGTCTGTATCGAGACGAGGTCGTTACTTCGGCTGTTGACTATGGTCATGCAAACCAGACCCTCTCACATGACCGTGATACAGCGCGTGCCTTTATCGCTCGCTGCATTGGATTGTAGGTGTCGTTTCTGGCTTATGTTTGCAAAGAATACTTTTTGGAACTTGGTCTACCAGTTGACCGCTATCGTTGCCGGCTTCCTCGTCCCAAGGGCGATTATTGGCGTATATGGATCCGAGGTTAACGGTCTGGTGACCTCTCTAACTCAGTTTATTGGTTATTTCGCACTTGTCGAAGCTGGTATTTCTGGTGCGGCGACCTTCGCTCTATATAAGCCTATTGCTAAGGGCGACTGGGATGGGATTAACGTCGTGGCTTCGGCCTCGAAGGTCTTTTATCAGAAGTCGGGCATGTTGTTTCTTGTCTTGCTGGTTGGCCTTTCGGTCGTTTATCCCATATTTGTCTCGGTAGGTTCGCTTGCGCCTTGGGAGATCATGGTGCTTACCTTCCTGTTGGGTGCCAAGATCGTCGTGGATTTCTTTTCCCTCGCCAAGTACCAAGTTTTCCTTACCGCCGATCAAAAGAACTGGCTCATTCAACTCGCATCGACGGTCTTCACGCTGGTTAACACGGCCGTCATTTTCTTGTTTGCCTATCTCCATGCTCCTGTTGTCGCTGTCTATGCGTTGGCTCTCTCTGCGGTTTTTGCGCGCAGCCTGATTCTCGCTCTGTATACACGCCGCCATTATCCGAAGCTCAATTGCAAGGTTGATTACGGTGACTATCAGCTACCCCAGAGATGGGATGCGTTGTTTCTCCAAATCTTGGGAGCCGTTCAGTCGGGCGCGCCCGTTATTTTGGCGACCTTCCTCTGTGGGAGTATGAGTGAAGTTAGCGTTCTTGCTGTTTACATGCTCGTATCTACGGGGCTACAGATGATTCCGAATGTCCTTGGTACAGGGCTTCAGGCGCTCTTTGGTCGACAGATTGCTGAGGGAGACTACGAGGGTCTTCGGTCTTCCTATAAGCCATATCGAGCGCTTGTGTACGCAGTCTCCGCTGTGGCATGTGGATGTGCTTTTTCATTGATTATGCCGTTTGTTGATTTGTATGCAGGCGGGTTTCACGATGCAAATTACCACAATGTCCTGCTCGGTTTCCTCGTCGTCCTAAATGTTTTTCTCTATCATGGCAAGTCGTCCCAGGGCCTACTTGTAATTGCTGCTGGCATGTACCGTGAGACTAGGGCGCAGACCTGCTTGCAGGCTGCAATCATTATCGTCTTGGGTATCCCACTCACAATGCGTTTTGGGGTCGTCGGCACAATTGCTGCGTCCTGCGTATCCAATCTATACCGCGTGATTGACCTTTTGCTCTACGAGCCTCGTAAAATCTCGAAGGACTCTCTTTCGAGTTCGTTTTGGTCGTTTGGCGTGTATGTATTACAGACCGTTCTCGTGGCCATGCCTGGCTATCTACTGTCTTGCTTCGCTGGAAGTTGGACAGGATGGATTGCGGTCGCCATCGGTCTTGTCATTTGGGGCGCAGTCGCCGCATGCGCGATGCTCTATTTCTTCGACAGGCCTAGCTATAGTTCGATTATTGGTCGTTTTATGAGGATTAAATAGGATGAATTATTTCAGCGCGTCTAGGGCCGGTGTTGAGTCTTGCTCTGAGTTAGAGCGACGCTTTTCCCTAAATGATGGGTCCATGGTGTTCATTCCACTGCTCTTTTACGCCTTTTTCTGCCAATCGCTCGCTGCTTCTGCGCTTGCACTCGATGTCTGCCTCCTGCTATCTGCTACGGCGTTTCTCCTGCATTTTGTGACTAACAGAAGATTTGCTTGCAAAAGATTTGGCCTTGAGCTGGCTTGGGCACCTTTCTTTGTGCTGTTCTTTATTCATAGTTTGATATACGGTGTGGCTAATTTAACCCTGCTCGTAGTTTATACGCTTCTATTTCTGTGCATGTATGTTGCGGCAGGCGAGCGATCCTGGGTCACTTCATGCCTTAGGGTTCTTGTCGCCTTTGCAGCATTTCATGCGTTCTGCACCATCGTCTTCTGGCTAGTCCCCGCACTTTATCTGCCAGTTAAATCTGCCTTCTTTTCAGGTAGCTATATGGCTAGGGACTATCGCTCTGGCTTCACGGCGCACTACAGCACTAATTCGATTTATTTGAGTTTGGGTCTCGTCTCTTGGGCCTGTGGTCTTGCTGGTAGCAGGGAAAAGGTTCGGATTAAAGATTTGATGCTGAGCCTGATGCTCTTGCTTGCGCTTTTTCTGACTACTAAGCGGGGTCCTTTGGTTGCATCCGTTGCTGCTATCGTCATCTCGTATCTGTTCGTAAATAGAAAGAAGCTTACCGGGACGATGCTCAAGACCTTGGTTGTTGCCGCAATCGCTGTAATAGCTGTCGGCGTTCTTGCTACGTTTGTTCCCGCTGTTCAGGCGACTCTTGAGAGGTTTATTGAGCTTTCAGATGATGAAACGGGCAATGGCAGAAGCTATTTGTACGATTGCGCTTGGAGTATGTTTTATGCAAAACCCTTACTTGGTTGTGGTTGGGGGACTTATTCCAAGTATGTTGCCACTACCTCCCTTGGTGCAATGTACAGCAATCTTGGCTTTTCGTCGATGAGTGCTCACAACGTATACCTTCAGTTGCTTGCCGAGACGGGTGTGATTGGCCTAGCGGCTTTTGTTGTGCCTGCGTTTCTCTCCATCCTTGCAGCCATGCATCGATCTGAATCTCTTTTAGAGGAAGGTCCTTATGGGGACTCCTTTTGCTTGTGGGCCTGTTTGGGTGTTCAGATTTTCTTTCTAATTTATTGCTTTTCAGGCAACCCTTTATACGATCCGCAGTGCTACATACCGTATTTCATTTCATGTGTGGCGGCGTTTGCTATTTGCGGCTCAGACAAGATGATTCTTAACGATAGGGAGGGATTCCATGGATATCTGCAAAGATAGTCAACGCTGTACCGGGTGCTCTGCGTGTCTGTCTGTGTGTCCTCGATCGGCGATTCAGATTGTAGAAGACTCTCATGGGTTTTACCGTCCGAAGATTGACGAATCAAAATGTGTTGAGTGCGGTTTGTGCCAGAGGGTATGTCCGGCTAATGGTTTGACGAGCGACGATCTGAAGATGAACTCTCGTCGGGTATTGGCTTATCAGGCTGACGACGCCGAACGCGCAAAAAGTTCCTCGGGTGCCGCGTTTTGGACCTTGGCTACTTACGTCCTAAATAATGGCGGCGTCGTTTACGGCGCTTGCTTCGATGAAGATTTCCGCGTTGTTCAGCGGCGTTGTGCCTCTGTTGACGACGCGCAATCTTGTCGAGGCTCAAAATACTCACAGGGCTTCGTTGGCTCTTCATATGTCGAAGCATATAACGACTTGAAACAAGGTCTTGACGTGCTCTACAGCGGAACCCCATGCCAAATTGCGGGTCTTAGGAGTTTTCTGTCTAAGAAAAACTATTCCGGACAGTTGGTTACCTGCGATTTAATCTGCCATGGCACACCTAGTAATCGTATGTTCCGCGAATACATTTCCTTTTTGGAAAAAAAGTCCGGAAAGAAGGTCATCAAATATTTTCATCGCCCCAAGGACAGAGGTTGGGGAGTCCATGTCGAGAAGGCTCTCTTGGACGACGGCACTGCTCTCTATGACACGATTGAATCTAATACTTGGCGAGATGTGTTCTATAGCAATAACGCTTTAAATTCCAGCTGTTATAACTGCGCCTATACCGACGTCAACAGGGTTTCCGACTTTACTCTTGCTGATTTTCTTGGCGTCGATCGAGTTCGCAAAGGTTTTAATGATCATAAGGGACTTTCTGTTGTTATGGTTAATAGTGAGCTAGCCGAGCGTATTGTCGCATCTGGTGTATTTGAGCCCGGCGTAACAGATATATCTCTTGAAGAGGTGCTGCCCGGTAATCCGATGCTGGAGAGGTCGTCCTCTCCGCAGGGTAACGTTGATGGTTTCTGGAAGGCTTATGAGCATAAGGGGTTCGAGGGCACTGCTCGGTTTGTTGGCGCCTACGGCTTCGTGAAATCTCTCAAGACTCTTGTGAAACAGCTTATTAAAAGGAAATAGTTACTAGGGGCGTTTCTCTTGAATTTAATGGACTTTGTTGAGCATGTGGCGACCTGGATTTATGTCCGGGGTAAGTTGACGTTTCTTGCAGGGAGATTCCCTGGCCAGATAACCATGACGAAGGCTTTCAGGCGACCGTTTTATTGTCGCGTATCGGATAAAGGCGTTATTAGCGTCGGTGAACGAACGTCTTTCAATTACGGTTGCGTCCTGATTGCTCATGAACGAATTGAGATTGGTAGAGGCTGCCTATTTGGTCCAAACGTCCATGTGTATGACTTCGACCACGGTATGTCGCAGGATGGGATCATGTATCGGGACCAGCCGACTACGACAGCGCCCGTGCATATTGGCGACAACGTCTGGCTTGGCGCGAATGTCGTGGTGCTTAAAGGTGTAGCCATTGGCGATAATGCGGTCATCGCTGCGAATAGCGTTGTTTCTAAAGATGTACCCGCGAATATGCTATTTCACGAAAAACGGGATCTAGTTTACAGAGAGCTTCGATAGGTTGCTGGATTGGCTTTCAATTCACGATGTACGCTGATCCGATAAAGCAGTATTGATAATGGCTTAATTGGATTAAAGCGTGCTTGCATTAGGGGTATCGGCTTGGGTCGATACCCCTTTTTAACCGGTTTGAAACCGCATCACTGGTAACGTCAAGTTTTTTGGAAATTGACAACCACATGACGGAGCACGGTCCGCGCTCTGTCATGTGGTCTCTGGCGGCTAAGCAGCGAATCACAGACGAATGGGATACGTGCCGAATTTGCGAACATCGTAACGGTCGACGAGGAACTGCTGTGCAAGGAAATGAAGACTCCTCCGAGGAAGACCATCGAGGAGGCGCCCAGCGCGCTGCTCGATGAGGAAGCTAATGGGAGATGGTGCTGTCGGTTGCGCTGGTCGCGCTGACGGGGGCGGCGTTGTTGTCTCTTTTGACATCTACTGCGGAATCACTTGAGTCGGTGGTGTTTGAGCTTGTGGTCCCTTCGGCCTTGTCAGTATCGCTTATTGCTGTCTTAGTTTGTGCCTGTTGCGCGGCTGTTGCTTGAGGCCGCATGGCTTCTGCGATGACCGCCATGGGTATTGGTGCGCTTGCCATGGACATGCGCGCGATTGCACATGGTGGGCGATGGGGGGCGTAGCGGAGCCTCTCTGGGAGCAGGCGATAGGGTCCAAAAGAAGCACCGGGCTAGCATGCCGCGCATATTTTGTTGGGGTTTTCGGAAACACCAGTAAACATCAGCGAGCTTTCTGTGTTAGCGATGGAATAATTTAGCCAAATATAGTCGGCCGAGATTGACCAATCCCGGCCGACCCATTTTAGCCAGCACGCCCGCATCTATGACTTTCCTATCGCATTCCTACATCCCCTCGGGCTGGATCCCCCTCACCTTCACCGCCTGGGGGACGGCATCCACCGAGCAGGTGTCGAGCCCCTGCCGCGGTTCAGCTGCTGCTCGACGTCATCTCGACCTTCGACTCGGCAGATAGATAGTCTTTGTTTCCAGCGGTCTTCCGGTCTATTTGATTCATCGCATACGCAACAATCCCATTCTGAATTCCCGAGATGCTCGGCGGGAAAGACTGATTATCGGCATCAATGGAAAAACTTTCTTCCCTGGTATCCAGTTGCTGCTGAATGCGGTCGGCATACTTCTCCGCCCATTCATCGGCCTTGTCATTTCGCACAAAGTAATTGTTGGATAGGTCTGTCGAGCGGTAGGCGTAGAAGTCCTTCTGATAGTTAGCCGTGTGGTCGGAGTGTGCGATTGCCATGAGCTCGTCGGTCAGGCCAAAGTACAGATGGCGCTGGTCCAGGTCTCCGTACCAGTTGTCGCTGGTGTCGTCCCAGGTTAGGTCCATCTGGCACCATTTGCCGTCGATCTTTACGGCGTTCCAAGTGTGGCCGTTGCCGGTGATGCGGCCGTTGGCGATGCCCGCGGCGTTAAGGAGCTTGGAGTAGATGCGTTGGTAGCTCTCGCAGGTGCCCTGGTGGCGCGTGAGGCCGCTTTCGGCCGAGCACCAGTTGAGGCTGTGGTCGTACTCCAGCTGGTCGAGCGTCCAGTCGTGGAGCCACAGCGCCATGTCGTATTCCGAGCCGTTTGTCTCTTGCCTACACTGGGCCACGGCGTTGTTGACGATCTGCGTGACGCTCGGGCAGGCGGCGTCGTTTACGGTCACCTCCGCCGTGGTGCGCAGGTAGTAGATCCCCTTGTCGTTTTGGGGGTCGTTTCTGTCGTTGTCCATAAAGTAGAAGTAGACGCGGTACGTGCCCGATGCCGTGAAGTCAAAGGTAAAGTCGTGGCCCGCGGTGCCCAGACTGCAGTAGCTGGCCCATGCCGGGCGCGACGGGTCGCAGACGCTTTCATGGCTGCCGCCGTCCCAATAGGTGGGCACGTCAATGCGCGCCTTGGCCTGGGACGAGCCGTTGGTCTGGGTAACGTGGAAGGTCGTCGCGGTGCCCGCGGGGGCGTCGTTCCACGAGACGGTGAAGGTGACGCCGTTTTGGGTTGCGGTGGCGGAGTGGGCGTAGCCGGTTTGTGATGTGGTGGAGATTGCGGCGGGCGTGGGGGTGGTGCGGGCTCGGAGGGATGGGGCGGCGGTGCCGGGCGTGGCGGCGGCCGTGGGGTTTGCGGTGTTGGTGGCGGTGGTGCCGTCAGCGCTTTCCGTGTTGGCTGCGCTGGCGCCGGTGGATGTTGCGGTGCTGTCCTCTGCGGTATCCGCTGTCGCATTTGTGTTGGTGCCGTCTTCGGCCTTGCCTGTGTCGCTGCTCGCGGCGTCGGCTTGCGCCTGCTGCTCGGCTGTTGCTTGAGGCTGCACGGCTTCTGCTATGGCTGCCATGGGCAACGTCGCGCCGACCATGGACGTGCACGCGATCGCGCAGAGAAGGTAGTAAAGGGGTCGTTTCATAGCGGAGCCTCTCGGTGAGCAGCCAATAGGGTCCGAAGGCAGCTCCAGGCCAGCACTCCGCACATATTTTGTTGCGGTATATTTTACGGGAACCCCAGTCAGCATCAGCGAACTTTCTGGGGAATGTCGGGGGGCGGGCCCGCTTTAGTCCCCGGCGGCGCTCTGACCTGTGCTGGGTTGGCTATAAGCGATGCGGCAGCTCCAACATTAGACCGTCTTGCGCTTCTTCGAGTCTTGGCGCCGAGACCTCCAAAGGTCATTTTGTGTCCGCGCCAGTTGTTAAACTTTAAGCAAAGCGACGCGAATGGACTTGTCATAAGTCTCATTCAGTGACTGTATCAACGGTGGGGGGAGGGTTCATTGTGGCTGCAGGTAGGGATAACGTGCGCGCAGCCGTTACATGGTTTCATCTTTAAAGAAAGGTGCTAGACCGGTATCAATCGTTCTGGTCGAAAGGGGATTTATATCATGAAAACCCAGCTATTGGTTTACAGACAACGGGATTGCGGGTTTACGGAGACAAATGACCTGGCAATAAAAGAATTCAGCAAGGCGAGCGCCTTCGATGCCTTTGAGTTGACAGTTATTGACCTGCAAGATGAGCAATTATGGAAGAGCGATTATAACAACGACAAGCTTTTATATGATCATGCTGATATTTCCTCTATTGGTCAGATGCTGCTGCAATCAAATAAATGTAAATGCATCGTTTTGTTTCCGCAAAACTGCATGTATTCATATTGCTACGAATACGATCGGCAGGCCCATGCCAATAGGTATAAGCATAAAATGCCGCTAAAGGATTTCATAATGGATTTTGCTCGCTCACCAATAGACGAACTGATCCCTTTGCCATTGCCTATTTGTTTCGGTGAGTCGATAACGTCTCTTTCTGACAGATATCTTCATTCGGATTTTTCTTTCAGTTCACCGATTTTGCCTCCCGTTAATTCGATTCTTGAATCGGATGCGTCAACTGTTTCAGCCGTACGGTTATCTGAAGCCTTTGCCGGCACAACACTTCAGGTCAACAACAATGATGATCTATCGGCGATCGTCGATGCCATTTTCCCAGCCGAAGATTCGCCTAATCTTATTCCTGAATGGTTGGACGAAGTTGTATACCATGACGAAGCGGCTCAAAGGGCGCGATTGAAAGAGATTGATGAACAGATAGTTTTTCTCGGCGAAGAAAGGAAAGGGATTGAGGAGATCCTTTCGGATTATCGGGGAATTAAGTCAGTCCTTTGTTGCAAAGACTTCGATCTCGAAAAGAGGGTTCGCCATCTTTTAGCGGAGATTGTCGAGGTCGATGAGGATTTTGAAGATTACAAGGAGGAGGATTTCAGGTTCTCTTACGACAATACGCTGTTCTTAATTGAGATCAAAGGCAGTAACGGCGGGCTGAAGCGACAACATGTTTCAAAGACATATGATCATGTTCAAATAAAAGCTGACGCAATGGAAGAAGAGGGTAACTCCGACAAGTTGAAAGGTGTCCTTATATTTGCATCACAAATTGAATTAAAGCCTGACGAGCGGGACCAGTTTCCTGAAACTCAGATTAAAATCGCCCGTAAAAACGATATTGCAGTTCTTTCGACTGAGACGCTGCTTCGTTGTTATGAGGCTTATGTCGAAGGGCGTTTGACTTCAGACGCTTTTAAGGAGACCTTGTTGCAAACGTCTGGCCTTGTAAGCTTGGATGCATTTGGGATGGATGCTGCAAATTGAGGCAAGTGTTAAGAGCGCGCAACGATTCAGGTTGATTTACTGCGTAGGACAATCATAGAGACAAAAGCAAAAGGTCGAGCACTGAAGGTAATTCTTGGGCGATCAAGGGTTGATTCATGAAGGATATTTACTTTCCTAAATTAAATTGACCCTTTGGAGTCCAGGGGATAAAGTAAGTGTAGCGGTATTGACGTAGTCAACCTACGGGCCTACGTCCTGCGGAGAGACGGCTGTTCTTCTGGATGGTCGTCTCTCTTCATTTAGGGAGTTGCTATGTCTGATAAGCCCTTTTTGACTATCGATGAGCAAGTTCGACTTCTTGAATCTCGTGGTTTGGGCGTCGATGCGGATACTGGCCCCACTCTGATGCGTGAGGGCTACTACTCAATTGTCAACGGTTATAAGGATCCATTTCTCGATACTGGCAAGAGTAGAGAGTCTGGCGAAGATCGGTATCTTGAGGGCATTTCGTTTTCGGATTTATATACTCTGTTCACTTTTGATAGAGAGCTAAGGTCTCTTACATTTCGATATTTGATTTTGGCTGAGGCTAAAATCAAGACTGCGGTCGCCTATGCTTTTTCGAATGCCCACCGAGCTTCCGAAGCGTATCTTCTCCAGTCAAATTATTGCGATGAAAATGAATTTGCTAGCGCCGGGAAAAATGGGGCCAATTTCGCGCAAGAGATTGCTGGCCTTACTTCGGTTTTGGGTCGTAGGGTATCTAATAGCAAATCAGATTTCATCGCTCATTACCGAAATTCATATGGTGCGGTGCCCATTTGGGTGCTGGTGAACGACCTGACTTTTGGGAATATCGAGCATTTCTATAACTTAATGAAGCCCAAGGATAAGTCTGCGGTTTGCAAAATGATTGTGGACTCGACGGGTAGGACCGGATCACACAAGCTCGGGTTTTTCAGTGTGGATGACGCGAGGGTTTCGATTGAGGTCCTCGTTAAATTCCGTAATGTTTGCGCCCATGATGAGAGGCTTTATTGTGCCAAGGTCGGTGGGCGCAAAAACGTCAACTACATTCGAATGGTTTGGATGCTTGAGCGCTATCTGACCGAGAATGAGTTCAAACGGTTTATTAAGGAACTCACTGACCTTCTTATGAGATATGTTGAGACGTATGCGATTAAGCACGTGTTAAACCAGATTGGTTTTGTCGAACTGCTGCAAAAGACGTCGGACGGAAGCTTGTTTGAGTAACCGGGTCATCGCTGGTGGTCGGACCCGTAGACAAACATAGAATATCGACAAGAATAAAGTCAATTGCGGGGGAAGCCTTCGGGTGACGCCTGAAGAGGGTTGATGCGTCGGCCCTCTTTTTGTTTGGATGTAAGATTCGGCCTACCAAAAGTTACATTTCAATTGGGAAAAGGCAAAATTACCCGTGGGTTTTTGCTCGCATGTAACTTTACTGACGCATGTTACACGGCTAGAGCTCGGCTCGCAGACATGTCGATGCCCTTGCGGTGAGGTGTGTAGCAGTTGAGGTATGCTTATCGAAATAAAAAACGATGGTCCGCTGAGGGCCATCGTTTTGCAAGGGGGTTCCTTCCCAACGGAGGGCATCCCCTATTTTTATTTGGATGGATATCTCATTACGTTCGCGATTGCTGGATGTTGTCGCTGACGCCGCCATCATTTCGGAAGTGCGGGGAAAATAGGAAACCTCTGAGCAAAACCCATTTTTTTGCAACAAAACGGCAGGTCGCAGATGCTCAAAAAAGGGGTCTGGCCGGTCGTTTGTTTTAGATCTTAAAAGGAATTGTCATGTCTTTAAGGAGGTCATTGCACCAGCTGTAGTCGAGCATCCTCTTTCGGTGCATCAGGTTCACCACGACTCCCGGACAGACTCCTCTGCCTTGAGCAATGCGTTGGATTGTCGTCGAGGTCTTGCAGTCATGATAGGGCGAGAGACCCTCTGGTCCCATAAGAACCTCTCTCGCAAAGGCGTTGGCGCGCTTCTCGGATTCGCTTTTTGAACTTTGCTTTTCGTCAATGTAGCTAAGAGTGATTCCTACGTTCCCGTCATTTAGAATGTGCCCGATTTCGTGGAACAGAGTCCAAATGATAAAACCGTCTTTTTTGCGTCTGCCCGTCATCTGGATTACGGGTCTCCCGTCTTTGGTCCAACGCGTTATTCCGTGTAGCGGAAATTGATCTGGCGCAGAAATGAACTGGAGCGTGACGCCGCATTGCTCCAGTTGATGCGTAATGTCCGTTAAGGTCATATCGTCTGTCGTTGCCGCGCGTTGTCTTAATGAGCTCAAAGAGGCTCTGAGCGATACCTCGTTGTATGCTTTAGCCCCATTGGTTGTTGGCGTTTCGGCGCTTTCACCTAGCGAAATCCAAGCCATCATGCTTGCGGGGTCAACGGGTTTACCTGCCTCTTTTAACGTCGCAATGGAGGAGAAGACGCAATCGACGCCTTTCGCATAAGCATCCATGCTGCCGTAACCAACAACATTCAAAAAATCAGATACGAGCTTGCCAGGGTTTCTTTTGGTGGCGCTAGTAAGCCCTTTGTCGCGAAGAAACTTTCCTAACGGCGGGGTGATGATGTCGGCGGAGCTTGCCATTTTTAGCTCATCTTCGAGCCTAGCGAGATCTTCACGGTACTTTGCCTCGAAGCGAATCCAGCTATCCCGGGGAATAGAGGTGACTCTTTCAAGCTTAATGGCGGTGTCCTGCGAGATGGGCTGCGTACCCTTTAGTATCCCGTTAACCGTTTTGCGGGAGATGCCAAGTCGGTCGGCAAGGGCCTGCTGCGTCATCTGCTCGTCATCTAGCCATTCTTGTAAATACATGCCAGGTGCAACCGCATAGTTGGTTCCCATTGTTCTGCTTCCTTTATGTGCCTAGTGATAATCTTCAATTGATAGAACTTTTACTGAGGATTCTTCGTCCGTTGTTTTTTCGACCTTAGTTACTTTCAGACATCCGTTAATTGGCTCGACAATAATTCGATAATTCTTGTTTAGTTTTCCCGCCCATTGACCCTCTCTATCACCGCAAAGCTGATGCCATCTTCCGCATGGGTCTAGATTCTTTAGATCCTCCATCGAGCTGGCTGTCTCTAATGCGTTGTGTCGGAGCTTTACACCCCTTACGATGTCGGACCTAAATTTTTTGCACTTCTTTTCGTCGGTACATATTTCCTCGAGCCTTTTGTTGGCGTAGCGTATTTTCATTCCTGTAACCAATCGCGTTACATCATATTGTTCGTGTTCATCATATCATGTAACCGATTGTGTTACACGTATATTCTGCATTGGATTGGACCTGTTTCGTTTTGCGAGTTCGCTTTCGACCTCTGGGCTTCTAAAAAAGTTCTTAAAACAGCCTTAAAGGCGCTCCAGCTCGCGTTGACAGCGTAAAATACGCATGTTTGACTATGACAGAAGTGGATTTTAGGGGAGGGGTGCGCCATGGAGGTGCTGGTTGTTGGCAATACCGCATATGTTGACGATGACTTTTGTGCCAAGGCGTTCCCCGGGGACCATGTCCAGGTTGTCGCCGCCGAGGATACGCGTCGCGACGAGTCGTCGCCCCATGCCTCGTGGAAAGAGCTTCTGAAACACTTGGATCAGGCCTATGAGTTCGATCGCGTGGTCTATCTGTCTTATTACCTTACCCCTCATACCGATACCGTGGGCGATATCGAGCTGCTGCGCTCGGTCTTTCGTGCGTGCATGGGTCGCCGGGTCCAGCTGCTGTATGTAGCGGGGCCCGCGGCTGCCGAGGGCGCCCCCGATGCCGCGGGGCAAACGGGCAAGGGGATTATCGCCCGCGCGGGCAACGACCTGTGCCGCTACTACGCTAAACGCGGGGGCGTTCAGGCAAAGATTCTGCGCGTGCCTTTCTTGTATACCGCTTCTGCCGCACTGGAAGACCCGTTTTTGGTGCCGCTGTTCGATGCGTGCTCAACTGGATCGGTCGCGCTGCAGGGTGCGGAGGACTCGGCGTTTCCCCTGCTATGTGCCGAGGAGCTCGCGGTGTTGGTGCGCCGCATCTTTGACAGTTGGGATGCCTCCTTTGAGACGCTCGACGTTGCCGATAGTTTCCGTCACACGGCGCGCGAGGTGGGCGAGGCGCTCAAGGGCTTGTTCCCCGGTCTTGCCGTGGCCTATGGCGATTCTGCCGGCTATGCCTTGCCCGCCAGCGATGTCGTTCGCGTGCGCTATGGCTGGTTTCAGCGCTATGACCTGCTGCGCGATCTTTCGACCATTCAGGCGCGTTGGGCCGGCAACCAAACAAAGAAGGTCAATCCGCTGCGCGCGGCCATCGACCGCATCCAGGTGCATACGCTGCCCGTCAAATGCCTAGAGACGGTGCTCGCCTTCGTGCTCTTTGAGTGCCTGACCCGCTTGTTTGCCCAGTCCTCCCAGCTCAACGTTCTTGACTATCGTCTGCTTTATGTGGTGTTGATCGGCACGCTGTATGGCCTGGACTTTGGCCTAGTTGCTGCCTTGCTGGCTTCCGTTGGCTTGGCACTCGACTACTTTGTGCTCTATGGCTATACCTTTGAGGGACTGTTTTACGAGCCGTCCAACTGGCTGCCGTTTATCGCGTACTTTGTGGTGGGCGCCGTGTGCGGCTATGTTCAGCTGCGCAACAGCGAGGCCATTCGAGTTGAGCGCGACCAAAACGAGCTCGTGCGCAATCGCAATACGTTCCTGACGCAGCTGTATCACGATGCCATCGAGGACAAGCGCGCCTACAAGCGCCAGATCGTGGGGCGCCACGATAGCTTTGGCAAGATCTTTGCCGTGACGCAAGAGCTCGACGTGCTCAACCCGCGCGACATTTACCGCAAGTGCTGCGAGCTTTTGGGCGAGATTCTCGAAAACGATTCGGTGGCAATCTACCATGTTTCGGGCGGGGCGTTTGCACGTTTGGTGGCGGCGAGTCCCGCGATTGCCGACGATGCCGCGCGCTCGCTCACGCTTGAGCAGCTCAAACCCATCTTGGGTGATGAGAATTCATCGAGCCTGTGGGTGAATCGTGGGCTTATGCCGGGCCTTCCCATGTTTGGATACGCCATCGAGCGCGACGGTGCGCCCGCTGTGTTGATCTTTGTTCGTCGCGCGGCCGAGAACCAAATGACGCTCTATTACCAAAACCTGTTCCGTATTTTATGCGGTCTGGTCGAAAGCGCGCTGGGACGTGCCTTTGATTATGAGGCCGTGGCGCGGGATAGGCGCTGCGTTGCCGGTACGTGCGTGCTCAAGCAGGCGGCCTTTGGCCAAGAGCTTGCGGCCGAGCAGGCGCTGGCAGACAACAAGATGGGGAGCTTTGTGCTCCTGCGCGTTGTACCGGGTATGGAGCCCATCGGCGAGCTGGTGGGCGCGATCGGCTCGGCGATCCGCGAGAGCGATGCGGCGGGTCTGGTCGACGGCGACACGCTCTACCTGCTCATGCGCCAGGCAAAGGCATGCGATTTGCCCATTATCCGCGAGCGCCTGAGTGCGAAGCAGATAGCGGTGGAACCCGTCGATGGCGAGGACATCGTGGCGCTGCTGCAGCGCATTGGCAGCACCGGCGACGGTGAGGGGGATGCCGCGTGATCTCGCTTGTCGTAGCTGCTGTCTTGTTGCTGATCCATGCGCTGGTTTGCCTGGTGCTGTGGACGCTTATGAAGTTGGGCCTGCTGCCGGTTCGCGGGCACATGCTTGCCGTAATGGTGCTCGTGCCGTTGTGGGGCCCGCTGCTGGTAGTGCTGCTTATCGCGCGCAGCGCCGTGTTTGGTGCCGACCTTAAGGATGCCACGTTGGAATCGCTGCGCATTAACGACGAGCTGCATCGCAACATCTTGGTGCACGACCGCGGTGCCGATGCGGGCGTGGTTCCGCTCGAAGAGGCGCTGATTGTCAACGACCCGGCAGACCGGCGCCGTTTAATGCTCTCCATGCTCACCGAGGAACCCGATGCGTATTTGGCGCAGCTGCAGGCGGCCAAGCTTAACGACGACGTCGAGGTGGCGCACTATGCCGCGACGGCGGTGGCGCAGATCTCCAAGGAGTCCGATCTTAAGCTGCAACAGCTGGAGCGAGCCTTTAAGACCGACCCGAGCGAGCAAAACCTCAACGCATACTGCGATTTTCTTGGTGAATACTTGGACTCGGGTTTGGCTGAGGGGCGCGTGGCTCAGATTCAGCGCCAACAGTACGCGCGTCTGCTTGCGCGTCGCTGCGAGCGCGAGGACACCTTTGAGCTGCGTATTCGATATGCCACGGCGCTGGCCGATGTCGGTCAGATCGACGAGGCGCAGGCCGTGACCGACCAGCTGGTGCTCGACGTGCCCGAGGAGCAGGAGGTTTGGATGCTTTGCCTGCGCCTGGCGGTGATGCGCCGCGATGGTGACGAGGTCCACCACGTGATCGATGCGATTGACAAGCAGCATGTGTACTTGAGCGCCGCCAACCGCGATGAGCTGGCGTTTTGGCGCAACGGAGAGGAGGCCCGATGAGCGTGGTGCAGCATATCCGCGACCGTGCGGGCCATTTTCGCTGGATGGGCCTGCTCGTGGTGTGGGCGGTCTTTATTGCCATGGCGGCCGTGCTGCTGGTGGAGCGCGCCGGCGTGCAGTACAGTGCGGGCCAGCATAAGCTGGGGATGCTTGCCGCTAACGATGCGGTACCGGCCTCCTCGGCGATATTTGGCCAAAAGCCCACGTGCCTGGTCATTACCGATACCGACCAAGCGGGCGTCGAGGATGTAAAGGAGCAGTTTGACCAGATCCTGCTCGACATGAAGATCGCGCACCGCGACGTGGACCTTGCCCTGGACGGCGCGGATGCCATTCCCTCGCTGACCTCCTTCGATCGCGTGATTTTGCTTATGCCGTCGCTCGATAGGCTCGGTACGCACATGACCGACATTATGAGTTGGGTGAGTGCCGGTGGTTCGCTTATGCTCGCCATGCCGCCGGACAATTCGAGCTATCTGCAAGTGATTGCCCCCAAGCTTGGTATTGAATCGGCCGGATATGACTATGTAAAAGCCGAAAGCATTGTGCCGAGCGAGGACTTTATGCTGGGCGGGGGAGAACGCTACGAGTTCTCTGATCCCTTTGATTCGTCGCTTTCGGTTTCGCTGCGCGAGACGGCGCATGTCTGGGCTAAGACCGGCGATGCGGGCTCGCCGCTTATTTGGTCGAATGACTGCGGTAGCGGACGTACCGTGGTGTGCAATATCGGTGTCTACGACAAGGTCATGCGCGGATTTTACGCCGCGGCGATCAGCCTGCTGGGCGATACATCCGCCTATCCGGTCATCAACAGCGCCGTTTTCTACCTGGACGACTTTCCCAGCCCCGTGCCCTCGGGCGACGGCACCTATATCAAGCGCGACTACGGGCTTTCCATTGCCGACTTTTATACCAAAGTCTGGTGGCCCGATCTGCAAAAGCTCGCGCAAAAATACGGCATTCGCTATACCGGCGTGATGATCGAAAACTACGAGGACGCGGTCAACCAGACCGAGCCCGCGCGCCAACCCGATACCACGCAGTTCCGCTATTTTGGCGGCATGCTGCTGCAGATGGGCGGCGAGCTGGGCTTTCACGGCTACAACCATCAGCCGCTTGCGCTCTGGGACACCGACTATGGTACGTTGTACGTCTACAAGACCTGGAAGAACAAAGAGACGCTCGTCGCTTCGCTCAACGAACTTATCGCGTTTCAAGACGAGGTCCTGCCCAATGCTCATGGCTCGGTTTACGTGCCGCCGTCGAATATCCTTTCGGCCCGCGCGCGCAAGCTTATCGGTACCGATGTTCCGCGAATTAAGACCATTGCCAGTACCTATTTTGAGGATGGCACCGACCTGCCGTACGTGCAGGAGTTTGGCGTGGCGAGCGATGGCATTGTGGAGCAGCCGCGTATTGTTTCGGGCGGCATGGTCGACGATTCCTATATGCGCCTGGCAGCCGTGTCCGAGCTCAACATGCACTACGTGAGCACGCACTTTATGCACCCGGACGATCTGCTCGATCCCGATCGTGGTGCCAAGGAGGGCTGGGGGGTTTACAAGGGCGGCCTGACCGACTACCTGGACTGGCTTACCAAGTCTGCGCCCGACCTGCGCCGCCAGACCGGCTCGGAATGCTCGGGCGCCATCCAGCGCTTTTCGTCTGTGACGGTGAGCGTGAATACCAGTGCAGATGTCTGGACGCTCAGTCTGGGCAATTTCCACGATGAGGCGTGGCTCATGTTTCGCGCCAACAACGGCGCGCCGGGTGCGGTCACGGGTGGCGAGATTACGCATCTGACGGGCGACCTGTATCTGGTCAAAGCCACGGACAAGACGGTGGCCATTGCGCGCAAGGAGGGTAGCGACAAATGAGAATCTGCTTGGTACTCGAGGGTTGCTACCCCTATGTGCACGGCGGCGTGTCCACGTGGATGCATGGCTACATTACGGCCATGCCCGAGCACGAGTTTGTGCTGTGGGTGATTGGCGCACATGCCGAGGACCGCGGCAAGTTTGTCTACGAGCTGCCCGGCAACGTGGTCGAGGTGCACGAGGTGTTCCTTGACGATGCCCTGCGGCTTTCGGGCGAGCAGCACGAAGCCAGTTTTGACGACCGCGAGCGCGAGGCGCTGCGCCGCCTGGTGTCGCTCTCCAATCCGGACTGGGACGTGTTGTTCGATATCTTTCAGCGCCGTCGCGTGCACCCGCTCTCGTTTTTGCAGAGCCGCACGTTTATGGATATCTTTCGCGACGTGTGCCTGGCCGAGTACCCATACACGCCCTTTGCCGATGCATTCCACACCATGCGCTCCATGCTGTTGCCCGTGCTCTACCTTCTGGGCAGCGAGGTGCCGGTGGCCGATGTGTATCACGCCATCTCGACCGGCTACGGCGGCCTGCTCGCCTGCCTGGGCTCAAGCGTTCACCAGGCTCCGGTGCTGCTGACCGAGCACGGAATTTATACACGTGAGCGCGAGGAAGAGATCATTCGCGCCGACTGGGTGGTGCCCTCGTTTAAGGACCGCTGGATTCGCTTTTTCTACCTGCTTTCGGAGGAGATCTACCGCCGCGCCTTCCGCGTGACCAGCCTATTCCACAACGCCCGCAAGACGCAGATTGATATGGGCTGCGATGCGGACAAATGCCTGGTCATCCCCAACGGCATCCAGTTCGATCGCTTTAAGGATATTCCCTTAAAGACCGATGACGGCTGGGTGGACATTGGCGCGGTGGTGCGCCTGGCGCCCATCAAGGATGTCAAGACCATGATCTATGCCTTCTTTGAGTTGCACGAGCGCCTGCCCAAGGTGCGCCTGCACATCATGGGCGGCGTGGACGACGAGGAGTACGGCGCCGAGTGCCACGCGCTGGTCGAAACCCTGGGCGTGCGCGACCTGATCTTTACCGGCCGCGTCAACGTGGTCGAGTACATGGAAAAGCTCGACTTTACCATTTTGACGAGCATCTCCGAGGGCCAGCCGCTCAGCGTGCTGGAGTCGCTTGCAGCGTGCCGTCCCTGCGTGACGACTGAGGTGGGCTGCTGTCGCGAGCTTCTCGAAGGCGCCCCGAGCGACGACTTTGGCGTGGCGGGTTTTGTGACGCCGCCTATGTATCGCAAGGGCTTGGCCGATGCCATGGAACGCATGTGCACAAGCCGCGCCCGCCGTATCGAGATGGGGGAGCGCGGCCAGCGTCGCGTTGCCACGTACTTCTTGCACGAGCAGATGCTCGCCAACTATCGCGCGCTGTACGACGAGACGGCATGTGCGTTTAACCTGCCCAGAGAGGGGGAGTAGCCGGTGGCCGGAATTGGTTTTGAGCTCAAGCGCCTGTTTAGGCGCAAGGGCCTGTTTGCCACGATGCGCGCTTACGGCTACGCCGGCATTGTGTGCACGGGTCCCATGCTGTTGGGCGTGCTACTCCAGGTGGGTATCTTGGTGCTGTGCGGTCTGTGGGGTGTGGGCCGTGCCAACCAAGATCTGCTGGTGTGCATGGTGACCTATACGCTGCTGGCGTCGCTCACGCTCACGAGTTTTTTCTCTATGCCGGTCACGCGCTTTTTGGCCGATATGCTTTTTGCCGAGCGCGAGGAAGAGATCTTGCCCTCGTTTTGGGGCTCCAATGCTGTCATGCTCGTTGCGGGCACGGTACTCTACGGTGTCTTTCTGCTGTTCTCGGGCGCCACGCTGCTGCAGGGGCTGCTATGCCTGTGGCTGTTCAACATTATGATCGTCAACTGGAACGGCATGAGCTACCTCACGGCCATCAAGGATTACCGCGGTATCCTATGCAGCTTTGCGGCTGCCATTGGCGTCGCGTGCCTGTGCGCCCTGGCCGCGCTGGCGCTGGGGCTGCCGCCGGTCGAGGGCCTTTTGGCGTCAATTGCTCTGGGCTACGGCGTCATGCTCGCCTGGGACGTGGTGCTGCTGTACCGGTATTTTCCGCAGAGCGAACGCAGCCCCTGGCTCTTTTTACGGTGGCTTGATCAGTTTATGCCGTTGGCGCTCACGGGCTTGTTCACCAACCTGGGCCTCTTTGCGCACTTGGTGATAATTTGGGCCGGTCCCATTGGCGTGCAGGTCAAGGGCTTGTTTTATGGTGCGCCCTACCACGATGTGCCGGCGCTTATCGCGTTTTTGACGATCCTGGTCACGTCCGTCAACTTTGTGGTCTCGGTCGAAGTCAACTTCTATCCGCGCTACCGCGACTACTACAGCCTGTTTAACGACGGCGGCGTGGTGGGCGACATCGTGGTGGCCGAGGAGGAAATGCTCGCCACGCTCAACAGGGAGCTGCGGTTTTGCGCGCTCAAGCAACTGTTTGTGACGGCGGCGGTCATCTCGCTCGAGACCACGGTGCTGTCGGCCCTACCGTTGGGCTTTAACAACCTGATGCACGGGTATTTTCGCACGCTGTGCGTGGGCTACGGCCTGTATGCCGTGGGCAACACGATCCTGCTGATCTTGCTGTACTTTACCGACTACAAGGGGGCCGTGCTGGCCTCGGGATTGTTTGCCGGTGTGGCCGGGCTGGCAACTGCCGTGTCGTTGCTTTTGCCGCAGCAGTTTTACGGCTTTGGCTTTTTGTTGGGTGCGGCGGTGTTTTTTATCGTGGCGCTGCTGCGGCTCGATACCTATACCGCCAACTTGCCGTATCGTATCCTGAGTCAGCAGCCTATTGTGGCTACTGACAAGACGGGCTGGTTTACCGAACTTGGCCGGGTGCTCGACCGTGTTGAGCAACGCTACGAGGACAAGCGCGTGGGCGGTGAGCCGCGCAGTGCGTTTGAACGTATGGTGGTTCTCCTGTACCAAAAACATTGGGGAGGTTCTGATGATCGATAAGTTGATGTCTCGCCGCTGCCTGATCGAGGCGGCTGCCGGCGCGCTGTTGCTTTCGGGCTGCTCGTCTCAGGACGAATCCTCGACTAAAAAGGCCAAAAAGCAGGACAAGATTAAAAAGGCCGAGGCCTCCGACCAGTCCAAGCACCTACGCGATAAAGACGAGCTGTACGAGGTCTACGACGACTCGGGTATTGTGACCATGTACCTGACGGTCTCACGCGGCAACAGCTCCGAGAACACCGACCACAGCTGGGCCGAGATCAATACGTACTCGGTGTATGACTATGCCGACATGGGCGTGACGCGCTATCAGGTTATGGGCCTGCTGCAGGCGGGCGACGAAGACGGCCCGGTGGCCGGCGAGGTTGGCTATGGCGAGGAAGCGCCCAATGCTACCGTGCAGGTGCGTGGCCAGACGTCGAGCTCCTACACGCAAAAGAATTACAAGGTGGAGCTCAAAAAGGGCAAGGGTACCTGGCGCCAGCAGCGCGCGATTGCGCTCAACAAGCACATGGGCGAGGGCATGCGTTTTCGCAACAAGATGGCCTACGACCTTATCCGCGGGATTCCCCAGATGATGGGCCTGCGCACGCAGTTTGTGCATCTGTGGGTGTGCGACCAGACCGAAAAGTCCAACGATACCTTTGAGGACTACGGCCTGTTTACGCAGGTGGAGCAGCTCAACAAGACGGCGCTTAAGGCACATGGCCTGGATAAGAGCGGGCACCTGTACAAGGTGAACAGCTTTGATTTCCATCGCTACGAGGACACCATTAAGCTTGCCGATGATCCCGACTACAACCAGGCAAACTTTGAGGGCATGCTCGAGATCAAGGGCGATTCGGACCACACCAAGCTCATCGAGATGCTCGATGCGCTCAATGATGATTCGCAAAAGATCGACGACGTGCTCGATACCTACTTTGATACCGAGAACCTGGTCTATTGGCTGGCGTTTCAGATCCTTACGGGCAACTGCGATACGCAGAACCGTAACTGCTATCTGTACAGCCCGCTTAACTCCAAGGTCTGGTACATCCTGGATTGGGATAACGACGGCATGCTGCGTAAGCTTGAGCTGAGCCTGAAGGGGTTCTCGGACTATGCGAGCTGGGAGCGCGGCGCAAGCAACTACTGGGGCAACGTGCTGTTTAACCGCGCGTTGCGCAGCAAGTCGTTCCGCAGCGAACTCGACCGTGCCGTCAAGGACTTGCGCTCGTATTTGACCGAGACTCGCCTGACCAAGATGATCAAGCACTACCGCGAGGTGACTGAATCCCTGGTCTTTTCTTCGCCCGATATCGACAATCTGCCCGTGACCAAGGACCAATACGAGCAGATCGCCGCGGCGATTCCCTCCGAGATCAAGGAGAACTATAAGAGCTATTGCGAGAGCTATAAAAAGCCCATGCCGTTCTACATCGGCGTGCCGCAGATCGATAACGGCAAGCTGCGCATGAGCTGGGATGCCGCATACGATTTTGAGGCGCGCGATATTCGCTATACCGTCGAGCTTGCGCGCGATTATGCTATCAAGGACGTGCTTTTTAAGGCCGAGGACGTGCTGCTGCCCGAGGTGACCTGCGATGCGCCCGATTCCGGCCAGTATTTTGTGCGTGTGCGCGCCACCAACTCCGACGGCTATACGCAAGATGCGTTTGACTACTATGTGACCGACGACGGCAAGCAGTACGGCATGAAGTGTTTTTACGTGCAAGACGGCGGTAAGGTCGTGGAGGACACGTATGAGGAGGGCTAGCGCGCTGCTTGAGTGCCTGGCGGCACCTCCCGCACGCACCACGCAGGAGCGTTACCGCCACGAGCTCAAATATCTCATTAACGAGGGCGAGCACGCCGCGCTTGCCTGTCGCATGGCGCCGGTTTTTAAACTGGACAAGCATGCGCGGGCGGGTGGTTACACCATTCGCAGCCTGTATTTTGACGACTACTGCAACTCGGCCTACGAGGAAAAAGACGCCGGCATTCTCATGCGCAAAAAGTATCGCGTGCGCATCTATAACGGCAGCGACAAGGTGATTAAGCTTGAGCGCAAAAAGAAGTACGGCAGCTGGATCTACAAGGAGGACGCGCCGCTTACGCGCGGCGAGTTTGAGCAGATCCTGGCTGGCGACTACGACTTTTTGCTTAGGAGCCCCCACCAACTCTGCCGAGAGTTCTACATCGAGTGCATCTGCAATATGATGCGCCCGCGGACCATTGTGGATTACGAGCGCGAGCCGTGGGTGATGGATGAGGGCACCGTGCGCATTACGTTTGACATGAACGTTCGTGCCGCGGTGGGTAGCTTCGATATCTTTGACGCTACGCTGCCCGCGCTACCGGTCCTGGAGCCCGGCAAGCTGGTGATGGAGGTCAAGTTTACGGAGTTTTGCCCGCAGCTGGTGCGCGATATGGTGCCGCCGGGCGCGGCCGAGCTTACGGCGGTCTCCAAGTACTGCCTATGTTACGAAAAGACCGCCTACCTGCGCGGATTTAATTACTGGGAATCGGATTTTGAGAACCGAGGGGATATTTAGACCATGAGCACCAGGGACTTTTTTAAGAACTCCGTCTTGGAGGCGTTTGGTCAGGTCGACCCTGCCAAGATCGGCCTGTCGCTGCTCGTGGCGCTCGCCATGGGCATCCTGATCTATCACGTGTACAAGCGCTTTTTTACCGGCGTGGTGTATTCGCGCAGCTTTGCCGTGACGCTCGTGGGCATGTGCGTGCTCACCTGCATGGTCACGCTCGCGATCTCGACCAACGTGGTCATCTCGCTCGGTATGGTCGGTGCTCTGTCTATCGTCCGCTATCGTACGGCGGTCAAGGACCCGCTCGACCTGCTGTATCTGTTTTGGGCCATTACCACGGGCATTACGGCGGGTGCCGGCATGTATGCGCTCGTGGGGCTCACGGCAGTGGTAATCGTGGTGATGATCGCCGGCTTTTCAAGCCACCAGGACAAGGCGCGCGTGTACATGATGGTCATCCACTACACGGGCCAGACCACCGGCGACGATATCGTGCGTTCATTTGGGCGCACCAAGTTCACCGTCAAGTCCAAGACCATGCGCGGCGACAAGGTCGAGATGGCCGTCGAGGTGTTCTCGGACGGTGTTGATATGCCCTATGCCGACGCTATCCGCGCACTCGACGGCGTGGAAGACCTAACGTTGATCCAATACAACGGCGAATATCACGGGTAGAACCCTAGCGAGCAGATTGCACAAAGAGGGGCGCTCCTGATCGAGCATGCGTCAGAACACCGGAACGAACAGGTATCATGGTGAAAGCGATTTCAACGACAGGGGTGCTCGTGGTAAAGATGAAAGATGTGGCCGAGCTGGCCGGCGTTTCGAGCGCCGCCGTCTCGCGCTACCTCAACGGTGGCTACATATCGGCGGATAAGGCCGAGCGCATTAAGAAGGCGATTGAGCTGACAGGATACGTCCGGTCCAGCCAAGCTCGCGCGCTGCGCACCGGTTCCACCAAGCTCATCGGCGTCATCGTGCCCAAGATCAACTCGGAGTCCGTGAGCCGCATTACCGCTGGCATTGGCCAGGTGCTCGGTCGCCGTGGCTACCAGATGCTGCTTGCCAACACCGACAACGCGGCCGATCGTGAGCTCGAATACCTCGATTTATTCCAAAACCACCCGGTCGATGGCATTGTGCTGGTGGCAACTATGATTACCGACGAGCACCGTCGGGCGATTGAATCGTGCCGCGTGCCCATCGTGCTGATCGGCCAGAATGTTGTGGGCGCGGCGTGCGTCTATCACGACGATTACGAGGCCGCCTTTGAGCTGGGCCATGCACTTGCGGGTCGCGTGGACGGCAAGATTGCCTATATTGGAGTTACCGATGAGGACCGCGCTGCTGGTTACGACCGCCGTCGTGGTTTTGAGGCCGGCTTGCGCGCCGCGGGCGTGGCACTTGATCCGAGCCTGATTCGCCAGGGGTCCTTTACGCTCGATTCGGGCTATGGTGCGGCGCGTGAGCTGCTTTCCGTCGCTCCCGATGTTTCATTTATCGCCTGCGCGACCGACACCATGGCGGCGGGCGCGCTGCGTGCCATCGATGAGGTTCGCGGCATGGGCGAGGGCATACACCGCGTGAGTGGTTTTGGCGACAATGCGTTTTTGCGCGCGCTGACGGGCGGCATTCCCACCGTGCATTATGGGTATCTGACCAGTGGCGTCGAGGCGACCAATATGTTGCTCAACACGCTCGATGGCGTGGAGGGGGAGAGCGGTCTCAAGACGCTCAAGCTCGGCCATCAGCTTATGAATGTCTAGGTCTTGGGCACGTCTGCATGCCTCTGAGTCGCCTGTTTTTGTCTTAAAACTACCTTTCACCGGCTATTTCCTACCGTTCACCCTACTATGAAAACGATTACAGGCATATGAAACTGAAAACGATTACAGTGTAAGTGTCAAAGCTGGCCGGGTGCACATGCGCCCGTTGGAGGAAAGGGAAGTCATGGACTACCGTAAATCAGCCCAAGAGGTGCTCGACAACATCGGTGGCCCCGACAACGTTGTTTCGGCCGCACACTGCGCCACGCGTCTGCGCCTGGTGATTGCCGATAACACTAAGGTTAACAAGGAGGCCATCGAGAACGTCGACGGCGCCAAGGGTGTCTTTGAGGCCCAGGGCCAGCTCCAGATTATTTTTGGCACCGGCACCGTCAACAAGGTCTACGAGGAGTTCATCGCGCTCAGTGGCGTCGAGGCTGCCACCAAGGCCGAGGTCAAGGAGGCCGCGGCGCAGCAGCAGAACATCTTTATGCGTGCCATTAAGGTGCTCGGCGACGTCTTTGTCCCCATCATCCCCGCCATCGTGGCTTCGGGCCTGCTGCTGGGCATTATGAGCGCCCTCAACTTTATGGCCTCCAACGGCTTTATCGCGCTCGACACCAATAACTTTATCTATAAGATCGCCGACCTGGTCTCGGGAACGTCCTTTGGCATTCTGCAGATCCTGATCGGCTACTCCGCGGCTAAGGCCTTTGGCGCCAACCCGTACCTGGGTGCCGTCGTCGGCGGTGCGTTTATCAACTCCTCGCTGCAGAGCGCCTACACGGTTGCCTCCGAGGGCGTGCAGACCATGGTCACCGTCATCCCCGGCGTGTATAGTTTTGAGTGGGTCGGCTATCAGGGCCATGTGATCCCCATCGTTATCGCCTGCGCCATTCTGGCCTTCCTTGAGAAGCGCCTGCACAAGATCGTTCCCGAGATGTTCGACCTCTTTGTGACCCCGCTCGTCTCGGTGTTCGTGACCGTGCTCGTGACGCTCGTTGCCGTCGGCCCCATCTTCGTGTGGGCCGAGAATGCCATCCTCGGTCTGATCCAGACCCTGCTGACCCTGCCCTTCGGCATCGGTTCCTTTATCGTCGGCCTGTTCTATGCCCCCACGGTCGTTACCGGTATCCACCAGATGTACACCGCCATCGACTTGGGTCAGCTCGCCCAGTACGGTGTGACCTACTGGCTGCCCATCGCCAGCGCTGCCAACATCGCTCAGGGTGGCGCCGCGCTCGCCGTTGCCTTTAAGACCCGCGATGCCAAGATCAAGGGTTTGGCACTTCCTTCGGCCCTGTCCGCCTTCATGGGTATTACCGAGCCGGCCATCTTTGGTGTGAACCTGCGCTTCTTTAAGCCCTTCATCGCCGGCTGCATCGGTGGCGGTTGCGGCGCCCTGATCTGCGCGCTCACCTCGCTTGCCGCTTCCGGTACGGGCGTTACGGGTATCTTCGGTATCCTGCTGTGCCTGGCCCAGCCCGTGCAGTACGCGATCATGTTTGCGGTCGCCGCGGTCGTGTCCTTTGCCATCTCGTTTGTCCTGTACAAGGATGAGCCCAAGGCTTCCGAGCAGGCCTAAGAGTTTTTGATTGAGGGGTGCCCGCGGGTTGTATGCTCGCGGGCGTTTCCCGTATCTGGTGCCGATCTCTGGCGCCTTGTAACTTTCGATCCGTTAGGACTTTGATATGTCTAATGCACTTGGCCGCGACCTTGCAAAGTTGGTTGCCGCTGTTGACGCCGCCGCCTCTGAGTGCGGTCATGGCGTGTATGGCCAGCGCTTCCATATTATGCCGCCGGCTGGCTGGCTCAACGACCCCAACGGTCTTTGCCAGGCGGGCGGCGTGTTCCATGCCTATTTTCAGTATGCGCCGTTTGATGTCGAGGGTGGCGTTAAGGCTTGGGGTCATGCGACGAGTCGCGACCTTATGACGTGGGACTACGTTGGCGCTCCACTGCTGCCCGACGAGCCGTTCGATTGCCATGGCGTGTATTCGGGCTCCGCGCTTGCCGAAGACGGTCGCATTCGCGTACTGTACACGGGCAACGTGAAGCTTTCCGATGCGGACGGCACGTACGACTACGTCAATACCGGCCGCCGCGCCGATACTGTTTATGTCGAGAGCGTTGATGGTCTTGCCGGTCGGGAGTTCAGCCAAAAGCGCGTGGTGTTGGCGTCCGAGGATTATCCCGAGGATTTGACCTGCCACGTGCGTGACCCCAAGGTGTGGCGCGATGATGATGGGCGTAATCACATGGTGCTGGGCGCGCGTCGTCGCGTGGACGGGCCGCATGTCGAGAGCCGTTTTTGTGCGATGCACGGCGAGGGTGCCGGGCGCGATGTGGGCGAGATCCTGGTGTATGGCTCGCCCGATATGCTGAGCTGGGAGCTCGAGAGCCGTGTTTCTACGTCCGAGCGCTTTGGCTTTATGTGGGAGTGCCCGGGGTATCTGGAGCTTGAGGCGGATGGTGGTGTGCCGGCGAAGTGGCTGTCCTTCTCTCCCCAGGGGCTTGAGGGCGGCCGTTGGGACCGCGGCAACGTATACGCTGCTGGCTACATGCCTGTAACGGGCGACATTACCGGTGGCAATGACGCTTATGAGCTGGGCGAGTTCCGCCTGTGGGACGCCGGTTTTGACTTCTATGCTCCGCAGGAGTTTACGTCCGAGGATGGTCGCCACATTTTGATCGGCTGGATGGGCATGCCCGATGAGCCGACCTATGACAATGCGCCCACCGTGGCGTGCGGCTGGCAGCACTGCATGACAGTGCCGCGCGAGCTTACGGCCGGTGACGGCGGCGTGGTGCTGCAGCAGCCGGCGCGCGAGATCGAGCTCCATTATGCCTCGGTGCGTGTGGGGGAGGGCTCTTTGGAGGTTGCCGGCGATACCTGCTTTGACGTTGTTGTTGACGGTGTCGACGGCGCGTTTACCGCGACCGTTGATGGCGAGCTAAAGCTGGTGCTTGTTCCCGCCGAGGGCGAACTGCCCTCGCGCTTTGAGATGCGATTTACCGATGAGAGTCGCGCTTCTGCCGGCTGCGGTCGTGCCGTGCGTTGGGAGTCCGTCGACGAGGTTAGTAACGTGCGCATTGTTGGCGATGTTTCCTCGGTCGAGGTGTTTGTGAACGATGGTGCGCTCGTGTTCTCGACGCGCATCTATCCCGAGGCCTATGGCGTGACCGTTGACGCTCCGGGCGCGAATGTGACCTACCACGCGCTCAACATCTAAGCGATTCGTCGCATATCGGCGCTATACTGCAGCCGTAGCCCACGATGCGGGAAACATCCGCATCGTGGGTTTTTGTTATGGAGGGAAGGTGCCGTATGGGCGTACAGCAGCTAGAAGAGGCCTGGGCTTTGAGGGCCAGCGCGCGTGAGGCGCGGTTGCTTGCGGCGTCGCATGTGCCGGCAGCGCTGTCGTTGCTGGGGATTGTACGGCCCGGCGATCGTCTGGTGGCCTTTGCGGATGACTTTGCCGATGCGTTTGCGAGCGGCTTTGATGACTGCGATGTTGTGCTCGTGGGCTCGCCGTCCGCCGAGGCGTTTGCCGCCGCATCCGAGGGCTTTGATGCTTCGTTTGATGCCGAGGGTCCGCACCTGTGGTGGTTCGTCAACTCCATCGGCGGGTTTGGTCTGCGTGTGCCCGATCTGCGTGCGCTGGGTCGGGCGGCGCGTGAGGCCCATGCGCTGCTGGTTGTTGACAACACCGTGGCGTCGGCTTTTGGCTGCGATCCGCTGCGGCTGGGTGCTGCGCTGTCGTTCGAAGCGCTTGACCGTGTGTGCGCCGGTGAGGCTCCACGCAAGCTCGTTGCTGCTTCGGTGGCGCGCTCGCAGCTCAAGCGCCATCGTGTGGATGCCGCTGCCGAGTGCGCGCACGTATTGTTTGCAGGCTGCGGTGCGTCGGCGCTCGACCTTTCTGCCGAGGAGACCGACGTGCTGGAGCGTGGGCTTTCCTCGCTTAACGTCCGCATGCAGGCGCATTTCGACCGCGCCCGTGCGCTGGCCGAGTATCTGGCCGCCAACGAGATGGTGCGCAACGTTCGCTATCCCGGGCTGAGTTCGCATCCCGACCATGCGGCTGCAACGGGAATCCTCGAGCACGGCTTTGGACCGGCAGTTGAGTTTGATCTTATCGAACGTAGCGCGGGCGAGCTGTTCGATGCTTTGCCCGGGGAGTTTCGCACATCGCCCGCCGGCGGCGCAACGACGCGCCTTTCGGCCCCACGCGGCAAGCAGGGGAGCACCATCCGCCTCTTCGCCGGTACCGACGACCCCTTGATCGTGGCCGCCACCCTAGACAATGCCCTCCGATGATTATTCTGGGACGGGGATTAAAAAATCATTGTGTACCTAATGATTTTTTAATCCCCGTCCCAGAATAATCATCTATGGTGACCGACCAGCTAAAAAAGCCCCGTCCCAAATTGGCTACTCTTTGATGCTGGCGATGAGGGCGTTGGCTTTGGTGGCGATGACGTTGTTAATGTCGGCCTGCAGCTCTTCGTAGACCGCTATGGCTCGCTCGCCGGCGGGGGTGAGGGTGGATCCGCGGGCGCCGTCGCGCTCGATGAGCTTGCAGCCCAGCTGACCTTCGGCCTCGTTTACAATGCGCCAGGCCTTGGAATACGCCATGCCCATGCTCTTGGCGGCGCGGTTGAGCGAGTGCTCGCGGGCAATACCCTGCAGCAGCAAGACGCAGCCGTGGCCGAACACGCCCGGCAGATCCTTGTCGCACGCTTGAATGACCAACTTTGCCGTCGTCTTGTACTCCATGTGCTCCACGTCTCCCCGCTAAAGTGTTTGCTGGGCAAACGCATAGCCTGCGTCAAACCCTCGTGTGCTCTTCTTAAATCATGCATTGTAGCAGTCAAAGTGCGTTAAGATACTTCCCCAGTATTGGGCGCCCAAGGTTGGGCTGGGTCCTACGAGGCCTGCAGCCGACCGGTCGCATGGAAAAAGGAGAAACATGGCTACGTTCTTTCCCGGTGAGTCCCACACGTTTTCGGAGTATCTGCTGGTTCCTGGTTACTCGTCCTCGCAGTGCATCCCCAACAACGTCTCTCTTAAGACGCCGCTAACCCGCTTTAAGCGCGGTGAGAAGCCGGCAATCACCCTGAACATCCCCATGGTTTCCGCCATCATGCAGTCCGTCTCGGGCGTCGATATGGGTGTCGCGCTCGCTACCGAGGGTGGCCTGTCCTTCATTTACGGTTCCCAGAGCGCCGAGTCCGAGGCCGCTATGGTCAAGGCCGTCAAGGATCACAAGGCCGGCTTCGTTCAGTCCGATTCTACGCTGACCCCCGACATGACCATGGAGCAGGTCATCGAGCTCAAGGAGAAGACCGGTCACTCCACTATGCCGGTCACCGACGACGGCACTCCCAAGGGTAAGCTCCTGGGCATCGTCACCAGCCGTGACTATCGCCCCAGCCGCGATGACCACCAGACGAAGGTCTCCGAGTTCATGACCCCGCGTGAGCAGCTCATCGTGGGCGACAAGAACATCAGCCTCAAGGTTGCCAACGACGTCATCTGGGACAACAAGCTCAACGCCCTGCCGATCGTCGACGACAACGATCACCTGATGGGTATTGTCTTCCGCAAGGACTACGACAGCCACAAGACCAACCCCAACGAGCTGCTCGATGGCGACAAGCGCTACATGGTCGGCGCCGGTATCAACACCCGCGACTATGCCGAGCGCGTGCCGCTGCTCATCGAGGCCGGTGCCGACGTTCTGTGCATCGACTCCTCCGAGGGCTTCAGCGAGTGGCAGAAGCGCACCATCGAGTGGATCCGCGCCAACTATGGCGAGGACGTTAAGGTCGGCGCCGGTAACGTCGTCGACGCCGAGGGCTTCCGCTTCCTTGCCGACTGCGGTGCCGACTTCATCAAGGTCGGTATCGGCGGCGGCTCCATCTGCATTACCCGCGAGACCAAGGGCATTGGCCGCGGCCAGGCCACCGCGCTGATCGACGTCTGCCGCGCTCGTGACGAGTACTACGAGGAGACCGGTGTCTACGTGCCCGTGTGCTCCGACGGCGGCATCGTCTACGACTACCACATGACGCTCGCCCTTGCCATGGGTGCCGACTTCATGATGCTGGGCCGCTACTTCGCCCGCTTCGATGAGAGCCCGACCGAGCGCGTCAACGTGAACGGCCAGTACATGAAGGAGTACTGGGGCGAGGGTTCTGCGCGTGCCCGCAACTGGCAGCGCTACGACCTGGGCGGCGCCGCGAAGCTCAGCTTCGTCGAGGGCGTCGACTCCTACGTTCCCTACGCCGGTTCCCTCAAGGACGGCGTGGGCGGCACGCTCTACAAGGTTAAGTCCACGATGTGCAACTGCGGTGCTCTCTCGATCCCCGAGCTCCAGGAAAAGGCACGTCTAACGCTGGTCAGCTCCACCTCCATCGTCGAAGGCGGCGCCCACGACGTAGTCGTCAAGGACTCCCAGCAAAGCGTCAGCTACCGCTAAGCGGCTTTCCCAAGCACCGCACCTTGCCGTTCAAACCGTCGCTCGCGTACCAAAGTACGCGTCGCTCCTCTTTCATGGCAATCTGCGGCACTTGGAAAACCCGACCATGCTTGGGCGGGTAACAATTAGTGGTTGATTCAAAACCACGTTATTTAGATAAAGCGAGATGCGTGCAAGTCGCAGGCATCTCGCTTGTCGTATTTGCTATCATCAGTCAAGTTAACCTTAGGGTCGGTCGGCTTAGCTTTGTTCGCTACAAGTTCCGCACGCAAAGAAGAGCACTAAATGTGCTCTTCGTCTTGCGCAGGACTGTCCGCAGTAGCGAACAAAGCTAAGCCGACCGACCCCAGCTAAGATTAAAGGAGCTGATATGTGCGATTGCACAGATCATAAGGACGAGATTCCTGCCTACGACGCGCAGGCCATCGAGTCCCGGTGGATGAAGGCCTGGGAGGATTCCAACCTCTTTGCCGTCGACACCGACGACAGCAAGCCCAAGAAGTACGTGCTCGAGATGTTCCCGTATCCGTCGGGCGACCTGCACATGGGCCACGCGCGCAACTACACCATCGGCGATGCCATGGCCCGTCAGGCTCGTATGCGCGGCTTTGACGTGCTGCACCCCATCGGCTTTGACGCCTTTGGCCTGCCCGCCGAGAACGCTGCCATCAAGCACAACACACAGGCTGCCGCCTGGACGTATAAGAACATGGACCAGGCGCTCGCCACGATGAAGCGCATGGGCTTCTCCTACGATCTGGATCGCATGGTCAAGACCTGCAGCCCCGACTACTACCGCTGGGGCCAGTGGATCTTTGAGAAGATGTGGGAAAAGGGCCTGGTCTACCGTAAGAAGAACCCGGTCAACTGGTGCCCCACCTGCAAGACCGTTCTGGCCAACGAGCAGGTTACCGAGGGCAAGTGCTGGCGCTGCGGCACCGAGCCCGAGAAGCGCGACCTGGAGCAGTGGTACTACAAGATTACCGAGTACTCTCAGGAGCTGCTCGACGACCTGGAGAAGCTCCCCGGCTGGCCCGAGCGCGTCAAGCAGATGCAGGCTAACTGGATCGGTCGCTCCGAGGGCGCCGAGGTCGACTTTACCCTTTGCGACCAGGATGGCGAGCCCATCGAGGGCGACGAGGGCAAGATCACCGTCTTCACCACGCGTGCCGATACGCTCTTCGGTGTCTCCTTCTTTGTCCTGGCTCCCGAGTACGCGCGTCTGCACGAGCTCGTCGAGGGTACGGAGTACGAGGAGGCCGTGACCAAGATCGTCGAGGACTCCAAGCATATCTCCGCCGTCGAGCGTGCCCAGGGCACCCTCGAGAAGCACGGTGCCTTTACCGGCCGCTACGTGGTGAACCCGGTCAACGGCGAGAAGGTCCCCGTGTGGGTTGCCGACTACGTTGTTGCCGACTACGGCACCGGCGCCGTCATGGCCGTTCCCTGCGGCGACCAGCGCGACTTTGAGTTCGCCCGCAAGTACGACCTGCCGATCGTGCCGATCATCCTGGACGATGACGACCGCGCAGCCGTCGAGGCTAACGGTGAGACCATCGATACCTTCCATGCCGAGACCGTCGACTGGGATTGCGCCCACGCTGCCGAGGGCACGCTCGTCCAGTCCGGCAAGTACACCGGCATGCGCGGCGGCAAGCACTCCGAGGGCGAGGCTGCGATCGTGGCCGACCTCGAGGCCATGGGCTGCGGTCGTCGCAAGGTCGAGTTCCGTCTGCGCGATTGGCTCATTTCCCGTCAGCGCTATTGGGGCAACCCCATCCCGGCCATCCACTGCGAGCACTGCGGCATCGTCCCCGTACCCGAGGACCAGCTGCCGGTGACGCTGCCCGAGAACCTGGACCTGGGCGCCGGCGAGACCCTCGCCGAGTGCAAGGAGTTCTACGAGACCACCTGCCCGGTCTGCGGCCGCCCGGCCAAGCGCGAGACCGATACCATGGACACCTTCACCTGCTCCAGCTGGTATTACCTGCGCTATACCGACCCGCACAACACCGAGCTGCCCTTCTCCCGCGAGGCTGCCGACCGTTGGATGCCCGTCGATAACTACGTTGGTGGCATCGAGCACGCCATTCTGCACCTGCTCTACAGCCGCTTCTTTACCAAGGCACTGCGCGACCTGGGCCTGCTGAGCGTGGACGAGCCCTTCACCAACCTGCTGTGTCAGGGCATGGTCAAGGACGAGAACGGCGATACCATGTCCAAGTCCAAGGGCAACGTCGTTCCCCCGAGCTCGGTCATCGAGCCCTATGGTGCCGACACCATGCGTCTGGCGATCCTGTTTATCGCCCCGCCCGAGAAGGACTTCGACTGGGACCCCAAGGCCGTCGAGGGCGCCAACCGCTTCATCAAGCGCGCCTGGCGTATCGTTTGGCAGCTCGTCCAGTCCGGCGACGCCAGCGTGGCTTTCGACAAGTCAGCGCTCGACGAGGTTGCGATGAAGCTCTATCGCGAGCGTCACCGCACCATCGCCAAGTGCACCGAGGACTTCGATCGCGGCCAGTTCAACACCGCCATCTCGGCCGTCATGGAGCTCGTCAACGCGGCGAGCGCCTACCTCAACGCCACTGAGGTCGCTTTCCGTGACAAGGCGCTGTGCTACGGCGTGGCTAAGGATATCGTGAGCGTCCTTGCCCCCATCTGCCCGTTCTGGGCCGACGAGCTGTGGCATGAGGCGCTCGGCTGCGAGGGCAATGCCTACACCGCCGCCTGGCCCGAGTTCGACTTGGCCGAGTCCATCGAGGACACGGTGCAGATCGTCGTCCAGGTGCTCGGCAAGGTCCGTGGCCGCATCGACGTCGCCCGCGACGCCTCCAACGAGGAGATGCAGGCTGCCGCCGAGGCCGCCGTCGCCAAGTGGCTCGAGGGCAAGACGGTCGTCAAGGCCATCTGCGTGCCCGGCAAGCTGGTCAACCTGGTGGTCAAGTAAGCACTGCGCGCTTAACTGACGCATAAAAGACGAGGGGCGATCCGGTTGGGTCGTCCCTCGTTTTGTGTTGTATGACCTGCTTAGTCAGTGCGTCGCACCGTCTTCTACGGGATGTGTACCAGGTCCCTAAAGTAAACGTTGCCCGTTGCCTCTTCGAACATCCAAATGTTGAGGTAGATGTCGTTGAGGTCGTTGTTCACATCAAAGTCCGGGTCGTCGAAGGTGCCCACAAAGGTGAGCATGGCGCGCGTTTCCTCGCCCGCTGCGACCTGCTGGCGCATGCGCACATCGCGGGCCACGCCGTTGACGTAGGCATAGGAGTCCACATCGCCAAACATCATGTCGACACCGGTGTTGTTGGTTACCGTAAAGACGAGCGCGGCGTCGCCGTAGCCGTCGGTGTCCTTGCCCACGCAGGTAACATGGAAGTTCTCGTCTGCCTCAAGGTCGATGGGGAACTGTTCTTGGGGGTCGGCACCCAAGCCCTGGGGATCGATTAGGTCTTCGTCTATTTTGTCGAAGCTCTCCGATGGCGTCGTTTTCTCGATGGCTTTGGTGCTGCCAGGGTTCGGTTCGCATGTTCCGGTTTTGCCATTGATGTTGTTGCAGCCTAAGAGGGCCAACGAGCACGTTGCGATGGCGAGCGCAGTTATGCAGGGGGTGCCTAGACGTTTCATGTGTGCCTCCTTGCCGTAGAGGATTTGGAATGGTTTGTCGTTGCGCGACTTGCTGGCTGGCTTGTTGCAGAATGCCCCTTAGCGTAAGTCTGATCGATAGGGGCTCGGGGAGGAATGCCCTTGGGGTCCGAACGGGCCTGTGGAATGGGACGCATGGCCCGTTTTGGGGCTGTTGAGGGTGCGCCGCATGGGGTTCCTCGACCAATTGTCCTATTCTTGTGGAGAAGCTGTGCGCACGCTGACCTGCAGATTCGTACTGTGCTTGCACGTTTCCGCAGCTATTGGTATAGTTTGCTTGCAAATGAAGTTGTAATTGAAAGAAGTGGGGTTTCGGCCCCGCTTCTTTTTTGTATGGATGGAGGTGCCGCAATGGTCAAGACCAAGACCGAGCAGGCGATCATCGACGCGCTCGAGGCCGTCGCTCCCCAGCACGATGTCGACATCGTCGACGTCGAGCTCGTGGGCGCCACCAAGGCCCCCTGCGTGCGCGTGCGTATCGAGGGTGCCGAGGGTCAGAGCCTGTCTCTCAACGACGTCACGGCCAACACCAAGTGGGTCGGCGATGTGATTGAGGAGCTCGACCCTATCTCTTCGAGCTATACGCTCGAGGTGTCGAGCCCTGGTATGGCGCGTCCGCTGCGCCGCCCGAGTGACTTTGCCCGCTTTGTGGGCGAGAACTGCGAGCTCACCTCTACAGCCACCGAGGGCCGTCGCAAGTACGCCGGCAAGATTGCCGCTGCGACCGAGACCGAGGTGACCCTCGAGCTCGAGGACGGCGAGTCCGTTACCCTCGATTTCTCTGATGTTAAAAAGTGCAAGTTGAAGCCCACCTATGACTTCAAGCCCGCGAAGGAAGGAAAGTAAGATGGCAGCATCCGACATGATGTCCGCCCTGATGGAGCTTTGCCAGGAGAAGCACATCGACCAGCTCTACCTGATCGACCGCCTGGAGCAGTCGCTCGCCAAGAGCTATGCCGAGATCCTGCATCTTGAGTGGGGCGCCAAGGTGACCATCGACCGCACCACCGGCAAGATCTACGTCTACCGCCTGGAGCCGATCGACGATTCCATGGACGAGGAGGGCAACTTCACCGAGTTCGAGGAGATCGACGTCACCCCCAAGAACACGAGCCGCATCGCTGCCCAGCACGCCAAGGCCGAGATCAACGCCATCGTGCGCAACTCCGCCCGAGAGCAGATCTACGAGGAGTTCTCCGGCCGCATCGGTGATCTCATCAGCGGTACCGTGCTGCAGTCCACGCCCGACTTCACGATCGTCAAGATCCGCGAGGGCGTCGAGGCCGAGCTTCCGCACTTTGACCAGCGCCGTTATGAGAACGAGCGCAACGAGCGTCCGATGGGCGAGCGCTACCTGCACAACCAGCACATCAAGGCCGTGATCATCGACGTTCGCGACCCCAACTCCAACCTGCAGCCGGTTCGCGGCGAGCACAGCCGTCCGCCGATTGTCATCTCTCGTACTCACCCCGAGCTCATGCGTCGTCTGTTTGAGCAGGAGGTGCCCGAGATCTATGAGGGCACCGTCCAGATCAAGTCGATCGCCCGCGAGCCCGGCCAGCGTTCCAAGGTCGCCGTCCACTCGCTCGACGACCGTCTGGATCCCGTGGGCGCCTGCGTCGGCCCCAAGGGCAGCCGTGTTCGCGCTGTCGTGGGCGAGCTCCGTGGCGAGCGCGTCGACGTCATCCTGTGGGATGCCGATCCTGCCGTCTACGTCGCCAACGCCCTGTCGCCCGCTAAGGTCACCCGCGTCCTCATCGACGAGGAGAAGGCCTACGCCGGCGTCATCGTGCCCGACGACCAGCTGTCCCTCGCCATCGGCAAGGAGGGCCAGAACGCCCGCCTCGCCGCGCGACTGACCGGCTGGCACATCGACATCAAGTCCGAGACGCTTGCCGCCGACATCCTCAAGAACGTTCCCGTTCACGAGGAGCCCGCCGCCGACCTGATCGGTGACGAGGAGGACGAGGATGTCCGCCGCTGCGAGTACGTGTCCGAGGACGGCATCCAGTGCCGCAACCAGGCTCGTCCCGGCTCCCGTTTCTGCGGTGTCCACGACACCGACGCCTTCGATGATGCGGAGGACCTGATCTAGCGCGCGGTCGCGCCGGGCAGGTCCCGGCGCATTTCCCACGCTCGTTCAGTCTCTAGGCACCCAAGGTGCCAGAAAGGGTAGGTGAAGTCATATGGCAAAAGTCCGTGTGTCCACCCTGGCCAAAGAGTTCGGCATGACCTCCAAGGAACTGATGGGTCATCTCGCCGATATGAAGATTCCCGCTAAGTCCGCTTCCTCCACCCTGGAGGACGCCTACGTTGCCATGGTCCGCAAGCAGCTCGCCTCGGTGATCGAGGCCCGCGCTCAGGAAGTCGAGGCCGCCAAGCAGGCCGAGGAGGAAGCTGCCGCCGCCGAGGAGGCCGCACGTGCTGCCGAGGCCGAGCGCGAGCGCATCGCCGCCGAGAAGGCACGCGAGGAGGAGCGCCGCCAGTTTGCCGCAGCCCAGGCTGCCGAGGAGGCTGCCCGCGCCGAGGCCGAGGCCAAGAAGAAGGCCGAGCAGGAGCGCCTTGCCCGCGAGAAGGAGGAGGCTGCCCGCGAGGCCCAGCGCCGCGCCGTTCCCGCTTCCGACTCCGGTTCGCGCTTCCGTTCGCTGCTCGACCAGATCGCCGCACAGGAGACCGTGCTCAAGGAGAAGAAGGACGCCGAGGACAAGGCCAAGGCCGAGCGCGCCGCCGAGCGCGGTAACCGTCGTGGCGGCAACAACGACCGCCGCGGTGGCCGTCGTAACGATCGCAACGCCTCCGACAGCAACTCCGAGCGCAACGCCTCCGAGAGCCGTCCGCACAGCCATCGCACCAACGCCAGCAACAACGTCGCTGCCGGCATGGACTTCCCCAACCCCGACAAGCAGGGCAAGGGCAAGAAGCGCAAGGGCGGTCACAACAACGAAGAGGACCACTACAGCCGTATGGCTCGCGAGGCCGAGGAGTACAGTCGCGAGAAGGTACTCGAGGAGGCTCGTGCTGCCGTCGAGGAGGCCTCTCGCGAGTCCACCGGTCGCCGCAAGAAGCGCAAGGAGAAGCGCGAGCGCGAGGCTGCCAAGGCTCAGGAGGAGCGCAAGATAGAGGAGGCGTTGGCCCAGGGCGTGAACCCCGAGGAGCTCGACGCCATCAAGGTTTCCCAGGGCGTTACCGTCCAGGAGCTCGCCGAGGCGCTCGACGTTCCGGCCAACGACATCATCAAGCGCCTGTTCCTGCTGGGCACGCCGCTCACCATGACGCAGTCCATGTCTGACGACCTCGTCGAGCTCGTTGCCGACGACCTGGGCCGTCAGATCAAGATCATCACCCCCGAGGAGGAGAACACCTTCTCGTTCTACGACGATCCCGCCGACCTTAAGCCGCGCGCACCGGTCGTCACCGTCATGGGCCACGTCGACCACGGCAAGACGAGCCTCCTCGACGCCATCCGTCACACCGGCGTCGCTGCCGGCGAGGCGGGCGGCATCACGCAGGCCATCGGTGCTTCGCAGGTTATGATCAACGATCGCAAGATCACCTTCATCGATACCCCGGGTCACGCCACCTTTACGGCTATGCGTGCCCGTGGCGCCAAGGTGACCGACATCGTCATTCTGATCGTGGCTGCCGACGACGGCGTCATGCCTCAGACCGTCGAGTCGATCAACCACGCCAAGGCCGCCGGCGTACCCATCGTCGTCGCCGTTAACAAGATCGATAAGCCGGGTGCCAACCCCGACCGCGTGCGCCAGGAGCTCACCGAGTACGGTGTCATCCCCGAGGAGTGGGGCGGACAGAACATGTTCGTCAACATCTCGGCGAAGCAGAAGATTGGTATCGACGACCTTCTGGAGACCGTGCTGCTCCAGGCAGACGTGCTCGAGCTCAAGGCCAACCCGGACACCTTTGCCTCCGGCAACGTCCTCGAGGCCAAGCTCGACAAGGGCCGCGGCTCGGTCGCTACCGTGCTCGTGACCCGCGGTACCCTGCACGTGGGCGATACGCTGGTCGCCGGCCTCACCTACGGCCGCGTCCGCGCCATGCTCGACCCCAAGGGCCGCGCCGTCACCGAGGCCGGTCCCTCCGACGCCGTCGAGATCCTGGGCCTGCAGTCCGTGCCCAACGCCGGTGACGAGTTCCGCGTGTTCGAGGACGAGCGCGAGGCTCGTGCCCTTGCCGACGAGCGTTCGCTCAAGGCCCGTATCGAGGAGCAGAGCCGCGTCAAGCACGTCACGCTCGAGAACCTCTTCGAGACCATTGCCGACGCCGAGGTCAAGGAGCTCAACCTGATCATCAAGGCCGACGTCCAGGGTTCCATCGAGGCCCTTCAGGATTCGCTCGACAAGATGGATCAGTCCGAGGTTCGCATCAACACGATCCACTCCGCCGTTGGCGCCATCAACGAGACCGACGTCGTCCTGGCCGACGCCTCCAACGCCATCATCATCGGCTTTGGTGTGCGTCCCGACGGCAAGGCTCGCTCCGCTGCCGAGCGCGAGGGCGTCGAGATCCGTTGCTACGACGTCATCTACAAGTGCCTTGAGGAGCTCGACGCTGCCCGTATCGGTATGCTCAAGCCCACCGAGGTCGAGGTCTCCACGGGTACCGCGACCGTCCTGGACACCTTCAAGGTGCCCAAAGTCGGTATCGCCGCCGGTGTCCGCGTCGAAGAGGGCGAGATCGCCGCGACCGATTCCGTGCGTCTGGTGCGCGACGGCATCGTGGTCTTCAACGGCAAGATCGCCTCGATGCGCCACTACAAGGACGAGGCCAAGAGCCTCAAGAGCGGTTCCGAGGGCGGCATTGGCCTGGAGAACTTCCAGGACATCAAGCCCGGCGACCAGATCGAGGGTTACCGCATCGACCAGGTTGCCCGTACCGAGTAGGGGGTAGCGCTATGAAGCAAACGCAGGCAACCCGCCGTCTGGGCGAGCAGCTTCGCGAGAAGCTCGGTTATATCCTGCTCTTTGAGGTTTCCGATCCGCGTCTCGACCTGGTTACTTTGACCGCGGTCGAGGTCGCGGTGGACCGTTCGTTCGCGCGCGTGTACGTATCGTGCGATGCGAGCCGCTACGACGAGGTCATGGAGGCGCTCGCAAGCGCCAAGGGCCGTATTCGCAGCCTGTTGGCTCGCTCGCTCGATTGGCGTGTCACGCCCGAGCTCGATTTTCGCATCGATCGCTCGACCGATGAGGCCGAGCGCATCACGCGTGCGCTGGAAAACGTTCCCGCCACGCTTGCGATCGAAAAGGACGAGGACGGCTATCCGATAGCGGATGCCGCCCAGGAGGCAGCTTTAGATGACTAATTCCGCCGACCTCGCCTCGTGCGAGTCTGCAGATATTCAGCGACGCATCCTCGAGCTCATCGAGGGTGCGTCCTCCATTGCGATTTCGGGACATACTTCTCCCGATGGCGATGCCTTGGGCTCCGTGTTGGGTCTGGGCCTTTCGCTCATGAAGTTTTTCCCCAACAAGGACATTGCGCTGCTGCTGGCAGACGATGATCCGGTTCCGCGCATCTACCGCTTTATGGAAGGCTCCGATCGCCTGGTACCGGCATCTGCGTATACCGGCAATCCGGACCTGTTCATCTCGGTGGACGTGCCGGTCGTCGAGCGTCTCAATAATTCCGCCGAGGTGCTTCGTCGCTCCAAGCATGTGGTGTGCTTCGATCACCATCCGGCGCGCGAGGAGTTTGCCGAGCTCAGCCTGAGGCGCGTCGAAGCTGCAGCCTGCGCCATGATCATCGACCGCTTCTTGGACAATTGCGGCATTGTCGCACGTGATGGCGTTGCAACCTGCCTGCTGTGTGGCTTGGTTACCGATACCGGCCGTTTTCAGTACCAAAACGCCGACGCCGCCGCGTTCCATGCAGCCTCGCGTCTGGTTGCCCACGGTGCCGATCCGGCGCGTGTGGCACTCGAGGTCTACCAGAGCATGCGCGTTGAGTTTTTGCACCTCAAGTCCATCGTTATGGGCCGCATTAAGACGGTGGCCCACGGGCGCGTCGCGTATAGCTACGCGTACCAGAGTGACCTTGAGGCCTGCGGTGTCACCTCGGATGAGTGCGACGGTCTGGTTGACGTGGTGCGCTCGGTGATGGGCGTCGAGGTCTGCCTGTTCCTGAAGGGCATTGAGGGCGATACCAAGGTGCGCGGCAACCTGCGCTCCAAGGGTGACCTCAACGTGTCCGAGATCGCTGCTGCCTTTGGCGGAGGCGGACATCCTGCTGCCGCCGGTTTCTCCAACAACGGAACGATTCTCGAGACGCTCACCGTGGCACTTCCCATGCTGGCCGAACTGGTAGGGGAGGATCTCGCTTCGGTGACCGTCGAGCTTTAACTTTTTGGATGGTACATGGCTCGTCGTACGCCTTCTCAACTGAATATGCTGCTTGCCGTCGATAAGCCGGTGGGCTGCACGTCCCACGATGTGGTTTCGCAATGCCGGCGTGCCCTCCATGAGCGGCGCGTCGGTCATGCCGGCACGCTCGACCCCATGGCATCGGGTGTCATGGTGGTGGGTGTAGGCCAAGCCACCCGTTTGCTGGGCATGCTAACCCTCGATACCAAAAGCTACGTCGCCGACATCTCGTTTGGTGCCGAGACCAATACCGATGATGCGGAGGGCGAGGCGGTCCGCACGGTGGCTATTGCCAACGAGTTGCGCGATCCTGCCTATGCCCGTGAGCGCTTGGCGGCCATGCTGGGTCCGCAGATGCAGGTGCCGCCGGCGTTTTCGGCTATCTCGGTCAATGGCGTTCGCGCCTACAAGTCTGCTCGCGAGGGCAATGCGGTGGACCTACCTCCGCGCCCCGTCGAGGTCTATGCCGCCGACCTGATCGCCGTGGGCGGCGAAGGTGATACGTGTGTGTGGACCGTGGTGTTTTCGGTGAGCAAGGGCACCTATATCCGTGCGCTCGCTCGCGACTTGGGCCGCGCCTGCGAGAGCGCCGCGCACATTTCCGCGCTGCGCCGCACGGCTTCCGGTGTTGTTTCCATTGGCGCTTGTCATGCGGTCGAGGAGCTTTCTCCCGAGTCCGCGGCTGGCTTTGCCCTGGATCCCATTGCGGCCCTGGGCGCCACGCGTGTTGACTTGCCGGGCAATCTTGCCGAAGACCTGCTCTGCGGCCGACGCATTCCCGTTGAGCGTGCGCTTGCCGATTTTGATGCCTCGAAGGCGCCTTTTGCGTTGGTGCTCGATGGGGGACTCAAGGCGCTCGCCCGCATTGAGAGTGGCCGCTTTGTCATGGAGCATGTTTTCCCGCAGGCAATCGGCGGTGTTCGATGATGTTATCCGCTCGCGAGCTCGCGCGTATCTTTTTCGAAGGCGAGTCGGACGAGGCTCGCATCGTTACTGCCGATGCGTTTGATGAGTGCGAGCACTTGGGTGCTGCCTCGATCGCCATTGGCGTGTTCGATGGCGTTCACCGTGGACACCAGGAACTCATCGAAGCGCTTGTCCGTGATGCCCGTGCCCATGGCTGCAAGGCGGTCGTGGTCACTTTCGATCCCGATCCGGACGTTGTGGTGAGCCCATCGCCCGCTCAAAAATTGATGACGACGGCCGACCGTCTACATGCCCTGGCACTAACCGGGGTCGATGCGGTCGTGGCCGTTCCCTTTACGCCCGCGGTGGCGGCACTCGACCACGTCGGTTTTCTCGCACTGTTGTCACGCGTTGTCGACATTCGTTCGATTCGCGTTGGCAGCGACTTTAGGCTGGGTCGCGGCGGTGCTTCTGGTGTTGCCGAGATGCGCGCCTGGGGTGCCACGCGCGGTGTTGACGTTTATGGTCACGACCTGCTTTGCGAGGGCGGCGAGGCCATTTGCGCCACCCGCATTCGTCGCGAGTTGGGACAGGGCCATGTGGGGCTTGCTGCTGGGTTACTCGGCCGCCCGTATATGGTGCGTGGCGGTGTTATTCGCGGCCGTCACGAGGGTTCTGGCATGGGCTTTCCCACGGCAAACCTGCAGGTTCCCGACGGCATTCAGGTGCCTGCCGATGGCGTGTATGAGGGCCTGGTGCTCGTCGATGACACCGTATGGCCTGCTGCCGTTAACGTCGGCCTGCCGCCGACGTATGCCGACGATGCCGCTTCATCGCATCTCGAGGCTAACTTAATTGGTTATACGGGCGACCTGTACGGCGCTTCCGTTTCGCTGGCGTTTACGCGCTGGCTGCGTCCCTCGCGTGTTTTCGAATCGCTGGACGAGTTGATCTCGACCGTCGAGGGTAATATCGAGGACATTCGTCACAACTTGGGCGAGCAGGGGGTGAGCATCCGTGATTAGCGATGAGGAAAAAGACCAGGTACGCGCTGCGTCCGACCTAGTTGCCATCGTGCAGGAAACGGTTGAGCTCAAGCCCCGCGGCCATGAGTTTTGGGGCTGCTGCCCCTTTCATGGCGAAAAGACGCCGTCCTTCCATATTATCCCCGCTACGCAGGTCTGGCACTGCTTTGGCTGCGGCGAAGGCGGCGACGTCTTCACCTATATCATGAAGCGCGAAAACCTGAGCTTTCCCGAGTCAATCCGCTATTTGGCCGATCGTGCGGGTATTGAGCTGCATGACACCGGAGATCGTCGCGAGCGCGGTACCAAGCGTGCCCGCATCTACGATCTGTGTGCCGAGACCGCCCAGTTCTACCACACCATGCTTATGCGCGGTAAGGACGGCCGTCCACGCGAGTACTTTGCCAGCCGTGGTATGGGTGGCGACGTCTGCCGCCGCTACTGCCTGGGCTTTGCACCGGGCCGCAACGCGCTGGTGTCGCACCTGTCCCAGGCGGGTTTTACCCCGCAGGAGATGATCGACGCCAACGTTGCCGTGAGCCGCGGGCGCGGGCAGCTTGTCGACCGCTTCTACGACCGCGTGATGTTTCCCATCTTTGACGAGCAGGGTCACAACATTGCCTTTGGCGGGCGCATCATGGGTGACGGCCAACCCAAGTACCTCAACACCGCCGAGACGAGCGTGTTCCATAAAAAGCGAAACCTCTATGGCTTTAACTGGGCCAAGGAGTTTATCGTCGCGCAGGATACGGCCATCGTGGTGGAGGGCTATACCGATTGTATCGCCTGCTGGGAGGCGGGGATCAAAAACGTTGTCGCCACGCTGGGCACCGCGCTCACGGAGCATCACGTCAAGACGCTCACCCGCTTTGCCAAGCGTATCGTGTATATGTTCGATGGCGATGCCGCGGGCCAGAAGGCCGCCCGTCGCGCGATTCAATTTATCGAGCAGGATTCGATGGACCTGCGCTGCGTGGTGCTGCCCGACGGCAACGACCCCATGGAGTTCATCACAGCGCATGGTGGACAGGAGCTTCAGGCGCGCATCGACGCTGCCGAGCCGCTCATGGACTTTGTCTACCGTTCGCTGCAGGAGTCGAGTGACATCACCACGCCGGGCGGTCGTGCCAAGGCGCTGGAAGATGCGCTGACGCTTATCTATCCGCTGCGCGATAGCTATATGATCGACACATACTTTATCCAGATTGCCGATCTGCTGGGTTTGGATCTGGAGACGGTTCGCGCGAGTTCGGGTCGCGTGTTTCGCGATGTCGCCAAGCGCGAAGATGCGGAACGACGTCGTGAGCAGAACTATGAACGCCAGCGGGCGCAAGCCGAGCGCTCTGTTAGCGCGGGCGGTCGGACGTCTGGTTCGCTGGGGGCATCTCGCGGTGCTTGGGCATCGGGCGCGACGCCGCCGGTGTCCGCGCCGGTCGAAGAAGAGCCGTATGACTACGTCCCGCTCGATGCCTACGGTGCCGCGCCCGTGGAGGTCGTCGACGACCTGCCGCCGATCGATGTGCCTGATGGTATAGGCTCTGCGCCCGCCGATGGCCCGGCAGACGCCTCGGCCCCTATGGTCCTGACCGATTTGGAACGCAAGTCCTTGGCAGGGGAGCGCGAGCTGTTGACGATGCTCACGAGCTACCCCGACCTGTTCCGCACGTATGCCGACCGCATCTGCTCTATCGAGTGGGTTGACCCTCGTCACGAGTCCATCGCATGGGCCGTTCTGGCAACGCCGCCGGGAACCGATCCTGCGGCCTGCATGGATGCGGCGCGCTCGGTGTGTCCCGAGGCGGCAACGCTTGTGAGTGCCGGGCGCATCTCGGCGACGAGCAAGCATCCCACCGAGACGAACATCGTGTTTATGCTCGATACGCTCGAGCTCTACACCATCAAGCGCCGCATGCGTGCCGCACAGGCCAAGCTGCGCCAGGACCGTTCGCTCGATGATGAGGCCCGTCGCGCGCTGACCGTGCAGGCCGCGCAGGATTCGCAGCGTCAACGCGAACTGCAAAAGTCGATCGGCGGCGTGGCGGACCCGTTCCGTTTGATTGGTCTGGAGGCCGCAGGCACCGAACAGGCCTAGATGTTGTGGTCAACCAGCGTATTCTCGCCTATATCCAGTCCTCTTTTTGGGTATAGACGTCTATGTGTGTGCTAAAGTATTGAGTCCTGTGGACTATGAAGGGAGAATCTGTGCCAAAAAAGACTGAGAGCACGGGTACTGGGCTGGAATCCTACGTTGCAAAGCTCATGGGCAACGGCTCAAACAGGACTTCGGTAACCGAGGACGAGATTCAGGTCGCCCTGAAGGATATCGATGTTTCTGACGAGCAGCTCACCGCGGTGTATTCCGCGCTGCGCAACAGCGGCATCCAGATTATCTCCGCGAGCGGTAACGACGACGCCCCCATGGACGTCGACGATGACGATAACGATACCGATACCGACGATTTCGATGACGACGACGAGCACGATTCCGGCTCGCTCGACGATCATGAGCTCAAGATGGCCCGTCAGGCCGACGCCGAGATGGGTTCTTCCAAGAGCAAGAAGAAGCGCACCGTGCGCACGTCCCGTTCACGCTCGCGCGTGCGTGGCATCGATGCCTCCACGGTGATGCTGACCGGCGATCCGGTTCGTATGTACCTCAAGGAGATCGGCAAGGTCGACCTGCTGACCGCCTCCGAAGAGGTCGATCTGGCTATGAAGATCGAGGCCGGTCTTGAGGCCACCGAGAAGCTCGAGGCTGCCGATGCCGGTGAGCTCGAGCTCACGCGTGCCGAGATGCGTCGTCTTACGCGCATTGAGAACGTCGGCCTCGAAGCCAAGCAGGCACTCATCAGCGCAAACCTGCGTCTGGTTGTCTCCATTGCCAAGCGCTATGTCGGCCGCGGCATGCTGTTCCTTGACCTGATCCAGGAGGGCAACCTCGGTCTGATTCGCGCCGTCGAGAAGTTCGACTACCAGAAGGGTTTCAAGTTCTCCACGTACGCCACGTGGTGGATCCGTCAGGCCATTACGCGCGCCATTGCCGACCAGGCCCGTACCATCCGTATTCCCGTACACATGGTCGAGACCATCAACAAGCTCGTCCGCGTGCAGCGCCAGCTCCTTCAGGACCTGGGCCGCGACCCGACCCCCGAGGAGATCGGTGCCGAGATGGACATGAGCGCCGATCGCGTCCGCGAGATCCAGAAGATCTCGCAGGAGCCCGTGTCGCTCGAGACCCCCATCGGCGAGGAAGAGGATTCCCAGCTGGGCGACTTCATCGAGGACTCCCAGGCAATCGTTCCTCCCGATGCCGCCAGCTTCTCCATGCTGCAGGAGCAGCTCACTCAGGTGCTCGACTCGCTTGCCGATCGTGAGCGCAAGGTTATCGAGCTGCGCTTTGGCCTTGTCGACGGGCATCCCCGTACGCTCGAGGAAGTCGGCCGCGAGTTTGGCGTCACGCGCGAGCGTATCCGCCAGATCGAGTCCAAGACCCTGGCCAAGCTCCGCCACCCGAGCCGCAGCAGCAAGCTGAAGGACTACATCGAGTCATAACCTCGCAAGCAAGAAGCGCCCTCAAGCACATCCGCTTGGGGGCGCTTTCATGTGGTCATTGGGGACGTCTCCAATGACTAGGTCGGAAAAATTCTTAAAAAAGTTCTTGCCCTGAGCTGATTCGTCCGTATAATAAATTTCGTTGCTTGAGAGCACGCACCTATTCCTCGGTAGCTCAATGGTAGAGCACGCGGCTGTTAACCGCGCTGTTGTAGGTTCGAGTCCTACCCGGGGAGCCAGGTTGTAAAACCCGTCGCTTATGCGGCGGGTTTTTTCATGCCGCGACCACTTGACTCGAACGTTGCCATATCAACATTTCGTGTCGAGGATGTAATCCCGCGACCCACCACCTCAACATGGCGCGGTCGTTGTAGAATATTGCAATGATTGCTCCCACGACATGGTGCCGCGAGCACCAGATAAGGAGATTCTTGTGTCTGAGACCATTAACGGCAGCCTGAGCGTCTCGAACGACGTTATTGCCGATATTGCCGGTTATGCCGCGATGACGTGCTATGGCGTCGTCGGTATGGCTGAGCAGCTCCAAGGCGCCGAGAGCGTGCGCCTGCTTGCCGGTCAGCGCCTCCGCAAGGGCGTGCTTGTCTCCGCCGACGAGAACGGCCTTACGGTCGATCTTCACGTCGTGCTCGAGAACGGCGTCAACATGAAGTCCGTCTGCCACAATCTTTCGAGCTCCGTTGCCTTCACCCTGCAGGAGATCGCCCAGATCGATCCCGCCAGCCTTAAGATCGGCATCCATATCGACGCGCTCAAGAGCCGTCTGAACTAGCATCCGAAAACGGAGATTCAAATACCCATGATTGCAAAGACCATTCGCACCTGTTTTCCGATCGCTGCGGCTGCCGTTTCCGACAAGGCCGAGGAGATCAACAAGCTCAACGTCTTCCCCGTGCCCGACGGTGACACCGGCACCAACATGTCGCTCACGCTCGCCTCGGTGACCAAGGAGCTCTCCGCTCTTCCCGCCGACGCCGACATGGAGGCCATCGCCGGCGCCATCACCCACGGCTCCCTGATGGGCGCCCGCGGCAACTCCGGTGTCATCACCTCGCAGATCCTGCGCGGCGTGGCCGAGGGCCTTGTCTCCGCCGACGAGCCCATTACGTCCGCCAACATCGCCTTCGCTTTCCGTCGTGCCGTCAAGGTTGCCTTCCAGGCCGTCCGTAAGCCCATCGAGGGTACGATCCTCACGGTGCTGCGCGATGTCTCAACCAAGGCCGACGAGTGCGAAAAGAAGAAGTTCTCGGCTGAGGACGCGCTCGACGCCATCGTCGTCGAGGCCTACCAGTCCGTCGCCCGCACGCCCGACCTGCTGCCCGTTCTGAAGGAGAACGGCGTGGTCGACTCCGGCGCCTTCGGCTTTGCTATTTTCCTTGAGAACTTTGTTGCCGCCGCTCTTGGCCGCAGCACCGTGGTCGAGGATTTCTCCGCCACGTTTGATTCCGCCGGCTCTGCCCGCGACGCGGCCCTTGGTCGTGTTGAGATCGAGGCCAACGACGACTGGGAGGGCTCGGAGTTCCGCTACTGCAACGAGTTCCTCTTTAAGGCCGACGCTCCCTTTGACGAGGACGAGTGCCTCAGGTTCCTGGGCTCCATGGGCGACTGCGAGCTGCTTGTGGGCGCTTACCCCGATTACAAGATCCACGTGCACTCCAACACCCCCAACCTGGTGCTCGAGCACATGCTGCAGCTTGGTCAGATCTACGAAGTCTTTATCCACAACATGGAGATGGAGGCCCACGACCGTACCGCCAAGATCCACGAGGACCAGGAAAAGGCCGCCGAGCCCGCCAAGGCCCTGGGCTTTGTCGCCGTTGCCGCTGGTTCCGGCGAGGCCGACATCCTCAAGTCCCTCGGCGTCGACGTGATCGTGTCCGGTGGTCAGACCATGAACCCCTCGACTGCAGACCTGCTGGGCGCCGTCGACCAGGTCAACGCGACCTCGGTCATCATCCTGCCCAATAACGGCAACATCCGCATGGCCGCCGAGGCCGCTGCCTCTGCCTGTACCGACAAGAAGGTCGCCGTCGTTCCCACCAAGACCGTTCCGCAGGCCTTCTCTGCGCTGTTCGCGGTCCTGCCCGATTCCGAGCTCGAGGATGCCGTCGCCGCTATGGTCGACGCCATCAGTGAGGTTCGTGATGGCGAGGTCACCCGTGCCGTGCGCGATTCCAGCGCCTCCGACGGCTCGCCGATTCACTCCGGTGACGTCATGGGTATCATTGCCGGCTCCATTGACGTGGTCGGCTCCGATGTGAAGCAGGTCACGCTCGATTGCATCAACCGCATGCAGGAGGAAGAGGAGGGCGATGCGCTGACGATTCTGGCCGGCGAGGAACTGTCCGATGAGGCCTTCCAGGAGATCGTCGACGCCATTGAGGAGGCTCAGCCCGATCTGGAGATTGACGCCCATCGTGGCGAGCAGCCGCTCTATCCCGTGATCTTCTCGATCGAGTAGGCATCTGCCCATGTCCGAGCTGTGCTCCGTGCCGCGCGTCTCGGAGCGCTTTGCCCAGAGCAATGCGCTCGACGAGGATATCGCGCGACTCAAATATGTTTCGGGTAAACGTGAGGAGGCCCTTCGCCGTCTGGGAATTCGGACGGTGGGGGACCTCCTTCTCCATATCCCTCATCGATACCTGGACTTTACGCGCTCCTGGTCCATCGAGATGGCGCCCATCGGTACCGTGTGCACCATCATCGCCACGGTCGACCGTATCGTCCAAAAGCAGCCGCGTCCGCGCATGCAGGTGACCGAGGTCTCACTCGTTGACGAGACGGGCGTGCTGCAGGTCGCCTTTTTCCGCCAGCCCTGGATTGCCCAGCAGCTTAAGCAGGGCGACCGCCTGGCCGTGATGGGTAAGGTCGAGTTTGCCTACGGCTTTAAGCAGATGGCCTCGCCGCACTTTGAAAAGCTCGATGACGGGCGTGCTGCGGGCACCATTTTGCCGGTCCATTATGTGAGTGACGGCGTGAGCCAGGCATGGATGCGCCGCATCGTAAGCGGCGCGCTCGAGGTCGTCGGCAATCCCTTTGATCCCATTCCGGCACGCTTACGCGTTAAACGTCGCCTGATGAGCCATGCCCGTGCGCTCCGATCGATCCACTTTCCCTCGAGCATGGCCGAGCGCGATATCGCGCGCGCACGGCTTGCCTACGAGGAGTGCCTCTACCTGCAGTTGGCGCTGCGCCTGCGCAACGACGGCGGCCTGGTCGATGTAGTGCCCTACGCCCACGCCGCGGGCGAGCACCTGGCCGCGCTCAAGCAGGCCCTGCCGTTTTCGCTGAGCGACGAGCAACAGGCCGCGTTCCAAGACATCCTGCGCGATATGTGCGATGGCGGGCGCGTGATGAACCGCCTGCTGCTGGGCGATGTCGGTACCGGCAAGACCGCTGTTGCCGCCTGCGCGCTGGCTGTGGCTGCCGATAGCGGCACGCAGGCCTGCGTTATGGCGCCCACGGGCGTGCTGGCGCGTCAATATGCCGATAAGACCGGCCCTCTGCTCTCGCAGGCTGGCATGACCTGGGCGCTCCTGACGGGCGCCACGCCGGCGGCCGAGCGCGAACGGATCCATGCCCAGCTGGAATCGGGCGAGCTCGATGTCCTCTTTGGCACCCACGCGGTGCTTTCGGATAACGTTGCGTTCAAGCATCTGTCGCTCGTGGTCATCGATGAGCAGCACCGGTTTGGCGTCGGCCAACGCAACGCCCTGCGTGCGAAGGGCCCTGGTGCCGATCTGCTCGTTATGACGGCAACGCCCATCCCGCGTACGCTGGCGCTTTCAGTCTACGGCGATCTGGACACGAGCATCATCCGCCATCGGCCCGTCCCTGGCGCTGGCGTGACGACGCGCGTTCTCACCGAGTCGAGCCGTGACCTCGCCTATGGCGCCATCCGTAAGGCGCATGAAAAGGGTCAGCAGGCCTACGTGATTTGCCCGCTCGTGGAGCCGAGCGACTCGGCCGATGAGTTGGAGGACGTGCCCGGTATCGCCCGTGACGATGAGGGCCGCGTGACGGTCCCCGTGCCGCTGCACGATACGGCGACCGAACTCGATCGCCTGCGTCTGGCGTTGCCGGGTCTTGCCATCGATCGCCTTCACGGCCGCATGCCAGCGGGGGAGAAGGACCAGGTTATCGATGCCTTCAAGCGCGGCGAGATCGACGTGCTCGTCTCGACTACGGTGGTCGAGGTGGGCGTCGACGTGCCCAACGCCACCGTCATGGTCATCGAGAACGGCGAGCGCTTTGGTTTGGCGGCCCTGCACCAGCTACGCGGCCGCGTGGGCCGCGGCAGCGTGTCGGGCACCTGCCTGGTCATGACGCACTCCAAGGGCAACGGCGGCGCTTCGGCAGCACAAGATCGCCTGCAATCGCTCGAGAAGACCTCGGATGGCTTTACGCTCGCGCAGATGGACCTGCGTCTGCGCCACGAGGGCGAAATCCTGGGGTACCGCCAGCATGGCGGAGTGACCCTGCGCTTTGTCGACCTGGATGTCGACGAGGAGCTGATCGAGTGGGCCCATTTGGACGCGGTCGAGCTCTTGCGGTATGCTTGCAACCTTGACTCCGTGGCGACGCGCCCCCTGCGCGATGCGGTCGCCATGCGATATCGACACATTTTTAAGGAGGTCAGCGGAGGATGAGAATCATCGGCGGCGAATGGCGCGGTCGTAAGATCGAGGAGCCCCGTGGTCGCGATGTCACCCGCCCCACGACCGATCGCGTGCGCGAGGCATGCGCATCTATGGTCATGTCGGCATTTGACTTCGATCTGGACGAGGTCCGCGTGCTGGACGCCTTTGGCGGCTCCGGCGCTTTGGGTATCGAGATGCTCTCACGTGGTGCCCGCTCGCTCACGACGTTCGAGATCGATCGGAATGCCGCGCGGCTCATTACCAAGAATATCGAGTCGCTCTGCCGTGACCGTGCGCGTTGGCGCGTGATAACGGGCGACATGCTGGCGAGTGCCTCGCGCGGTCGTGTGCCGGGCGGCCCCTTTGATCTGGTCCTGCTCGACCCGCCCTATGCTTTTGGTGCCGAGCCGGTCGAGGGGCTGCTGCAGAACCTGGCTCAGCAGGGTCTGCTTGCACCTGGCGCTTATACCCTGTTTGAGCATGCCGCCGCCGATGCGGGCGCGCATCCGGCAGGCTTTGAGATCGTGCGCGAGAAGCGCTACGGCATTACCTCGGTCGACCTGCTTCGTTGGGTCGGCGATGACGATGGTGAGGAAGATTGCGCTGGCACCGATGCTCACAACAACGATGCCACGACGTTTCAGGAGGACGCCCATGAATGACACCATCAACCGCGTGATCGTCCCGGGCACCTTCGATCCCATCACGTTTGGCCATATCGACGTCATCCGCCGCGCCCGTCGCATCTTTCCCAGCGTGATCGTCGCTGTTGCCGAGTCGCAGGGTAAAAACGGTGTGGGTACCACGTTTATGCTCGATGAGCGCGTGGCACTGGCCCGCGAGGCGCTCGGTGAAATCGACGGCGTCGAGGTCCTGCCCTTTACCGGCCTCTTGGTCGACTTCGCTCGTGAGCAGGGGGCGGGGGCCGTGGTCAAGGGCCTGCGCGCCATGACCGACTTTGAGTACGAGCTGCAGCAGGCAGATCTCAACTATCGCTTGGATAACGAGCTGGAGTCCATCTTTGTCATGAGTGCGCCGCAGTACGGTTATATCTCGAGCTCGGTCGTTCGCCAGATCGCCTCACTCGGCAGCGATGTATCGACGTTTGTCCCGCCCAACGTGGTCGAAGCGCTCAGACATCGCTTTTCGTGACGTTTTTTATTGCCTGGTGGCATGTGGTAAACTAGCACGATGATATGTTACCTATGAAAGGAGACCGGATGCCGGGCGAGAATTTTCCTGGCGATAGGATCGTCAGCTTGGTCGATGAGCTCGAAGGGCTGATCGAGGAAGCCAAGCCGCCTTTCGGCAAGAACGCTCAGTTCAAGGTCATCGACGCCGACGTGTTCTTCAACATCCTCGACGAGATCCGCATGAGTTATCCCGAGGAGTGGCAGAAGTCCCGCCGTATCCTTAAGGAGCGCGAGGAGCTTATGGCTTCCGCCGCCGCTCAGGCCGATTCCATCATCGCCGACGCTCAGCAGCAGGCCCTCACCATTGCCGGTGAGCAGGAGATCGTCCGCTTGGCACAGCAGCAGGCCGATGACATCCGCGATCGTGCCCAGCAGTACGAGCGCGAGACGCGTTATGCTGCCGAGGACTACGCAGAGCAGGTCTTTACGCACTTGGAGGAGAACCTTAAGAGCCTGACCGGCACCGTTACCCGTTGCCGTCAGCAGCTCAACGAGGGTGCCGCCCAGCAGAATGGTCAGTGGTAATGGCTGAGTTCCCGAGCGTTACCGTCGATCTTTCCGAGCAGCTCGAGTTTCCTGGAGATTCGTATCCGCTGACCGGTAAGGTCGATGTCGCCACCTACACGGTGGGCGAGAAGGAGTACCAGCTACAGGACGGCATCGACTACGACGTTGTCTTTACCAATGCCGGTACCGGTGTTTTGCTTACCGGCATGGTCCGCGCGCACGCCGCCGGCGAGTGCGACCGTTGCCTGGAGTCCGCCTCGTTTGATATCGCCGGCGAGATCGAGGAGTTCTACCTCTTTGAGGAACCCGAGGATCCCGAGGCCTACGAGGATGGCTACGAGCTCCTGGGTGAGGACCGCATCGTGGATCTGGGTGAGCCCATCAACGACGCGGTCGTCATGGACACGCCGTTTGTGGTGCTCTGCAAGCCCGATTGCCGCGGTCTGTGTCCCACTTGCGGTTGCAATCTCAACGTCGAGCAATGCGATTGCGCCGCCCAGGCAGAGGCAGAATGGGCCGCTGCCACGGAAAATCCATTTGCAGCATTGAAGAATCTCAAGCTCGATGAGTAAAACTGTGGTAGTATCGCTACTTGCGCGTAATCGCCACACTGGATAGTTCATAAGGAAGGTCACTATGCCCGTACCTAAACAAAAGCAGGGTCGTATCCGCACTCACACCCGTCGTTCCGCCAACATGAAGATCTCGGCTGCGGCTCAGTCCACGTGCCCCCGTTGCGGCGCTGTCAAGCTTCCGCACCACGTGTGCCCCAGCTGCGGTTTCTACAAGGACCGCGAGGTTATCGTTACCGAGTAACGGTATACTCTGGATGCGATGCCGTTCCAAATGGAACCACAATGGCCGGCTCAATGAGTCGGCCATTTTTGTATAAGGAGCATGTATATGAGTAACGTTCGCGTTTGTGTAGACGTTGTGGGCGGAGACGAGAAACCTCAGGTTGTTCTCGATGGTATCGAGGCTGCGCTTGCAGTCGATCCCGATATCGAGGTCTTGGCAGCTGGCCCCGCTGAAATCGTCAATCCCTTTGCTGCTTCCCATGCACGTGTTGAGGCCCTTGAGGCACCCGACGTTATCGCCATGGATGACGATCCCATTCGCGCCGTGATGACCAAGCGTAAATCGTCGATCGTGCTTGCCTGCCGCGCCATCAAGAAGGGAAATGCGGACGCGTTCTTCTCCGCCGGCTCGACCGGTGCCATGACTGCTGCCGCCACCGCCTATGTGACGCCGTTTAGGTATCAGGCCGAAGGCAAGAAGCAGCCGGTGCGTCCCTGTCTGACCAATGCGCTGCCCAATCGCGCCGGCGGTCTGACGGTGCTGTGCGATATGGGCGCCAACCCCGATGTCGAGGTCGATGACATGGTGCGTTTTGCCCAGATGGGTAGCGCCTATGCCCGCGTCGTCCTGGGCATCGAGCATCCCCGCGTGGGCCTGCTCGCCAATGGCACCGAGGACGAGAAGGGTTCCAACTTTACCAAGGCCTGTTTCCCTGCTATGAAGGCCGCCGTTCCCGGCTTTGTGGGCAACTGCGAAGGCACCGACCTCACCTCGGGCAATTTCGATGTCGTCGTTGCCGATGGCATGTCGGGCAATATTGCGCTCAAGGCCACCGAGGGCGCTGCCAAGTTTTTGCTGCAGGAGCTCAAGGGTGCCTTTATGGCCTCGCTCGGCACCAAGATCGCCGCGCTACTCATTAAAAAGCAGATGCGCGAGATTAAGGCCAAGCTCTCTGGCGATGCCAAGGGCGGCGCCATCCTGCTGGGCCTGCGCGGTGTGGTCTTGATCGGCCATGGCGCTACCTCGGTCGAGGCTGTTAAAAACGGTACGCTCGCGGCGGCCGAAGCCGTGCGCGTCGGGCTGGTCGAGAATGTCGCCAACTCTATGGACGGTATCGTTTTATAAGAGCGAGTTAGAGCGCTGTTATGTGCCTCGCGGCGCACGTCGTGGGGTAGAATCAAAACCGTGTCTTGGTGCCGCCCGCGCGGTGCCAATCTTTTGGTATTCATGCACTATGAGAGGAAGCGCTATGGACCGCTCCGAAATCTTCGACAAGATCGCCGAGGTCGCTGCTGACGTTCTGGGCGTCGATGTTGCCGAAATTAGCGATGAGACCACCTTTGACGACCTCGATGCCAACTCGCTCGAGCGCCTGCAGCTGGTTACGGCTATCGAGGACGAGTTCAATCTCGAGATCGATGATGAGACCTTGCTCTCGCTCAACTCTGTCGCCGACGCCGTCGACGCGATCGAAAACGCCAGGGAGGCTTAGGTCTTGGCTTTATCCGAACGACTTACGCGCGCCCAGGAGATTCTGGGCCACGAGTTCAATGACAAGGTGCTGCTGCGCGCGGCCCTTACGCATCCTTCGGCCGTCGAAGGCCAGCCAGTCTCGGCAAGCTACGAGCGTCTTGAGTTCTTGGGTGATTCCATTTTGGGCGCCGTCGTCGCCCGTTCGCTCTTTGAGTCCTATCCGGAGTTTGACGAGGGCAAGCTCACGCGCCTGAAGGTGTCGCTTGTCTCGGGCGCTACGCTGTCCGAGGTGTCGCATGAGCTGGGCATCGACGACATCATTATCTTTGGTGCCTCCGAGACCGGTACCGGTGCGCGCGGCCTGCACTCGGCGCTCGAGAACGTCTACGAGTCGCTCGTGGGCGCGCTGTACCTGGATGCCGGCTGGGATGTTGCGGCAGACTTTATCCATCGTACGCTCAAGCCGCACCTGGCCTCCGAGCGTGCCGAGCACCCCGCGAACCCCAAGTCGTTCTTGCAGGAGTGCGTGCAGGCAGACGGCCACGAGCCTCCCGCGTATAAGCTGGTCGGCTCCGAGGGCCCCGCGCATGCGCCCACCTTTACCGCTGTGGTGCTCATCGACGGTATTCGCCAGGGCCGCGGCACCGGTTCCTCCAAGAAGGAGGCCGAGGGAGCCGCTGCGCTCGAGGCACTTGACCGCATGGGCTACACCACCAACGGCGTGATTCTCAACAAGAAGCCTGTTTAAGCGAGGAGCCGTGTATCTCAAGTCCCTCACGCTCAAAGGGTTCAAGTCGTTTGCCGACCGCGCCCATATGTCATTTGAGCCGGGCCTGACCGTCATCGTCGGTCCCAACGGCTCGGGAAAATCGAACATCTCCGACTCGATTCTGTGGGTCCTGGGCGAGCAGAGCGCCAAGCAGCTGCGCGGCCAGGCCATGGAGGACGTCATCTTCTCGGGTTCGTCGGCTCGCAAGCCGGTGGGTGTCGCCGAGGTCACGCTGGTGCTCGATAACTCGGACCATGTGCTACCCGTCGATTTTGACGAGGTCGCCATCACTCGGCGCATGTATCGCTCGGGCGAAAGCGAGTACCTCATCAACTCGAGTCCGTGCCGCCTGATGGACATTCAGGACATCCTGCACGATTCTGGCCTGGGTAAGGATACGCATTCCATCATCAGCCAGGGCAAGCTCGATGCCATTTTGCAGAGCCGCCCTGAGGAGCGCCGTGCCCTCATCGAGGAGGCCGCCGGCATCTCCAAGCACAAGCGCCGCAAGGAGCGTGCGCTCAAAAAGATTAAGTCGATGGACGAGCACCTGACGCGTGCCCGCGACATCAATAAGGAAATTGCCCGTCAGCTGCGACCGCTGGAGCGTCAGGTCGATCGTGCGCGCAAGTACAAAGAGCTGTCCTCGCGCGCGAACGAGCTTACGCAGATGCTAGCCGTCGACGAGCTGCGTTCGCTGCAGTCGCAGTGGAACGACCTGGGGAGTCGCTCCAAGGAGGGTGCTGCCGAGCTTGAGCTTGCGCAGTACCGCTTGGGCGAAAAGGAGCGCGAGCTCGAGAAGCTCCAGGTCATGCTTGAGGAAAAGGGCCTGTTTGTGGGCGACCTGGGCGAGCAGCGCCGTCATATGCAAGATGTGGTCGGTCGCATTAACTCCGACATGCGCCTGCTTGAGGAAAAGGGCCACAACATGGTGTCGCGCCTGTCTGACATGCGCGGGCAGATTTCGAGCTCCGAGCATCAGCGTCGTCGCGTGGTCGAGGAGCTCGAGGACGCGCGTGCGCAGCTTGAGGAAGTGACCGGTGCGCATATGCAGGCCCAGGAGGACGTTGACGCCGCCGGACCTGCCGCCGCTGAGCTCCACGAGCGACGCGTGGCTCTCGACAATCAGATTTCGCAGCTTACGCGTGAGCAACGCGATGTGCAGCGTGGGGCCGATAACGCGGCGCTCGAACTCGCCAAGGTGAAGGACTCGCTGAGTAACGCCGAGGTTGAGGACAACATGTACGCCTCGCGCTTGGAGCAGATCGATGAACAGCTCGAGGAGGTCACGGCCTCGCTCGAGAGCCGTCGCGAGCGCGCCGAGGAGCTTGAGGGTGCTCTTGAGGAAGCGCGCCAGGCTCAGGTCGATGCGCGTGAAGCCACCGAGACGGCACGCGCGGCCCTGAAGGACCTGCGTGCCCGCGAGAGCGAGGCACGCAACAAGTTATCCGAGGTGCGCTCGGAGCTTGCCAGCCAAAAGAAGCTCGATGCCCGCATGGCTGACAGCTCGCCGCTGGTGAGCCGTCTGATGGGTGCGCTGGGCGATGATGTCTCGGGTCGTCTGGGTGACGTGCTCGAGGCTCCTCGTGAGCTCGAGGGCCTGGTCGAGCAGCTGCTTGCCGGCGATATCGATGCTCTTTTGTTTGATGACGCCGCCACGCTTGAGCGTGCCGGTCGCGCGGCTCTGGACCAAAAGAAGGCCTCGGGTGAGGCGCTGCTGGTCGCGCGCGGTGTAAGCGCCTCTGCTGCCGCTAAGGGCGCTGCCGGTTCCCGCCTGGTCGATCGTCTGTCCGTGCGCGCAGGCTACGGTCCCGTCGTTGAGGCACTGCTCGGCGGTTATTACGTCGTGGACGATCTTGCTGCCGCGCTGTCGGCGCCGGTCGTTGACGGCGTGACTTACGTGACCCCCGATGGCGCCCGCGTCGCCTGCGGCGGCCTGGTGCGTGTGGGGCTCGACGCGGGCGAGGCTTCGGGTGCCTTGGAGCGCAAGCGTCGCATTCGCGAGCTGGAGGGCCTGGAACCCGATCTGGCTGCCATCTTTGAGCATGCTTCGGACCAAGTCGTTGAGGCCAACGCCGCCGTCGAGGAGGCACGTGCCGCCGAGGGCGATGCCGCCGGTGAGATCGCCCGTCTTGAGGGCGAGCGCCGCTCGCTGCTCTCCGAGATCGGCCGCCTGGAGCAAAGCGCCAACAATGCCGAGGTCGAGCGCGTGCGTATCTCCAAGCGCCGTGAGCAGGCTGCCGAGGCCGTTCGCGCCGCGCGTCCGCGTGTGGACGAGCTCACCCGTTCGCGCGACGAGGCGCGTGCACAGGCAAGCGACCTGGGCCTTCAGATTGCCGAGGCCAACGACGAACTCGACCGCGTTCGCCGTGACGATTCCGAGGCTGCTGGCAAGCTCGCCGACGCCAAGGTTCGCCTGGCCCAGACGAGCGAGCGCCTGCGTTCGCTGAAGGGCCGCGTGCCCGACCTGGAGCATCGTCTTGAGGGTATCGACCGTCGTATCCGCGGAACACGTCAGGCTTCGCGTTCGCTCGAGCTGCTGCGCCTGCGCGTCGATCCCATGCACGAGCGCTATTCGGCCCTGCTGGAGCGCGCGTCAGATTGGGCCGCACGTCTGCGTGACCAGGCCTCTCTGGAGGAGGCGGACTCCGCTTCGCTCAAGAAGACCATCGAGGATGCCAAGGCAGAGGTTGCCCGCGCTAAGGAGCGGGTCGATACCGCCACCGCCACGCAAAACGAGTTCAAGGTCGCACGCGGCAAGCTTGAGGTGCAGGTAGAGGCCGCCATTAAGGCCATTACCGCCGATGGCACCACGGTACTCGAGGAAGCGCTCATGCTTCCGGCGCCCACCGACCGCGATGCCGCCGAGCGCGAGCTCAACCAGCTTGTGCGCCAGATCAACAACCTGGGCCCTGTGAACCAAGTTGCCATGGAGGAGTACGAGCAGCTCAAGCGTCGCGCCGATTACATCGAGGAGCAGCTGGCCGATCTGGAGAGCGCGCGCAAGGCGCTCACCAAGATCACCGTGGCCATCGACCGCAAGATGCGTAAGGCCTTCCTGGTGACCTTTGAGAAGGTCGATGCGAACTTCCGCGAGATCTTCGCCATGCTGTTCCCGGGTGGTCAGGCGCATCTGGAGATGACCGACCCCGAGTATCCGGCCGAGACAGGCATCGAGGTCGTGGCGCAGCCGCGCGGCAAGCGCATCACCAAGATGATGCTCATGTCGGGCGGCGAGAAGAGTCTGACGGCGCTCGCCTTGCTCTTTGCCGTGTATCGCACGCGCACGGTGCCGTTCTATGTGCTGGACGAGGTCGAAGCGGCGCTTGATGACGCCAACCTGTCCAAGCTCATCGGCGCCCTCGATGTGCTGCGTTCCGATACGCAGCTCTTGGTCATTTCGCATCAGCGCCGTACTATGGAGGACGCTGATGTTCTCTATGGCGTCTCGATGCAAGCCGACGGCGTCAGCCGCGTCGTCTCGCAAAAACTCGATCGCGAAACCGGAAAGGTCGTGAATGCATAATGGGATTCTTTGACGCTCTCTCGCGCGGACTTGAGCGCAGCCGCGAGGCCCTCAACGAGGTCTTCTACTTTGGCGGCGAGGTCGACGAGGACTTTTGGGAGGACCTTGAGGACACCCTCGTTATGGGTGACATGGGTGCCGAGGTCGCCATTCAGGTCTCCGATGACCTGCGCGAGACGGCCGCCAAGAAGAACCTCAAGACCGCCCCGCAGCTCCGTCGCGCCCTAGCCGAGCAGCTTGAGCAGCACTTTGTGCCCATCGAGCGCGATCCATTCGCCGACACGCCGAGCTGCGTGCTGTTTGTAGGCATTAACGGTGCCGGCAAGACCACGACGGTCGGTAAGATCGCGAGCGCCATGGCTGCCCGCGGCAAGAATGTCGTGATCGGTTCGGCCGATACCTTCCGCGCTGCCGCCATCGAGCAGCTCGATGTGTGGGGCCAGCGTGCCGGCGTCCCCGTCATCAAGCGCGATCGCGGCTCCGATCCGGCAAGCGTTTGCTACGACGTGCTCGACGAGGCCGATAAACGCGGCAGCGACCTGGTGCTTATCGACACCGCCGGCCGCCTGCACACGAGCCCCGAGCTCATGCGCGAGCTCGCCAAGGTGGTCAACGTGACGCGTAAGCGCGCCGCCAATATGGCCGCCGGCCCCATGCCCGTCTCGGTCGTGCTCGTGATCGATGCCGCCACCGGCCAGAACGGTCTGAACCAGGCGCTCGAGTTTAACGAGGCACTGGGTCTGGACGGTATTATCATGACGAAGCTCGACGGCACGGCAAAGGGCGGTATCGCCATGGCCGTGGCCGAGAAGCTCAAGCTCCCGATCCTGCGCGTGGGCGTGGGCGAGCAGGTCGATGACCTGCAGGAGTTCAATGCCAAAGATTTCTGCCGCGCCCTGGTGGGCGAGTCCAATTAAGGAGTGACTAGTGTTTGATTCCCTGAGCGATCGCCTCAACGACACATTTGACCGCCTGCGCGGCAAGGGCAAGCTGACCGAGGCCGATATCACCTCGGCCATGCGCGACATCCGCATGGCGCTGCTCGAGGCCGACGTCAACTTTAAGGTCGTCAAGGAGTTTGTCGCCAAGACCAAGGAGCGCTGCATGACCGCCGAGGTCATGGAGTCGCTGTCGCCGGCACAAAATGTCGTCAAGATCGTGCTCGACGAGCTCACCGAGATGCTCGGCTCCACCGAGAGCAAGCTCGTCTTTAGCAACCGTATCCCCAACGTCATCATGCTTGTTGGTCTGCAGGGCTCCGGTAAGACCACGGCGGCCGTAAAGCTTGCTTACCTGCTCAAGAAGCAGGGCCGCTCGCCGCTGCTCGCCGCGTGTGACGTCTACCGTCCCGCCGCTGCCGACCAGCTGGCCACGCTTGGCGGAGAGATCGGCGTTCCGGTCTTCCGCGGCGACGGTGCACACCCGGTCGACATCGCCAAGGGCGCCATTCAGGAGGCCGTCGACCACCTGCGCGACGTGGTCATCGTCGATACCGCCGGTCGTTTGCAGATCGACGAACAGATGATGCAGGAAGCCGTGGACATTAAGAAGGCCGTCAAGCCCGATCAGGTGCTGATGGTCGTCGATGCCATGACCGGCCAGGATATCGTCAACGTCGTCTCGACCTTTGCCGAGCGAACCGACTTTGACGGCGTGATCATCTCCAAGCTCGACGGCGATGCCCGTGGCGGCGGCGCGCTTTCCGTGCGCCAGGTGACCGGTAAGCCCATCAAGTTCGTGAGCATGGGCGAGAAACCCGATTCGCTGGAGCCGTTCTATCCCGATCGTATGGCCAAGCGCATTCTGGGCATGGGCGATGTTGTCGGCATCATCGAGAAGGCCCAGGAGGCCGCCGATGCCGAGCAGCTCGAGGCTGCCGAGCGCATGCTGCGCGAGGGCTTCACCATGAACGACATGCTCGACCAGATGAAGGCCGTCAAGAAGATGGGCGGTATGAAGGGCATCCTGGGCATGCTTCCCGGTGGCCAGCGTGCGCTCAACCAGATGGGCGGCAATCTGGACGAGGGCATCTTCGATAAGAACGAAGCCATCATCATGTCGATGACCAAGGAGGAGCGCCTGCGCCCCTCCATCATCAACGGTCAGCGCCGTGCCCGCATTGCCAAGGGTGCTGGTGTGACCCCCACTGAGGTCAACAGCCTTATGAAGCAGTGGGGCGAGATGAACAAGATGATGGGCCGCATGCGCACGATGGCCAATCAGGCACAGGCTGGTGGCAAGAAGGGCAAAAAGGGTAAGAAGGGCAAGAAGATGCGCATGCCCAATATTCCCGGTCTGGATGCCATGGGTCTGGGCGGCATGGGCGGCCTGGGTGGCTTGGGAACGGGCGGTCCCAAGTCCGATATGGACCTGCTGCGTCAGATGGAAGCGCAGATGCGCAATAAAAAGTAATGGCTCTTTTGAGTTGTGTATGACGAAGGCCGCCTGGATCGTATTCCAGGCGGCCTTCGCCGTTCGTTTGCAGGTCGTTGTACGCGTGGGAGCGTGCTGGCGGCAGGGTATTTGCCGCTAGTGGCAGCCGCAACCCTCGTGGCCCTTGTGCTCGTGATGGCCGTGGCAGCCGCAGGACTCGCCATGCTCATGGGCGTGCTCGTGGTCGTGACCATGGCAGTCGCAGGTGGCCTCGCCGGTCTGCGCGAGCGTGCCCGCGATAAGGGCCTCGACGCAGGCGTCGCAGCTGCCCTGGGCGCCCGCGTAGACCGTGATGCCGGCCTGGGTGAGCGCGTTGATGGCGCCGCCGCCGATACCGCCGCAGATGAGCGTGTCGACGCCGCCGTTGGCAAGCAGGCCCGCCAATGCGCCGTGACCGGTGCCGCCGGTGCCCACGACCTGTTCGTTGAGCACCTTGCCATCCTGGATGTCGTAGATCTTGAACTGCTCACTACGGCCAAAGTGCATAAAGATGTTGCCGTTGTCGTACGTCGTTGCCACCCTCATGGCGCCGACCTCCTTTGCTGGCCATGCGGCCGTCGTTGCGGTGATGGGGGAGTATGCGATAGTGCCGCCCTCGATGACGAGCGCCCGCCCGTTGACCAGCGCGTTTGCCACCTTGCGATGTGCGCGGCTGCAGATGGCCGCCACGGTGGCGCGGGCGATGCCCATTTGCTGGGCGACAGCCTCCTGATTGAGGCCTTCCAGGTCGCACAGACGCAGGACTTCGAGCTCATCGACCGTCATGTCGATCGCGTCTCCGCTGGCCAGGCCATCGGGGGTAAAGCCACGATATTCGGGGATGATCCCAACGCGGCGCAATTTTTCGCGTCTTCCTGCCATACACACTCCAAACCTGGCATATGTCAACAATAGAATAGCGCGCATGAGGAACCACGCAAGGTATTTCTGGCATATGTCAGAAAATGAGGGCTTATGTTTGTGCTGTGGGGCCGCGTGCGCCTGGGCTACAATAAAAATCGCTTATAGGCGACTGACAGGAGGGTCAATGAGCAAGGCTGATCAACAGTTTGTATCCATGTGCCGCGATATTCTGGACCATGGCACCACCACCGAGGGCCAAAAGGTCCGTCCGGTGTGGGAAGACGGCACCCCTGCCTATACCATTAAAAACTTTGGCGTTACGGCGCGCTACGACCTGCGCGAGGAGTTCCCCGCGCTTACGCTGCGTCGAACGGCGCTTAAGTCTGCGATGGACGAGATCTTGTGGATCTATCAAAAGAAGTCCAATAACGTCCATGACCTCAACAGCCATATTTGGGATGAGTGGGCCGACGAGACCGGCTCCATCGGCAAGGCCTACGGGTACCAGATTGGCCAGAAGAGCCATTATGCCGAGGGCGATTTCGACCAGATGGACCGCGTGCTGTACGATCTTAATCACACGCCGTATAGTCGCCGCATCATGACCAACACGTATGTGTTTAGCGACCTGTCCGAGATGCACCTGTATCCGTGTGCGTACAGCGTGACCTATAACGTGACGCAGCGCCCGCAGGATGACAAACCGACGCTCAACATGATTCTCAACCAGCGCAGCCAGGACATTTTGGCCGCAAACAACTGGAACGTGTGCCAGTACGCCATTCTGCTCATGATGGTTGCGCAGTCGGTCGATATGATTCCCGGCGAGCTGCTGCACGTGATCGCCGATGCACACATTTACGACCGTCATGTCGATATCGTCCGCGAGCTTATCGAGCGTCCGCAGTTTGCGGCGCCTAAGGTAACGCTTAACCCCGATGTGCATGATTTCTACGCGTTTACGACCGACGACCTGATCGTCGAGGGCTACGAGCACGGCCCGCAGGTCAAGAACATCCCCATTGCGGTATAGGTGGCAGGTATGACGTGTAAGCTTTCTGCCATCGTCGCCGTGTGTGACGACTGGGGCATTGGCTGCGAGGGCGATATGGTCGTGTCCAATCGCGCCGACATGCGTCATTTTGTGGCGTGCACCAAAGGTTGCCCGGTCATTATGGGACGCAAGACACTGCTGAGTTTTCCCGGCGGGCGTCCGCTCAAGAACCGCCGCAACATTGTGCTCACGCGCGATGAGGACTTTGCTCCCGAGGGCGTCGACGTGGTGCATAGCGTCGACGAAGCGCTCGCCGCGGTAGCCGATGAGCCCGTTGCTTGGGTGATCGGTGGTGGCGAGGTGTATCGGCAGTTTTTGCCGTATTGCGCCGAGGCCGAGGTTACGCAAAACCATTGCGTGCATGGCGTGGATACGTACTTTCCCGATCTGGATGCCGATCCCGCGTGGGAGATTGCGCGGCGTTACGGTGTTGCCACGATTGCCTCGGGCGAGGGCGACGAGGGTGTCGATTATGAGTTCATAACGTATCGTCGCGTTGAGGCGTAAATCTCCTATTTGCCCACGGTATTATCGGGTTGGAATGATTGAGGGGCGGCGCCTAGCGTCGCCTCGTTTGATATTGATGCTGCTGTAAGAAGGGTGCGGGCTGGCTGCTATGACTGATGCCGTTGAGGTTCTGCGAATCGATTCGCTCGAGGACGAGCGGCTCGATGCCTACGTGCGACTGACCGAGCGCGAGCTGCGCTGCGTGCTGGAGCCGCAAAAGGGCATCTTTATCGCCGAGAGCGCCAAGGTTATCGAGCGTGCGGTGCGTGCCGGATACCAGCCGGTGAGCTTTCTTTTGGGTGAACGCTGGCTCGACCAGATGATGCCGCTGTTTGAGCGCCTGGTTGTGCGCGAGGGCGCGGGTCCGGTTCCTGTGTTCGTGGCCTCCATGGAGCTCATGGAGCAGTTGACGGGCTTTAACGTGACGCGCGGTGCGCTCGCGGCGTTCCGTCGCCCGCGTCAGATTCCTGTTGATGAGTTCCTGGGCGGCGTTGTCGAGGCGGCGGGGGAGCGCCCGGTGCGCGTATGCGTGCTCGAGGGTATTGTCGACCACACCAACGTCGGCGCGATTTTCCGCTCGGCGGCTGCGCTGAACGTCGATGGCATTTTGGTGAGCCCTACGTGCTGCGATCCGCTGTATCGTCGCTCGGCCCGTGTGAGCATGGGCACCGTGTTTCAGGTGCCGTGGACGCGTATCGGCAGTGAGGCGCGCGTGTGGCCGCATGATGGCCTAGCTGCGCTGCACAATGCCGGTTTTTCCTGTGCCGCCATGGCGTTGACGGATGACTCCGTTTCGCTGGACGATCCTGTGCTGCAGGAGATTGATCGCCTGGCGATCTTTATGGGCACCGAGGGTGCCGGTCTGGGCGCCAAGACCATCGCGGGCTGTGACCGGGCCGTGCGCATCCCGATGGCGCACGGGGTCGATTCGCTCAACGTGGCCGCGGCGAGTGCCGTCGCCTTTTGGCAGCTGTGCCCGCACGTGAGCAACGAGTATCACTACCAGCCGGGTTTGTATCACTAGGCAAATATTTCGCACCGCGCTCTAATTCGGGGTGTTTCGGTTGCCGCCGGCCGGTGCTAATCTGGTTTTGGCTTTGGTTCTAAATCGCTGTTTTGTTGTTTGACGTACGCTTTTGGGGAGGGCGTGTGGCTAAGAAATCTACGGCTATCGATGTAACGCAGGGTGTTATTTGGCAGCAGCTGCTTTCGCTGTGCGTTCCCATCTTTTTTAGTTCGTTTTTTCAGCAGGCTTACACGCTTATCGGCACCTATATCGTCGGTCAGTTTGGCGGCAAGCTTGCGCTTGGCGGCATTCAAGCCACGATGGTGCTCACCGAGCTCTGCATTGGTTTTTGCGTTGGCGTTGGCGCCGGTTGTGCCGTTATCACGGGTCAGTTTTTTGGCCAGCACGATGATGAGCGACTGAGTCGTTCGGTCCATACGGCCATGACGCTCGCGCTGGTGTGCGGTATCGTTTTCTCGATTCTTGGCATAGTGTTCGTTGAGCCCATGCTGGTGCTTATGAACACGCCGCATGAACTATTGGCCGAGGGCGTGGCCTATGCTCGTTGTTATTTTGCCGCCATGGTTGCGGCGCTGCTGCTCAATATGGGAACGGCATTGCTGCGCGCCGTGGGCGACACGCGCGGGCCTGCTGTGATCATCGCTTCCGGCTGCCTTGTTAATGCGGTGCTGGATGTCATCTTCGTTGCCGTGCTTCATATGGAGGCTTTGGGTTGCGGCATCGCGGTGGCGCTGACCATTTGCTCCAACGCCACGATGATCGTGATTCGTATGATGCACGCACCGGGTGCGTGGCGGCTTTCACTGTCCAAACTCGGCATTGATCCTGGCATTTGTAAGAGCATGATCTCGTGTGGTCTGCCGCTAGGCTTTCAATCTGCTGCGTATTCGATTTCCAACGTTTTGATTCAGGTGTCGGTCAATTCGTTTGGTGCCGATGTCACCACGGCGTGGGGTCTTTCGGGCCGTTTGGATGGCATTGTCTGGATGGTTACCGAGGCGCTTGGCGTTTCGATCACCACGTTCTCGGCGCAGAACTTTGGCGCACGCAACTACGAGCGCATGCGCAAGGGCTACCATACGTCGCTCGTGCTGTCGTTTATGCTCATTGGTGGCCTGTCTGCCGTGCTGCTGGTGTTCTCGGGTCCGTTGTCGCGTCTGTTTGTCGATGATGCTTCGATTTCGGCGTACACCACGACGATTCTTCATTTTATCGCGCCGTTCTACGCGATCTTCTCGATTATCGAAAACGCGTCGGGCTCCATTCGCGGTGCCGGCGTGAGCTTGCAGCCCATGCTGCTCACGATTTTTGGCACTGTCGTGCTCAGGGTGATCTGGGTGTTTGCGATCATGCCGTTCGATCCGTCGCTTGAGCACCTGCTGCTTGTTTACCCCGTAACCTGGCTCATCACGGCCACGATGTTCACCATCTACCACCACAGCGGCAACTGGCTAGGCCGCGCCACCGCCTAATGATCCGTATGAGACGGAGGAAAACGGATCCTTGGCCCGGCGATAAGGCGAAATGATCCGTTTTCCTCCGTTCCCTTCTGATCAATTAGTATTCGATGCCTTGGCGGGCTAGGAGGCCTTCGTCGAAGTAATGTTTGACGGGGCGCATTTCGGTTACTAGGTCCGCGAGATCGGCGAGGGGCAGCAAGCCGCGGCCGGTGAGCACGAGCTCCGTGGTGGTCGGTTTTATCGCGATCAACGCTTCGACATCTTCGCGCGTCGCAAAGCCCCGTCGCATGGCTTCTCCCAGTTCATCTAAGATCAGCACGTCGACCTGGCTAATCTGCTCGCGCGCCAGCTCCATGATCTGTGCGGCACAGGCTTCGGGCGTGACGCGGTCGGCTTGTACGATGCGTAGCCCCAATCGAGGTGCTGCGTCATGTTCGGCGCAGTGCAGCTTCTTGGCAAACTGAAGCATGAGTACGTTAAGTCCATAGCCCGTGGCGCGCAGAGCGAGCCCCAGTGCAGCCGTCGTCTTGCCCTTGCCGTCGCCCGTGTAGATCTGAACCCTGCCGACTTCCAGTGATGCCATATCTGTCCTTTCGTGCCCGGCGTCGGTTTATCGCCGTCCGGGTTGGGTATTCTAGAAAGCATTATCAACCCCAGTAGATGGAGTTCAAGCAGATGGAGATGGATGACAACAAACGTAGACGGAATATGATCCTCTACGTGCTCATCGCCTTCGTCGTCTACCTCGTGCTCTCGACCGTTCTGTTCCCCAACATCGGTCACACGCAGCAGATTACGAAGACCGATTACTCGACGTTTGTCAAAGCGCTCGATAAGAGGAGTGTCGACAAGGTCGAGTACAACACGGACGATTACACGATTTATTACACCAAGAAGGGCGAGGACGAGAACATCGCCTACAAGACGACCGGTGTGCCGAATGATGCGGGTTTTACCGATCGCGTGCTTGAGTCCGGTGCTTCGCTGGAGTCGGTCGTTCCCGATAAAAACTCGGGTTTGATGACCTACTACTTGCTCACGCTCATTCTTCCCATGGCGATTTTCTTCCTGATCGGCTGGTGGCTCAACCGCCGCATGAAGAAGGCCATGGGTGATGACGGTCCGTCGATGAACTTTGGCGGCGGTGGTTTTGGCGGCGGTGGACTGGGTAAGTCCGGCGCGCGCGTGATCGCCTCCAAGGACGTGGGCGTGACCTTTAAGGATGTCGCCGGCCAGGAAGAGGCCAAGGAGTCTCTCAAGGAGGTCGTCGACTTTCTGGAGAAGCCGCAGCGCTACGAGGAGATCGGCGCCAAACTGCCGCGCGGTGCTCTTCTTGTCGGCCCTCCGGGTACCGGTAAGACCCTGCTTGCCAAGGCTGTGGCCGGTGAGGCGGGCGTGCCGTTCTTTAGCATTTCGGGTTCTGAGTTCGTCGAGATGTTTGTCGGCCGCGGCGCCGCCAAGGTACGCGATCTGTTTAAGCAGGCCAAGGAAAAGGCTCCATGCATCGTCTTTATCGATGAGATCGATACCATCGGCAAGAAGCGCGATGGCGGCGGCTTTAGCGGCAACGACGAGCGCGAGCAGACGCTCAACCAGCTGCTGACCGAGATGGACGGCTTCGATAACCACAAGGGTATTGTCGTTCTCGCTGCTACCAACCGGCCCGACAGCCTTGACCCGGCCTTGTTGCGCCCCGGTCGTTTTGACCGCCGTATCCCCGTTGAGCTGCCCGACCTGACCGGCCGTAAGAACATTCTTGAGTTGCATGCCAAGAGCGTGAAGACGCAGCCGCCGATCGACCTGACCGCGATTGCCCGCGCTACGCCCGGTGCCTCGGGCGCCGACCTTGCCAACATCATCAACGAGGGCGCCCTACGTGCCGTTCGCGAGGGTCGCAAGCGCGCCACGCAGGACGATTTTGAGGAGTCGGTGGAGGTTGTCATCGCCGGTCAGCAGCGCAAGTCCACGGTGCTGTCCGACCACGAGAAGCAGGTTGTGTCCTACCACGAGATCGGCCATGCCATTGTTGCCGCTCGCCAGAAGGGCTCTGCGCCGGTCACCAAGATCACCATCGTGCCACGCACGAGTGGTGCTCTGGGCTACACCATGCAGGTCGAGGAGGACGAGCGCTTCCTGACCACGCGCCAGGAGGTCCTGGACAAGCTCGCCGTCTATTGCGGTGGCCGTGCAGCCGAGGAGCTCATCTTTGGCGAGATGACGACCGGTGCCGCCAACGATATCGAGCAAGCCACCAAGCTCGCCCGCAACATGGTGACGCGCTTTGGTATGTCCGACGAGTTTGGCATGATGGCACTCGGTACCGTTCAGAACGCGTACCTCAACCAGGACACGTCGCTTACCTGCGCTCCCGGTACGGCCGAGCGCGTGGACGCAATTGTCGCTAAGCTGATCGAGGACGCGCACGATCGCGCCCTGCAGATCCTCAAGGAGAACAAGTTTAAGCTCCATGAGCTGGCTCGTTATCTGTACAAGAAGGAGACGATCACGGGCGAGGAGTTCATGAATCTCCTCACGCGCGAGAATCCTCTGATGCCAAAGCAGCAGTAATACTAGTCGCGCAGTGTCAATCGCCCCATTTGAGTGTCCATCTCAAATGGGGCGTTTTGCGTGGGGAGAGTTGTATATGAAGATCGTGGTAAGTGCCTGCTTGATGGGCGAGAGCTGCAAGTATAACGGGCTCGACAACTACCATCGCGAGCTGGTCGAGGCTTGCGAGCGCACGGGGACCGAGGTCCTGTTGGTATGCCCTGAGGTTTTTGGTGGCTTGCCTACACCGCGCAAGCCGTCCGAGATTGTGAGCGGCGAGGTCCGTACCTGCGAGGGCGTGTCGGTCGATCGCGAGTTTCGCCTGGGCGCCCAGCGCGCACTCGATATGTGCGAGCAGGCGGGTGGCCCGTCCGAGATCGCCGCGTGCGTCTTGCAGGATCGTAGTCCCTCGTGCGGCGCGGGTCGCATCTACGACGGAACGTTCAGCGGTACGCTCACTGCGGGCAACGGCGTTTTTGTCGATCTGCTGCTGCGTCACGGGTACCGTGTGATTCCGGCTAGCGAGTTCGATCCCAGCATGCTGGAACATTGTCCATAGCACTCGAACCCAACACTTCCTCACGGGTGACCGTTTTGGCATCATCCGTGAAGTTGATATTGAGTACGACCCGGTCATCAAAGACGTAGAACGAGTTCACAGGCGCCGTACCCAGGCAGCCCCTCCCTGCGGCCCTCGCGCAGGAACGCGCACACGGCCTTCCCGTCTCTTGCGGCCCTCCCGGAACTGTCCACATCAGTGTAGCCAATCCAGTCCGCCAAGGGCTGCAGCCCGGACAACGCGGCGATGGAGGGCTTCTTCGGCCTGCTCAAGAAGGAGTTCTGGCACGGCAGGGACTGGTCGGACTGGACCCCCGCCCGCTTCATCGAGGAGCTCGGGGGCTGGATCGGTCGATACAATACGGTGAGGCGCAGCGATGCGCTCGGTGGCCGCACGCCGGCCGAGTTCCGCTCCGCGCTGGGAAGGGCCGCGTAACGGTCCAAGAAATCGTCCGCAGTCCCCATTCTTGCCCCTTTGGGACAGCTTCTTGTTGGGGCGTGCCTGCCCCAAGCCCTGCTAGGAACGAGTACAGCAAACTGGAATTTTTAAATTAGTCTTTGCAAATTACCTTTGAACCTTCACCATCAATTACAATTCCCTGACGGTTGTTAATTGGGCATA
>ERZ772901.107-NODE-107-length-78797-cov-242.567347_pt1 | contig 78797 bp, 76 predicted proteins | sample MGYA00512123_ERZ772901 | MGnify/ENA primary metagenome ERZ772901 (study PRJEB29015, sample SAMEA2737711) | human gut metagenome | biome: human gut; feature: human-associated habitat; material: faeces | place: China | collected 2012 ...
AGCGAGCTTATATCCCCATAAATAAATTTAGGGGCTTTACGCTCGCATTTGGTAATTTTAATATTCAAATTAGGACCGATAATACCTCCAAGAATAATACAAAAAATATCAGTTAGGACACCATAAGGCATAAAAAAACACTCCTTTTATGAAAAAGATGTGATACTTTAACATAAAAGAAGTGTTGATGTCAAGCAAGATTATTTAGGATTATTAGCAACATATTCTTTAATAACTTTTACAGCACCTTCAATGCCTGTACGAGCTACATTGATTATTAAATCATAATCTTTAGGTTCGCCCCAGTTAAGTCCTGTATAGTAATTATAGTAAGAAGCACGTTTTTGGTCTTCTTTTTTTAATTCAGATAAGGATTTATGATAAACAAGTTGACCTCTAGTAGTTCTGAAATCATCGTCAGCAACGATAAAGAAGCTATAAGCATTATAGTCATTTAAGATATAATTAGCACAACGACCTACAAAAATACCAGATTTATAATAATCAGCTAATTGTTTTATAGCGTTAGATTGAGGTTTAAACATAAACATATCATCATTTTGAACAACATTATCAAAGATATGTTCATATGGAGATTCATCACCATAAAGATTAGTATAAGTGAGATTTAATTCTTCTAATTTACAACCTTTTTCAAGATGTTCAGCAATCAAAGCAACTAATTTTCTATCATAAAGAGGGATTTGAAGTTCTTTAGCTAGAATTTCTGCTACTTCGCGTCCGCCAGCACCATATTGACGACCTATTGTAATTAACATAATATTTTCCTCCTTGAACTTATCTCATTATTAGCAACATTAGCAACCAATATCGCGAAGTTTTTTACCTTCCATAAGATTGCTTTCAATTTTTTCAAGAGAAACACCTTTTGTTTCTGGAACAATGTAGATTGTGCAGAAAATGAAGATTACGTTCAAAATACCATATAACCAGAATGTTTGAGCGGAACCAATACCTTCGAGAAGGGAAAGGAATGTAGCACCGATAATCATATTAGATACCCAGTTTGTAGTAGTAGAGCAAGCTATACCGAAGTCACGGCTCTTAAGAGGTTGAATTTCAGAGCATAAAATCCAGATAACAGGTGCAGCACTCATAGCATAACCAGCGATGGAAAGAATTGTCATACCAACAGCAGTGTAAGAAATCCATTGAGCTGTATTTCCGCCTTCAAACTGCATGAGGCACCAGCCAAGAACGATAAGAGCTAAAGCCATGATACCGAAACCAATTTTAAGTGCGATTTTACGACCAGTTTTATCGATGAACTGCATGGAAATCCAAGTAAAGATAACGAATGTCATACCATCTAAGATAGTAGCAAACATTTGGTCTGTATGACTTTCAAAACCAGCAAGACTGAAAATTTTTGGAGCATAATACATGATGATGTTCTGACCAGTGAATTGTTGCATGAACTGTAAGAACATACCAAGGAAAACAACACGACGAACATTTTTGTTTGCTTTGAATAAAGAGAAACCAGCTTGTTTAACTTTTAAGCTATCTGTGATATCTTGGAGTTCTTCATGAGCTTTTTCTTTGTTACCACGAAGAACGTTAAGTACTTTTTGAGCTTCAGTTGTAAAACCTTTAGAAGCGAGCCAACGTGGGCTATCTGGTAATTTAGCAACAGCGATTATTAATAAGAATGCAGGGATACTGATGATACCAAGCATAAGTCTCCAGCTTTCTGTTGGAGCAAGAAGTGTATCAGAGATAAATGCAATAACGATACCGAAGTTAATCATGAGCTGATACATGGAAATCAAACGACCACGATGTTCTTTTTCACTCATTTCAGAAAGATAAAGTGGTGCTACATAAGAAGCAACCCCAATGGAGAAACCTAAGATTATACGAGAGATTAATAAAATTTCATAATTAGGAGCGAATGAAGAACCAAAACAACCAATAATAAATAAGAGACCTGCTGTTAAAATAGATTTTTTACGACCTAATTTAGATGAAATCCATAAAGTAATAATAGAACCAATAGCTGCACCAAACATCATAGAACTTACGATCCATTCTTGCATTTGGCTTGTGAGTGATAATTGGTCTGTAATGAATGGCAATGCACCAGCGATTACCCCAATATCAAGACCAAACAACAAACCAGCCATACCGGCTGCAACAGATACTAATTTGCGCATACGTTTACTTTGTTGAAGCGCTTCAGTGTCAATAGCTGTGGACATGAGATAAAACCTACCTTTTCTTTATTATAGAATTAACAGACAATTATAAATATCATACTAATTTGAATAATTTAATCAAGTTATATGATATATTGACGAAAAAGATTGTACTATAGTTTTTTTTATTTGACAAGTACTTATTGTAAATAATTTTAAATTTTTTTGAATTTTTTTATTAAGGAGAAAGGTTGAGATAAAATAATTTCCTTTATATAGATAAAGATGACTATAAAAATTATTTATATAGTGGAATTGTTGGAAAGATTGAAAAAATTTTTATAAATTTTATGTTTTTCCTATTGAAATTTGTATAACATACATGCTATAATAAAACCATGTTGTATGACAATTATATATTACAATTTTCAAACAAATGGTAATATTAAATATACAACAGATTATAATAGAATTATTTGCAAGTAATAATATAAGTTATATTTTTAAGGAAAGAAGTTGTTTTTTTATGAAAAAATTACAAGACTACAAATTTTGGTTTATCGTAGGTAGCCAGTTCTTATATGGCCCAGAAGCTTTAAAAGCTGTTGAAGAAGACGCTAAAAAAATGGTAGAAGGCTTAAATGCTTCTGGCAAACTTCCTGCAAAAATTGAATTTAAAGCTGTAGGTACTACTGCTGAAGTAATCGACAGATTTGTAATGGATGCAAACTATGATGATACTTGTGCTGGTATTATCACATGGATGCATACTTTCTCCCCATCTAAAATGTGGATTAGAGGTCTTAAAAAATTACAAAAACCATATCTTCACCTTCATACACAATATAATAGAGAAATTCCAAATGAAGAAATCGATATGGATTTCATGAACTTAAATCAGTCTGCACATGGTGACCGTGAACATGGTTTCATTGGTACTCGTATGCGTCTTGCTCGTAAAATTGTTGTTGGTTATTGGGAAACAGAAGCTGTTCAAAACAAAATCGCAACTTGGATGCGTACTGCAATTGGCGTAATCGCTAGTGCTGATTTAAAAGTTATTCGCTTTGGCGATAACATGAGAAATGTTGCTGTTACTGAAGGCGATAAAGTAGAAGCAGAAATCAAATTTGGTTGGTCTGTAAATACTCATGCAGTAGGAGATTTAGTACAGTACATCAACGCAGTAACTGAAGAACAAATTGATGCTCAAGTTGCTGAATATAAAACTAAATATGAAATGAATACAGATAATATCGCATCTGTACGTTATCAAGCAAAAGTTGAAGTTGCTATTAAAAAATTCTTAGAAGATAACAAAGCAGATGGTTTTGTAAATACATTTGAAGACCTTTATGGTATGGATCAACTTCCAGGTCTTGCAACTCAAGATTTAACAGGTCAAGGATATGGTTTCGGTCCAGAAGGCGATTGGAAAATTGCTTGCCTCACTGCAGTTATGAAAACTATGGCACAGGGCATTGATAAAGGTACTGCTTTAATGGAAGACTACACTTATCATTTCGGTAAAGATGGCGAAGATAGCTATAACCTTGGTGCACATATGCTTGAAGTTTGCCCTAGCGTTGCAGAAGGAACTCCAAAAATTGAAGTTCATGAACTTGGAATTGGTGGCAAAGATGCTCCAGCTCGTCTTGTATTTGAAGGTAAAGCAGGCAGTGCTATTGTAGCTACTCTTGTAGATATGGGTGGTAGAATGCGTCTTATCGTTAACGATGTAGAATGCGTAAAACCTATTATGCCAATGCCAAATCTTCCTGTAGCTCGCGTAATGTGGAAACCAATGCCAAGCCTTGAAGAAGCTGGTGAAGCTTGGATTTTAGCAGGTGGTGCACATCATAGCGTTATCAGCTACACTGTAACTGCTGAACAACTTCGCGATTGGGCTAATATGATGGGTATTGAATTCGTTCATATCACTAAAGATTTAGATATGGATAAATTTAAAGATCAGCTCATGCTTTCCGACATTATGTGGAAATTAAAATAATTTGTTAACTCTCTCTCTTTCCCCCATAACTTTATATATTTTCCCTTAACTGAGGGGGAAAGAATATTTTTTAAAACAACAGCGTATAACTATTATAGTTATACGCTGTTTTTGCTTATTATTTCAGATATAGTTGTAGCAGAAATAGTTTCGTTAGAGATTAAAGCATGAATTAATACGTGATATTTTGGTAATTTATCTAAGCCCCAAAGTAATTTTATATTAAATATATCTTCCATTACTTTTCCTAAATCTACACCAAAAGAATCAAGAGAATGACGCATTTTATCTGGTTTTTTGCAAGACTGATTAACAGTTCTACTGCATTTGCAACAGTAACTACAGCCACCAGAAGATAGGGAAATTGTATTATCATTTTCTAAACTTAATAGGGCAGTAGCTATTTCATTTTTTAGTTTGCGTAAAGTTTTGCGAGTAAATGTACTAATTTCTTCTTTAGTAGTTAAGCTATTTATAGTATCTTCACTGTAATTTATTTGTACAGCTACTAAATAAATAGATTTATATTGGCTCAAATAAGTTTTAGGATTAAAGCTAAGTGGTGGACAAGACCATTTATGATTATAATTATTACATTGTTGGCAATAAGTCAAAAATTTGTCTATGTCTTGATAATTAGAAATAAAATCTTGCATATCATGATGAGCGACTTGGACTTTTGTAGTAAACATAAAAGCACTTCCTTAATTATTAAGTTTTTTGATTTTAGGTTTGACAGCTATATTTGATAAGCTTATTATTAGTATGAATAAATTATAATACAAGAAGTGAGATTTTTATAGGAGGTCTTTTCATGGACTTATTGATGCAAGGTGTAGAGTATTTTCATAAGGGCGGATTAGTAATGTACATATTATTAATATGCTCAATTTTTATTATCACTATTGGTATAGAACGCTTATTATATTTTATGAAAGCTGATTCAGGAAGAGCTTTTGCACAGAATTTTTATAAATTGATGATTAATAATAAAATTGAAGAAGCTAGAAATTTAGCACAAAATAGCAAGGGGGATTTAGCTTCTTTAGTCGATTTTGCTTTCAATAAAATGCAAAATAAAAATATCAATTTGATGATGTTGTTGGAAGTTCAATCAGGGATAAGTATTTCTAAATTTAGAGAAAGACTTTATTATTTAAATGTAATTGTCACTATGGCTCCTTTGTTAGGTTTATTGGGAACAATAATTGGTATGATTTCAGCTTTTAGCGTATTTAATTTAGAAGAAGGTCAAGCTATTGCTATCACCGGGGGTGTAGGTGAAGCATTAATCGCAACAGCTACAGGACTTTGTGTAGCTATTGTTTCTTTGGCTATTCATGCATATTTTGTGCAGAGAATAGACCGTATCGTAACTGATATGGAACAGGCTTTTTCACTAATTGAAGGTTATATAACTAGAGGTGAATAACAATGCGTTTAAAAGATAGAAGAGCGTTTTCTAAGCCTGAAGTCATGATTATACCAATGATTGATATTATGTTTTTCTTATTGGTATTTTTTATGCTCAGCACGCTATACATGGTGGATTTAAAAACTATTCCTGTAAATATGCCTAAAGTGCAAAATGCCCAAAGTCAGACAAATGTTAATTATTTAGTCACTATGAAAGCTGATGGCACTTTGTATTTAGAAAATAAATTGATAGATGAAGATACATTACTTCAAGGTGCAAAAGAAAAATATGAAGAAAATAATAATTTTGCTGTAGTTATTCGTGCTGATGAGAGCATTGATTATGGTAAAATAATGGTTTTATTAGATAAATTCAAAGCTATTGGTATAACTAAATTTGGTTTAGCGACAGAAACGATAGTACAAAAGCCACAATAATAACTTGACATATCTATTACTAAATGTTATGGTAAAAATAGAATTAATTTTTTAATTAATTTTATTTATAATTTATATTGAGTGGAATAGGTGTCCCTAGGACTTAATAGAGAAAGTAGTAAAAGCTACTACGGTCCCGCCGCTGTGAAAGTGAGCGACTTCAAAAATATGTCACTGAGATTTTCTTGGGAAGGCTTGAAGAAGCGATGAACTTGAGTCAGAAGAACTGCCTATTTGTCAATCACCGTTATGACCTGCGAGAGATAGGTAGGAGATTTATTACAGTATAAGGCTATCTCTACATCGGTATAATTCCATGTAGAGATTTTTTATACTAGAAATGAACCTTTGAGCGCGCAGAAGGTTCATTTTTTTTATGACTTTTAACCTAGCTTAAAAGAAAATTGTAGGATAAAGGGGATAACTCAGCTAAGAGAGGAAAGAACGATATGAAAGCTAAATGGAAAAAAATTTTAATGGCATCTATGGCATGTGTAGCCTTAACAGGCGTATCTGCAACATCTTTTGCTTCTGGTTATGAGTTGAGCTCTGAAGTAAAGACTGCAACTCCAGCTTTATTAAAAGCAACAGAAATTGGTTTACGTACTTATAATACAACAGATGAACAGCTAATGAAGGCACCAAATAAAGATGCTATTGTAGTGATGAGTTTTGGTACTACTTTTAAAGATACTCGTGCAAAAACAATTGAAGCAACTGTAGATGAAATTCAAAAAGCACATCCAAATACTAAAGTGGTATTAGCATTTACTTCACATATTATTATTGACCGCATTAAAGCTAAAGAAGGTATTAATATCCCAACTCCAGAAGAAGCTTTGGCACAACTAAAAGCTGAAGGCTATAATCGCATTGCACTCACTTCTTTAGATGTTATTCCTGGTATTGAATATACTTATAAAACAGCTGTTTATGATATCTACAAAACTCAATTTAAGAAAATGACTATTGGTACACCTCTTATGTATTGGATGGGACAAGAAAATCAAAGAGATGATGTAGAAGATGCTATGAAAGCACTTGAATCTCAAATGCCTAAATTAGGTAAAAAAGATGCAGTACTTGTTATGGCTCATGGTACACCAGACCCATCAAATGCATATTATGCTGTAATGCAAGATCGTTTAAATAAACTTTATGATGGCAAAGTTTTGATTTATACAGTTGAAGGTAATCCAAGATTAGAAGATGTCATTGAAGAGTTAAAAGCTAAGAAAATCAAAAATATAACTTTGATGCCACTTATGATGGTAGCAGGTGACCATGCTAATAATGATATGGCAGGAGAAGAAGAAGACTCACATAAATCTATTTTAGAAAAAGAAGGTTTCAAAGTGGATACTTATCTTCACGGTTTAGGTGAAAATGAAAATGTTCGCCAATTATTTGTGGATAGAGCAAATGAAGCTTTTGATGCATTGCAAGCAGATAAATAATCCGTGTAGCCTAAGCTTGACGCTTTTATATGGCAAGTGTAAAATAAACAAGAGCATTATTTTATTAAGTAATTTAGTTTCTACTAAAATATGCAAAATGTAATACAGTAAGGTATGTGGCAAATTTTGTCACATACCTTTTTATGCAGGAGGATTTTTAATCATGGCAGGAACTTTTTATGGTATTGGTGTAGGCCCTGGAGACCCAGAATTATTGACAATGAAAGCTATTAAAGCTATTGAAAAAGCTGATGTACTCATTGCACCAAAAACAGAAAAAAAAGATGGTAGCGTAGCTTTAAGCATAGCTAAACCTTATTTAAAAGATGATATTGAAATTGTATATCAAGTTTTTCCAATGGTAGTTAATTTTGAAACTACTGATGCATGGCAGAAAAATAAAGAAGAGATTTTAGCTTTATTACAAGCTGGAAAAAATGTAGTATTTTTAACATTAGGCGATCCAATGTTTTACAGTACATATATTTATGTATATCGTCTTTTAGCAAAAGAAAAAGATATAAATATTGAAACTATCCCAGGTGTGCCAGCATTTTGTGCGATTGGTAGTAAATTAGGTTATCCTTTAGTTGAAGGCAATGATATCATCAGTGTAATTCCAGCAACTGCTGATAAAGAAACTATTGATAAAGCTTTAGCTGTTTCTAATAATGTGGTAATGATGAAAGTTTATAAAAATTATCCTGAAGTAGTAGATGCTTTAGCTGAAAATGATATGGTGGATAATGCTGTACTTGTAAGCCGTTGTGGTCTTCCAGATGAAGAAATTATAAATGATTTACAAGCTCAAAAAGATAAAAAATTAAATTATTTATCAACTATTTTGACTAGAAGGAGTAAAGGTATTTAATTGCCTTAGATAATGTTACTATGAAAAAATTAAATGGTTTGTTTTGTATATTAGCTTTAGTAATATGTTTTTCAGTAATATTAGTTGGTTGTGGTAGTCAAACAGAGGAAAAAAATGCTTCGAGTGGAACTGATAGTTATTTAACTATTACAGATGATGCTGATAGACAAGTAGTTTTGACGAAAAAACCAGAAAGAATAGTACCATTATCAGCATCTTTTTTAGAGCCACTTCATGCTGTTGATGGAAAAATAGTGGCTAGGGTATCAGCCAAAACGGGTATTCCCAAAGAAGATGAAAATCTACCACAAGTAGGAAATGTCTATAATATTAATATTGAGAAAGTAATAGAAGCTCAACCAGATTTAGTAATTGCTTATAAGGGTATGAATGATAAATTTGTATCTACGTTTGAAGAAAATGGTATTCCTGTAGTTGTTCTAGAAATGCGTACGTATGACCAAGTAAAACATACTGTAGATGTTTTAGGGCAGATTGCAGGAAATCCAGATAAAGCAAAAACTTTGATACAAGATATGGATAATAAAATAGCAGAAATAAAGGACAAATTGCCAAATGAACATAAACGTATAGCAATACTACATAGTACAGCTCAAAATGTAACTGTACAATTAGAAGGTAGTATTGCAGGTTCAACGGCAGAGATTTTGGAATTTGAAAATATTGCTAAGGGATTGACTCCATTAGAAAGCAATCCAACTTCTGCGCCATATAGTTTGGAAACATTAGTATCAGCAAATCCAGATGTTATCTTTGTTACAAGTATGGGAAAACTAGAAACTATAAAGAAATCTATGATGGAGAATGTAGAAAATAATCCAGCATGGCAGACTCTTCCAGCAGTAAAAGAAAAAAGAGTATATTTCTTGCCACAGGAATTATTTTTACTAAGTTCAGGCATTCATTATCCAGAAGCGGTTGAAACTATGGCTAAGCTTGTTTATCCAGATAAATTTAATTGATGGTGAATTGATATGACTATGCAAAAACAAGAAGTTTTACAAACTACAAAATTTGGCATAGCGATTAATAAATGGCGAATACTAATGATGATAGTATTCGCCATTTTAGCTTGCTCGGGCATTATTTGCAGTATAATAAGTGGAGCAGTAGCTATTCCAATAAGTGAATTGAAAAATATTTTTATCGATGGTGTAAGTAGTCCTCACCAACAGATTTTATATAATATTAGATTGCCAAGAACGATAGTGGCAGGATTAGTAGGCATGAATTTGGCTATGGCAGGAGCTATTTTACAAGCCGTGATGAAAAATCCTTTAGCTGATCCACATATCATAGGTATTTCTTCTGGGGCAGGGCTTACAGGTATTTTAGTGATTGTATTATTTCCTGCTATGGAATATCTAATAACGCCTATAGCTTTTGTTGGTGCTATGATTGCAGCTATTTGCATTTATTTATTGGCATGGAAAAATGGTATAAGACCGTTGCGTATTATTTTAGCAGGGGTGGCAGTATCAGCATTTTTAGGTGCAGGTATCTCCGCTATTTTAGTTTTATATAGTGATAGAATACATGGTGCTTTGATGTGGATGGTAGGGGGCTTATCGGCTCGTTCATGGCCACATGTAGATATTATCTGGCCTTATGCTTTAATTGGATTTATTTTAGCAATGCTGGGTTCACGCCATTTGAATATTTTGCAATTGGGTGATGATATAGCAAAGGCTTTAGGAGTTAATGTAGAATTAACACGCATTTATTTGACTGCTATAGGAGCATTATTGGCAGCAAGTGCTGTATCTGTAGCTGGTTTATTAGGTTTTGTAGGACTTATAGTGCCACATACAGCTCGTTTGCTTGTAGGTTCAGATTATCGCTATTTGATACCTTCGTCGGCACTTTTGGGAATAGCTGTAGTTACTTATAGTGATACTTTCGCCCGTGTAGCTTTTGCTCCATTGGAATTGCCTGTGGGAATTTTCATGGCGATATTAGGAGCTCCATTCTTTTTATTTTTACTTAGAAAGGAGCTTTGATATGGTTAATTTAAAAGTATCTGATTTAATGATAAAAATACATGATAAATTGATTTTAGATGGAATTAATATTGATTTTAAAGCTGAAAAAAAGACAGCTATCATAGGGCCAAACGGTTGTGGTAAATCGACTTTATTGAAAGCTATCTCAGGATTAAATCGTCAATATAAAGGCGAAATCTTGATTGATGGAGAAAATATTTTGCATTTATCCAGAAAAAATCTAGCGAAGAAAATGGCAATATTACCACAGGGAGCGACAACACCAACAGATTTAACGGTAAAAGAGCTTGTGAGTTATGGCAGATTTCCTTATCGCTCTATGTTTAAATCATTGAATAATAAAAAAGAGCAAGCAATTATTGAAGAAGCAATGGAAAAAACACATATTACATCTTTTTCTCATCGCTTAGTCAGCACTTTATCTGGCGGTGAAAGACAGCGCACATGGATTGCAATGGCACTTGCTCAACAGCCAAAGATTTTATTATTAGATGAGCCAACTACTTATTTAGATATTGCTCATCAAATAGAAGTCATGCAGATAGTAGATGAATTGAATAAACGCGAAAAAATGACAGTGATTATGGTCTTACACGATATAAATCATGCTCGTATGTATGCTGATGATATAGTTATCTTGAAAGATAAACATGTATTTGAGCAAGGTGAGCCTAATACTGTGCTTGATGTAGAAAATTTAGCTAAAGTATTTGGTGTGAATGCTAAGATGTATCAAAACTGTCAAAATCCAGAAGATAAAATAATTTTTCCAGTATCTTTAGTTAAAAATTAATATAATAAGGGGAATAAATATGCTTGAAATAAAATCCCTAAAGAAAAACTTTGTTTCTAAGAATAAACAAGGTAAAAATATAGAAAAAACGGCTGTAAAAGATTTAAATTTGACGATTGATGAAGGTGAAATCTTTGGACTTTTAGGGCCAAATGGAGCAGGTAAGACGACAACTATTCGCATGCTTACTATGCTTACAAAGCCTACAGCTGGAGAAATTTTATATAAGGGAAAAGATATATTCAACGATGAATTAAATGTAAAAAAATATATAGGAGTAGTACCACAACATATAAATTTTGATCAGGATTTGACTGTTTGGGAAAATATGGAATTACATGGAAGATTACATCACATTCCCAAAAGTCAGCGCCATGCTCGCATTGAAGAATTATTAAATTATGTAGAGCTTCAAGATAGAGTTAATGATAAGGTAAAAAGTCTATCTGGCGGTATGAAAAGACGTTTATTGATTGTGCGAGCTTTGATGCATAATCCTAAAATTTTATTTTTAGATGAGCCAACGGTAGCTTTAGACCCACAGGTGCGCCGACGCATTTGGGATTTAATACGCCGATTGCCAAAAGATGGCGTTACTGTAGTTTTGACTACTCATTATATTGAAGAGGCAGAAAATCTATGCAATAGAGTGGCTATTTTAAATAAAGGTAGTTTAATAAAATTGGATACGCCAAAAGCTCTTTGTGAGCAAATTGGCAAATATGTTGTAGAATGGGATAGCGAAGAGTCTAGAGAGTATAAATTCTTTAATTCACGCAAAGAATGCACTGATTTTGCTGGAACTTTAGATGTAGCGACAACTATACGTCATTCCAATTTAGAAGATGTCTTCGTAGAATTGACAGGAAGGACGGTGAGCTGATTATGCTATATGATATTTGGACTGTTTTTTGGCGAGACTGGGTAGTATTGAAACATCGCATGATAAAATTCATCTTAAGTCGTATGGTAGCACCTATTTTATATATGGTGGCTTTTGGCTGGGGATTAGGTAGAAGTATTAATACAGGGACTGGTTCATATTTAGATTTTTTAGTTCCAGGGATTTTGGCTTTAAATTCCATGAATATAGCTTTTAATAGTTTGACTCCTGTACATGCAGAACGTATATATCATAAATCTTTAGAGGAATATTTAGTATCGCCTATTCGACCAATAGCTTTTGTAGCAGGAAAAATTTTGGCTGCCGTGCTTCGTGGTATGATTTCTTCGGCGATTATCGTTGTTTTAGCTTATTTATTTGGTGCGAAATTTGCGATTACGCCATTATTTATAATTATATTGATTATAAATTGTATCATCTTTGCTGAAATTGGTTTTTCAGCAGCAATGACAGTACAGACTTTTGAAGATATGGCAAGATTTAATACGTATATTTTATTGCCGATGTCATTTTTATGTGGCACATTTTTCTCTACGGATAAATTGCCATTATTACTGCATTATTTTATTGAAGCTTTGCCATTGACGCATACATCGACTTTGTTGCGTGCTATCACACATAATCAAGAGATTTCCATATTATCTATTGGTATTTTATGCTTATATATGATTGTATTATTTATTATTTGCAATCGCATTTTAGGTAAGATAAAAAATTAAAAAATGCACTCCAATGGGAAAATTTTTCCTTGGAGTGCATTTTTATTTAAATTTAAAATTCAATACCTTTTTGGGCTTTGATGCCTTCTTTATAAGGGTGTTTGATTTCTTTCATTTCCGTTACTAAATTAGCCTTTTTAATGATTTCTTCTTTAGCGTTTCGTCCAGTCATAACGAGATGTAAATCAGCAGGTTTTTCGGCGATTAAATCTAAGACATCTTTTAAATCGACTAAATTAAAATCAATAGCATAATTTATTTCATCTAAGATAATCATATCCCATTTATTACTTATCATTTCCATTTTTGCTTCTTGAAGTGCTTTTTTAGCAGCTTCTTGATGGATTTTTATATCTGTATTGCCTCGACGAGTAAAACCTTCACCGCATTGTTTCACTGTGATATCTGGAGCAAATTTAGTTAAGGCTTTTAATTCACCATATTTCCAACTGCCTTTGATGAACTGGAGAATTAAAACTTTTAAGCCTTCGCCCCATGCACGGATTGCAAGCCCTAAAGCTGCTGTAGTTTTTCCTTTTCCGTTTCCAGTGTGAACGATTACTAATCCTTTTTTATATTGAGTATCTTGCATTATCTATTATTCACCTACTTATGATTTAGAGACTAAGTTCTTGATATTTTGTGATTATGATATAACCAATGCACATAATGATTAAAAATAAAGTAGAAACATTGTACATTAATTTTATGGTTTGTTGAATATGTTGAGCATTTAACTCATTGATAGCTTCGCCCATATAAGCTCGGAATGATTGACGACCAAAATAATAGTTTATACCGCCTAGGCGAATATCTAGTGCGCCAGCTACTGTAGCTTCGGTATAACCACCATTAGGGCTAGGATGTTTTTTAGCATCACGCATCATCATTTTTAAAGCGCCCTTGGCATTTAATTTGGAATAAAAGGCTACAACTATTAATAAAAGTCCTGTTATGCGTGCAGGAATGAAATTCAAAACATCATCAATGCGGGCAGCTGTTCTGCCGAAATAAAGATATTTATCATTTTTATAGCCAATCATAGCGTCCATGGTATTGCTCATGCGGTAAAGTACAGCGAGTGGTAGTCCACCGATAAAGAAATAAAATAAAGGTGAGATAATACCATCTACAATATTTTCTGCTACCGTTTCTACAGTGGCACGAGTGATATCTTGTTCATTCATGCGATTGGCATCGCGACTTACGATATAATTTACTTTTTTGCGAGCTTCATCAAGATTGTGATTGATTAATTCATTATAAATATCTTTGCCTGCTTTAGCTAGAGATTTTGGTGAAATCATAAAGCTTAAGATTACAGCCTGGATAAAGATATTGAGCCAACTAGGACAATTAAATATATCAAGAAGTGTGATTATGCCATAAGTTATGCCATAGCTAAAGCTCAATAATATAGCTACTAAAATAAAGCCACAGACTAATTTTGTAGGTTCAGTAGCATTATCTTTGCGCAATAATTTATCAAGAATATCAATTAATTTTCCCATCAAAGCTACAGGATGATATTTAGAATTAGGGTCGCCAATTATGCAATCAATGACGAAGGCTAAAAAAGCAATTAAAGCTATTTCCATTACATTCAACTCACATTTTTAAAATTTTTCTATGCATATTAATTATAGAAGCTAGATATTTTAAAATCAATAAATTACTACAAAAAAATAAAGTGCTATGGTATGATAAAAGATAATCTAAAGATTTTATTATTGAGGTGAGAAAATGAGTGTAGAATTATTACATTACACAAGAGGAAAATATGTAGAAAATATTCATCGAGGCGATGCTGTTTGTGTTGGCGTTGATGGCAATATTATTGATAAAGTAGGCAATGCTCACCTACCAATGTTTTGGCGCAGTGCAGCGAAACCTTTTCAATTATTACAGTTTGTAAAATTAGGTGGCGTTGAAAAATATAATTTAACACAACAAGAATTAGCAATACTTGCTTCTTCTCATAGCGGTGAAGATATTCATGTAGAAACAGTAAAATCTATTTTGCATAAATTAGGTTTAACTGAAGAAGTATTAAACTGTGGTTCTGCTCGTCCTATGAGTGGAAAAGCTTTCAAAGAATTAGTAAAGAATAATTTAAAACCATCAGCATTGCATAATCCTTGTTCTGGTAAACATTCAGCAATCATAGCTCTTTGTCAGTTGTTGAATATACCAGTGGAAGATTATATAAAACCAGACCATGAAGCTCAAAAAATCATTCATCAAATAGTAGCTATGTCAGCTGGTATTTCTGAAGATGAATTGGATATTGGTATTGATGGTTGTGGTGTGCCTGTATTTTATTTACCACTTGATAAAATGGCATATGCTTATGCTCGCTTGATGAATGCAGAAGAAGGAAATTGGGGCGAATACACAGAAGCTGCGATAAAAATTCGCGATGCTATGTGTGTATATCCGCAGATGGTTTCTGGAACAGGTAGAATTGATAAAGCAGTAGCAGAAGTAACAAATGGACGAGTATTGGCTAAAATTGGTGCAGATGCAGTATATTGCTTAGCTTCTCGTGAATTAAAATCTGGTATGGCTTTTAAAATCGAAGATGGAAGCTATGCAGCAGTAACTCCAATGGTAATTGCAATGCTCAAACATTTTAATTATATTAATGAAGAAGAATATAATAAATTATTGTCAATGTATCCACCTGTATTGAAAAATCATCGTGGTGATATCATTGGTGAAATTAAAGCTGTTTTTTAAATAGTATTTTAAGTTAATTTGAAATCACTATTATTGTATATTCAATCGATAATAGTGATTTCTTTATTTTATGTAAAAGGAATGTTGAAATGGAAAAAGCAGAGAATTTTTATTGGAAATTATTTAAATCCACATTTATTATTAGTGCTTTTACTGTGGGTGGCGGTTTTGTAATCATACCGCTATTGAAAGCAAAATACGTCGATGAATATAAATGGATAAAAGAAAAAGATGCCTTAGATTTAGTAGCTATAGCTCAATCTATGCCAGGAGTAGTGGCGATTAATTCCGCTGTAATTTTAGGATATAAAATGCGTGGTGTAAAAGGAACTTTGACAGCTTTACTAGCTACTGTATTGCCACCGCTTATCACTTTATCTTTAATTTGTATTTTTTACAATTTATTTGCTACAAATCCATATGTGAAATTGCTATTAAAAGGTATGCAATGTGGTGCTACAGCATTGATTATCAATGTAGCATATGATTTATTGAAAAAAGAAATAAAGAAAAAATATATATTATCCTTATTTATTATTTGTTTTACCTTTGGTATGAGCTTTTTTACGGATATAAATGTAATGTATTTAATTGTTATTGATGGAATTATTGGTTTAATTTTAATGAGGGATAAAAAATATAATTAAAATAATTAATTTAGTGAAAGAAAAATAGCAAAGGATTTTTACCATGATTTATTTAGAATTATTTTGGAGCTTTGTTCAAGTAGGTTTATTTTGTGTTGGCGGTGGATATGCTTCCATGCCATTAATCCAAGCACAAGTAATAGATGTACATGGCTGGCTTAGCATGAGTGAATTTATAGATATTTTTACAATTTCTCAGATGACTCCTGGCCCTATCGGTATTAATGCAGCGACTTTTGTCGGCATGAAAGTAGCAGGGTTTTTAGGTGCTATTGTGGCAACATTGGGATTTGTAACGCCATCGTTTATTTTAGGTATTATTTTAGCAAAATTATTTTTTAAATATGGAAATATTGGGGTGATTAAAGGTATATTAAATGGCTTAAGACCAGCTGTAGTAGCATTAATTTGTTCTGCTGGTATGAGTTTTATATTTTTAGCTTTGTTCAATACAGAAAAAATGCCAATAAATGTAGCGGATATTGATTATTTAGGTTTATTTGTATTAATTGTAGCTTTTATTGCTGTTAGAAAAAAAGTGGGAATTATAAAAATTTTGGCTGGTTCTGGTGTATTAGGACTTATTTTAGGACTAATCGGAAAATTTTAGGGGGATTTTTTAGTATAATATATTGAATTTATCAATGGTATATATTATGATTATAAATAAGATATATACATATGAAAGAGGCGAAATGAATTGGCAGCAAAAGTATTTACCGAAGAACAAAGAAAAATTCTCAGTAAAAACCCTAATGTAGAGTCAGTAGAAAAAACAAGAATTATTTATACAGAAGCATTTAAATCTTATTATGTAAAAAATTATTTAGCAGGGAAAAAACCTACAGAAATTTTTATTGAAGCAGGTTTTGACCCATCAATTTTAGGCAATAAACGCATAGAAAGAGCTTCAGCAAGATGGAGAAAATTATATGCTGATGGTCAATTAATCATAGATACTAAAGAAAATATATCAGTAGAAACAAAGGAAGAAAAAATAATGAATAGTGAACCAACAAAAAAAAGAAGAGGTCGTCCTCGTAAAAATCCTGTGGTAGAAACAGTAGCAGAAACAAAAAAAGAAGAATATACAGTGGATATGCCAAAGAAAAAACGCGGTCGTCCTCGTAAAAATCCAGAAGTTGTATCACAAGTAGAAGCTACAGAAAATAAAGCAAAAACAGTTAAAAAACGTGTAAATAAAATTGCTGCTATGGCGCAAAATATAAAATTAGCTGAACCTGTGGTTAAAAAAGAAGTAAAAGAAGAAGCACCACAGAAAAAAAGAAGAGGCCGTCCACCAAAAAATGCACAAAAAGCAGTAGAAACAAAAGTGGAAACTAAGGTAGAAAAAGTAGAAATACAAGTAAAAGCAAATGAACAAGTAGCTAAGAAAAGAAGAGGTCGTCCTCGTAAAATTGTACAAAATGTAGATGAAACACCAGTACAGAAAAAAGAAAATATCGAAGTAAAACCAGAAGTTAAAGCAAAAGCAGAAAGCATTTCTAAAGTAGAAAAAGTGGAAAAAGTAGAAACTGTAGAACAAGCAAATCCAGTAGCTGCTTTAGTAAAAGCTATCAATAGACTTACACGTGAAGTAAATTCTTTAAAACGTTTAGTCGCTGGTAAAAAAAGAATAAATTATTAAGATATAAATATCTTTTTATCTCTGTAGAATATATGGGGATAAAAAGATATTTTTTTGGTCAAAATAGAAAAATTATTATAAAAGCTTTTTATTGACCTTTAACCTTTATATTGTTATTATAAATATATTGTAAATGTGAATGTCGTTCATAATTACTTATACATATATTGAATATATAAATATTTGCTTGTATAAACTAGAATTAAAATAAGGAATAGGTGAAATAACTTGATAAGCGTAACGAAATTATTATTTGCAACAGAATATTTTGGAGACTCTCTTCGTTATACAGATAATGCTCATAAAGCAAGAAATGGCGTAAGAGAAGGCATGGGACCAGTAGTAGTTTGGAACTCTACACGTACATGTAATTTAAAATGTCGCCATTGTTATATGAGTTCTGATGCTAAAAAATATCAAAATGAATTGACTACAGCAGAAGCAAAACAATTCATTGATGATTTAGCAGATTTCAATGTGCCAGTATTATTATTTTCTGGTGGAGAACCATTAATTCGTCCAGATTTCTTTGAACTTGCAGACTATGCAGCGAAAAAAGGTGTACGTCCTACATTATCTACTAATGGTACTTTGATTACACCAGAAGTAGCTCGCAAAATCAAAGATATTGGTGTAGGATATGTGGGCATTTCTTTAGATGGTCTTCGTGAAGTAAATGATAAATTCCGTGGCAAAGCTGGAGCTTTTGAAGCTGCTATGAATGGTATTAAAAACTGTGTAGCAGTTGACCAACGCGTAGGACTTCGCTTCACTATCAATCATCACAATATCCAAGAATTAGAGAATATCTTTGATTTCATTGAAGAAGAAAATATCAATCGTGTATGTTTTTATCATTTAGTATATTCCGGTCGTGGCAATCAAATGATGGATGAAGATGTAACAGCTGAAGAATCTCGCCGTGCTATGGATATAATCATTCGTCGCACTCGTGATTTTGAAGAACGTGGTTTGAAAAAAGAAATCTTGACTGTAGATAATCATTGCGATGGTGTATATATGTATTTAAAAGCACTTCAAGAAGGCAAAGATGAACTTGCTCAGCAGATTAAAAAATATATCGCAATGAATGGTGGTAACCGTTCTGGTATGGCTTTTGCCGAAGTTGACCCACTTGGATATGTACATCCTGACCAATTTACACAACACCATACTTTTGGCAATGTTCGTGAACGTAAATTTGGTGATATTTGGCAAGATACAACAAATCCTATTATGGCAGGATTGAAAGATAGAAAACCATTATTAAAAGGTCGTTGCAGTAAATGCAAATTCTTAGATAATTGTAATGGTAATTTCAGAACACGTGCTGAAGCTCGTACTGGAGATTTTTGGGAATCAGACCCTTCTTGTTATTTAACTGATGAAGAAATTGGTATTACAGGAGCTGAAAAATAATGATTATTTCATGGAATACAACTAATGCTTGTAATATGTTTTGCGACCATTGTTATCGTGATGCTGGTTGTAAAGCAGATGAAGAATTAAATACTCAAGAAGCGAAAACGCTTTTAGAGCAGATTGCAAAAGCTGGCTTTAAAATCATGATTTTTTCTGGTGGAGAGCCACTTATGCGTCCAGATATCGTAGAACTTGTGGAATACGCTACAAAATTAGGTCTTCGCTCTGTATTTGGTACAAATGGCACGCTTATCACAGAAGAAATGGCTTTAAAATTAAAAAATGCTGGCGCTATGGGTATGGGAATTTCTCTTGATTCCATGGACGCAGAAAAACATAATAATTTCCGTAAATTCCCTAATGCTTGGGAAGGCGCTGTTCGTGGTATGAGAAATTGTCGTAAAGTAGGGTTGCCATTTCAAATTCATACAACAGTGATGGATTGGAACCAACATGAATTGGAAGCTTTAACGGATTTTGCCGTTAAAGAAGGTGCTGTAGCTCATCATATTTTCTTCTTAGTACCAACAGGTAGAGGTAAAAATATCGAAGCAGAAACACTTCGCGCTAAAGAATATGAAGATGTTATCACAAGAATTATGAAAAAACAGCAAGAAGTGGATATCGAATTAAAACCTACTTGCGCACCTCAATTTATGCGTATAGCTGATCAGATGGGCATGAAACTTCGTTTCCGTCGTGGCTGTTTGGCTGGAACATCTTATTGCATTATCAGCCCTCGAGGAAAAGTACAGCCATGTGCTTATTTAAATATGGAACTTGGCGATGTTCGCAAAACTCCATTTGATGAAATCTGGAAAAACAGCGAAGTATTGAATAAATTGCGTACTTTTGAATTTGAAGGCAATTGTGGTAAATGTAAATATAAATTCAGCTGTGGTGGCTGTAGAGCTAGAGCTGCTTATTATAATGATGGCAATTATATGGCAGAAGAACCATGGTGTTTATATAGTCATAAATAATAAAAGTGTTGTATATGGTCTAGGCTATATACAACACTTTTTTAGTTGATTTTAATTTAAAATAGTATGCTCATCATTGAATTTTATAATGCGACTATGAGGTAGGGATAATAATTCTTGTTCATGCGTGGAAATCAAAATAGTTTTATTAGCTTTGATAAAATCTATGAGAAATTCTTTAAACCATTGTCTAGTCTTATTATCAAGCCCATTTAAAGGCTCATCAATCATAAGTATATCTGGATTTAGAGCTAAGATTGCAGCAAGAGCCACTTTTTTCTGTTCGCCACCACTTAGATGATAAGATGGTCTATTTTGTAAATGTTGTATATTTAAATAAATTAAAAGCTCATTTACACGTTGATGAATGATGTCTTCATCTAAATTCATTTGCCTTGGGGCAAAGGCGATTTCATCATATACTGTAGCATTGAATAATTGCACATCTGGATTTTGAAAAATATAGCCAATGCGTTTATGAAAGTTTTTAGCAAATATATTATCTTGCAAAGTATTTTTATCGATTTTCTTATTATCAAAGTAATATTCACCTTTAGTGGGAAAGATTAGACCATTTAAAAGTTTAAATAAAGTGGATTTACCACAACCATTAGGACCCGTAAAAAAGATTAATTCTCCAGCATAAATTTCAAGAGAGATATCATTTAAAGCAGAAACTTCTTCATAGTTATAGCTTATATGAGATAGATTTATAATTGGTGTCATAGAAAATATCCTTCACTGAAAAAATAAAATAATAGATAGATGATAATTACGATAATATGCCAAATATATTTTAATTTAAATTTATGTTTAATAACTGGCGTGTAATTTTCATCAAAACAACGACATATCATAGCATGATAAGTTTCTTTAGTATAAATCTGTGATTTTAGAAATGTAGTGCCTGATATAGAGGCTAGACTTTGATACTTAAAATTATTTTTACCGACAGAGCGCAATTTTAGAGAAATTAATAAATTGGTAATGGTATCTCCTAAAATCACGATGTATTTTAATGTTAAATCTAAGGTTAAAATAAATATCGCAGGAATATGAAATAGGCGAAGAATTTTACTTAGTCTATAAAAAGGGATAGTTTGAGCGATATAAGCTAAAAGAAGAACAGTTATAAAAATTTTAAAAGGTAGATAGAAAAGGCGAGTATTATTTAGTAATAGAGAAGGTAAAATTATTATTAAAGAAAATAAAGTTGATATCAAAGTCGGTTTTAATATAGAAATGATGAGTTTAGTATTTAAAGTCGATAAATAAATTAGACTAAAAGCTAAGATAATTAAAGGAAAAAATATTTTTTGTGCAGAATTTATTAAAATTATGGTGAGAAAAATGAACAATAATTTTTCACTGGGATTTAGCCAACTGTTTTTATGGGGATAATTATGATGGCGAAGAAAAATTAATTTAGTAGTAATAGAAAATAAAGTTTTTTGCCAAAAATTATCTTTATCCTTTGGGGGTGTGTACTCATCTGTAGTTAAAAGCCATTTAGGAATTTTAGCAGAATTATCAAAGTGATTGTTTTTTTGCATAAATAATACTTCCCAGTATTTTAAAGATGATGATTAAAAGAGCGACACCAATAATAGCTGAAGCTATATAAGCTAAAATATCAGTTGTTCCACTCATAGTATAATCAGGGAAAAAAGCTTCATAATTAAATCCATTTAATAATTTTTCTGGAATAAATCCAAGAGGAACCCCCAAAGAAGTATCATTTAAAATTTCTTCTGGAGCCCATTCACCCCATGCAGTGCCTTCAGCTATGAGTCCAAGTGGAGAAATGATAATTAAAAATGCTAATAAAGAAAAAATAGAATTTAATTTTATCTGTTGACTATCATAAATTATATTTGGAGATGTCTTGAGGATAAAAAGATATAAAGATAAAGTAAATAAACCTTCTGCTATGCCGGCAATCGTCAAGTGAGATAAAGCCATGGCAGGTATGGATATCCAAAGCGGATACGGACAATAAAGTGGTTGACCTAAATTATCTACAAATAATAATGGCTGAATACCAAGTTCTAAAGCTGTGAAAAAAGCAGCTAAATTTATACTGATATAGGCAGATAGAAAAATAGTGCATTTATGATAAAACGGAGATAGATGAATTTTATTTAAAATTTTATAAATAAAAAAGCCTGTAAAAGGTAAAATAAATGCTATATTAAAACAATTAGCTCCAAAAGATAAAATACCACCATCACCAAAGATTACAGCTTGAATGAAAAGTGCTACACTGATAGCTATACAGGCGGCATAAGGCCCTAGCAGTAAAGCAATGAGTGTTCCACCGACAGCGTGGGCTGTAGTGCCATCAGGAATGGGCAGATTAAACATCATCAAAATAAAAGCAAATGCACCACCTATGCCAATTAAAGGGATTTTATCAGCAGATAAAGTTTTATTTATCTTGCGGATAGAATAGTACCAGATAGGTGTCATAGCTACAAATAAAGTAGCACAAGTAGAAGGGCTTAAATAATTATCAGGAATATGCATGATGAAATCCTCCTTATAAATAATATTATTTGCCATCATTATATTATTTATAAATGATAAATATAAGCCTATGTATAGGATAGAAATAAAAATTAAAATAAAATCATGGATATCAAAGCATTAAGCTATAATTTAGGAAAGTGAAAATATTTTTATATGGGGGTATGGGGGAATATGATAATTAAAAATGAAAGAGGTGTATTTTATGAAATACGATTTAGAAAATATTAATGCTCGCTTTGGCATTGGCAGTCAAAAATGGCAGGAAATGAAAAATAATCCTTTAGTAGATGAAAAAGTAATTCCTTTTTCTGTAGCTGATATGGAATTTAAACTTGCCCCGGAAATCACAGAAGGACTAAAAAAATTTATAGATGATAATATCTTAGGCTATGCAGGCACGAATAAAAAATATCGTGAAAGTGTTTGTAAATGGCAACAAAAGCATCATGATTTTACAGTTGATGAAAAATGGCTTGTAGAAACACATAGTGTAATAAATGCTTTTTTCACTGCTGTAAAAGCATTTACGCAAAAAGGCGATGGTGTAATGTTATTTACACCTGTTTATTATCCTATGTATAAAGCTATAGAAATCAATCAAAGAAAATTAGTAGAAATACCTTTGATTAATAATGGTATGACATATGATATTGATTGGGATTTATTTACAAAAAAAGCTAAAGCAATAGATACAAAAATGTTGATACTTTGTAGTCCGCATAATCCTTGCGGTCGTATTTGGACAAGAGAAGAATTAACTAAAATCAGTGAAATTTGCTTAGCAAATGATATTTTAGTAGTAGCTGATGAAATTCATGCTGATTTAATCATGCCAGGATTTAAACATGTTTCCTATGGTACGATTTCTAAAGAAGCATTAGAACATTCAATTATTTGCACAGCACCAAGTAAAACATTTAATTTAGCAGGTATGCAACTTTCTAATGTATTTATAGCTAATGAAAATTATCGCAATTTATTTAAAGCAGAACAAGCAACTGATGCAGATTTTGCTTGTAGTATTTTAAGTTATGAAGCTTGTCGCCTAGCTTACGAATATGGTGAAGAATGGTTGACAGAGGTCATAAATATCATTGATACAAATAAAAAAATAATCATGGATTTTATGCAAGAGTATTTTCCACAAGTGAAAATAACACAGCTTCAAGCGACATATTTATTATGGCTTGATTTTAGAGCATTTAATTTAACTAATGAAGAATTAGAAATGCGCAATCGTCAAAAAGCGTGCCTTTATTTTGATGAAGGTTATATATTTGGTAAAGCAGGTAGTGGTTTTGAACGTTGGAATTTGGCTTGTCCAACAAAATATATTCATTGGGCATTAGAGCGTTTATATCAGGCTTATAAAGAGTTTGCTGTGAAATAAATTTATAGATAAAAAAAGAAAAACCTTCTATGTTAGGGCTATACATAGAAGGTTTTTCTTATGCAGTTTGAAGAGTTGTTATCATCAGTTTATCCAAATTAGGAATAATTTTGTTGATAACATGAAAAAGAAGGTGTTCATCACAGCTTACGCCGATGATGTCTGCTACTTGTTTAAGGTTTTGCGTAGCATTTTGAGCAGCAATGCCGTAGTCGGCAAAGAGAAGCATTTCTATATCATTGTCAAAATCACCAACAGCGATAAATATTTTATCCTTGTACATAGGCATTTTGCGTAAATTATCCAACATAATACCTTTAGAAGCATTTTTAGGAATTAATTCAAAATAACTAGACCAAGAAGTAAAATATTTGGCAATTTTATCCATCTCCATAGATTTGGCGAAATTATGGAGCCATGATATCGTATGAGTATTTGTTGTATAGAATTGGACTTTTAAGATATCTAAATCATAAAGGTCATCTAGATTACTTCTGATATAAGATAAATTTTCACGTTTGATAACAGGGTCATCAAATTCTTCTTTAGTGATGATGTAAAAAGTATCTTTAGTATGAAGTTCTATACAAGTGTTAGGACAATGAATTAAACATTGTTTGAGAAAATTAAAAAGAATTTTTGTTTGCAGTGATAATGTTTTTAAGACTACATTATTATTCGTGTCTTGCAAGATTGTGCCATTATAAAATATGCTAGGTGCATTTATAGGAAGCTCTGGAATATATTGTTTACAACTGTGGAGGGTTCTTCCAGTAGCTACTGCAAATGTACCACCGGCTTTAGTGAATTCATTTAAAGCATATTTGTTAATAGTGGAAATTTGCGATTTAGAATTAATTAATGTGCCATCCATATCACTGATTAAGAAAACATTACTAAAATCTGTCATAATTATTACCTCAAAATGGAGTTAATTTTGTAGAAGATAGAAGCTACCACGCATAGCAAGTCTTCTTCTTCTACAAATGTATCTAATAACCAGAGGTGCTATTTCCTAACTGATATGCTTTTATTATAAATGGTATATTTTAAAGGATAATGAAGTAAATGTAAAAAAATAATAAAAATTTCTAAAAAATATTGATATTTTTTAGAAGTGTTGATATAATATTAATGGATAAAGATTATTAATTAATAAAAATTAAAAAGGAGATGTTATTTATGAGAAGTATTACAAAACTTGATTTACAGTATGCACATCGTTTTTATGGTTTCAAGGGCGAAGCACAATATCTTCATGGGCATACAGGTGTTCTTACTATTGAAGTAGAAGGTTCTATTAATTCTGGCGTAAATATGGTATTCCCTTGTAATGAAATTCAAAAAACTGCATGGGAAGTTTTGAAAAATTTTGATCATGCTTTAATTTTGCGTGAAGATGATCCATTACTTCCTGCTATTTTAGGTGTTTATGAAAAGCAAGGTATAAAAGATGGTGCACCAAATAATGTGATGAAAGGGCCTGCTTTTAAAACAGAACTTGCTACTGCATATCCAGATTGTCGTCTTGTTGTTACAAAAGAAACAATGACAGTTGAAGGTATGATAAAAATAGTTTATGAGCTTTTAAAAGATAAATTAAATATTGTAAAACTCACTTTCTCTAGTGGAGTTAATTTGGCATCTGAAGAATATGAACCACATCTTGAAGTTGATCGTTGTCCATTATGTGGTATTGCCTTGAATGAAAATGGCGTTTGTCCAAAATGCGGTTATAAAAAACCATAATTAAATATTTATAAATAAAAAAGCCACAGCATATTGCTGTGGCTTTTTTATTTAATTATCGTTGACGTGCAACTGTTCCTGCTCTACCTGGTAAATATCCATGATAAACTTCACATTCTTTTATATTAGGAACATATTTACCTTCTTCTAGTTTTACAAATTCATAACCAAGTTTTTTGGCTTTTTTGATGAAATCATAAAGAATAGGTAATTGTTTTAAGCCTTCCATTTCTGAATGGATAGTTAAAACATTAAATTCTTGATTGCAATGACTTAACCAATAATCATTGATATTTTCTTCAGTGATTAATTTATCATCTAAAGTGCTACCTAAACATTCATCCATAGTGAGCAATGTTCCTGGAATTTGTAGTGGCAAATATTTTTTATCATTCATGATAGGATAAAATGGATAATATCCGCGAACATCACTGCAATAATCAAAACCTAATTCTTGTTGAACTTTTAAGCTACGAGGAGTTACTTGCCAGCCAGGAGCAGCACAAGCTTTAGCTTTAAAGCCAGCGATTTTTTCAAAGAGATTGATGGCTTTGGTCAATTCTTCTTTTATAGTATCTTCAGATAAGAAAGGCAATTTATCTTGCCAATAAACATGATCCCAACAATGAATGCCACATTCGTGATTTTCTTTGATAGCACGAAGAAATGGCATAGGATTTGGTTCGACGATATGAGGTGCAGGTAAAAGAGTACCATACATCATAGTTTTAAAACCATAGGTACTAGGTGCTTTAGTGCGTAGCATTTTAGTTAAAAAACCTTTGCGAAAGATACGGCGAATAGCTTTACCAGAATTATCAGTACCCATGGAGAAAAAGAAAGTAGCTTTGATATTTTCTTGTTTAAAAACATCAAGCATGCGAGGTACGCCTTCATCATAGCCACGTTTTGTATCTACATCAATTTTTATAGCAATTTTTTTAGCCATAATATCCTCCAAATTTTATATTTTAGTTAAAAAGCCATCGCCACTAGCAAATGCTGAGGCAATGGCTTTGATTTTTATAAATAATAATTAAGCTTTATCTAAATTTTTAGCATACCATTCAAGTGTATAGTGGATTGCTTCGCGAAGTGTAGCTTTTGGTTTCCAACCGAGGCGAGTTTCCATTTTTTTCACAGATGGCAATCTATCTTGCATATCATCATAATTTTTACCGTAATATTTATCGGAGTCCATAACGATAAATTCTACTTTATCGGCTTTATCTTTGAATTCAGGGAATTTTTTCATTTCATCAACAACGATTTCAGCCATTTCTTTGATGGAATAGTTGTTTTCTGGATTACCAATATTGAAGATTTGTCCTTCTGCTTGGTCATCTTTATTAGTGATGATATCGATTAAACCTTGTACACCATCGCCTACCCAAGTAAAGCTACGACGTTGAGCACCACCGTTTACAAGTGTTATTTTGCCAGTGTACAAAACATCATAGATGAATTGAGTGATGGAACGACCTTTATGTTCGCTTGCATCTTTGAAGCTATCAAGACGAGGCCCTACCCAGTTAAATGGGCGGAATAAAGTGAATTTAAGCCCCATTTCTTGACCAAAAGCGAAGATTACTCTATCCATCATTTGTTTACTGCAACTATAAATCCAACGACTCTTAGATACAGGACCTAAGATTAAATTACTGTTATCTTCATCCATGACTTTATTGTTAGGATCAGGCATACCATATACTTCAGAAGTTGAAGGGAAGATAACGCGTTTACCATATTCAGCACATTTACGAACCATTTTTAAGTTTTGTTCAAAATCAAGTTCGAATGTCCAAAGTGGACGAGTTATATAATAAGCTGGGCGAGCGATACCGATTAATGGTAAAAGAACATCACATTCTTTAATTTGTTCATTGAGCCAAGCTTCTTCTTTGAAGATATCGCCTTTTTTCATAGAAAAGCGAGGATTATCCAAGAATTGAGTGATATTATTATCTGCTAAGTCAAAACCTTGAATTTCCCAGTCTGTTTGAGCAAGTGCCATTTCAAGGAAATGAGAGCCAATAAAACCGTTTACACCAGTAACAAAAATTTTCATATGATAAATACTTCTTTCTATCTTTATTTATAATAGTTTATTCAAGTTCGAATTTAGTACCGATTGGCAATAAATCAGTAAATGCTTTAGCATCTAATTCAGCTTCATTTTCAAATTGTAATTTTTCCAATTGAAGTAGACCTTTTCCAGTGCCAATGCAAAGTGGATTAGTGCTTACAATTTCACCGATATTTCCTGTTCCTTTGATTGGTTTTGCCCACCAGATGAATAATTTTTTATTATTCACATAGGTAAAAGCTCCAGGAAAAGGATGTGTAACGCCACGAATGAGATTATATAAACTAACGGCGTCTTTAGAAAAATCCAATAAACCATCTTTAGGGCGACGTCTGCCAAATTTTGTGGCTTGTGTATCATCTTGTGGTGTCAAAGTAATAGTACCTGCTTCTATTTTGGGCAAACAATCTTTGATGATTTCACTAGCGATTTTACTAACTTTGATGAAAACATCTAAAGATGTATCTGTAAATGCTATATCAAATCCACGTTGGTCAACGATATCACCTTCATCAGCTTTTTCTGTCATGAGATGAAGTGTGGCACCAGTGCGTGTTTCACCATTTACTACAGCCCAATTGATACATGTTTGACCACGATATTTAGGCAATAAAGCACCGTGGAGATTATAAGCACCTAAACGAGGTTTTAAAATGATTTCATTAGGAATTAAACGGCGAAAATAGAAAGAGAAGATGATATCTGGATTTAAATTTAAGATATAATTAGTAGCTTCTTCATCTATTTTTTTTGGTCTAAATACAGGGATATTATTAGCCTTAGCTAAATCATATACAGAATGAAACCATATTTCTTCATCAGGGTCATCTTGATGAGTATATACAGCTAAAATATTAGCTTTAGCTTCTATTAAAACTTTAAGACAAGTATATCCAGGTTCACTATAGGCAAATACTACAATAGAAGGTCTATTCATCTTCTTTAGCACCGTCCTCATATATTTTTCTGATTATATAATGTGGTCGTTGCTGAATTTGTTTATAAATTCTACCAGTATATTCGCCAATGATACCAAGTGCCATAATAGTTGCACCGATCAAGAAGAAGTTTACAGCCATTAAAGTGAAGACACCATCAGCTTCTGGTCCGACAATAATACGGCGTAAAATCAAATATAAGAAGAAGATAATACTTAAAAGGGAGATACCCATACCGCTCATTGTAACCATTTGTAGTGGAGCTATAGAAAAGCTTGTCATTAAGTCAAAATTTAAGCGAAGTAAACGGAAAAAGCTATATTTAGATTCGCCAAATTCACGTTCGCGATGACTGACAGGAATTTCTATAGGATTTACGGCAAATTTTTGACCTAAAGCAGGAATGAAAGTAGTGCTTTCACGACTTTGAACGATGATATCGACAATACGACGACTATATCCGCGGAGCATACAGCCATAATCGCTGATATGCAAACCACTGATGCGATTAGTCATTCTGTTTACAAAGCGAGAAGCTACTTTTCTAAATAAAGGGTCATGACGATTTTGACGACATGTGCCGACTACATCATAGCCTTCATCCATTTTGGCAATGATTTTAGGGATTTCTTCTGGCGGATTTTGAAGGTCAGCATCTAAAGTAATGATGTATTTTCCACGAACATTAGCAAAACCAGAAGTGATTGCCATATGCTGACCGAAATTACCATTTAAATCAATGACGCGAACAGTTTTTTCATGCTCTTTTTGAAAGTCATAGAGCATGGCAAATGATTTATCACGACTACCATCATTGACAAAGATTATTTCAAAACTACGCTGTAAATTTTCCATTACAGGATAGAGTTCTTTAAATAATTGAGAAAGAGATTCTTCTTCATTGTAAACTGGAATTACAATGGAAATTTCAGGATTTCCTAACATTTTTTAGTTATCAGCCTTTCATACCACAGATTTCTTTGATTGCTTCAATAACATCAGTTATATCTTCATCGGTCATTGCAGGGAAGAGTGGTAAGGAAACAATACGTTCAGATACATATTCAGAGTTTGGTAAATCGCCAGCTTTAAGACCAGTGAGTTCGCCAAAGCAAGTAAATAAATGAAGTGCTTGATAATGATAAGCTGTACCGATATTTTTAGCACTCATTTTTGCCATGAAATCATCACGACTAAAACCGAGTTCATCAATATCAATTAGAGGTGTGTATATATGCCAAGAATGAACATTGCCTTCTTCGATTTCTGGAGGAAGGATTAAACCACGTACGTCTTTTAATTCTCTTTGATAGCGAGCTACGATTTCACGACGACGATTATTGAATTCTTCAAGATGAGTGAGCTGGTCGCGACCGATAGCAGCTTGAATATCCATCATCTGGTATTTTAAACCTGGACGGAAAATATCATAATGAGCTTTACCATTTGCTTGATAACGGTTCCAAGCACCTTTACTCATACCATTTTGACGTTGCATAGACATGAGTTCAGCTGCTTCTTCATCATTTGTGCAAATCATGCCACCTTCACCAGTTGTGATATTTTTTGTTGGGTGGAAGCTAAATACAGCAATATGACGAGCACCACGACCAAAGCCGATTTTTTTACCTTTATATTCTGCACCAAGAGCATGAGCGGAGTCTTCGATAATGCCAAGATTATATTTTTGTGCAAGAGCTTCAAGTGCATCCATATCGCAAGGGCGACCTGCAAAATGAACAGGAATGATAGCTTTTGTTTTTGGTGTGATAGCTTCTTCAATTTTATTTATATCAATATTGAATGTATGAGGGTCAATATCTACTAAGACAGGTTTACCACCAGCAAATACGATTGCATTTACAGTGCTAGCAAATGTCATAGGTGTAGTAATGACTTCATCACCAGGCTCGATAAGTGCCATTACAGCGAGGTGTAAACCGGCAGTAGCAGAGTTTACGGAGATACCAAATTTGCAACCTACATAATCAGCAAATTTTTGTTCAAAATCTACTGTTTTAGGGCCCATAGCGAGCCAACCTTTACGAATAGAGTCTGCTACATCAGCAATAGCTTCTTCGCTAACCATAGGTTTAGCAAAAGGTAAAAATTCTTTACGCATTGAAATATTCCTCCAAATCATTTAACTATTAATTATTTATTAATCAAAATAGTATATGACCCTTCAGTTAATACTTGTTTCGCTGGAGAAGTCAATACATTGAGACATTTATCTTTATAACGTTCTTTAACCACAATTATAATACGCTTTTGACTGTTCCACAAATCATTTAACTCTTCGCCATTGAAAAACCAACCTGCACCACTTGGATGTTCAGAGCCAAACTCAAGTTCACCTTTGAAATCAGCAAGAGCAACTCGTTGATTAGTGTAATATGGTATACCGTGATAAAAATCGCCATAATTTACAATTAAAGCGTCTTGTGGATTTAATTCATTGATTTTTTGGCTTACATAATATGCAGATTGATTATTGTGTACTTGTTGTTGAACATCATGAAGACCTAAACCAAAGAAAAATCCCATGACACAAAGAACACTTACAGTGCAACGAAATCTTTTTGTTTTTATCCAAACCAAAATAGAGGCAATGGTACCGAGGAATAATGCTGCTGTGAGTAAACCACCTTTGGCAATGAATTCATCAATTGTCAAATAATTAGAACTTAAGACATAGCCAACTAAAGCTCCGACAAAAGCTAAGCATAAGATGCTATTGATTAAAAAGCTATGACTAAGCCAAGAATTTTCATCTTCAAAACGTTTGATGGAAGCTGCAATTAAAATAGCAAGTGGCATCCAGCAAGGCATAATATATGGTACTAATTTAGAATCAGAAATAGAGTAAAAAATGAAAATGATAAAGAACCATAATAATAAGAAGATGATATCAAAGCGATTGCGCTGAGATGTTGTTTTACGAATAACACCTTTTTTACTAAATAAGGATAATAAAAATCCAGTCCAAGGTAACATGCCGATGATTACAAATGGAATGAAGAACCACCAAGGTTGGAATCTATCATGCATTTTAGTTGTAAAACGCAAGAAATGCTCACGAACAAAGAAGAAATAAAAGAAATCATGGTTTGCTTGGCAAACGAGATAAAACCATGGAACAGTAACGATGAGAAAAGCTAAAATTCCAGGTAGATAAAATAATTTTAAGAATAAACGAGGTCTTTTTGTTAAAATTGTGTACCAAAATAAAATACCAAATGGTAAGATTATAGCAACTAAGCCCTTAGTTAAAACACCAAAACCCATGGCGATATAAAAGGCAACAAGCCATTTTTTCTTTTCTGAGCGTTCAAAAGCATAGAAAAATACCATGCAGGCTGTCATAAATAAAGTCAGAGCCATATCTAAAATATTAATAGAGGCAACGATTAAATTTAAACAAGATGTGGCTAGAATAGCACTAGCGAGTAGACCTACTTTGCGAGAATACATCATTGTGCCTAAAAATCCAGCAAGACCAACGCAACCGATAGCTGATAATGCAGGCAAGATACGTCCGGCAAATTCTGTAACACCGAAAATTTTCATCATGATGGCAGTAAACCAATATTGAAAAGCAGGTTTTTCAAAGTATTCTACGCCGTTTAAATGTGGAGTGATAAAATCGCCACTAAGTAACATTTCACGAGGTATTTGATTGTAACGACCTTCATCAGGGTCCATTAAATGATAAGAGCCTAAATGGGCTAAATAGAGATAAAAAATAGCTAAAACAAATATTCCCAACAGTAATTTTTTATTTTTTAGACAAAAATCACGCAAGAAAAAACCTCCTAGATAAATGATTTTAAAAATATGTTTAAACTATACAATTATACTATTTTTTATATTTCTCTACAATCAAGATATAGTATAGATATCTAAAATGATTTTTTCCTGAAAGAATAATACAAGATAGCGAAGATTTTTTTGATTTTTGCTGTAAGATTGTACTAGATGTGTTAAGATTAATAATTGATAAATAAAGGGAGATGAAATTTTGACAAATTTATTATTGATATTAACAGGTGTATTATTAAATGCAGCTGCTCAATTGGTTTTAAAAAAAGGCATGTCGCAGATAGGAAGCATACAAGTAGATATTAATTCTATATTGACCATGGTTTTAAAAGCTAGCACAAATATTTATGTATGGTCTGGGCTTATTTTCTATGTGATAAGTTTTGTTGTTTGGCTTATGGTACTTTCGCGAGTAGAAGTAAGTTATGCTTATCCATTTTTAAGCATAGGTTATATCATAGCTGCTTTTGTGGGTTATTTTTATTTTGGCGAGTCAATGACTTTGAATAAAATAGGTGGTATCATCATCATTTGCTTGGGAGTATTTTTATTATATCGTTCTTGATAAAATTATATTATTAATTTGAACATAGAAGGATTTTATGATGAAAGCTAAAAATTATGTAAAAGTAGGATTAGTAATATCTATCGTTTTGCATGTAGGGATTTTTGCTCTAGGTGGATATGTTATGAATAATATAACAAAAGAATTAAACGAAAAATCAATGCTACAATCCTCTGCTGATGAAGATATTACGTATGTAGATATTGGAATAACTCAAGAGGACGAGTCAAATGATATAGTAGTTGAAGAGGCAGAAGACATCAATGCTCAATCGGAAATAGTTGTTGATGAAGAAGAATTAGAAAAACAAAAACCACCAATAGAAACAATTAATCCACCAGAAGAAAAAAAGCCAGAACCTGTAGTAAAAAAAGAACCTAGACACAAATTTCGCACATATAAAGATACAAAAATCGTAGTTAAAGAGATATCAAAAAAAAATCTTGTATTGAATTTTAGCGATGTAAAAGATTCTAAGGATTTAATGCCAACTTATAAACATAAAGAAAAACCTGTTTATGATTATAATTTAGTACCAGAAGGCGAAGCTATTATCATAGTAGTGGAATATATCATGGACGAACAGGGCAAAATAATACAGGCTTATCCTGTGTTACCTGCTGAAAAATCTGATTTAGGTCTCAGTGAAGAAGAATATCAAGATTTAAATACAGCATGTATACAGGCTTTAGAAAAATATGAAATTATTCCACCTAAGGATAAAAGAGGAAATATTCCTCAACAGGAAAAATTTATCTTAACTCATGATGGTGCAGTAGAAAAATTTGAGTTTTAAATAAAAAATAGCATGTTAAAGGTTATGTTGAATTTCGTAATCTTTAACATGCTTTTTTATTTAGTTATGAGTGATGATTAAATATTTATTAGTTTCAAAGTAAATAACAGCATTTTCATCATTTAATTCAGCTAAACATTCTTGTTTATATTTTTGAGGAACGACTAATATCGCATGAGGATTTTGTTGCCATGTGGATAAAAATTCTTCTTTGTTAAAGAACCAGCCTTGTCCGCTATCGTGTTTAGAGCCAAATTCTAATTCACCTAGATAATCGTAAATGGCAATGCGGAATTTTGTATAAAATGGTAAATCTTGAAGATAATCTTTATAGGAGATTATTAGCGTATCTTTTGTTTTTAAAGTATTTACTACTTGAGCAATTTCTTTTCCTGTGCGATGTTGAGCCACTTGTGTGATTACAGGTTGCAAAGAAAAGCTAAATAAAATAGCAGATATAGCATAAATTGCGATTATTTGTGAGAAATTTTTATATTTATACCAAGATATAAATATTATTAGATTAGAGATAAATAGCACTAAAATGATGAAACTGCCAGAAAAAATAAATTCCTCTAAACTGATAAAATCGCTTTTAATAGCTGTTACGATTAAAGCAACAATGATGAGCAGGGAAATAAAAGCGTTAATGAATAGAGCAATTTTTATTTTAGTTGTCTGATAAGAAATGTGATTTAAATGACGACTAATCAATATAGCCATAGGCATCAAACAAGGAACTATATAAGGTACGAGTTTAGAGTCTGACATGGAGTAAAAAACAAAAATTATACTAAACCATAAACATAGATAAATATATTTATGTCTATGAGGATTAGTTATAAATTTATACCATGTTCTTTTTGGTGATTTGGATAAGAAAGAGGAGATAAAAAATCCAGTCCATGGGAAAATCCCTAAAATGATACAAGGTATGAAGAAATAAAAAGGTTGATAACGGTCATGAACTTTAGTTAAATAGCGTAAAAAATGTTCATGGATAAAAAAGAAATAGAAGAAGTCTGGATTATCTTTGCAAACTAAATAAAACCATGGCACACAAATGATGAGAAAAATTAATATACCGATAAGAGAAATACTTTTCAATAGTAGTTTTAAATTTTTAGTGAGCAAACAATAACAAAATATAATGGCAATGGTTAAAACAATAGCGATTAGACCTTTTGTCAGAGTACCAAAAGCCATAGAAGCGTAAAATATATAAAGATATTTTGATTTTAATGTAGTGCTAAATTGATAATAACTCACCATAGATAGGGTGATGAAAAAAGATATTGCCATATCTAAGATATTTAAAGAGCCTATAATTAAATAAAGAAAGGAACTGCCAATTATAATACTAGCTAGAAAACCTGTTTGGCGATTAAACATCTTAGTAGCTAAATATCCTGTTAAATATATACCCCCTAAAGCACATAGAGCAGGAAATAAACGCACGGCAAATTCATTTTCGCCAAATATATACATAAAAAAAGCTGTAATCCAGTATTGAAGAGCTGGCTTTTCAAAATACTCTACGCCATTTAAATATGGAGTAATGAAATTTTTATTAGCAAGCATTTCGCGAGGAATTTCAGCATATCTGCCTTCATCAGGGTTTATCAAGGGGTATAGACCAAGATGCCAGAGATATAAAATTATGAAGATTATAGCTATAGTAAAAATAGAAGTTTTGTCGAGATTTTTAAAGTCGAATAATTGAGATGAAGTTTGCTGCGATTTCATAAAAATAACTCCTTTATGATTAATTTAAGAAAATCATAAAGGAGCATTCTGAAAAAAAGCTGAAGTGAAAATAAAAAGTACAATATTAATTTTTAGAGATTATTAAAGTAAAACAAGAACCTTTTTCTTTATTATTTTCAACGAGAATATTACTGTGATTTTTTTGAGCGAGTATTTGAGCTATTGATAAACCAAGACCATTACCATAATAAGTGCGAGTATTATTAGCACGATAAAATGGCTTAAATATATGCGGTAAGTCTTCAATGGATATGCCAGGGCCACTATCTTTGATGGCAATTTTTATGCACTGTTTATCTTCTGTTATAGTGATAAAAATAGAACTATTTTCATCACTGTATTTAATAGCATTATCCACTAAGATGGCTAATATTTGTTCGATATGAGACATATCAGCTGTTATAAAAATATCTGGAGGGTTAGAAATTTTGAGGGTGATTTGCTTATTTTTAGCTAATAAAGAAAATTTAGTGTAGATTTTATTGATGAGATTATTGAGGTTAAATTTAGTGTTATGCACAGTTAATGTATTATTAGTATTTCTTGCAGATAATAATAAATTGTCAATGAGTTTTTTCATCTTTAAGCTTTCATCATTAATATCATCAATAGTATCTATGGAAAATTTAGAGAGATTATTTTCATCATCTGTTTTTAATACAGTTAATCCAGACATTATAATGCTTAAAGGTGTTCGTAATTCATGAGAGGCATTGGCAATAAATTGTTTTTGTTGTTCAAACGATTGAACGACAGGTTGCATAGCTTTATTTGCCATTTTATAAGCGACATAGCGTACAAAAAATAAGGATAGAGAAATAATTATTAATAAAATGAAGAATATGCGAATTTGTTCACGCACCCAATGAGTTACTTCTATGCCAACATAGACTTCACCTAAAAATACATTATTTTCTAAGAGTGGATAACGCATATAAATTAAATATTTTAAATGGCGATTATCAACTAAATTAAAATCAAAATATACCTTATGAAAAGAAAGTGAATTATCATTAATAATTTTAGTGATAGATTTTTCAGACCATTCCATATTATTATGTTCAAATACTAATTGATGGTCTTTGGTATATCCATAGATGAAAATTTTATTAAAATAATTATCTTCTTCAGGCGAGTTATCATCATCTTTAGGAAAATTTTTTAAATCCTTAGTATTGATTTTATAAAATAAGTCTTCACTTTCTTCAATAGCGAGCATTTTTATATGAGATAATTGGCTTTTATATGATATAGAAAAACCTACAATATATAAAGAAAATGATACAAATAATAATAGTAATACAGTAAGATAGCAATAATCTTTAACGATTTTTTCTTTGAATTTTGTAAACATATTATATATCCATTTCAAATTTATAACCGATACCACGAATGGTATGGATACAATCACTTAATGATAATTTAGTTAATTTTTGACGTAGAGATTTTATTGTTACATCTAAAGTATTGGAATTTATATTAGTATCGTATCCCCAGATTTTATCAATAATTTGTTCACGAGGTAGAATTTGATGTGTATTTCTAATTAATAATTCCATGAGTTGATTTTCTCTAGGGCTTAAAGATACTTCTATTTGTTTATAAGTCAAAATAGCATTGCAACAATTTAATTTTAGATTGTTATATTCAATGATATCATTATAAAATGTTTTGTTGATGCGACGAGATAGAGCTCTTATTCTAGCTAGTAGCTCTGGAAATTCAAATGGTTTGGCTAAATAATCATCGGCTCCACTATCTAAACCATCAATTTTATCTTCAAGAGAATCCCTAGCTGTCAGCATTAAAATAGCAGTTTGATTATTTTTTGCTCGTAGATATCTACATACTTCGATACCGGATTTTAAAGGCATCATCCAATCTAAAATGATGATATCATAATCTGATAAATTAGCATAATCAATAGCATCTTGTCCATTATATACACAATCTACAATGTAATTTTCTTTTTTTAGAAGAAAATCAATCATTTTAGATAGTCTTTTATCATCTTCAGCAAATAATATTCGCATAGAAACACCTACTTTTCTAATTTAATATTATGAAGTATATGATATTTAATATTTTATAGTATTGGCATATAAAAATAAATATAGCGTGAAATTTTACTTTTATTTTATTTAAATATATTTTGTTACATATTTTTTACATATCTTTAATATAGTTTTTACAAACTATTGATTTTGATTTTAAAAAATCTTTTTATAATAGTAACCGTTTTGAAATATTTCTCTGAAAAATTAATCGGAGTTATTTTGAGCAAATTTGTTTTTACTTTTTTTAGGTAGAGTATATTAATCATTTTTGGAGGAATATTTAATGTTTAAAAAAAAGCTTATTACAAGTGCAATCACCGCAAGTTTAATGATGGGAATAGCAAGTACATCTTTTGCAGCAACTAATCCATTTAGTGATGTGCCAGCTGATAGTTGGGCATATGATGCAGTTACTACACTTGCTAATGATGGCGTGATTGATGGCTATCCAGATGGTACATATCAAGGTCAAAATACTATGACTCGTTATGAAATGGCACAGATTGTAGCACGAGCAATGGCAAGAACTGATCTTGAAAAAGCAGACAAAGCAATTGTTGATAAATTGGCTGTTGAATTTGCTGATGAATTGGATAATTTAGGTGTGCGCGTTGCAGATTTAGAGAAAAAATCCGACAATATGAAATGGAAAGGCGAATTAAAATATAAATATTCGCAGGAAAATCATGATGAAGGAAAAGATAAACGCTCTAATAAATTAGAATTTAAACTTGAACCAAAAGCTTATATTGGTGATAGTGATTGGACTGCTAATGCTAAAATTGAATATACAATGTATCCAGAAACAGATAGCAATGCAGATGGTGTAAAAGTAAGTAAGGCATATGTAGAAGGACCTTTATTTGGTGCAACAGTAACAGCTGGTAGAACTTCTTTAGATATTTGTCAGGGCATGATTTTTGATGATGAAATTTCTGGTATGACAGCAAATTTTGGTAGTGATGTATTTAATACAAATATAGCTATTGGTCGCTACAGTGAAAACGATCATGATGGTGAAATCCCTGATGGTAAAACAGCAAAAGATATCACTGCTGATTACTATGGTGTACAATTTGATTACACACCAAACGATAATTTAGCACTCAATGCAGGTTATATTTTATTGAGTGGATTAGATAAAGATGTTGAATTAGATTTAGACGTTGATGATAATAAAGCTAATTTATGGTATGTCGGCGGTAAATATAATTTTGATAAAAATGTTGCATTAGCTGGACAGTATTTACAAAATGCTGATGCTAATAGCTATGATAAAGCAGGTAGTGTAGAAATACAGTATAAAGGCGCAAGTGCAAAAGATGCAGGTTCTTGGGGAGCATATATAGGATATCGTCATCTTGGAGAAAATGTAACTATTGAGACTGCTTATGATGATGCTGCAGAAGGTCAAAAAGGTCTTGTAGCTGGTGTAGAATATGCTTTTGCTGAAAATATTCTAGGCGAACTTCTTTATTTTGATGGTAAAGATATGGATACAGATAAAGATGCTGATACAGTATATACTAGTCTTAAATTTAAATTTTAATAAATAAGTCCATAAATTAAATTTAAATATAAACTAAGAGGCGATAGTGAATGTTTCATTTTAGAAAAACTAAAAAACAGATGATAGCACTTTGTTTAAGTGCAGCACTTAGTGCAGGTTCTTTAACTGCTTATGCGGCAACAGAATATTGGAATGATGCTTCTACAAAACCAATGGTAGAAACTAAAACACCTATTTCTGATAATACTAATTGGGAACAGTGGAAAGCTGGCTGGGATAATTTAAAAACAAATTATGAACAGGTAGCACTTACACCAGGCGCTGATTTTTCTAAATTAAATTTTGGTTGGTATTCTAAAGAAAAAACAGATAAAGCAATGGTACGTATTGCTGATAATAAAGATATGAAAAATGCCAAAGAATTTAAAGGTACTTGTACAGAAGGTACTGTAATCAATGGTGTGCAGTATTATAGCAATAAAGTAACAGCTGATGGTTTTAAACCAAATAGCACATATTATTATCAAGTAAAATTAAATGGTGAATGGCAACAAGCTCAAGAATATAAAACAGGTGATCCAGACAATTTCAGCTTTATGTTTGTAGGTGACCCACAGATTGGTTCTTCATATAAACAAAAAAATGCAGAATCTAATGGTAAAAAATTAGGTAACGATTTAGCTGCTAGAAATGACTCTTATAACTGGAATGTAACTTTAAATAAAGCAATGGAACAACATCCAGAAATAGATTTTTTAGTATCTCCTGGAGACCAAGTAAGTGTAAAAGGTAATGAAGACGCAAAAGATTTAAAAGAACAAGAAGACCAATATTCTGGATATCTTTCCGCCTCTGTACTTCGCAATTTACCACAGGCAGTAGCTATTGGTAACCATGATTGTAGCTCTGCAAGCTATCAAAATCACTTCAATAATCCAAATCCATTCCTTGAAGAATCTACACCAACACCTGCTGGTAACGGATATTTTTATAGTTATGGTAATGCTTTATTCATTGTCATTAATGCTAATAACTACAATGCAGCAGACCATAAAGCTTTGATTGAAAAAGCTATCAAAGAAAATCCAAATGCAAAATGGCGTATTGTTGTAATGCACCAAGATATTTATGGTTCAGGTTTAGACCATTCAGATTCTGATGGCATTATCTTGCGTACACAATTAACACCAATTTTTGATGCAAATGATATTGATGTAGTATTACAAGGTCATGATCATAGCTATGCACGTACTTATCAGCTTACAAGTGATGGACAGGCACATGATGAATTTTTAGAATACAAACAAGATCAAGGTGGATTTAACCACGATAATTTTGATGAACGCTTTGAAAAAGATGGCGTATTCAGAGCATATTATAAATCTCAAAATCTTTGCTACAATATAGCCGATAAATCACAAGGTACAGTTGTAAATCCAGAAGGTGTATTTTATTTGACTTCTAACTCTGCAACTGGTTCTAAATTCTATAATTTAATTCCAGAACAACAAGATTATGTAGCAGCTCGTAGTCAAAATTGGAGACCATCTTATTCTGTAATCAACATTACAAAAGATAGTTTCACTGTTAATACTTATGATGTAGAAACAGGTGAAGCAATAGATAGCTCCTATACAATTGTAAAAAAATAAATGATGATTTGATATAAAAGTGATAAGAATTTTTCTTATCACTTTTATTTTACAGTTATTTTTGTATATATTTATTTAAATTTTACGTTACGTTTACAGTATTTTTAAAAATAAAATATAGAATAAATATATCTACAAAAGATATAGAAATTATCTTACTTTTGATTAGAACTAAGGAGAGTGACTTTTGTGTTTTATTTGAAAAAAAATAAAAAAAGAATGTTAGCTTTATGCTTAAGTGCAGCACTTAGTGTAGGCTCTTTAACTGTTTATGCGGCAACAGAACAATGGAATGATGCTTCTTTAACACCAGCTTTTACTACTAAAACAGCTGTATCAGAACATACAGATTGGGCAGATTGGAAAGCTAACTGGGATAAAATTAAAACAAATTATGAACAAGTTGCTTTAATTCCAGGCTCCGATTTTTCTAAATTAAATTTTGGTTGGTATTCTAAAGAAAAAGCAAATGAAGCAGTAGTGCGTATTGCTGATAATAAAGATATGAAAAACGCTAAAGAATTTAAAGGTACTTGTACAGAAGGTACTGTAATCAATGGTGTGCAGTATTATAGCAATAAAGTAACAGCTGATGGCTTTGAACCAAATACTACATATTATTATCAGGTAAAATTAAATGGTAAATGGCAACAAGCTCATGAATATAAAACAGGCGACCCACATAATTTCTCATTTATGTATGTAGGTGACCCACAGATTGGTGCTTCAAAAGGTCAAGTTCCAAATGAAAGTGCTGTAGAACAAAGTGAAGATGTTGCAGCTAGAAATGATGCTTATAACTGGAATAAAACATTAAATAGTGCTTTAGCACAACATCCAGAAATTAACTTCTTAGTATCTCCTGGTGACCAAATTAATGAACCAGCTGGTAATAACGCTGAAAAACATTTATTACAGGAATATGAATACTCCGGATATTTATCTGCAACAGCTTTCCGCAATTTACCACAAGCAGTAGCTATTGGTAACCATGATTGCTTGACTACTAGTTATCAAAATCACTTCAATGTGCCAAATCCATTTACAGCAGAAACTAATTCTACAGTTGCAGGTCATGGATATTATTATACTTATGGCAGTGCTTTATTCATTGTCATCAATGCTAATAACTATAATGCAGCTGACCATAAAGCTTTAGTAGAAAAAGCAGTAAAAGAAAATCCAAATGCAAAATGGCGTATTGTTGTAATGCATCAAGATATCTACGGTTCAGGTTTAGACCACTCTGACTCTGATGGTATTATTTTACGTAACCAATTAACACCTATTTTTGATGCAAATGATATCGACGTAGTATTACAAGGTCATGACCATACTTATGCTCGTACTTATCAGCTTACAAGTGATGGTAAACAATATGATGATTTTGCAGAATATAAAGTAGGTCAACATGGACAAGACCATAAAGTACTTGATAATAAATTAAAATCTGACAGTGCATTCAAAGAATACTATACTTCTCAAAATCGTTGCTACACTATTGCTGATATGAAACAAGGCACTTTAGTAAATCCAGAAGGTGTATTCTACATGACTTCTAACTCTGCAACTGGTTCTAAATTCTATAATTTAATTGAACAGCAACAAGATTATGTAGCTGCTCGTAGCCAGACTTGGAGACCAACATATTCTGTAATCAATATTACTGATGATAAATTTACTATTAACACATATGATGCTCAAACAGGCACACCAATCGATGAAGCTTATAGCATTATTAAGAGATAATAAGTAAGATTTAATTTTTCTCTAACTGCGGTAAAGTATATGCTTTACCGCAGTTTTTACATTAAAGAAATTAATATAATGATAATAAGAGAGGAATTTTTTATGAATTTGTTAAAAAATATTTGGGTTCGTGGGATTATAATTATTTGCATATTAATAGGTGGATTTTTCTTTTTACAATCGTATAATCAAGTAGAAAAACCAACTTTAGTAAATACACAAGGGCGTGCTTTTGAAAAAGCAACAGTAGTGGAAGTTTTAAAAGATAATATACAAGAAGATGGTTCTCGTGTGGGCGACCAAGTTGTATTATTACAGATGGAAACAGGACCACAAAAAGGGCAGATTTTGGAGGCAAATAGTCCTAATGGATTATTGTTTGGAACAGCATGTAAGCCAGGATTAGAAGTAATTACTATTTCTAGTGTAGTGGGGCAATTACATGTTACTACTGTATATAATGTAGACCGTTCTATGCCAATATATATTTTTATAGCTATTTTCTTGATTTCACTTTGTATTATTGGTGGGAAAAAAGGTGTGAAATCGGCTATTGCACTTATTTTTAGTTTCATTTGTTTTGTATTTGTATTTTTCCCTATGATAATGAAGGGAACTTCTCCATCTTTAGCTGCTATTTTTACAGCGACAATTGTTACAGCAATGACCATTTGCTTGATTAATGGTTTTACAATAAAAGCTTTATCTGCTATTTTGGCAACTTTTTTTGGTTTATTGATTGCAGGTTTAACAGCAGATATTTTTGGCTATTTCACATCACTTTCAGGTTATAATGTATCCAATATTGAAGCGTTATTATTTATTGGACAAAATACTTTAATTGATGTAGGTCAATTACTTTTTGCTGGTGTTTTATTTGCAAGTTTAGGTGCCGTAATGGATATAGCAATGGACGTATCTTCAGCAGTGCAAGAATTGCATGTTAAAAATCCAGCATTAACACCTAAAGAATTATTTAAAAGTGGTATGAATGTTGGACGAGATATTATGGGTACAATGTCAACAACACTTATTTTAGCTTTCTTTGGTGGTTCTCTTGGTGTATGGGTATTAGATTATGTATATGATTTACCATATTTGCAATTGATAAATTCAAATTCTATTGGTATAGAAATCATGCAAGGGATATCTGGTAGCTTTGGCGTTATTTTAACAGTGCCAATAGTAGCATTATTTTCTGCATGGCTTCCTCATTATTTAGAAAACAAAAAATAAGAACTTATATTGTTTTGAGCATAAAAAAGAGATTATGGTTTGAATAATAAACCATAATCTCTTTTAGTTTATTTTAGAATTTTTGATTTAATTTAAATAGATAAATTTGACTTTGCTGTTCTTCGGGTGCATTTTGTTGCAAGCCTATATGGATATCTACTTGCTGATTATTTTTATTTAAAAAGATTTTTTTATCAGCATCATAAGTGTAATCTTCTACAGAAGCGTTGTTATTGTTAGCATCGTCTACTTTAACAGCAATTCCAAAATCGTTATCATTTACTACAGCGATAGTTTGTCTATCTGGAAGTATAGCTAATCCTTCAGCTTTTTCAATATTCCAGCCATATTGACGTAAATCTAGTAATAATTCTTTTTTGGCAGGAACAAAATTTTGAGGAACGTTGCCATATTCTAAATCGCCATTAGTATCGACAGTTGTAGCATTTTTTAAATCTACTTTATAAATGAGATTTTGCATTTTGCCATTTTGCTTACCTTGTTCAATAAGTAAATATTCATCATTACCAATAGATGTAATATCACCTAGTTTGGCATTAGAGAAATTTTTATAATTTTTATCTACAGGATAAGCGTACATTTTTACTTCTTTTGTCTGAGGGTTTAATTTTACTATTCTAGTATATGGTGCAGTTTTGGACGTTTTACCATCTACATCTAAAGGACTTTGAACAATTCCTACAATATTGCCATCATCATCAATAGTGAGACCTTCAAAACCACGATTAGGAACACGTTGTGCTAAGATAGATGGTAACCCCATGCTAGGACCATATTTTTCTAGTATTTTTCCATTAGAATCTGTTTTTATTAAAAATGGACCGTATTCATCGCAAAGCCAGAAATTACCGTCTTTATCACGAGTAATACCTTCTGTATCAAGTCCGTTGACATCAGTGCCTAGATCATTCATTTGAAAATCTAAGGCAACTTCACCAGTAGAACCAATGGCACCGAATGGAATTACTTTGCCGGATATTTTATGATTATTTTTATCTTTTAATGGAATACTATCAATGATTTGGGCTTTGTTCTGATCGATTTTTAAGATACCTATACTAGGTGTGAATTTTGGTGTAGGAAAGAATTTTCCAGGATATGTTTTACCATCTTTTATATATGTTGGGATATCGCCATTAGGACCGCGGTCTGTTACACAATAAAATTCAATACTACCATCATTATTTAGAGATTTGAACATAAGTCCAGAGCCATATCCAGGATTTATACCATTGGCAAATTCTTTTTCTTCTCCATCATAAGGCAGTTGATAATTATCAGCGGTAACAATATAGTGAGAAACTGTAGCAGTATTACTTTGAGCATAAAGATTTGTAGGTGATGTAGAAAATACAGTTCCTAATGCACAACTTAATAATAATAATTTCTTTAAAGATTTACGCATAATTTTTACCTCATAAAAATATAGTTTGATTTTAATTATAAATTTATTTTGTAAAGAGCAATTTAGAAGGAAATAAATTCTAGGTAAAAAATATTTTATGAAGATTAGAAGGTAAACAATAGGGAGATTATGATAAGAAAATCTACTTTTGTTTTATTTTTTTATAAATGTGATAAAATGTATCTAAATAGTAAAGATGATAAAGTTAATAGTATAGAAAATATCTTTATTATTTAATTATAAAAAATATATATTAGGAGGATTTTTAATGAACAGTCATGAGTTTCATGAACTTACACATTATGTAATGGATTCACCTGCGAGTCCACCTGATAGTTTATTTGCTGGCGGTTTTGATGATTGGAGAAGTAGAGCACGTCTAGCTCATTTTTTGGCAATGCCAGAATTAAAAAAACATGATGAAGCAATAGAGTTGTTTCGTTCTGTTGTTGAAGTAGAAATAGATGAAGAAAATCCTGAACAGGTAGAAGAAAAAGTTTATGCTTTGCAAAGATTATCTTCTTGTCTTCGTGAAGATAAAAAATATGATGATGCTCTTCACTATATAAATTTAGCTGTGCAATTAGTAGAGTCTACAGATTATTTATATAAATATATTCTACGTGGAGAAGTTTGGGCTGACCGCTGGAATTTATTATATAATAAGCAAGATATTGAAACAGCTGAAAACGAAATCGATGAAAAAATTCGCGTATTTGAAAATTTAGACGTGAAACATAATAGTTATTTATATTATGGTTATCGTTTTAAAGCTCAATTAATGGCTACCGGTCTGATGAAAGAGGAAGCTTTAAATTATATGAGAAAGGCTTTATCTTTTATGGATATTCCTGAAAAATATAAGCCTGCCATAGAAAAAGCTTTTAGTGCTACTCATAATAATGTCGCATGGATTTTAAATACGATTGACCATGCTTGCCCTTCACCAGAAAAAATTCATTGGGATATTTAAGTTTGCAAAAAATACATATATGACATGAAGTATTAGTTATATATGTATTTTTGTACATATATATATTTGGACAAAGATAGTATAGATAATAAGAGGAGGATTTTTATGGCGAAGGAAAAACATGTAGAAGGAGAAGCAGACCATTATATTAAGACATTGATAGGTGCTGTATTAGGATATGCAGCTGATGGTCTGGATATGTTTTTATTATCATTTATTTTAGTTTTTATTATTAAAGATTTTGGACTTACTACAGCAGAAGCTGGAAATTTAACTTTAGCAACAACTATTGGTATGTGGATTGGTTCATATATTTTTGGATTGTTAGCAGATAAATATGGACGTACAAAGATATTATCTTTTTCGATAATTTTATTTGCGGTAGCCACATTCTTGATGTATTTTGTTGATAATTATACAGTATTGCTTGTTTTACGCTTTATCATTGGTCTTGGTATCGGTGGTGAATTCGGTATTGGTATGGCAATTGTTACTGAAACATGGGCACCTGATATGCGAGCAAGAGCTACTTCATGGGTAGCGCTTGGTTGGCAAGGCGGTGTATTATTAGCAGCAGTTATACCAGCTATAATTGTGCCAATGTTTGGTTGGCGTGCAGTATTTCTTGTAGGTTTAGTACCTGCACTTATCGCAATTTATGTACGTATGCATCTTAAAGAACCGATTTTGTGGCAACGTAAAAAACAGCGTCAGCAAGAATTGATTGTTAAAAAAGAAAATGGAACTATCACTGAAAAAGAACAAAAAGAATATTATTATTTGGCAGGTATGCCACTTAAAAAATTATTCACTACAAAGAGAATAACAGCGACAACAATAGGGCTTACAGTGATGTGTTTAGTGCAAAACTTTGGCTATTATGCGATATTTAGCTGGATGCCAACAATTTTATCTCAAAAATATGGCTATAGTTTAGCGCAGACAAGTGGTTGGATGGTAATATCTATTGCTGGTATGGTTTTAGGTATAATCTTATTTGGTATTTTGGCAGATAAAATTGGACGTAAAAAGACTTTTGCACTTTGGTATATTGGTGGAACAATTTACTGTGTAATTTATTTCTTTTTCTTCACAAGTCAAGCAAGTTTATTATGGGGAAGTTTCTTATTAGGTTTCACTGTAAATGGTATGATGGGTGGTTATGGGGCAGTTATTGCTGAAAATTATCCATCTGAAGCACGTTCTACTGCAGAAAATATAATTTTTGGTACAGGTCGTGGTTTATCTGGTTTTGGCCCTGCTATAATTGGTTATTTGGCAACAGGCGGAAGCTTGATAGGAGCAATGAGTCTTGTATTTGTTATTTATCCAATAGCACTTATTTTTATGTGGTTCACTGTTCCAGAAACAAAAGGTATAGAAATCGATTAATAAAAAAAGGTTATGCTTTTGCATAACCTTTTTATTTGTTTATAATTCATCAATAGAGGATAAAAGTTCTGTATAATTGTGGAAATAAAAATCAGCTTGTGCTTTTATTGCCTCTGTATCAGCATCAGAATATTTGTCATAAATAGCAATGGTTTCAATACCAGCTTTTTTAGCAGCTTCAATACCGATTAATGAATCTTCAAAGATGATACATTCTTCTGGTTTGGCATTAAATTTTTGCATAGCTTTTTGATAAACTTCAGGGTCTGGTTTGATTTTGCTGACATCTTCACGTGTATAGATTAAATCAAAATATTCATCAAGTGGAGCTTTGGCGTTGATATTTTTATTTAAAGTGCGATATATATCCATATTTGTGCGCTTTGTAGTTGTTGTTATAGCAAGCGTAAAATTCTTTGCTTTTAATTTTTTGATGACTAAGTCGGCTTGTGGTTTATAATCGATTATATTTTGGAGAAAATCTTGAGCTATTTCATAACGCAATTTGATGATTTCTTCAGCTGAAATTTGAGCTGAATATTTATCCTTGAGATATTGGCAATAACATAAATAAGGATTTGGTTGTGCATTGAATTTTTTTAATTGTGTATCACGGTCGTTTTGCACAGTTGTTTCATCAATTGTTTTATTGGTTAATTTTTCAATGAGTTTTTGGTCGATTTGGTTCCAGATGCCAACAGAGTCAATTAAAGTGCCGTCCATATCAAAAAAAGCAAATTTTTTATTTTTTAGCATGACAAAATTCCTTTCTGACAATAAAATGGTTTAGGTATATTGTAACAATTATCTAAAAAAGTTGAAATATATATTTATCCTTAAAATAAAAGCATTAATCTTTTTCTTTACAGTGATATTTATTTATGATATATTAATTTTTGTATGCAAAAGACATTCCCATTCTAGGGTAAGCGAAACTCCAACGCTGTCGTGGATTCGGGAGAAATAAAATTTAGGAGGATATTTTAATGTTAACTCAAGAACAAAAATTACAAATCATTCAAGATAACGCTACTCATGAAGGTGACACTGGATCTCCAGAAGTACAGGTTGCTTTATTAACTGCACGTATCGCATATCTTACTGAACATCTTAAAAACAATAAAAAAGACCATCATTCCCGTCGTGGCTTATTAAAAATGGTTGGTCATCGTAGAAGACTTTTAAGCTATTTATATGATATCGATGTAGAACGTTATCGTGCTCTTATTGCAAAATTAAATTTACGTAAATAATTAATTGAAAAAGCGGGAGCCTTTCCCGCTTTTTCTTTTAGTTTGCTTGATTTTAAGTTAAAATAGATATAGACACAAAGATTAAAATATTGATAAATACATAAATAGGAGGTAAGTTATGTATACTTTTGAAACAACACTTGGCGGTCGCAGTTTTGTTGTAGAAACAGGCAAAATGGCGAAACAAGCAAATGGCGCTGTATTAGTTAGATATGGTGAAACTGTAGTTTTAGTAACAGCAACAGCTTCTGCTGAGCCACGTGAGGGAGTAGATTTTTTCCCTTTAACAGTTGATTATGAAGAAAAAATGTACGCTGTTGGTAAAATACCTGGCGGTTTTATAAAAAGAGAAGGTCGTCCTGCTGAATCTGCTATCTTAAATAGCCGTTTAATCGACAGACCTATTCGCCCATTATTCCCAGAAGGTTATAGAAATGATGTTCAGATTGTAGCTACAGTTTTATCTGTAGAACAAGATAATGCTCCAGAAATCGCTGGTATGATTGGTGCATCTTGTGCACTTTCTATTTCTGATATTCCATTTTTAGGGCCAATCGCTGGTGTTCGTGTTGGTCGCATTGATGGCGAATTTGTTATCAATCCAACAGTTGAACAGCGTGAAAAATCTGATTTAAACTTGACTGTAGCAGGTTCTTATGATGCTGTAATGATGGTTGAAGCTGGTGCAAATGAATTATCCGAAGAAGTAGTTCTTGATGCTATTTTATTTGGTCATGAAGAAATCAAACGCTTAGTAAAATTCCAGCAAGAAATGATGGAAAAATGCGGTAAAGAAAAACATCAGCCAAAATTATTTACTGTTCCAGAAGAACTCGTAAATGCTATTCATGAATACACTTATGATAAATTTGATGCTGCTGTTCGTGATGCTGATAAACTTCGCCGTGATGAACATGTAGCAGAAGTAAAAGCAGAAGCGAAAGAACATTTCTTAGAACTTTACCCAGAAATGGATATGGAAATAGATTATGTGCTCTACAAAACTTTAAAAGGCATTGTACGTCATATGATCACTCATGAAAAAATTCGTCCAGATGGTCGTGGCTTAGAAGAAGTTCGTCCTATTAGCTGTGAAGTAGGTATTTTACCTCGTACACATGGTAGTGCACTTTTCACTCGTGGACAGACTCAGATTTTAAATGTTACTACACTTGGCGCTTTAGGTGATGAACAAGTAATTGATGGTATTGGTGATGATACATCTAAACGTTATATCCATCATTATAATTTCCCAGGTTATTCCGTTGGTGAAGCTCGTCCAATGCGTAGCCCAGGTCGTCGTGAAATCGGTCATGGTGCGCTTGCAGAACGTGCATTAGTGCCAGTTATTCCTTCTGTAGAAGAATTCCCTTATACACTTCGCCTTGTATCTGAAGTTTTAGAATCCAATGGTTCTAGCTCCATGGGTAGCGTATGCGGTAGTACACTTTCCTTAATGCATGCTGGTGTACCTATTAAAAAACCAGTATCTGGTTGTGCAATGGGCTTAGTAAAAGATGGCGATGCTTATACAATTTTAACAGATATCCAAGGTATGGAAGATGCTCTTGGTGATATGGACTTCAAAGTAGCAGGTACTCCAGATGGTATCACAGCTATTCAAATGGATATCAAAGTAGATGGTCTTAGCAGAGAAATTTTAGCAGCGGCTCTTGATCAAGCAAAACGTGGCCGTGAATTTATCTTAAGCAAAATGCTTGAATGTATCAGTGAACCAAATAAAGAATTATCTCCATACGCTCCACGCGTAAATAGTATGAAAATCCCTACTGATAAAATTCGCGATGTAATTGGACCAGGCGGAAAAACAATTAAAAAAATAATTGATGAAACTGGTGTACAAATCGATATTCATGATGATGGTAATGTATTTATCACAGCAGTAGGTGCTGAATCTGCACAGAAAGCTCAAGATATGATCAATGCTTTAACTGCTGAAGTTGAAGTTGGTGCAGTTTATAAAGGTAAAGTTACACGCATTATGAATTTCGGTGCATTTGTAGAAATCTTACCAGGTAAAGAAGGCTTGTGCCATATTTCTCAATTAGCAAAAGAACGCGTAGGAAAAGTAGAAGATGTTGTAAACATTGGCGATGAATTAGAAGTAAAAGTTACAGAAATTGACCGTCAAGGTAGAGTAAATCTTTCTCATAAAGTGCTTCTTTAATAAGGCTGGTGAAAATAAGTGCATATTGTTTTGATTGAACCTGAAATTCCAGCAAATACTGGTAATATTGCACGTCTTTGTGCAAATACAGGTATTGAACTTCATTTAGTAAAACCACTTGGTTTTTCTACTGATGATAAATATTTAAAAAGAGCAGGTCTTGATTATTGGCATTTAGTAAAAGTGCATTATCATGAAAACTTTGATGAAGTTTTAGAAAAATATAAAGGTCATAAATTTCATTATGCTACAACAAAAGCCAATCATGTACACAGTGATGTAACTTATGGCATGGATGATATGCTTGTTTTTGGTAAAGAAACAGCAGGTATTCCTGAAAGTATTTTAAAAGAACATTGGGACGATTGCATTCGTATACCGATGATAAGTGAATCACGTTCTTTAAATTTATCTAATTCTGTGGCTGTAATTGCCTATGAGGCTATGCGACAACTTGATTATGCAAATTTAAAACAAGTTGGTTTTGATCATTTAGATTGATAGGAGCATAAATAATGCAAAAATTAAATGAATGTATAGCTAAATTAAAACAAATTTTGCCGGAAGATAGTGTGTTAATAGATGAGCCAATGTCTAAACATACTACATTTCAAATTGGCGGTCCAGCTGATTGCTTTGTAATGCCTTCAACAGTTGAAGAAGCTATCGCTGTTATAAAAATAGTAAAAGAATATGATGTACCACTAACAATGCTTGGTAATGGCTCTAATTTATTAGTCATGGATAAAGGCATTCGTGGTATTGTTGTAAATTTAAATGAACGTTTTGCTAAAATTACAAGAGATGGTAACTTTATTAAAGCTCAATGTGGTGCTTTAATGGTTGATGTTTCTAAATTTGCAGGTGAAGCTTCACTTACAGGTCTTGAATTTGCAGTGGGTATTCCAGGTAGTATCGGTGGTTGTATCTTTATGAATGCTGGTGCTTATGATGGTGAAATAAAAAATGTAGTTCATCGTGTTAGTGCTATTGATAAAGAAGGAAACCTCGTATACTATACAAATGAAGAAGCTCAATTTTCTTATCGTCATAGTATTTTCCAAGATAATGATAATTTGATTTTAGAAGTTGAATTAGAATTACAAGAAGGAAATCAAGATGAGATTTTAGCTAAAATGGCAGATTTGACTAATCGTAGAGAAACAAAACAACCACTTGAATATCCAAGTGCAGGTAGTACTTTTAAACGCCCACCTGGATATTTTGCAGGGACTTTAATTGACCAAACAGGTTTAAAAGGTCTCACTGTTGGTGGTGCGCAAGTTTCTAAAAAACATGCTGGTTTTGTAGTTAATATCGGTGGAGCAACAGCTCAAGATGTACTTGATTTAATCAAAGAAGTACAAGATAGAGTTTATAAAGCTCATGGCGTGAAACTTTATCCAGAAGTAAAGATGATTGGTGAACAATAAAATATAACATAAAAGCTATAGCAAAGAATTTATTTTGCTATAGCTTTTTATTTAAGTTGAAAATAAATTATTAAGTATTAAGGATATAAAAATGATATATTTTATGCAGGGCTTATTATTTGGATTGGCTTATGTTATGCCTATTGGCATACAAAATATGTATGTTATTAATTCTGCTATGCAAAGAAATGTAAAAATAATTTGTTTGACTACGATATTTGTAATTATATTTGATATTTCGTTGGCTATTAGTTGTTATTTAGGTATTGGAATTTTATTAGATAAATATCAATTTTTACGTGATTTCGTGATGTTTATTGGAGCTATGGTTATTTTCTATATTGCTTTTGATTTATGGAGAACGAATAGCAAATTAGAAATAAAATCAACTCATGATTATAGATTATCAAAAATAATTATTTCGGCTTTTTCTGTCGCATGGTTAAATCCTCAAGCTATTATTGATGGTTCATTGATTTTAGGTAGCTTTAGAACATCTTTAGCAGGAGATAGTTCTATATATTTTATTATAGGAGTTTGTATCGCTTCTTGTTTATGGTTTTCTTCATTAGCTTTTATAGCACATAAATTTATAAATAAATTATATAGATTTGTTAAATATATTAATCTTATTTGTGCTATCATTTTGTTTTTATATGGATTAAATTTATTGTATATGTTTTGTTTAGATTTATTATGAATTATACATATAATTAAATTTGGAATTATCTTGATTGGGACCCTAAGAGTTTTAATACTTTTAGGGTTTTGTTGTATAATAAAATAAATATATACTTATTTAGAGGTGTTAATATGATTGGTGATTGTGCGAATTGTAAAAGTCATATTTGTGCAGGCAGAGGTATTAGTTGCAAGAAAATAAATCAAGATGAAGTGCTTGATTTATATACAGATGAAGAGAAAAAAATTATGAAAGCGGCAGCTTTTGTGGAAGCCACATATTATAGTGAGCTTACACGTTTGGAGGAAACTGTAGAATTTGCCAAACAAATGGGCTATAAAAAATTAGGTCTAGCTTTTTGTATCGGTTTAAATAAAGAAGCTTATTTGATTAATAAATTTTTAGCACGTGAATTTGAAGTAGTATCTATTTGTTGTAAAAATTGTGCGATAGCAAAAGATAAATTAGGTTTGAAAAAAATAAATCCCCAAAGTGCAACAGAAAGTATGTGTAATCCTAAATATCAAGCTAAATTTTTAAATCAAGCAGGTTGTGATTTATTTATTTCTTGTGGCTTATGTGTAGGTCATGATGCTATATTTAACAAAAATTGTAATGGCTCTGTAACTACATTAGTTGCAAAAGATAGAGTACTTGCTCACAATCCACTTGGTGTAGTTTATTCACGTTATTGGCGAAAAAAACTAAAATTAATGGAAGAAAATGAAATATAAATAATTATATAATTTTATGGTATTTAAGCTTTAATAAATTAAAAATTTTTATATTATAGCATTATCTAAGTAATTTTTTATGCTTTGGATAATGCATTTTTTATTAATAAGAATAATATTTATTTTGATATTATTTATTTTAATAAAAATAGATAATTATTAATAAAAAATATACTATGTTAATTTTATTTATAAATAAAAATTTTACGAAATTGTAAAGGTGTCATATGCATATATTTTTTAAAAATACGAATAAAATTAGAAGATGAATAAAAACAAATAGATTCAGCAATGGATTCAATACTATCATTTGATTCAGAAAGGCGTTTTTTTGCATAATCTAGACGTACTTTCAATAAATAAGTGTAAGGTGAAATGCCTATTTCTGAGTGAAATTGACGTGAAAAATGAAATTTACTTAATTGAGCTATAGAAGCAATATCATCTATACAAATATCTTTCATAAAGTGAGTATCTATATAAGATTTTGATTTTAATATAGGTAAGGAATATTTTATTTTAGGATGTAAATAAAGAGATAACTGAGTGAATATTTGATGAATAATAGAAGAGATTTCATCATCATTAGCATTTTGTTCTTTTAAAATAGTATGAATATGTTCAAAAAAAAGACAAGATTGTTCGGAAAATATAGGTCCGTGTTCGGTAAAAAATCTTTCTTCATATTGTTTACTTGCAAAACCATTAAAATGAAACCAATAAAATGTAGTTTTTTTTGTAGCTTTATAATAATTAGGATAATTATTATTTAATAAAACAATATCATTATTTTTAGCTATAAAATTTTTGTCACGATAATAAAAATCTAATTGTCCATCAAGTATAAAAAAAATAACAAAGCATCAAATACATTTGTTCTGTTTACTTTATAAAGTGGAGTACAAGTATATTTTGCGCCCCATAAAAGATAGAATAAATTATTTTTAGCAAATTTTGAAGAAGTGTGAAAATAAATACCGTCTTTTTTAATAATACCTTGTTCTTTCTGAATAATACCGATATCTTCTAATTTCAAGAAAATCAGTTCCTTTCTGTAGCATGAAAAGCATATTTTTCAGCATTTTAGGATAATGTGTTTAAATTATAGTTATTATATAATATTAACAGAAATAAAACAATAATGATTAATCATTGAAAATATTGAATAATAAAAATATATTTTATTTTTATGAAAATTCAAGAAGGAGAATATAAAATGATAAGGCAAGAGAAAAATTTGCAGATAGTAATTATTATATCTACATTTGGTGGGCTTTTATTTGGTTATGATACAGGTGTAATTAATGGTGCTTTGGGTGCTATGTCAGCACCAGATCAACTTAATTTAAATTCATTCCAACAAGGTTTAGTTGTGGCTATTTTACAACTAGGGGCAACTATTGGTGCACTGGGTATAGGACAAGTTACGGATATATATGGGAGAAAAAAGACGATAATGATTTTGTCTATACTCTTCTTCATAGCTAGTCTTTGTTGTGTATTATCGCCTAATGTAAACTTCATGTTGGCTGGCAGATTTGCTTTAGGTATTGCCGTAGGTGGAGTATCAGTAACTGTGCCTACATATTTAGCAGAGATTTCTCCAACTAAAAAAAGAGGTAAAGTGGTTACTAGAAATGAGTTTATGATTGTTTCAGGGCAATTATTGGCATTTGTTTTTAATGCAATAATTGCGATTTCAATGGGAGATTCAGGCCATGTATGGAGATATATGTTGTCTTTAGCAGTAATTCCAGCTATTGTACTTGGATTGGGTATGATAAAAATGCCAGAGTCGCCACGTTGGCTTATAAGTAAAGGAAAAATAGAAGAAGGAGCAAATGTATTAAGTAAAATTCGTACTTCGCAAGAAGCTAAGGAAGAAATTGAAATATTAAAAAAAGCGATAACAGAAGAAGCCAATATAAAAAAGATGACAATAAAAGACTTAAAGCTTGCATGGGTAAGACGCTTGTTAATGATTGGTATAGGTATGGCGTTTATTAATCAGTTTACAGGAGTAAACAGCATAATGTTTTATGGTACAGAAATTTTGAAAACATCTGGGTTTACTACAAATGCAGCTTTTTTAGGAAATGTTGCTAATGGTGTTATTGCTGTAATAGCAATGATTACAAGTATTATGATGATGGATCGTTTTGGCAGACGACCGATGATATTAACAGGGCTTGCGGGAATTTCTGTTGTGTTAATAGGCATTGGTATTATTAGTAATACTATGCAAGATAGCGATATGTTACCATACTTTATTTTAGGGTTAACTGTATTATATTTAGCATTTTTCCAAGGGTTAATTGGTCCAGTAAACTGGCTTATTATTTCTGAAATTTTTCCTCTTCGTTTACGTGGTTTGAGTATGGGAATTGTTGTAATGATCTTATGGTTATCTAGTTTTGTAGTAGCATTATTATTTCCTATTTTATTAGAATATATAGGAATGTCTAATACATTTTTTACTTTTGCGCTATTGAGTATTTTATCTTTTGTTTTTGTATATTGTTTTGTGCCAGAAACAAGAGGTCATTCACTTGAAGAATTAGAACATTTCTTTATGTATAAATATGGGAAATAAAGTATAGAAATAATTTAGGAGGCTTTTAAAATGAAAGAAATTCATATTGGTTTAATTGGTGCAGGCTGGATGGGAAAAGCGCATACGACTGCTTTTCATAATGCTAAAATGATATTTGGTGATGATATGCCTGTTTTTGAAATGGTTTCTGATGTTAATGAAGAACAAGTTAAAAATTTTGCACAGAAAATGGGTTACAAACGTTATACTACAAATTGGATGGACATTATAACAGATCCAATGATAGATTTGGTAGATATAGCTACTCCAAATTGTATGCACTTTGAAATGGCAAAAGCTGCTTTAGAGCATGGAAAGCATATTTTTTGTGAAAAACCACTGTCATTATCAGCTGAACAATCAAGAATTTTAGCTGATATGGCGAAAGAAAAAAATGTAGTAAATTATTGTGGCTTTTCAAATATAATGAATCCAGCTAATCAGTATGTAAAAGAGTTGATTCAATCTGGTAAGTTAGGAAAAATTATGCGTGTTCATGCAACTTATGATCAAGATATGCTTCTTGATCCTGAAATTCCAATAGCATGGCGTCATATAAATAAATTTGCAGGTTCTGGTGCTTTAGGTGATTTATGTTCACATTTATTGTCTGTTTTTCAAATGATTTTAGGAGATATTGATGAAGTTATTGGAGTAGATTCTATAGTTATTCCAGAACGTCCAATAAAAGCGGGTTTAAAGGAACTGCAAAAAGTTGAAAATGATGATATTATAACATTTTTAATAAAATATAAAAATGGTATAATTGGTGATATTTCTTCATCACGTGTGGCTACTGGAAGAAAAAATTATTTTTATTATGAAATTCAAGGAACAGAAGGAACTGTAGTTTATAATTTGGAACGTATGTGTGAAGTACAGGTTTATTTTAAAGCTGATGCGGATAGGGACAATGGGCGAGATTGTGGATTTAGGACAGTGTTGTTAAATCCTGAGCATGAAGGATTTAAATATTTTCAACCAGCTGGTGGTATTGCCATTGCTTTTGATGACATGAAAACATTGCAGGCACATACATTAATGCAGGCATTACATGGAAAAGATTATATTTGTAATTTTGAAATGGGTGCTAAAGTCGATGGTATAATAAATGCTGTATTAAAATCTATAAAATCTCGTAGATGGGAAAAATGTTAAGAGGTGAGAGAATGTTTAAAAATATAAAATTAGGTATTGCTCCTATTGGATGGACAAATGATGATATGCCACAATTAGGTGGAGATTTAACTTTTGAACAAATGGTTTCTGAAGCAGCACTAGCTGGTTTTCAAGGAACGGAAGTAGGTGGGAAATTTCCTATAGATCCTGTTGTATTGAAACATAAATTGGATATTCGTAATTTAGAAATAGCGAGCCAATGGTTTTCAAGTTTTCTTTGCTCGAGATCATATGAAGAAAATGAAAAGGCTTTTATAAATCAATTAAATTTTTTGGAAAAATTGGGTGCAAGTAGAATTAATGTTTGTGAATTGACAAGATGCTTATTTGCGGAAGATATTTCAATGTTTGGTAGTAATAAACCAGTAGCTACTAATGAAGAATGGAAATTGTTATGTGAAGGATTGAATAAATTAGGAAAAATTGCAGCAAATAAAGGGTTTAAATTATGTTTTCATCATCATATGGCTACTGTTGTTCAGACTATAAGTGAAACACGTCGTTTGATGGAAAATACTAATCCAGATTATGTATTTTTATGTTTTGATACAGGTCATTTTACTTTTGCTGGTGAAAATGTAGTGGAAGCTGTTAATGAATTTGTTAAACGAATAGGTCATGTACATTTGAAGGACATTCGTCCTGAAAAAATGAGACAGGCATATAGTGAAGGATTTAGATTTCGTAAGGCTGTATTGGAAGGATGTTTTACAATTCCAGGTGATGGTTGTGTAGATTTTCCAGGAGTATTCAAAGTTTTATCAGATAATAATTATGAAGGTTGGCTGATTGTAGAAGCAGAACAAGATCCAGCTAAAGCAAATCCTTTAGAATGTGCTTTAAGAGCAAGAAAATATATAAAACAATGTATAGGAATTTAAATACTATAAGTTTTAGATAGGTAGATGAAAATCTACCTATCTTTTTTTGTGAGATAAAAAAATAATATTTTAGATAATTTACTTTTATTACTTTATTGTTAACTCTAATAATAATAAATATTCCTCAATTTTAGTATTTTTTATGGTAGCCATAGGCTATTGGTAAAGAGAAAATTGTGGCTACGGTTTTAGTTTACCTGTTTGAGCGTAGCGAGTTTAAACGTTGTAGACATGATTTTCTCTTTGCCAAAATAAAAAGTGTGGTAGCGGAAGGGGTTTTCTTTTTGGTTCGTTTTTCTTTATACCGGTAAAGAAAAATGAACAAGAACGATTTATTCTCTAAATCTATCAACGATAGTTGCACAAGCAGCATCGCCTGTGATATTTACAGCAGTACGAAGCATATCGAAAATACGGTCAACACCGAATAAAATTGGAAGTGCTTCGATTGGAATATTAGCAGACATGAGAACGGCTACTACTAAAAGTGTAGGGCCAGGAACACCTGCTTGACCTACAGCACCAACTGTAGAAGTAAATATAATGGCTATATATTGTGTAATAGTGAGTTCAATACCAAACATTTGAGCAAAGAAGATAGCAGCCATAGCATAATAAGCAGCATTACCATTCATATTGATAGTGGCACCGAGAGGAAGTGCAAAAGAAGTAGTTTCTTTAGAAACATGCAATTCTTCAATAGTTGTTTTCATATTGAGAGGTAATGTAGCCATGGAAGATGCAGTAGTGAAAGCGAATAATTGAACTTTGTACATAGATTTAAAGAATTGTTTAAATGTAGTACATTTAGAGAACATAGCAACACTACCGCCAATAACACCATAATTAACGATAAGGAGAACGATAATATATAATACTACAAGATAAGCTAGTTTTACTAAAATTTCTGAACCAAATTTACCAATAGAGCCTGCCATTAAGCCAAAAACACCAAGAGGTGCAATACACATAATAGCAGTCATAATATTTACAGTAACTTCAGTCATATAATTGAAGAATTTAAGTAAGAATTCTTTCTTTTCACCGCTTAAGTTAGCGATAGCAAAACCGATGAATAAGCTAAATACAATGATTTGTAAAATATTGCCAGAAACGAGAGCTTCAAAAGGATTTGCAGGAACAAAACCGATTAAAGTTTCCCAAAATCCAGGTATACCACCTTTATCAGCATATTCATTAGAAGCTTGAACTCCTAAACTAGCTAAACTAATTCCTTCACCTGGTTTAAATACTACACTGAAAATAAGACCTATAACAGTAGCAATGATAGTAGTAATTGTATAATAAATAAATGTTAAAAGACCGATTTTCCCAGCAGAACTAGAATTTCCTAGTGAAGCCGCACCACCAATTAATGAGAATAAAACCATAGGTACTACGACCATTTTGATTAATTGCATAAATAAGTCGCCGATTGGCGCAAAGATTTGTGCTGTTTCACCTAAAGCCAAACCAACAGCAATGCCTAAAATCATGGCAATGAGAATAAGCGTACCGAGCTTATTAATGATTATTTTTGCTGTCATTATAAAAGACCTCCTAAAGATATATTTGTATATTATATAAAAATAACATAACGAAATTATACTCTTTTTGGAGTGAATTTACAACTATACTGTAGCTTTTAGAAAAAATACGCACAAAATATCTTTTAAAATGTTTATTTGTTTTTTGTATACGTACAAATTTTATTTTAAAATAATACCCGAAAGCACTAAATTTAATTTATAGCGAATGTTTTCTTGATATTTAAGTGGTAGGCTACTAAAAGAAGCAGATTGAAATAGAGAATGAAACATTTCTGTGATAATTTCAGCTGGAATATCACTGCGAAATTCACCATTATCTTGACCAGTTTTAATGATTTCATCAAAAATATCTTTGAATGGAAGTGGCTTTTTTATCGAAACATGTGGCTGTATGGTCAATGCACTTCTATCTACAGCACGCATGAATAATGGCAAAATAAAACGATTTTGGTCTAGTAGATTAGCAGTATATAAAACAAGTCCTTCTAATACTTGAGCTTGAGTTTTTTCTTTATTTATAGATTCAAGATAATGTTGACGAATATCCATAGCTAATTGAATGAGCAGACTACGGAGTAAATCATCTTTAGATTGAAAATAATTATAAAATGTGCCAATACCTAAATTCGCTTTTTGCATGATATCAGCAATAGAAGTATCTTTCAAACCTTTTTGAGCGAATAATACGATAGCGGATTGAATGATGGTTTTTTTTGATTTTATTTTTTTTGCTTCACGTTTACTAAGTGTATGTTCCAAAATAATCACCTGTTTATTTATATTTTATAAAAATGAATGCGGTTCGTTTTCTTTAAAATATATTATAATGGCATTTATCTTTTTTCTCAAACCGTAATAGTTTTTCAATAGTATGCTATAAATTAATGTTATTTTTTGATATAATTGCAATTAGATTTAAGGAAAAAATATAAAGGATTTCAATTTTATGAAAAAAGATGAAATACTATCAGCTATTGGTATTTTTTTCGGCATTGGTATTGTAGCTTTAGTATCTAAATCTATTGATAATAATTTATTATTAGCACCATTTGGAGCGACAAGTATAATCGCTTTTTTACTATATGACAGTGAATATGCTCAGCCGAGAAATATTATCTTAGGCTATATTATTACAAGTATCGTAGGTATTTTAATGGCTTATATTTTAGGGCATAATTGGATTGTTTATGCTTTAGGAGTAGCTATAGCCATGTTAGTGAAATCGTGGTTTAAAGCAATTCACCCACCATCTGCTGCTATGCCGATTATATTATTAAAAGCGAATGAACAAGGTATTATCAATTATTTTTTATTTGATGTAATACCAGGAATTTGTTTATTAGTTTTTATTGCTATAGTCTATAATAGATTTATTTTACATAGAGATTATCCTTTATGGTATAGATAATAATTTTAAGGAGAATTTTTGTGAAGTGGGCTAATCATAAATTAGTAACGACTGTAGTTGTATTTGCAGGAACAGGAAATTTTTTATATGCAGCATATAGTTTTTTTGGCAGTGTATTGCCAGATAGATTGGAAGGTAAACCACCAAAAGAAAGCAAAGCTTATTGGAAATGGCGCTCAAAGCATCGCCAAAATACACATTGGACAGTGCCTTATTTAGCGATAATCGCTATTTTATTTTATTTACATGAAGTTGGTGTATTAAAAGACTTATTTTGGGAAATAGCACAAATTCCGATATTTGTCTGTGTAGGCGCTTTACTTCATATTATTGAAGATGGAATTTGTGGCAAGGTGCCACTTATCTGGCGAAAGCGAAAAATAGGTATAAAATTATTTCGCGTGGGCAGTTCATGGGAATATTTTATAAGTTATACGATTTGTGTAGCTGCTTTATATTATAAATTTATGTTGTAATAAGTTTTAGGTAAAAGAAAGTGGTGAAATATATGCAAAAACTAAAAATTGGTTTTATTGGCATTGGTGTAATGGGAAAATCCATGGCAGATAATCTCTTAAAAGCTGGATATGAAGTCATGGTTTATACGCGTACAAAGCAAAAAGCTGAAAATTTATTAGCCAAAGGCGCAAAATGGTTTGATAGTGCTAAAGCTTTAGCCCAAAATGTAGATGTAATCATCTCTATGGTGGGTTATCCTCAAGATGTAGCAGAAATCTATTTAGGTGAAAATGGCGTAATTAAAAATTTGAAACCACAAAGCATAATTATAGATATGACTACTTCTAGTCCAAAACTGGCTCAAGAGATTTATCAAGAAGCTCAAAAATATGAAATAAAATCTTTAGATGCACCTGTATCTGGTGGAGATGTAGGAGCAAAAAATGGTACACTTGCCATTATGGTCGGTGGCGATAAAGAAGTTTATGAAGAAGTTTTGCCGATTTTTGAAGCTATGGGAAAAACTATTTGTTATTTTGGCAAAGCAGGTTCTGGTCAATATGCAAAAATGAGCAATCAAATAGCTATTGCTTCTAATATGATGGGTGTTTGTGAAGCTGTTGCTTATGCGAAAAAATGTGGATTAAATCCTCAGGATTTATTAGATGTAATCTCTACAGGTGCAGCAGGTTCATGGTCGCTTAGCAATTTAGCACCAAGAATGTTAAAAGGTGATTTTGCACCAGGATTTTTCATTAAACATTTTATTAAAGATATGAAAATAGCTATAGAGTCAGCTGATGAAATGAATTTAGATTTACCAGGATTGAAATTGGCAAAATCTCTATATGAAAAATTAGCCAAAGAAGGTTATGAAAATAATGGCACTCAAGCCTTATTGAAATATTATGATGCTGAATAAAGCAAGACAAATACTACAAAAATTTTATGGATATGAAGACTTTCGACCAGGGCAGAAAAAAGTAGTTGAAAGTTTATTAAATAGAAATGATACAGTGGCGATTATGCCTACAGGTGCGGGAAAATCTATTTGTTTTCAAATCCCTGCATTATTATTTGAAGGGGTAACACTTGTTATATCGCCACTTATTTCTTTGATGAAAGACCAAGTTGATAGTTTGCGTCAGCTAGGGATAGCAGCAGTATATATTAATAGTTCTGTCAGTAAGGCTCAATTATATAAGGATTTACAGGATATATCTGCTGGTTTTTATAAAATTATTTATATAGCACCAGAGCGATTGATATCTGAATATTTACCAGATAGTTTTAAAAATTTAAATATTAGTATGGTAGCAGTTGATGAAGCGCATTGTTTATCACAATGGGGACATGATTTTCGTCCTAGTTATCGCAATATCTTAAATTTTACTAATTCATTGCGTATTAAACCGATTATCAGTGCTTTTACAGCAACAGCTACACCAGAGGTAAAAACAGATATTATAAATTTATTGGGGCTTAAACAACCTAATATATTTGTAACTGGTTTTGATAGACCAAATTTATATTTTTCCGTATTAAGAGGAGAAGTAAAAGATAAATTTGTCATAGATTATGTAAAAAAACATCAAGATGAAGCTGGAATTATCTATGTGGGCACTAGAAAAGATGTAGATGCTTTGCAAGTTTTATTGGAAATAAAGGGCATTAAAGCAGGCAGATATCATGCCGGTATGACAGATGAGGAAAGAAATCAAATGCAAGAAGATTTTCTCTATGATAATCTTTCTGTCATGGTAGCGACAAATGCTTTTGGTATGGGCATAGACAAACCAAATGTGCGCTATGTTATTCATTATAATATGCCGAAAAATATGGAAGCGTATTATCAAGAAGCAGGTAGAGCAGGTCGTGATGGACTTTCAGGAAATTGTATTTTACTGTATAGTCCGCAAGATACACAGCTTCAAAAGTTTTTGATAAGTAAATCTACAGAAAGTGAAATTCGCCAACAATTAGAATATAAAAGATTGCAGTCTATGGTGGATTATTGTCATACTCCGCAATGTCTAAGAGCATTTATCTTGCATTATTTTGGTGAATTTGATGTAGAAGAACATTGTGATAATTGTAGTAATTGCAAATTAGAAGGCGAATTGATAGATATTACAATTGATGCGCAAAAGGTTTTATCGTGTGTCTATCGTATGCATGAACGTTTCGGCGTGAAAATGATAGCAGAAGTCTTGAAAGGTTCAAAAAGTGCGAAGGTAAAACAATTTAATTTTGAGCGTTTATCTACGTATGGTTTGATGAAAGAGCGAAAGCTAAAAGATATCAGTGATTTAATTTTAAGACTTAGTGCTATGCAATATTTAGATATCACAGAAAGCCAATATCCAGTGGTTACTTTAAATGAATTATCATGGCAAGTGCTTCGCGGTCAAAAAAAGGTTTGGCAAAAGATGGTAATTGTTAAAAAAGCCAAGGCTAAAGGTGAATTATTTGAAGCTTTGCGCAGTTTGCGTAAAGAATTAGCGACAAAAGAAAAATTACCACCATATATGATTTTTTCTGATGCTACACTTACACAGATGGCAACAGATAAACCGACTGATTTAGAATTGATGAAAAATATTCGCGGTGTAGGTGAATTTAAATTACAAAAATATGGTGAGGAATTTTTAACAGTGATAAAGAGCTACATATCGTAAAGATATTTAGTATAGATTAAGAGAAAAAGGGGTAGATTTTATGGATCCAATTTTAAAATTACAAAATGGCAGTGATGTCAGAGGTGTAGCAGTTGAAGGTGTAGCTGATGAACCTGTTACTTTGACACCAGAATATGCTAATCGCATTGTGCAAGCTTTCGTTTTATGGCTCAGTAAAAAAAGTGGCAAAAAAGCAAGTGAATTAAAAATTGCAGTAGGTCATGATTCTCGTATTTCTGCACCAATGTTAAAACAACAAGCTTTAATGGCAATTGTAGCTCAAGGGGCAACAGCTGTTGATTGTTCTATGGCTACAACTCCAGCAATGTTTATGTCTTTAGTATATGAAGAAACAAAATATGATGGTTCTATGATGATTACTGCAAGCCATCTTCCATTTAATCGCAATGGTATTAAATTCTTTGAACCAGAAAATGGCGGTATGGAAAAGAAAGACCTCACTGATATGCTCAAAATCGCTTGCGAATTGACTGAACAAACAGTGGATATTAGTAATGTAGAAAAATTTGATTTAGTTTCTCTTTATGCTGAAAATCTTTGCACAAAAATCCGTGAAGGTATCAACAGCAAAGACAATTATGATAAACCACTTACAGGCAATCATATCGTAGTAGATGCAGGTAACGGTGCTGGTGGATTTTTTGCACAAAAAGTTTTAGCTCAGTTAGGTGCAGATACTACAGGTAGCTTATACTTAGATCCAGATGGACATTTCCCAAATCACATTCCAAATCCAGAAAATAAAGAAGCTATGGATGCTATTCGCGGTGCAGTGCTTAATAATAAAGCTGATTTAGGTTTGATTTTTGACACTGACGTAGATAGAATGTCTGCTGTATTTAGCGATGGTCAAGAAGTAAATCGTGATGCACTCATTGCTATGATGGCTGCTATCTTAGTGAAAGATTATCCAAATTCCACTATTGTTACTGACTCTGTAACTTCCGATAAATTAACTGCGTTTTTAGAAGGTGAATTACAGTTAAAACATCATCGTTTCCAACGTGGTTATAAAAATGTAATCAATGAATGCAAACGCTTAAATGAAGAAGGCGTAGTGTCTCCACTTGCTATTGAAACAAGTGGTCATGGTGCACTTAAAGAAAATTATTATCTTGATGATGGTGCATATATGGCAGTTAAACTCTTGATTGCTGCAGCTAAAACTAAAGCAGAAGGTAAAACTTTAAATAGCTTGATTGAAAAACTTGAACCACAATTTGAAACAGCAGAATATCGCTTAAAATTAAAAGGTGAAGATTTCAAAGCTTATGGGGCAAAAGTTTTAGAAACATTTACTGCTCGTGCAAAAGAAAAAGGATATCATATTGTAACACCAAATTATGAAGGTGTACGCATTAGCTTTAAAGGAGAAGCAAATGGTTGGGCATTGCTTCGTCAATCTTTACATGATCCTAATATGCCACTTAATGTAGAAGGTAATGGCGAAGGCGATTGTGCAAAAATCACAGCAATGATGAAAGAATTATTAAGTGGTTTTGACCAATTAGATATCTCTGTATTTGACAAATAATAATATAACGGAAAATAACAGAAGTTTATATTATTAATAATAAAAACCTCGAGAAAGGTAGTTTTATGTTTCTCGAGGTTTTTATTTTATATTTGTTTTTTCCATAGATACTTTTGCATAGTTTATAAAATAATTTTTGCTGGTGTGTTTAATTTTTTATTGAAATGTTGTAAACTATAAGGAAACGCATTTGAAAGGAGTATTTTTATGGATTTACATAATTTATTGGTATTTCAAGATTTATTCAATGATGATGTTTTTAGAGATATCGAGAAAACTATTTCTCGAGAAAATTTAAATAAAGGGGCTGTTGCTGCTAAGTTGATTAATAAGGCGGAGCAGTTGGGTTTATCTGGAAATATTATACGTTCATATATGATTTATACTGTGGCTCATCAAAGTAATTGTGTGTCTTATGCAGTGGAAAAATCTGGTGGTAAAATCGGTAAAAGTTTGTATCAAGCTTTTTGTCATGATATTGAATTAATAGAAAAATTATTGCTTTTAAAACCTAGTTTACTTTTGGATTGCGATTTATTAGATGATTATGAACCGACAAATATTAATCAATCTACAGCGTTTAATTTATTAGTAGAAAATCTAGATAAAGCACAAACTAGCAAAGATAAGGCAGATGTTTTTATTAATTATTATAGAACATTTGGCAGTGGAGATATGGCAGATTATCGAGCTTTCCGTTGGGATAGTGATGAGGATAGTTTAGTTGGTATTAAACATTTTGAAACTATGAAGCTTCAAGATTTAATCGGCTATGAATATCAGAAACAAGAATTATTAGCCAATACGAAAGCCTTTGTAGAAGATAAGCCAGCAAATAATGTTTTACTTGTAGGGGCAAGAGGTACAGGAAAATCTTCAGGTGTAAAAGCAGTGGTTAATTCTTTCTTCGATAAGGGTTTGCGTTTAGTTCAATTAACTAAAGAACAATTGATAGATTTACCTGTTATTATGGAGCGTTTGCGAGATTTTAGCAGTAAGAAATTCATCATTTTCTTAGATGATTTATCTTTTGAAGAATTTGAAGTGGAATATAAATATTTAAAATCAGCAATTGAAGGTGGTGCTTCGGCAAAACCTGAAAATGTACTTATTTATGCTACATCAAATCGACGTCATTTGATTAAGGAAAGTTATAAAGATAGAGGGGCAAATGATGATGATATGCACCGTAGTGATACATTGAATGAAACTATTTCACTTTCTGATAGATTTGGTTTAATCATCTATTATATGGCACCAAACCAACAAGAATACTTAGATATTGTAGATGGTTTATTAAAACAGCATGGCATAGAATTATCTAAAGAAGAATTGCGCGTAAAAGCAGGGGCATGGGAAAAAGAACATTCTGGACGCTCTGGCAGAATAGCACAACAGTTTGTAACACATTATTTGGGACAAGTTTATAATAAATAAAAAAAGCAGGATTACTCCTGCTTTTTTATTAGAAAAATTTTATTAAATTTTTTATTTAAATCATAGAAAGGAAGTATTGATGAAATCTTAAATCACAAGTTAATTCAGGGTGAAAAGAGCTTACAAGCATATTTTTTTGTCGTGCAGCTATGATTTTATTATCTAAAGTAGCTAAAATTTGTACATCTTTATCTGTTTTAGTGATGTAGGGAGCACGAATAAATACTAAAGGAATAGGCATATTTTTATCTATGGTAGGAATTAATAAATTGGTAGAAAAACTATCTAATTGAGAGCCATAGCCATTGCGTTTAACTGTTATATCCATAGTTGCAAGATGCGTATTTGTTTGATTTTCAATATTTTTAGCAAGCAAAATTAAACCAGCACAAGTGCCGAATACAGGTAAACCTGAAATGATTTTTTCATGTAAAATTTCTTTCAAGCTAAAATAATCAAGAAGTTTTCCTATAGCTGTAGACTCGCCACCAGGTAAAATAAGCCCATCAATACAATCTAAATCTTTGGCTGTTTTTACTATACGAGTTTTTGTATGTGGTATTTGCATTAAGATTTCTTGATGTTCAGCAATAGCCCCTTGCATACCTAAAATACCAATTATTTTATTCATATCACATTACCAGCCACGTTTTGCCATTTGTTGTTCTTGAGGAATAGTATCTATTTCTATACCGACCATAGCTTCACCGAGATTTTCTGATATTTTAGCTAGTTTTTCAGGATCATTATAAAAAGTAGTAGCTTCGACAATAGCTTTTGCTCGTTTTTGTGGATCACCGGATTTGAAGATACCAGAGCCTACAAATACACCATCAACACCTAATTGCATCATTAAGGCAGCATCAGCAGGAGTGGCAATACCACCAGCTGCAAAATTAACAACAGGAAGTTTTCCATGTTCATGTACATAACAAACTAAATCAAAAGGTGCTCCCATTTCTTTAGCGATATGCATTAACTCACTAGATGTGGCAGATTTTACTCTATTAATATCTTTGTGCATAGTTCTAAAATGACGAACAGCTTCAACGACATTTCCAGTACCTGCTTCACCTTTTGTTCTAATCATACTAGCACCTTCACCAATTCGACGAAGTGCTTCACCTAAATTTCTAGCACCACAAACAAAAGGAATATCAAAATCTTGTTTATAGATATGATTTTCGTCATCAGATGGCGTCAAAACTTCTGATTCATCAATATAATCAATGCCGATAGCTTGTAATATTTGAGCTTCAACAAAGTGACCAATGCGAGCTTTTGCCATAACAGGGATAGAAACAGCTTCTTTAATTTCTCGTATCATTTTAGGATCTGACATGCGAGCAACTCCACCTTCACGACGTATATCAGCAGGTACGCGTTCGAGTGCCATAACAGCAACTGCACCAGCGTCTTGAGCTATTTTTGCTTGCTCTACGTTGGTAACATCCATGATAACTCCGCCTTTGAGCATTTGTGCAAGATTTTTATTTAAATTGTAACGATTATTCATGATAGACTCCTTTGATTGTAGTATATTAATTAAAATGATAAAATTGTATCAATACAATATTTAAATTTGCAAATTAAATTTTATAAATTATAGATAAAGGAGAAAAAAATAGCAAGAATGAAGGATAAATTAATTGAATTTGTATCGATACAATTAGACAAAGATTTAAAAGAGCCTTTATATGTACAATTATATGAGCAAATAAAATTAATGATAAAACAGCATTTATTATCACCAGGGTATAAATTACCAGCTGTAAGAAATCTAGCTCAAAATTTGCAAGTAAATCCCAGTACAGTGGTTAATGCTTATAAAGAATTGGAAAAAAATGGTTTTATTTTTAGTAAGCGTGGCAGTGGAAGTTATGTGGCTGAACAAGTGATTAATACTATCGATGAATTAGAAGAGAATAATCACATTCCCATTGATTTAACTGATGATTTAAAAATTTTGCAGGGTCAAAAAAATGTGATAAATATGAGTACGATATCCTTAAATCCGGATATGATTTCCATAGAGACTTTTAAGCAAGTGGTAAATAAAATTTTAGAAAGAGATAAAGGATATGCATTTACATATCAAGATAGTCAAGGCTATTTGCCACTTCGCCAATCGATTACTCAAGAATTAGCGAAAAAAAGGATAAATATAACGCCAGAATACATTCAGATTATTTCAGGTGCACAACAAGGCATAGATATAGTGGCACGTGCTATTTTAAAACATGGAGATATTGTATTTGTAGAAAATCCAACTTATCCAGGAGCGATAGCGGCTTTTCGCTCTTGTGGGGCAAAAATTATAGATATTAAATTGACAAAAGAAGGTATTGACTTAGTTGACCTCGAAAATAAATTAAGGAAATTTAGACCTAAATTGATATATGTGATGCCTAATATTCAAAATCCTACAGGTATATCTTATACAAAAGTTAATTGTCGCCGTTTAATGGGATTGGCTCGTTTTTATAATGCCTATATTTTGGAAGATGATTATATAAGCGGTCTTTGTTATCAAGAAAAATCGCCTATACCTTTAAAAGCATATGATACAGATGATCGCGTGATTTATATTCGCAGTTTATCAAAGATTTTCATGCCAGGATTAAGACTTGCTTATTTAATCATGCCTCAAGTATTGGCACAGACTTTATTAAATGTAAAACATATTTCAGATATAGCGACTTCTGGACTTACACAGAGAGTTTTTGATTATTATTTGCGTGAAGGATTATGGCAAGAACATTTAAATTCTATTCGCAGTGTATATAAAACACAATTTGAATTTGCGCTTAGAATGGCAAAAAAATATTTGCCTAAGGATATAGATTATTTAAAACCACAAGGGGGATTATCTTTGTGGCTAAATTTGCCGGATAGATTAAATGCAAGTGAGATAATTGAAAAAGCTAGAAATGAAGGGGTAATAATTTGCGATGGTGCACCATTTTTTGTGCGCAATGCCCCTAATAAACAGATACGTTTGAGTTTTGCCACTTTATCTTTGGCGGAAATAAACACAGGAATAAAAATAATTCATAATATAACTAAATATTAAAGGGGGAATACTTATGAAAATAGGTATTGCTGGAAATGGTAAAATTGTATATGAAATGATAGGAGCTACGAAAAATATTCAAGATTTAGAAATAGTAGCTATATGTAGTCGACCACAGAGCAGACAAAAAGCAGAAGAAATAGCAGATAAATTTAATATCGCTAAAATATATACAGATTATAATCAAATGCTAGAAGATGGCGAAATAGATTTTATTTATGTAGCTGTAGCTAATAGTGTGCATTATGAATATACAAAAAAAGCACTAGAAGCAGGGAAAAACGTCATTTGTGAAAAACCTTTTACCATTACAGCAAAACAGACACAAGAATTAATAGATTTAGCTAAAGCTAAAAATCTATTTTTATTTGAAGCTATCACTATTTTATATGCGCCAAATTATCAATATATAAAAGAAAATTTAGAGCAAATCGGTCAATTGCGTTATGTTCATGCTAATTATGCACAATATTCTAGCCGTTATGATAGATATTTAAATAAAGATGTAGCCCCAGCATTTAGCCCTGAACATGCAGGGGGTGCTTTATATGATTTAAATATTTATAATTTACATTTTGTCATGGGCGTATTAGGCACACCAAAAGAAGTTATTTATCGACCAAACCTTGGTTTTAATGGTATAGATATTTCCGGTACAGCATTATTAGATTATGATGATTATACAGTAGTATGTAGTGCAGCTAAAGACTCCGAAAGTATCAGCGGAATTGTATTTCAAGGTGAAAAAGGCTATATGGAATTAGTGGGTGCGCCGAATGCTTGTGCGTTAGTAAGAGTCCATAAAAAAGGCGAAGAAGAAATCTTGATAAATAAAGAAAAATATAATCATCGCATGGTCAATGAATTTGTAGCCTTCATAGAAATCTTTAAACAACAAGATTTAATTACTTGTTATAAAACATTAGAACATAGTTTAAATGTAATGAAAGTATTAGAACAAGCTAGAATAAGTGGCAAAGTAGAATTTAATATTTGATGAAGATAAATATATTGTGATAAAAACACTTTATATCGATATAAATAAATTTATTGATATAAAGTGTTTTTATTATTTCTATATTTAAATATGGTAATTTTAGTATACTAAATATATTGAGGAATTGTGGAAAGATTTTGGTATTTAGGAAAAATATTATAAATGATATTATAATACCAGAAACAAGATAGGAGGAGCTTGATATGAAAGAATTACAATATAGACAAAAAAAGCTTCTAGAATATTTAATAGAGCTTAATGATTTTAAACCTGTTAGATATTTTTCAGAAAAATTATCTTGTTCAGATAAAACTATTAGAAATGATTTGAAATATTTTGAAGAACAAAGTATAAAAATTGAAAAGATATCTGGAAAAGGAATAAGATTATCTAATAAAAATAAGATATTGATAAATGATTTATTAGATGAGCAACCTAGAAAATTAGAATTAACGACAGAACAAAGACGAATGAAAATTTTATATGATTTGTTAGATGGAACCAAATTATCGATACAATCATTATCAGATAATTATTTTGTGAGTAAGACCAGTATTGTAAATGACTTTAAAGTTATTGAAGAAAAATTAAGTGTTTATGGTTTAAAATTAAAGAAAGATGTGTCTGGAACTAAATTAATAGGTGAAGAAACTAATATTAGAAAAGCTTTGGTAGATATATTAAATCAAATGATAAATTATAATAATAATTCAATAAAAAAAGTATATTCACGTATTGATAATGCTACTTTAGAAGAATTAGAAGAACATTTTGGAAATAAAAATATAGAAAAAATAGAAAAAATAATTGGAAATGCAGAGGCTTTTTTGAATTATAAAATAACAGATCCATATTATATTAATTTAGTAACACATATTTTGATTTTAATAAATAGAATAAAAAGAGATAAAACGATATATTCTAAGTTAGATTTACAAAATAAATTTTATAATGAAGCTTTTTATCAAGCTTCAGTAAAAATGGCAAAAGATATAGAAAATACTTTTAATGTGGAATTAAATAATGCAGAAATTTTTTATTTGTATAGATATTTAGCATCATCAGGTGGTTTAAAGGAAAAGAAAAATATTGATAGTATTGAGGATGAATATGTAAAACAAATAGCAGATGAAATTATTACCACTTGTTTAAATATATTTCCAATAGAATTTCATTTCAATGATGAATTATACAGAGCTTTATTATTGCATTTAAGACCTATGTTAAATCGTGTTAAATATAAAATTTTTATAAAAAATCCTATTTTAGATGAAGTTAAATTAGAATTATCAGAGTTAATGATTTTATTAAAATTAGTAATGTCTAAAATAGAAATAAAATATAATTTGTCTAAGATTAGTGAAGATGAAATAGCATATTTAACAGTATATTTTCAAAGTGCCATTGAAGAGGTTATTAATAAAAAATCAGTTATAATAGTTTGTTCTAGTGGAATTGGTACATCACATTTATTAGAAAAAAGAATAAAAAATTATTTTCCAGAGTGGAATATTGTAGATGTTGTTTCAGCTAAACAATTAGAAACAGTATTATCTTTAAAATATGTAGATTTAGTGATATCAACAGTACAGTTACAAATTTCTATAGATAAACCGGTAGCATATGTAAGTGCTTTATTTAATAAGACGGATGAAAGACGCATTAGAGAGTCTTTTATAAAAAAACTACCAATAGAAAGAGAAATGAAAGAATTAGATACTATTAAATTATTAACGCCAAAACAATTAAATAATATAGTAAAGAATAGTATTTTTCTCAAGAATATTCAAATAGAATCAATAATAAATATTGATTTTTATAAAAGTGATAATTTAGGAACAGAGATTTTCTTGAAAGATGATATAAAAAAAGATAAATATAATATAAATATTTTTATAAAAAATAAATTTATTTCTAATGATAAAATAAAAATTTTATATAATTGGATTTTAAATAATCTTTGATAGGGGTGATCATATGAACATAGAAGAAGTGTTAAGTGAAAATCTAATTGTTTTGAATATGAAAGCTAGAAATAAGGAAGAAGCGATTAGAGAATTAACAGAAATATTATATAAGGAAGGAAAAATTTTTGATAAAGAATTATTTGTAAAAGATGTTTATCTAAGGGAGGCAGAAGGTCAAACAGGATTAGGTAATCATATTGCTATACCTCATGGGAAATCAGATGCAGTGCAAGTGACATCTATTATTTTTGGAAGAACAATAAATGATTTGATATGGGAATCTCCTGATGATAAACCAGTTCATGTTGTGATTTTATTTGCTGTTAGAAATGTAGATAAGACAACAGTGCATTTAAAATTATTGTCTCAAGTAGCGATGGCATTAGCAGATGATGAAACTTTAGAAAAATTACTTACAACACAAGATAAAAAAGAAATAATAAGATTGTTATCCCAAGAAATGGAATAATATACTAAAAATTTATAAAAAAGGGGAATTTAATTATGTTAATTACAATGAAAGAAATGTTAGATGTTGCTCAAAAAAATAAATTTGCAGTACCTGCTTTTAATGCTGGAACAGGACAATTATTAACAGCTATGATGGAAAGTGCAGAAGAAAAACAAGCACCAGTGATTATGGCTATTCATCCAGATGAATTGAGCTTTTTACGTGATAGTTTTATTAGTAGTGTAATTTATGAAGCAAATCATAGTAAAGTTCCAATGGTATTGCATCTTGACCATGGTGCTACATATGAACAATGTATTCATGCAATTCAATTAGGTTTTACATCTGTAATGATTGATGGTTCTCATTTACCTTTTGAAGAAAATATTGCTTTAACAAAAAAAGTAGTTGATGTTGCGCACTCTGTAGGAGTATCTGTTGAAGGTGAATTAGGAACAATTGGCACAACTGGAGATTCTATTGAAGGTGGTACAACAGAAATTATTTATACAAAACCAGAAGATGCAAAGGTTTTTGTAGAAAAAACAGGTGTTGATTCATTGGCAATTGCTATTGGTACAGCACATGGTATATATCCAAAAGGATTTGTTCCTAAATTAAAATTAGATTTATTAACAGAAATTAGAAATACTGTAGATATTCCTTTAGTTTTACATGGTGGTTCTAGTAATGCTGATGATGAGATTGCAGAATCTGTAAAACGTGGCATTTGTAAAATTAATATTTCTAGTGATATTAAATACAGCTTTATGAAAGGTGTAGAAAAATATTTAAATGAAAAAGGTTTTGAACGTGAACCAAATGTAATTTATCCATCTTGTATTAAAATGTGTAGAGATACTATTGAAGAAAAAATGGCTTTATTTAATGATATTGATAAAGTAAAATGTTTTAAGCTTTAATTTAGTAGTTTAAAAATCCACAATAGCATGATTATCATGCTATTGTGGATTATAAAATAAATATTAAATGAGTTTATAATCTGTTAAGAGGAGAGATTTTTTATGAATATTGTTGGAGTTGCAGCATGCGTAGCAGGAATAGCACATACTTATATTGCTAAAAAGAAATTAGTACAGGCGGCACAAAAAGCAGGACATAATATCCAGATGGAAACACAAGGAACAATTGGAGTGGAAGATGAATTGACATCTGAAAATATTAAAAATGCAGATGTTGTTATTTTAGCAGTAGATATTCAAATAAAAGGAAAAGAACGTTTTGAAGGTAAAAAGATTATAGAAATACCAACAGAAGTAGCAGTACATTCACCAACTGCATTAATTAAAAAGATAGAAGAAATTGTCGGAAAATAAAGAGGAGTGAAAAAAATGGCTTCTTTACAAATAAGAAAACATATAATGACAGGGATATCTTATATGATACCATATGTTTGTGCTGCTGGTATGTTAATGGTAATTGGTAATATTTTTGGCGGACAAACAATTACAGATTATAGGGCAGGGTTTTCTATTCCAGATGCATTAACAACATTAGGTGGAGATGGATTAGGATTATTACCAGTATTTATTTCGACCTTTATAGCATATTCTATTGCAGATAGACCAGGTATAGCACCAGGATTTTTATTGGGGCTTTTATGTAAAGCAAATGGTTTTGGTTTTTTAGGTGGACTATTAACTGGTTATTTAGCAGGTTATTTAGTAAATTATCTAAAGAAAAAAATAAAAGTACCTAGTTTTATGGAAGGTATTGTTCCACAATTAATATTACCATTATTAACTACTATTATTGTTGGTTTATTTATGGAATATATAGTAGGAATAGTAATATTAGCAATAACTGATGGTGTATTTAATTTATTAAATAGTTTACAAAATGGAAGTTCAATTTTATTTTTAGGTTTAGTAATAGGTATCTTATCTGCAATAGATTATGGTGGACCGATTAACAAAGTAGTATTTGTATTTGTTATGCAATTAATGACACAAGGAATAGGAACACCAATATCTATTTTAATTTCAGCATCAATGATAGCTCCATTTGGATTAACTATTGGATATTTTTTAAGTAAATTAATAAAAAGAAATATATTTTCTGGACAAGAAACTGATGCATTAAAATCGGCATTTTTAATGGGATGTTGTCAAATTACAGAAGGTTCTTATCCAATAATATTAAATGATTTAGTTCGTATTACTATTTGTACGGCAGCAGGTGCTGCAGTAGATGGTGCGTTAGTGATGTATTTTCAGTGTGCGTCAACTGTTCCCGCAGGAGGTTTTTTTGCATTACCAGGAATAGCTAATCCGGGATATTGGTTATTAAGTTTATTTGCCGGTTCTTGTGTATTTGCAATATTATTACAATTTTTGAAACGAAAACCTGCAGAAGATGTAATTGAAGATGAAGAAAATGAGAAAGAATTAGATTTATCTAGTATTAAAATTTCAGGTTAATTTATAAAGTGTAAGTATTGATTTTTTCAATACTTGCACTATTAATTTAATGGGATTAATGAAATGATTAGTAAAGAAAAAGTAGCAAGATTTTATAATAAGGATGTATATCAATATAATTTAAAAAATACAGCAGGAATGCAAGTTTCAGTATTAAATTATGGGGGAATTATAACTAAAATTTTATTTTATGATAAAAATGGAATAAAAGATAATAGAATATTAGCATATAAAGATATATCTTTATATAAAGATAATCCTATGTTTTTTGGTGCAATTATTGGAAGAATTGCTGGTCGTGTTAGTAATGGAATATATAAATTAGATGGTGATTTGTATAAATTAGAGAAAAATGAAAAAGATAGGCATTTACATGGTGGAACAGCAGGTTTTCATCATTGTTTTTGGGATGTAGATATTAAAGAAGATAATAGAAAATCTATATTAAAATTGAAATTAATAGATAAAGAACATGATGGTTTTGTTGGGGATTTATCTGTGTTAGTTGAATATAGTTTGGATGATGATAATATTTTAGAGATACATTATTTTGTGGAAACAAATAAAAAAACTATTTGTAATATGACAAATCACATGTATTTTAATTTATTAGGTAGTAAGAGTAACGATACAATTCAGGATCATTATTTAAAGATTGATGCTGATGAAATAGCAGTTGTTGATGAAAAAACTTTACCAACATGGGATTTTTTAAATGTAGATAATGAAAAGGTTTTTAATTTTAAAGAGTTTAGAAAAGTAGGCTTATATGGGATGAATACTCATCAACAGCAAAAACTTGTAAGCGAAGGTTATGATCATGCATTTAAGTTAAATAAAAAATCTATAAATGATATTTCCTTAAAAGAAAATAAGACAGGAATACGAGTGGATGTGAATACTACTGAAGATGCTGTAATTATTTATTCTTGTAATAAAGTTGATACATTGTATGATTTAGAATCACATAAGTTAAAAAAATATAAAGGTATAACAATAGAAACTCAACAATTACCAGATATAGTTAATACAAAAGAAATAGATAAAATTATAATTACTCCAGATAAACCATATGATAGTAGAACTACATTTAGATTTAGTTTAGAGAAAGGATAATAATAATGAAAAGATCAGAAATTAATAAAATTATAGATTATACAATTGATAAAGCAGAATTTTTTAAAATACCTTTGCCACCATTTGCTTTTTATACACTTGAAGATTGGAAAAAAGTAACATCAGATGAAGCAGAAATAGTAGATAATATGCTAGGCTGGGATATTACTGATTTTGGTACAAGTGATTTTGAACATGTAGGTCTTACTGTTTTCACTTTTAGAAATGGCAATTTTAATTTAAAAGATAAGTACCCTAAAAATTATTGTGAAAAATTGTTATTTGTTAGAGATGGTCAGATTTTACCATTTCATTTTCATTGGTATAAAATGGAAGATATTATAAATCGTGGTGGTGGTACTTTAAAATTAACTTTATACAATGCTGACGAAAATGAAGGTTTTGCAGATACACCAGTAGAAGTAACTGTAGATGGCAAGAACTTTACTATTCCAGCTGGTGGAGAAATTTTCTTAAAACCAGGTCAAAGTGTAACTTTAAAACCATATCAATATCATCAATGGCAAGGTGTAGAAGGTACTGGAGATATTGCTTTATTTGAAGTATCTACAACGAATGATGATACTAAAGATAATCGTTTTTATGAAGCTCAAGCACGCATTCCTGATGTTGAAGAAGATGAAGAATTGAGATATTTAATGTTTAAAGATTATAAAGATTATATAACATATTAATTGTTTAAAAATAAACTATCTATAGTTAATATATTGCTATAGATAGTTTATTGTATATTAAAAGGGGAATTTTTATGAAATATTTATTAGGTTTAGATATAGGAACTTCAGCGACAAAGACAGTATTATTTGATGAAACTATGAAAGTTATAGCTTCAG
>ERZ772901.121-NODE-121-length-74323-cov-11.158063_pt1 | contig 74323 bp, 60 predicted proteins | sample MGYA00512123_ERZ772901 | MGnify/ENA primary metagenome ERZ772901 (study PRJEB29015, sample SAMEA2737711) | human gut metagenome | biome: human gut; feature: human-associated habitat; material: faeces | place: China | collected 2012 ...
CACGAAGGTATGCGAAAGAGACATGCTAGTCAATACGCCAATTTTGGAAGCTTACGATAATATCTGTCAAGGTGAAAGATGAAAAACTGATCTTTAGAAGAACTTAAACTTTAGATAATTCCTTTGTCTTTTAACTCCTCTTTTAAGACTATAGTGTTGTATGGAATACTAATTCTTTCAGCTATTTTCTTGAAGTTTTGTTCGAAGTTTATATTTTTCTGATGGTAAATCAGGTCTTTAATAACGTCAGCAAGTTCTTCTATTGAACATTTTAGATAACCAATAGGATAATCTTTAAGAAGTTCACAGAAAAAATCATTTTTTAGGCTAATTATGGGCTTTTGAAGTTTTATAGCATCCATTATGGCTCCACTTGCAGTTAGTTTGTATGAGTTACTTGGATAGAGATATAGTATGTAATCTAGTTGCTCAATTTGTTTTTCAAATTCTTCTCGAGGAAGTACATCATTTCCACCTATCCATTCTATTGTTCGATTGGCATGATAGTTTTCTACTTCAACTTTTCCTATTGATTTTATTATTAGTCTTTTTTCTTCTATCTCATTCTTAAGTATATTGGATAGTTCGATAAGATTTTTAAATCCCTTTTCTTTTTTCATAACTCCTATAGTCCCGATTATAAGTGGGGTGTGATTTCTCAGTGTTTGTTTACGAATGGATTGATTGAAAAAATAGGGATGATTTATTGTTATAATTTGACCATTTAATTGTGGATAGATTGAGCATAAATTATCCTGAATGGACTTTCCTAACACAAGAATGTACGCAGGACTTCTTCTTATTAAATATTTAAAACCTATTTTGTATAAATGTTTGTATAATGCTGATGGTTTGTAGAGCGGTACTCTTTTCTTTTGAAGTTCTAATTCCCCATGCATTGTAAATATAATATCTTTACGGAATATTATATTTAGGATTAATATAATTGGGAAAGATAAAGGATTGGTATAAACGTACATAAGTACTGTTGTTTTTTTTGTACAAATGTATTCAATTAAGGTGATAAAAAAGCCGTGTATTGTTCTAAATAAAGCACCTAGAGATGTATCTCTTTTACAAATCGGAATACTTTTAAATATAACATTATTTATTTCATTATTATTTTTTTGGATATATAGTTTTTTTATATTGACATTACTACTTTTACCTGATATATATGTTACTTTAGAAAAAATATGAGAACATATAATGACTAAACATGTATTAATCATTTCATGTAGTGTTTTTATACCAAAGTAGTCAATTAATTTGATTTCTTTTTTTTTCATGAGAATTTATTTTGAGAAGACTGAATTATAAGGTATATATAAATCATAATAATTGTAAACAACACCTTTAAATCGCAATCCTAAATAGGCTATGATAATAATATATAATATATATATGTTTATTTTGCTTTTAATCCTATAGTAAAAAAGAAATGGAAGTAAAATTGCTTGTGTCATATCTGTGTAAGAACAGAATCTTCCAAGGGCTGGAGATAGTGGTGTTAAAAGTAAGAATAAACAGAAACTATAGAAGTATAAGTTTATCATTGCATTTAAAATATTTCCTTCTGTTCTTTGTTTATCTAAAAGCAATAAGGGAATAATAAAGAAGAATGAACGGTTAATAATACCTCTAATTAAAATTTGAGAAGCAGTATAGGCAGAGCCAAATGTATCTTCGGGGTCTCCTAAGTATGCCTGAAGTTTTTCTTGAAAAAATGCACCTCCAAGACTATATGCTATATCCATCATTTTGTCTCCAATTAGAAATGAAAAAATAGATAATGCAATAATGGTATAAATAAAAAATTTCTTTGGATAGAGTTTATGCCATATAAAATATATTGGAATTGTAATGATAGCAGTAACGTGAAATGTCATTGCTATTAAAACAGATAGAAGAAAAGGCTTTAGCCTTTTTTCTTGTATATACTTCCATGAGAAAACAAAAATGGCAACAGCTATGCTTTGGCGAACTGGAAATATATTCGCTAAAGAGGTACAAAACCAAATGAGTAATGATAAGATAGGATAAGGACTTATTTTTTTGTATCTCCAGGCTATGGGGAGTATTGATAAAAATGCTATGCAGGTCATTTGAGATGTATAATTAAAACAATTTGCATTTATTGAAGTTAATAATGTAAATCCTGGTTCCATGTATCCTATACAAGTTATTTCTGATTGTAGGAATAGATAGTAAATATAATATGAATCCCAGTCTGTACCAGTTTCCCATCTTAGAGATGATAAAAGAAAAAAGATAAATATTAGTAACCCGAAAACAGAAATATATAAATGAGGTAGACTCTTAAATTTAAGTTTTAATAGTTCTAATAGTGAGAATACTGATAAAGTTATAAAGATTAAGTATAGATACATGTAAGTTTCTAATATTGTCTATTTTCTTTTTTATTAATATTTGGGTAGAAGTGATCTTTAAAGAGAGCAACATGACGAATCACTTTATTACATCTTCTTAAAAGTTGTATGTGCAGATTTTTTCTAGCGTTGTTATTATCTTTTTGAGATAGTTTGTCAGTTGAATTTCCTAATCTTTATGTAAGTTTTAAGAATTGGGTAATATACATTGAAAGGAAGTTGTAATAATAGTTTTTTTATATAAAATCGAGAACTACAATCCCTTGTTTCATGAAAATATTGTTGTAGTAATAATCGAGCTTTTTGTATCATTCCTTTTTTTATATTTTTATCAATGAGTGGATTTGCTTCGGCAATTAAATGTAAGCAAAAAATATAAACGGTTTCTATGAAATAGTTTGATATGATTTGTTGCTTTATATGTATTATTTTGTTATGATTAATGATTTTATGGAAGTTTTGGATCGTTATTGTAAGTAGGTCATTATAGTTTTTGATGCTTTTATAAGTAGTAATTGAGTCGTCTCGGATAAAATATGAATATGTATTCTCGTGACAAGAAGCCATGGAATGAGCTGATATTGCTAATCTGAGAGAAAAGTCAATATCTTCATGTAAAAAACCTTCCATAAAATATAAACCATTTTTTATGAAAAAATCCCTCTTGATGAGTTTGTTACATGCCATAACATTCCATTTAAATAGCATATAATCTTCTATTATTTTCTCGTTACTGTCTAAATATTCATTAGATAATAGTGGGTAGACTCGTTCTTCTATACCTGTAGTTTTGATGCCTCCAATTACAAAATCTGGGTATTGGTATTTCTTGGCTTTTTCTATTAAATTACTTATTGCGGTATCGGGTAAAGTATCGTCACTATCTAAGAAGTAAATATATTCTCCTGTTGCTGTTTTTACACCGGAGTTTCTTGCTGCAGAAAGTCCCTGATTTTGATAATGATGTATGATTTTTATGTCATGTGATGCTTGATATGGTATTATTACTCTATTAGCGATTTCTACACTTTTATCAGTTCCACAATCGTTAATTAAAATGATTTCAATATTTTTATATGTTTGATTAAATACAGAAAGTAGGCATTTTTCTATGTAAGGTTCTACATTATAGATAGGAATAATAATAGAAATTTTCATAGCTTTTTGTTATTCTTAAATTTTCAGATTGTAATTAGGCTTATTCCCGTAGTTCTTCTTTTTCTCTTATTTTAGTTTTACTATTTATCTTCAAGCAAATAAATATTATAATTTTTAGTAGCGGTATATTTATTTGCAATTGCGCGCTAATAAAACTTTCTTCGATGAAAGGTATATTTAATTTAGATAAATGTTTTTTATATTAAAAAGCGAATACGATGATTACATGTTGTTTTTGGGAGATTTATTTATTTGTAATGGGACAATAAATTTATGGTAGGAAATAAAACATAAATATATTGTTCCTAGTGTAATTATGGCTTTAATAAATATACTTGCTTCTTTTATGAATATAGAGAAAATAAATAAGAGAATATTAAGTAATATAACATAAGGTATATGATGAATGGTTCCAAGCATATTTCTCATTTCTTTTTTGTAGAATTCAATAAAAAATGGAATTAAAGAATTGCTCCAGTTTGCAATTAACATTGCAAATGCAGCTCCTATATATCCCCATATTGGAATAAAGCAAAATGCTAACAAAATATTAATAATTCCAGGTATAAATACGAGATATAGAATGTTTCCGGTTTTTTCTTTTATGAATGCAGCTGTAGACATAAAAGCATAATTACTATACATTGCTAAAGAGAAACATATTACAGAAGCCACTAAATAACTTTTTTGAAGTTCCTCGTTTTTGATGAGTATATAGTATATTTCTTTCATCCATATTGCTAGCAGAAAAACAATTATTGAACATAAAATTTGAGTTGTCAAATAATAATATAACATCAAATTTTTATTATTTGTACGATATGCTTTTTGAATAGCTGGACTGATAGCAGTAAAAATTCCGATAATGGCAAAACTGGTATAGTCTCCAATTTGATGGCCATTAGAATATAATCCAATATCTATGAGACTAAGCCCTAGAATAGTCATTATTATTCGGTCTGCAGAACTTAAGAGGATGTGTCCTAAATTATGTGGAATAACAGGTAAGGCTATTTTTAATAATCGAATTTGACGCTTAGAAGATTTTTCTAATTGAGGATATATTTTTTCATTTATCCAAATTGGCTTTATAAATAAAATAAATATTACAATAGTTGAGAATGCTGAGGCTATTATCCAGCTTAAATATCCGATTTGAAAGAAACGGGCGCAGATAAAAAATGTAATGATGGAAATAATACTGCCTAATAGATTCCTTAAAACAAGTGGTTGAGGCTTGCCTATTAATACATAAAAATTATTGGCTATTAATCCGTTTGCGCTGAATAATAGGGGAATAATGGCCAATATTGCTACATACCATCGCTGATGTATGGGAATTTCTGGTAAGATAAAAAGATAAAGGCAAAATAGTATTATTGATAGAATTATGCATGAAATCAACATCGTACCAAAAATCCTGCGCCATAATAGTTTGTATTTCTGCTTTAATGTAAAAAAAGAGTTTGGCAAGTGCATGTGTAATCCTAAAGTGCTTATTCCATTGAATAATGATAAATATGCACTGATGATTCCATATATGCCATAATCTTTAGGGGTAAGATATGGAGTGACTATGGGTAAAACAATAATGCTGATTATAGAGGACAGCTTGGGAACAACTCCATACCAAAGAGAATCTTTGATGATTTTGGTTAGGCTCATAATAGTGGCTATATTCCTTTTGTTGGGATTTCCTTAAAAATACTTTTAGTTGAACAAAAAATTTTTCTTCTAATAGAACTATAGATTGCGTATAATTTATATGAACCTAGCATTGTTAAAAAATGAGGTGTTATAATGGTCCTTCCAAATAAATGCATTGTACTATGATTAAAGTCTATATTTTTACACTTATTAGCCGAATTGCGATACATAAAGTAATATCCCCATTTTATTGCCTCTAGATTATTTTTAGGTGATAATTCACATGTGAGGTAGTTGTATAAATCCTGAGAAGTGTCAGGGATATAACATAGATTTTTTGAATAATAAAATGCTGCAGCTAAAAGAATGACAGGTTTTCCCCAAAATGCTGATTCAACTCCCATCGTTGAACCGAATACAACAATTTTACTTGCTTGCTCCATTAAATCATAAGTGCTTACTGGATCTGTTGCAGGTATTACAGTTATATTGGAGTATGTTTGAGGAAGTTTATATAGCTCTTTATGGTAGGCATAGGGAATGTTGGCAAGATTGGGATGTATTCTGAGATAGAAATGTATATCTTTTTTATCTTCGGTCATCTTTAGCATTTGTCTTATTCCTTCTAGTTGTGAAGGGAATATTTGCAAACTATCAAATTCATCTCCGATAGAACTATATTCATCTTCTGAAGTGTTGAATATTGCGATATTTATTTTTGTAGTATCCCAGTTTTTTGGAAGTAATCCTTTTCTTTGATCTTTAATATATACTTTATCATTTGTTGGGATTCCTTTTCGCCGATTATAAAAAAATTGTTTCCCTATCTCAATCTTTTCTTGTTCGGTTTTATCAGTTTCTTTCCATAGATTATTTATGAGTTCAAAGTTTGCTTTGATATTGTGAGGCATACAATTCGTATAGTACATTTTGTAGAATTCCTCATTTATCCCTCCAATGACTTCATAGCAGCGAATTTCTATATTTTTGTTAATACATATATCATACATAGGTCTATCGTCTCCTAATCGCCCATTAAAAATACAAACTAAATCAGGATTAATAGATGTAATGCAACTCTCTAGACTATCGGTCAGATTGCATAGGTCGTTAAGAATATAATCAAAATAGTTCTTACATTCTTCATCAATGATAGGTTCGTTGTTTCTCGTATGGGTAATATAGGATGAGACAGCGCCTAAGCCAATATTGACATTTTTATATTGCAAGAGTTTTATATCTCGTATAGATGTATATTGAAAAGATTGTGTTGTATATGCTGTTTTATATCGTTTTAGATTAATTATATGACATTGAGAAGGGAGACGCTTTAAGGCGTGCTTTGTGCATGATTTACAAGATATACATACTTTCTTTTCCCCCTTAGGATTAGAAAAACATGTATTTAATAGATTATTGCAATATGCAAAATAAATTTCATGTCCTTGATTATGTAGACTAATAGCTTCATCAAGTAATACTCCCATGTGATGGTCCAAAAATACACTTGAGTGATAAAATAAAACTTTCATTGAAATTTAATTTAGGTGTTTAACTAACTCTTGCGCTTTATTATATTCCTCATGTTTTCCAATATCAATCCAATATCCGGTTAAAGGAAATCGGATTACCTTCATTTTTTCATTTATGAGTGATTCTATGAGATCGGTCGCATTAAAGAACTTATTTTGAGGAATCTTGTTTAATAAACTTTTTTTTATAAGATATATACCCGCATTTGCATAAAAATGATAAGTTGGCTTTTCCTGAATACCAGTGATAACTCGACCATCTAAATCAAATATTCCATAAGGGATGGGTACTGTATATGGCACGCATGCTACAGACATATCTGCATTGTGCTCTACAAAATGAAGATAGAAGTCTTCATAATTGATGTTGGTGAATAAATCAGAATTCATAACTAATATGGTGTCGTTATGAAACTGAGGTACAAACTTAAGGGAACCAATTGTACCCAAATACTGAGGCTCTCGTACGCACATAATTTGTGTAGAAAGAATAGGGGATGAGAAATGTTCCTCTAATTGTTCTTTTAAGTAGTTGACCGTAACTGAAATATTTTTTATTCCATAAGATATTAACCGTTCGATATTATAATCTATGATTGCTTTGTTTCCAACCTTCAATAATGGTTTGGGAGTTTTTTCTGTTAAAGGTCGTAATCTTTCTCCTTTTCCTCCAGCCATTAAAACAGCATCAATTGGCAAATATGAACGATATAGCTTTAAATTAATAATATCTGTAATTTGCTGATCTTTGTTTAATATAGGAATGAGGGTTATTCCTTCTTCTTTATATTGGTGTAATTGTTTTATATCAAGTTTTTCGCTTTGTAAGCTGCGAAAATTAGTATGCATGATTTTGTTTAGTGGACTATCTAAAGGACAGTTATTTACTAATTGACGTCGAATGTCTCCATCGGTGAGTGTTCCTACTATCTGAGATTTGTCGTTTATGACAAATAGAGTTAGTGAATCAGAACTTCCAAATTCATTGAGGCGCTTCAAGGCAGAGAGTAAAGATTCAGATTCACGTATTAAATATTTGTCTTGAATAGTCATTGCTTAAATATATTGTTCTTTAATAATTAATTCAGCTATTTTCCAATCAAACATTGTGTCTATGTCAATAGAATATAAATCATCCATTACATATTTCTTAATTTTGGAAAAGTGTGATAATCCTTTATTTTTAAGTGAAGATGGATTGATTACGTAAATAGATCCGTTGAACTCATAAACTTTAGGGGCGTCCTGCCTCCTTTCTATTGTACCATCTCCCTTGCTAATAGAAAGATATCCGTTCGAAGTTTCTTCGAAGCAATTATAGTAAGGGTTTGAGGATGTCTCTTTTACCGAAACAACCATATCTATTTCCGGATGATATAATTCTATTGCCTCTTTTAGAAATTGGGACTTCCTAAAAGGAGATGTTGGCTGTAATAGTATAATACAGTCATAATTTTTCCCTTTTTTCTCATAAAAATCTAATGCATGAAGGATGACTTCATTTGATCCTGCGTAGTCTGTAGCCAGCTCTTTGGGCCGCTTAAATGGAACTTTTAATCCATATTCTTTAACACATTGAATAATTTCTTCGTCATCTGTTGTTACACAGATATTCTCGTCTGTTGTAATTTCTCGTGCAACGTCTATCGAATAATAGATTAAAGGTTTCCCATTCAGTGGTTTTATATTTTTCTTAGGAATTCCTTTGCTTCCTCCTCTTGCCGGAATGATTATTAAAAGATTTTCCATTTTATTTGATTCTTATAGGTTCATCAGTGTTAAAGTCGTATAAGGCTTGGCTGCCGATTATAGTTTCCCACAAATTTGCATTAATACCATAAGAGGACCTTTTTACGGTTAATTTTTCTTCTGTGAGAATTTCTCCTTTATGGATAGGACAATTAGCTACAATTCTTTTTAATACTACTTTAGATATTTCTAGCTCACTTTTGTTAGGTCTTTTTATTCCATCTCCTAAAGCTTTTTCGATATTTCTAATAGCCGCTATCATGTCTTTGAGCTGCATTGGATTTAATGAGGCTTTATGGTCTGGCCCGTCCATCTCTTGATCTAAAGTAAAATGTTTTTCTATGATTTCTGCACCCATTGCTACAGCTGCAATAGGAATCTCGATTCCCATAGTATGATCTGAATAACCTACTTTACAATTAAACGCATATTTTAATGTTTGCATAGCTTGTAAATTTACTTCATTCATAGGGCAAGGATAATTAGTAGTGCAATGCATTAAGGATACAGAAGTCGCACCGGATTCTAAAAGGGTTCTATATGCTATATCTACATCTGATAAGTAAGTCATGCCTGTAGATAATAGAACATCTTTTTTTAGTGCTCCTACCTTTTTTAGATATGGAATGTTTGTAACTTCTCCAGAACCTAATTTTATGAAGGGCAAATTTAAAGTGGATAAAAATTGAAGACTATATTCTTCGTCTGGCGTAGATAAAAATTCAATGCCTATTTTTTTGCAATAAGTTTGTATTATGCGAAAGTCATCATAAGATAATTCTAATGCTTTTAGCATTTCAAATTGACTTTGAGACTTGCTGTTTATATTTTCATGCTGATATGTAGCTAGGGCTGCAGATTTTGTTACGATTTTCTCTGTTTTCCAAGTTTGAAATTTTATTGCATCTGCTCCAGCTTCTTTTGCAGCATCACAAAGTTGTATTGCTAAATCTAATTTCCCATTATGATTTACACCAGCTTCGGCAATTATGTATACAGCCATATTTAATATTTATATTTTAATAGAAAATTCTGATATTTATTTTCCTTTTCAGGATTCTTTAATTCCCATTCGGTACATAAGTCACTATATTTATCTTGATTAAAGATTAGTTTTCCTAAAGTAAATTGATACATACTTTTCGAAAAACGGCTTTTGAAACAGAATAAGGAATCATGTTCGTCGGCTGAGGTACCGCCTCCTAGGTGAAATAATAAGGCTCCTCTGCGTTTTAATTCTTTTGCAGCTTCATATAGCATAAAATTATTTGGTGATAATGATAGGTATTTTTTATTACTGCCTGATAAATGATAATGACCATATGGTCCATTGTAAAAGAATATAGCGGCAGATAAAATGTTATCATCTTTTTTTACTATGCCCAAAAAACTATTTTTTATATTTTCCTTTAGTTGCAAATAATATTTTTCTGGGAAATAGTAAAATTTGTCAGCTTGAAGTTTATCCATTGTTGAATTATATAAATCGATAAACTGATTATAATAATTATAATTATTATCTACAATAAACTGCAGTCCATTTTTAATCCCCTTTTTTATAATGTTTCTATTTTTTGTATGGATTTCATTAGACCATATTTCTTCTTCTGAGAGAGATAAATTTATAGCTATTGTTTTCCGATCGAAAATGATCTGTCCAATCTCGTCAAAATATTTATAATTATTTAGAAGTGGATGAAAGCGGATGAAGCCAGCGATATAATTGTTTTCTACAAATGTGTCATAAAGGCATTTTATTCCTTTTTGTTTGAATATTTCATCATTTGTGTTGAATATAGGACCTCCATAGCCATATGGAGTTTCAAAATCCGAGTATTTTTTGTCGTGAAAGATAAATTCTCTTTTTAAGAAAGGGAATAACATGTATTTATCATTTTCTTCCACAACTAAACACATTGGCTGCTCAGAGTGTGTAGTATATAAATAAACATACTCTTCTTTGTAATATATATCGGTATCTTTGGGCTGAAAGAGTGTAAGATATTTATTCCAATGGGGTGTAATAAAAGATTTCATTAGTTATTATTGAGAAAATCCTTAATATGTTCAACTATTCGTTCTGATGCTTTCCCATCTCCCCAATATTGATCAATAATTCTATATTGCTCAATTTTATTTATAGACGTTACTATCGATTTAATATCTGGGGAACAGCAAATTACGTTTTTGCATATGTGTCTTCCTTTCTGCCGTTCACCAATATTAATAACTGGAATTCCTAAAAATGGTGCTTCAATAATGCCAGAAGAAGAGTTTCCTAATACGCATTCTACCTGATGCATAAAACTTAAATATCGTTGTTGCCCCAAAGAGGCTATGACACGAATATTTTCATCTTGTATAGTATCCCAAAAAGAGTTGATTTGGCTACCTCCAAAATCACTGTTTGCTTTGGTAATAACAAATTGTATGTGTGGGTATTGTTGTATTGCTGTGTAGAGATTCTCTACCATCATCATGTTATACTCTATAGATTTTTTTGTTTCACTATGAAGAGTTACTAATATCCATTTTTTTTCTTCATTTAATTGTAATTGTATAGCTAACTCAGTTCGGTTCATTAATGGATATTTTAGAAAAGAATCCAATCCAGGCTCACCAACAGTGTATATATTTTTGTGAGTGTTAAGCATCCTGAATAAATTTTGGGCTGATTCTTTTGTGCCAGGGAAGTGTAATGTAGACATCATTGATACTGCATTACGAACTTCATTATCTATAGCTCCTTCTGTGATATCACCTCCTGAAATATGTGCAATAGGGATGTTAAGAATTAAGGCAGTGCTTGCAATAGGCAATAATTCATAACGGTCTCCTAAAAATACTATTATGTCGGGCTTTAAGCGTGAAAAAGCATATCCCATTCTTTCAGCGCATAATCCCATAGACTTAGGAATTGAATATAAATCTTGTGGATTTAATTCCATGTCTACTTTTTCATCAATTTTATAGCCATCTTCTTCTATAAAGTGATATGTAAGTCCGAATTCTTTTGATAGATGACTACCGGTTACGATTAATTGAAGTTGAATATCTTTATCGTGAGAAAAAAGATCAATAATCCATCTTAATACTCCATATTCAGATCGTGCAGCTGTTATAATGCAAACCTTTTTCATATTTTTAGCCTTACGCTACTTGGTATATTCACAATTCTATCTGCCAGCCATTCTGTATTTTTCAGCCCATCGTTTTCACAATGTTTGAACATTTCTAAGCGGTTCATCAGTTCCCATACAGGACGGGTCATGATACCATGATCATTTGTATATTCCAGGAATTCCTGCTGTGCAGCTTTATCTTTTAACATTACCACATTTAGCCAATAATTTGAACGGCAATTTTCAGGTTCAGTAAAGAATGTGATGTCTGGAACATTTTTGAAGAAGTCAGCATATATTTTTGCTGTTTCACGCTTGTTTTCTACATAACGCTCCAAGTTCTCTAATTGAGCACATCCCAAAGCTGCATTAATGTTTGGCATACGGTAGTTATAACCAATTTGATCATGTACAAAGGCCCAACGATGAGGAACTTTTGCTTGTGTAGTCAAGTGCTTAGCAAGTTTCCCAAGTTCTTCATCCTGGAACAATAGCATGCCACCACCACCTGTTGTGATTGTTTTATTTCCATTGAAGCTGATAGCACCCACTTTACCAAAAGTACCTGTATGTTTTCCTTTATAAAGGCTACCAATACTTTCGGCTGCATCTTCTACTAATTCGATATGCCATTCGTTGCAAATCTGAACCAGTTCATCAATTTTTACCGGGTGTCCGAAGGTATGCATAGGGACACAGGCTTTTACTCTACGTCCAGTTCTCTTGTTGTAGCATATACCATTTTTTAGCTCTGCATTTTTTTCTAACCATGCTTTTACTGCATTTGGGGAGAGGCCTAATGTTTCCATATCTACATCAATGAAAACGGGATGAGCACCGATATAACTGATGGCATTGCAAGTGGCAATAAATGTTAATGCTTGTGTCAATACTTCATCTTCACGTTCTACACCTACCAGCATCATGGCCATGTGTAAGGCATTTGTTCCGCTTACACATACAATAGCTCTTTTAGCACCAGTATAGGCAGCGACTTCCTCTTCGAAACGGTCTACAAATTTGCCGACACTGGATACAAACGTTGTGTCGATGCATTCATTTAAATATTTTTTTTCGTTTCCGATAAATAACGGAGCATGTAAAGGAACCGTTTCCTCTGTTCCGAATAGTTGATGAACAAAATCAGTTACTTGACTATACATAATAATTACATTTTTTGGTCTAAGTTTTTCCCTTTTTCTTCGTGCTCGAAATTAGGGATAAAGCGTTTGATAGCGTTTACTACATCTTCTTTTGTAAAAGAAGGCTGGGAGAAAATATTTTCCATTTCTATGAAGAACTGATCAATTTCTTTCATCGGGCGAACTTTTACTTCTTCAATGACTCCTAAGCTATGAAAACGATTCATATCCAATTTCTCGCCTGGAACGTAAAATTCTTCGTAAGCCTTTTCTCCTGTAGTGTCACTTCCGAAATAAACAACAGGATATTCTTTGCTTTCAAATGACATGTCACTGGCAAACTTCTTAGCTTCTTCGTCAGTTGAAAATTGCTTTTTTTGGCATCCTAAGGCTTTTACATATTCATCGCAGATAGAAGAGAAAGTCAGCATTTGTTTCTCACCAAGTTTGGGGAAGAAAATTTCACCATTCTTTCCTAAAATGCAGGCTAACATACAAATCTGTCCACTTTCTTCTGGTGAAACAAAATAGCGCTTCACATCGTTTGGGGCTGCTAATGGTTGCTTGAGCATTACACGATGAATCCAGCCATCGGGTAGGGAACCATTAGAGAAAGCCACATTGGCAAAGCGAGCTGTGGTCACCTTGAATTTGGAAGTATAGGCCATAATCATATCTTCCATAATGCGCTTGCTGGCTCCCATAATGTTTACAGGGTTAGCTGCCTTATCGGTTGATACGCAGAAGAAATGTTTCGGTGGATATACAGCCAATAAATCTAATAAACGTTTTGCTTTTATATCGTTGTTTTCAATAAGAGCTTGTACGGAGTATTTGTCTTTTTCACTGCGTACATGTTTGTGGGCGGAGAAATTTGCAAAAATGTCAAAACCTTTTTCCTCTCTGAAAATACGTTCAAAAATAGGGTCGGCAAAGTTAAGCGTATAAGTGCGATATTCTTCCGGTACATACATTCCGTATGTAGAACGCAAATCGCGCGTTAATTCCGCCAGACCATTTTCATTTAAATCAATAACAATTAATTTAGATGGCCGAAATGGCAGGATCGCTTTGATAAAAGATGAACCAATGGACCCTGCTCCACCTATGACGCATACACTTTTATTTTCAATTTCTTTTTGCAAAGTTTCTTTGTTGGCTCTAATATCTTCAGAGAACATACTTTGCTGTCTGTTTATTACATGGTCAGCAATAAATTGCTTTAAATTTATCATAAATCGTAATTAATTTAGTGCTATATTTTAGGCACGCTTCGCTGTTACCTGTCCCACACCCATTCATCCCAAACAGACAAAAATAGGTATGCAAGGTAAGCGTCAACGTCTATTTATCTTACAAAAATACCCCATTTCACCGAAAAGTCAAAAAGAAATCCCGACAAAATGAGTTTCTAGCCAGTTTTAGTAAACAAATGAACAGAATTGACAAATACTGCATCGCATTTTCTTGTTTTTTCATCAATTTTTTACACCTTCTTGAAAAACGCCTTTGCGTTCGGATTCAAACGCAAGTGCGTTTTACTTAAAACACAAGTACGTTTTGAATCAAACGCAAGTACGTTTTAGTTGAAACGCAAGGGCGTTTTCCGGAGGCTTCCGGAGAGGGGTGAGGGAAGAAATCTTGACGGGTTGTCGGGGTTGGCAGGCATTTTTATAAAGTATATATACGCGGGGTGTGGAAAAATACAACGCTTATATTTTTCCACACCTATATATAGAAAGTTTGAAAAACCGGTGCCAACCCCGACAACCCGTCAAGCGGCGGCCCGGAAGTGTCACGGTTTCGGAACCCGTTCCTGTGGGGAGGATACGGCCATGTAGATTTGCGTTTTTCTGTCTGGCATCATTTCTATGGTGTCATTTCTTGTGTTTCCCGATGTGATTCATGAGAATTTTTGTAAGTTTGCAAGATAAACACATAAAGCTACATGGAAGATTTTTTATCGACGGCGGTCAATGTAACTGCCAACCGAGGCAACAGTTTGATTAACAGAAAGATGATTCTTCGCATCTTGGGTATCCTGCTCTTTATGGAGGCAATGATGTTTCTGGTATGTGCAGGTGTTTCCTTGTGTTATGGGGAGGAAGACTATATTTATTTTATTTACACGACATTGATTAATATGGCCGTGGGAAGCGGACTGATTCTGTTGGGAAGAGGAGCCGAAAACCGGGTGACACGACGCGACGGGTATTGCATCGTGGCGTTCACGTGGCTGCTTTTCACAGGTTTCGGTATGCTGCCTTTTTATATAAGTGGGAGTATCCCTTCGGTGACTGATGCGTTTTTTGAAACCATGTCGGGGTTTACTACTACGGGGGCAACCATACTGGATGATATTGAAGCTCTTTCGCACGGCATGCTGTTCTGGCGAAGCTTCTCGCAATGGATTGGAGGATTGGGAATCGTGTTCTTTACGATTGCCGTATTACCTATCTTCGGAGTGGGCAATCAGGTGCTTTTCTCGGCAGAAGCTACGGGGGTGACGCACGACAAGATCCATCCGAAAATCAGCGTCATGGCACAATGTCTGTGGACGGTATATCTCGTGCTGACTGTGGCAGAAATTGTACTGCTGCTGATTGGTGGCATGGATTTGTTTGATGCCGCATGTCATGCTTTTTCTACGACGGCTACCGGAGGGTATTCTACCAAGCAAGCCAGTGTGGCTTACTGGAATTCTCCTTTTATCGAATATGTGATTGCTATCTTTATGATTCTGTCGGGTATCAACTTCTCGCTGTATTTCATGTGTATGAAGGGGCGTTGCGAACAGTTGTTTAAGGATGGAGAGCTCCGGCTGTATCTCATTTCCATCGGTGCGGTGACATTGATAATTACCGGGGCCTTGTATTGGTATAATAATTATGGATTGGAGGAGGCTTTCCGGAAATCGCTTTTCCAGGTGGCGTCCATTCATACGTCGTGTGGCTTTGCTACGGACGATTATAATATGTGGCCTCCTTTCACGTGGCTGCTGCTTATTTATACGATGGTGGCAGGAGGCTGTGCCGGTTCTACGGCGGGTGGTGTCAAGAATGTGCGTCTGCTGCTTTTGTTGCGCAACGTGAAAAATGAGTTCCACCGGCTGATGCATCCCAGAGCGGTATTGCCGGTAAAGATGAACCGGATGGCGGTGTCACAGCGTACGCTTGCCACGGTGATGACGTTTGTGTTCTTTTATTTTGTCTGTATCTTTTTATGCTGGCTGGCGCTGATGTGCATGGGCATCGGATTGGAAGAATCTTTCGGACTATCTGTATCAAGTATCGGTAACGTGGGGCCGGGACTGGGTGCCTTCGGACCAGCATTTTCATGGAGTGCGCTTCCTGACCTGGCGAAGTGGCTGTTGTCGTTCATGATGCTGATAGGGCGTTTGGAGCTCTTCGGTGTATTGCTGCTGCTGACTCCGAGTTTTTGGGAAAGACGATAAGAAAGAGATAGATTATGATAACATGTATATGTCTCTAAAAAAGTTTTCTATATCTTTTATAGAGAAGGTATTTTTGTCTAATTCTGTTTTTCTAAGCATTAGGTATGCGCTATTGCGTTCGTCGGTGTGGTGTTCAAATGTTTTATTCCTTTACAAGTTGGAGCTTTCCGCATAATAAATACGGAGCCATAATAAGGAGGTAGGATTTTCATTAGGGAACGAGGTAAGAATAGACCTGTATTCTGTATTTGGCGTGTTCTTTTTTAGTAACTTTTTTGAAGTTTACCTTTACAGAGTCAGGCTTTGTAATTTGTTTCTTTGCTTTTGTATCAGTAGACTTTCCCATATTATTTATCTTTTTTGCAAAGATAACGTTATTGCATATTCAATGCAAGGATAAAAACATTTTTTATAATACAGAAAAAGGACCACTACCCATAGGTAATGATCCTTTTCTTTATTTGTAAATCAGTTTGTTAGTCAATAAACCGGCGGGTGAGCTGCTCAAATTCATCGATGCGGCGGTCGCGCAGGAAGGGCCACCAGCGGCGGACATTTTCACTGCGGTTCATGTCGATTTCTACCACCATGTTTTCTTCTTTCAGGTTGCTGGCCTGGGCGATGATTTCGCCTTGTGGACCGGCTACAAAGCTGTTGCCCCAGAACTGGATGCCGTTGGTCTGGCCGGAAGGGTCGGGCTCAAGACCTACACGGTTTACGGCAATGACGGGCAGACCGTTGGCTACGGCATGACCGCGCTGTACAGTTACCCAGGCACCGAGCTGGCGCATCTTTTCTTCCTGTGTATCGGTGCTTTCCCAGCCGATGGCAGTAGGGTAAATCAACAGTTCAGCACCTTTCAGGGCCATGATACGGGCTCCTTCCGGGTACCACTGGTCCCAGCAAACCTGCACGCCGAGCTTACCGATGGAGGTCTGAATGGGTTCGAATCCTAGGTCGCCGGGAGTGAAATAGAACTTCTCGTAGTAAGCAGGGTCATCTGGAATGTGCATCTTACGGTACTTTCCGGCGATGCTTCCGTCAGTGTCGAATACCACAGCAGTGTTGTGATACAATCCGGCCGCACGGCGTTCGAACAGCGAAGTGACCAGCACGATGTGGTAGGCGGCGGCTATCTCACTGTAGAAGCCGGTAGAAGGACCGGGAATGGGTTCGGCCAGGTCGAACAGATTGGTATCCTCTGTCTGGCAGAAATAAGGAGTGTTATGGAGTTCCTGAAGAACTACTAACTGCGCACCGGCCTGTGCCACGGAAGCGATGTTGCGGTGCAGCTTTTCAAGATTCAGTTTGAGGTCGTTCGTACAAGCCTGTTGTACGATGCCGACACGGATAGTTCGTTTCATTGTGCTATTTGGTTTTTTACAGATTCAGGATATTGCATGGTGACGCAATGGAGGGAACCGTGCTGTTTGATAAGGGCACGGCAGTCCACGCCTATGATTTCACGTCCGGGGAAGGCTTCTGTCAGTACCTGTGCGGCACGGGCATCGTTTTCCGGTTGGGCGTAGGTAGGATAGAGCACGGCCTCGTTCATAATCAGGAAGTTGGCGTAGGTGGCCGGAAGGCGTTCGCCGTCTTCGTCATAGATAGCTTCGGGCATGGGCAGCGGAAGCAGACGATAGGGGTCTCCGTCGAGGGTACGGAAGGTCTTGAGCTGGTCTTCCATGGAGCGGAGGGCGCCGTAGTGCTCGTCGTTCTTGTCCAGGCATTGCACGTAGGTAATGGTATGGTCAGGACAGAGACGGGCCAAGGTGTCTACGTGGCTGTCGGTGTCGTCGCCGGCCAGGTAGCCATAGTCCAGCCAGAGCACCTGACGCAGGTTGAAGCGTTCCATCAGGTAGGCTTCGATGTCTTTACGTGAGAGGGTGTCGTTGCGGTTGGGAGCCAACAGGCAGGGGGAGGTGGTGAGCAAAGTACCTTCTCCGTCGCTTTCAATGGAACCGCCTTCAAGCACGAAGTTGCGGCAGTTGATGTAGTCGCCGTTAAGTACACCGGTCTTGAACAGATGACTGTTGATGAGGTTATCCTTATGAGCAGCAAACTTCATCCCCCAGCCGTTGAAGCAGAAGTCGAGCAACTGCGGGTCGGAGTGTTTTTCCAGCAGGGTGATGAAAGCATGGTCGCGGGCCCAGGTGTCGTTTGTAGGACATTTCACAAAAGTTATCTGGTCACGATAGGGGAAGTCGGCCAAGGCTGCCGGAAATTCGGGAGCCACGAGCAGCAGGGGCTGGCGGCTGGCTATTTCGGTAGCAAGGCGGACAAAGCAGGCTTCCACTTCATCGAGCATATAGGCCCAGTCGGTATCGGCATGAGGCCAGGTAAGCTGTATGTAGCTTTGTTTGTGCCATTCGGCGGGCAGGTAATAGGTTTTTTCCATATTCTTGTATAATTATTTTTCGTTTGATTCTCTTTTTTCTCTGGCGGCAGGAAGGGCTTCCTGCGGAAGGTATTTCTGGTCTTCTTTTTCTTTCTGTTTGCTGCTGCGGTTTTTCCGGCGGCGGAGGAACCAGTCGACAAGTTCTTTCCAGTTCATGAAGTCTTTCTTGTACATGATACCGATGCCCTGAGTGGTAAGGGTGGACTTCGTGAAGTAGCGGTCGTTGGTCTGGTTGTATCCGCGCAGACGGAATTCTCCGTTCTTGGTGAGCAGCCAGATGGCTTCAAAGTCGCCCACAAAGTTGGTATTACGCATGGTATTTTCACGGTAACCGAAGTTTCCGTTGATTATCAGTCGGTTGTTCAGTAAGCGTCCGGACAGGATGGCTTCAGCTTCTACATCGCTCCAGCCTTTTTCTCCGGTGGTGAGGTTCGTACCTACGTTCCAGTTCTGGTTGTCGATGACTTGCGAAAGCATGTTGTTCAACTGGCCCGACAGGGTGCTGAAGGCCAATGAACTGGTGGCATCGGTCTGCCCGGTGTTGTTGGCATAGTCGTAGGTATAGAACTTGCCGACTCCCAGCAGATAGATAATCTGCGTATTCATCTGCTCTTCAGTGCTGGTGAGGCTGCGTACCAGTTCGCGGTCTTCCTCGCTCACGGTGGGCAGTTCAAGCCCGAATGTCAGATTTGGGGATGTGAGGTTGCCGCTCAGGTTCAGCAGACAGTTTACCCGTACGTTTCCACGGGAAGAAGAGGCATCGGCTATCAGGTCGTTCAGTGAAGCGGAGTTCACCGTATAGACGGCCTGCACGTTCAGGTTGGCGGCTTTGGGGTCGCCGTTGAAGGATACCACACCTCCGGGCTGCAGGGTAAAGTCTTTTCGGATGATGTTCTGCAGGCTCATCTTGTAAATACCTTCGGCGATGTTATAATTGCCGAACATCTGGAAGTTGCCCTGATTAAAGAAGTTGATGCGCAGGTTACCGGTTCCGTATGCAGAAATATAGTCTCCGGCCGAAGGGTCCATGATGATTTTCATGTTGGCACGTTCGGCAGGTTCTATCTGCAGATTGATGTGGATGGCGGTGGGTGTATCATCGTCTTCCTGCTTGTCGGGCTGGTTGAGCGGGTGGTACACTTCGGCATTGACGGCAGCCTGTTTACGCCGTGGGGTACGGTCTACGAAGGTGATGAAGCCGGAGTTGGTGGCCTCAGCTGCCGTTCCTAACACGTAGACAAACTCGGTCTGGTTGTCGGCACGAACCTCTCCGTCAACGTTCAGCTGTCCGTCGCCTCCCCGGAGGAATACATTCCCGGTAGCATAGATATGACCGTAGAAGGGGAATTCCGGAGTTTCCTTTTCAGAGTGGAATACCAGCATGCGGTTTGTATTGAAGCGGAACTGGTAGCTCAGGTTCTTTAATTTGGTATGCCGTAACTCACCGTTGGCTAGTCCGGTATGCCCTTCTGTATCCTGCAAGCGTACGTTCTGGAAACGGAACAAGCCGGAAGCGATGTGTACGGAATCGGCCGAAGCCAGGAAAGTAGCATTCAGAATGTTGACCTTCATCTGCATCTGCGCCTTGACTTTTCCTTCCAAATCCAGTTGGGAGAAGGGGCCGAACAGGCGCACGTCGCCATGCACGCTTCCGTTGACATTGCTGAATATATTTTCCACGAATGGTTGCAGGAAGGAGAGAGGGGTTCCTCCGGCCTGGATATGGAGGTCGAGTCCCTTCATCTTGGGTGATACATAGCCGATTACCCGTGTGGTGCAGGCACTGTCGCGGCGGATGTCGGCATTCAGGCGAACGCCTCCCAACTCTTTATCCCATGAGCCGAGGATGTCGGCGCGTCCTAGCAGGGCATGATTGAGGGAGAAATCTTTCACATCGAGACGGGCTTCCATCACCGGGTCCTCAAGCACGTGGCGCAGGTGGACTTTCCCGCTGATGCTTCCGTCGAAACGTACGGCATGAAACTGAATCATGTCCATGATGTAGAGCAGGTTGATGTTCTTCAAGTCTACCAGACAGGAGTCAGCTTCTGTTTTTCCCAGTCGTCCGTTGATTTTCAAGTGCTGGTCGTGGTGCTCAAACAGGAAGTCGTGTATTTCGATGCTGTCTTTTGCGATGTCTACAGTAGCCGGATGGATGTTCCAGGTGGTGTCATTCAGAATGACCTGGCTGGGCTGGATGTCCACACGGGTGTGGAGTACCCTTTTCAGACTGTCCTGACGGAAAGAAGCGATGGCGTCAATCTTTCCGCTATAGGTGAGCTGTGTGTTGTTGCCCCAGTAAATGGTACTGTGCAGCTTGTCGTCTTTGGCCCGCGTGATGAGGGAGAAATTGAACATGGCTCCTTTTTTCATCAAGGTGCCGGCACGTAACTGGCACTGCAGTTCGTCGGAACGGCTTTCGCACAACAGGGTGCCCGATTCGTAGTATTTCCCTTTATACGTGAATTGAGGAATCGAGCCGTTGATGCGCATCTGTGAGAGGCTGTCGTTAAGTTGTCCCGAGAACGTGGCCGGCATCTGCAACTCGAACGGAATGTTCAAAACCTTTGAAAGAAATTCACTGTTTTCCATGCGGAACTGGAACCGGAACTGGTTGTTCGGCTCTGCGGGTTTCTTTTTTCCTTTTTTCGGTTTTTCCTCAGTGAACAGGGATGGAAGATGCTTCCGGATCACTTTCTCCATGCTTTTCAGCAGGGTGTGGTAGGCATATTGTCCTTGTATGGTTCCGGTCAGGAATGGGGAGTCAATGCGTATTTCCTTCTGCTTGTCCTGTGAGGTAAGCTGTGTCGCATCAATCTGCAGACGGGGAAGGAAGTAGTTCCCTTCTTCGTCGGGCGTGCGGACAGAAAGACTGTCGAGGCTGATTTTTCCCTGGACATCGTCAATGGAATGTCCTGAAAAGTCTGCCGTCAGGTTCAATGATACGTCGGTATCTTCGTATTTTTTCGTCAGCTGAAGTTTATGGGGACGAAAATCACGTACTTTTACCCGCAGGTTGAAGTCGGGTACGGCCTGTTGGGTCACGAAATTCCCGTCTACGCTGATTTTACCATTTTCATCGTCGAGTGACAGATGGCCGTTGAAACCGCCCGGCTTGAAATTTCCGTTCAGTGCGATGTGCTGGTATTGGTAGTCATTGTACTCTAAAGAAGAGATTTCTCCTTTGATATGCGATTCTGGCTGATGGTTTCGGTATTGCAGCCCGTTCAGTTCCAGGTCAAAAGAGGTTTTACCCAGTTCTTTTTTCGCCAGCAGTTTGCCAAGCTCAAAATTATGGGTGGAAACTTTTCCGGAATAACTTTTTTGCTGGGTCAGGGTGTCGGTGTGCATGGTCAGATTGGCATTAATCTGTCCCGGTTGGCTTTGCAGGGTACCGTGTGCAGTGATACGGGAAGGGTATCCCGATACATCACCCTGAAATTTAAGAAAGCCCAGACGCTGCAGGATGTCGGGTACAGGTGCAGCGGTACCTTTCAAATTATGTATGAGCCAGGAAATGGCGGTTTCGTCGGCATCAGCCTGTGTGATTTGATCAAAAAAATAAGGCGGTTGTGAAGGATTACTGTGGTCGAGCATTCCTTCTGCATGTATTTCCAGTGCTTTGTGCGGGCTGGAGAGATAGAAATTGGTACATCGAGCCTGTTTCCCTCTTCCATGAAAGGCCAGGTCGATATGTACGGAGTCCTGAAAATGCTGGAGTGCAGGGACAAAGCAGGCGATGTCGGCCGGAGTGACCGAGGCATTCAGGCGACCCATGTAGGTGGTTTGCGTATCTGAAATAAAGTCGGGTGCGGTAAGTTCTCCTGCTACAGTAAATGTGTCGATGTTTACTGTCGTGGCCGGAAGGCTCAGGTTCAGGTCATGCAAATGGATACCTTTGGGGGTAGCTGTGGCCTTCAGCGCAAATTTCTTCAGTTGAAATCCGCTTTGCTCATTGAAACTCATACGGCGGATTTGTGCGTTGAGCGAATCGGTCTGCAAGGCCTTCAAGGAGATGGTTGCCGAAAGTTCGCTGATGCCGATGTGATGAGGATTGAACCGGCGGGGTGTATTGGATTCCGACAGCACATCGTAGTGGATTTGTCCGCGACGGATAAGTACGGAATTGATACGCAGGTCGATGGATTTTTCGCTCTTTGTCGTATCTTTTGAAGCAAAAGTGTCAATCAGGAACTGGCAATTCAGGGGAGCCTTGGGGTGGGCACGGTTCAGGCGGGCATCCAGTCCGAATAGCTGTACACTGCTGATACGGATTTTTCCACGGAAGAGAGAGGGAATGTCAATCTTGACGGAAAAGCGCGAAATGCCGAGCATGTCTTTCTTCTGCCGGTCTTTTATCTGCACGTTCTGGATGACGACGCGGTTCAGAAGCCCTAAGTCTACATTGCCAATGCTGACTTCGGCCTGGGTGAGACGGGTAAGTTCACGGGCAGCATACGTACTGATGCGGTGTTGGACAGCCGGAAGGTTCAGCAGAGCAATCAGACCGAAATAGAATACCAGTGTCGAAATGACCGTGATACGTATGGCTTGTTTTATGCGCGTGGCTTTACTCATTCTTTATTTATGCAAATTATAGACAAATGTACAAATAACCCTCGAAGAAAAGGGTCTTTGAGGGTGTTATTAGTAGTTTTTAAGTTTTGGGTGATGCCCTTTTACGGTTGGTATAAATGAATTGGAAATCTATTTTTATTCATTTCCGTAGCATAAAATGTAAATATATATGGATTTTGTATGGAAAATTGGAAAAATATTCGGAAATTTGCAGCCGTTATTAATTTAGTAATGAAATTAGACTTAAACGGATAAAAATGACGCAAAAAATGAAGATTCCTTCTCCGCTGGTGTCTTTGCTGCCTGTAGCGGTATTGGTGGTATTACTTTTCTTTACGATTCGTCTGTTGGGGGCTGACGCGCTGGGCGGAGGTAGCCAGATTTGTTTGTTGCTGACTACGGCTTTGTGTGCGGCTTTGGGTATGAGCCGGTATGGAGTGAACTGGAAGGATATTGAACATGCCATTATCAACAACATTGCGGGGGTGAGTTCTGCTTTGATTATCCTGTTGATTATCGGAGCACTTTCGGCAGCCTGGATGTTAGGGGGAGTGGTACCTACGCTGATTTACTATGGGGTACAGATTATTCATCCGAAATTTTTCCTCGTGTCGTGCTGTGTGATTTGTGCAGTGGTATCGGTCATGACGGGTAGTTCGTGGACTACTATTGCGACCATCGGTATTGCCTTGATGGGTATTGGCAAGGCACAGGGTTTTGATGAGGGATGGATTGCTGGAGCTATTATCTCGGGTGCATATTTCGGTGACAAGGTTTCTCCGCTTTCGGATACGACCATCTTGGCTTCCTCAGTGACAGATACGCCGCTGTTTACGCATATCCGTTACATGATGTACACCACGGTGCCTTCGGTGGTCATTTCACTGGTTATTTTTACAATAGCCGGATTTTCGCATGAGGCATCAGACAGTTCGCAGATTGCTGTGTTTACTACCGGACTGGCGGAACGTTTTCATATTACTTTCTGGGTGTTGCTGGTGCCGGTGGTGACAGGAATATTAATTGCCCGTAAGGTGTCTTCTATTATTACCTTATTCATATCGACCGCTTTGGCTGTGGTGTGCATGCTGGTTTTCCAGACAGATGTACTCCGTGAAGTGGCCGGTGACGGAGTGAGCGGAGGGGAAGCTTTATATAAAGGAGTTTTGTTAGCTTTATCAGGAAGTACGTCGTTGCAGGCTTCTACTCCTGCATTGACCGAACTGATTGCCACCCGTGGAATGGGAGGTATGATGGATACGGTATGGCTGATTCTCTGTGCCATGTGTCTGGGTGGAGCCATGACGGCCTGTGGCATGTTGGGGAGTATTACGCGTATGTTCGTACGCTTTACACATAAGCTGGCAAGTACGGTAGCGGCAACTGTAGCTTCCGGTTTGTTCCTGAATCTGGCTACTGCCGACCAGTATATTTCGATTATTCTGACCGGAAACATGTTCAAGGATATTTATAAGAAGAACGGATACGAATCGCGCTTGTTAAGCCGAACAACGGAAGATGCTGTCACGGTGACCAGTCCGCTGATTCCATGGAACACATGCGGAATGACGCAGGCCACGATACTGAATGTGCCTACACTGGTGTATTTACCGTATAGTTTCTTTAACTTGCTGAGTCCGTTGATGAGCATCTTCGTGGCGTGCATCGGTTTTAAGATTGTACGTTCGGTAAAAAAGGATTAAGAAACAATTTTCATTAAAACCATAATAGAATGAACCAGAAACACGTAACATTGGCTGCTTGTCTGTTGGCTTTCGGACTGACGGTACAGGCTCAGGATGGAGGCATCTCTCCGGATATGTTGAAAAAAATTCAGAGTAGTTATCAGAATACGGCTGCCGACAAGGCATTGAGGAATGCCATGGGAGGTACCAGCATCAAGGAACTGGCATTGAACCAGGAAAACCAGAAGGCGCTGAATACAGATTTTTCCATTAAGGTAGAATCAAAAGGTATCACCGACCAGCAGTCGTCTGGCCGTTGCTGGCTGTTTACGGGGCTGAACGTGATGCGTGCCAAGGCCATTGCACGCTATGACTTGCCGGGACTGGAGTTCTCGCAGGTATATTCTTTCTTCTGGGACCAGCTGGAAAAATCCAATCTGTTCTTGCAGGGAGTTATTGAAACGGCTGGCAAACCGATGAACGACCAGACTGTGGAATGGCTGTTCAAGCATCCGCTGAGCGACGGAGGTACATTTACGGGAGTAGCCGACATCGTGTCGAAATACGGTCTCGTACCTAAAGAGGCTATGCCGGAAACATACAGCAGTGAACACACCTCGTACATGTCTTCTTTGATTGGCCTGAAACTGAAGGAATTCGGACTGGAACTGAGAGAAATGGCCGCTAAAGGAGAGAAGGCTGCAACGATTGAAAGCCGTAAGGAAGAGATGCTGAGCACGGTGTATCGTATGCTGGTGCTGACTTTAGGAGTGCCGCCGACCGAGTTCGACTATGTACGTAAGGACAGCAAAGGGAATGTGGTGGCTACAGAGCATCACACACCGATGTCGTTCCTGGAAAAATACGGTGATACGAACCTGTTGACCAACTATGTGATGGTGATGAACGATCCTTCACGTGAATATTACAAGTGTTACGAAATTGCATACGACCGTCATCGTTACGATGGAAAGAACTGGACGTATGTGAATCTGCCGGTAGAGGAAATCAAGGAAATGGCCATTGCGTCATTGAAGGACAGCACACGGATGTATTTCTCGAGTGACGTGACACAGCTGGACAGCAAGCGTGGGCTGCTGGATGTAAACAATTATGATTTCGGTTCGTTGATGGGCACGACTTTCGGAATGGATAAGAAAGAACGTATCCAGACGTTTGCCAGCATGTCGGCACATGCCATGACACTGATGGCGGTAGATTTGGACGCGAACGGAAAACCGAAAAAATGGATGGTGGAAAACAGCTGGGGAGCTGCATCAGGCTATCAGGGACACCTGATTATGACGGATGAATGGTTCAATGAGTATATGTTCCGCCTGGTGCTGGAAACGAAATATGTACCGAAGAAGGTGCTGGACATCTTCAAGCAGAAGCCGATACAGCTTCCGGCATGGGATCCGATGTTTGCGGAAGAAAAATGATGACCGGGCAGAAATAACATGGCTCAGGGCTTGCTTTATCGGTAGAAATATCTTTTCTTTGTGAAAAGAAGGAACTGATTATACGGGGCGTGGAGGTTTTGGTATCTTCACGCCCTTTTGACCTTAAATAAGTATGCTATGGATAAAATGCAGCCAATATCTCAGGCTTTGTACAGCTTGTTGTTCTTAGGGTGTATGGGAGCCGGATTCCCGCTTTATGTACAAGGACAGAATGTAGACGAATTGCCTCCCGATTCAATTTATAACATCGGGTATGCCCGTGGTAGTTTGAAGAATATTTCCGGTTCGGTGGAACAGATTACGGAAAAGCAGATGAACCGTGAGTTGATAACTAATCCGCTGGAAGCTATTCAGGGACGCGTGCCGGGACTTACCATCTTAAAGAGTAACAATGGAATGGCGGCGCTGGAGTCGGTCCGCTTGCGTGGTACGACTTCGCTGACCAGTGGAAATGACCCGCTGATTATCGTGGACGGGGTATTGGGTGATTTGACGATGCTGACCTCGGTATATCCCACCGATATAGAGTCTTTTACGATTTTGAAGGATGCGTCGGAAACGGCGCAGTATGGTTCGCGTGGAGCATCGGGAGTCATTAATATTGTCACCAAGAAAGGTCGGGCAGGGAAGACGCGCGTGAATTACAACGGTAGTTTTGGCGTGTCACATGCTTATTGCCGGTTGGATATGCTTTCGGGAGCAGAGTATCGCAAGCTGGCGGCTGAACGAGGATGGAGTATCCTGGATAAGGGATATGACACGGATTTCCAGAAAGCCATTGAACAGACGGGCTTGCAGCAGAATCATAACATTGCGTTTTATGGGGGTGGTGAGGCTTCCAATTACAGGGTGTCGTTAGGCTTTCAGAACCGTGAGGGAGTGATTCAGAATGAGGGCATGAAACTGTTTACGGCCAATATGAATATGTCGCAGAAGATGCTTGACGGACTGATTGACTGTGAATTGGGGTTATTCGGCTCGATGAAGCGCGACCGTACGCTGTTTGATTTACAGAAGACTTTTTATTCGGCAGCCACTTTTAATCCTACTTTTCCTGATTTTCCAGATCCGGAAACCGGGAGCTGGGACCAGATTACGACGGCCAGTCAGATTACAAATCCATTGGCCTGGATGGACGTGGATAATCGCGAGGAGACTTCTTATTTCAGTTCGCACGCCCGTCTGACTTTTAATTTGCTGAAGGATTTGAAGATGGTACTATTTGGTTCTTATACCTATAGCACAACAGAAAACGCCCAGTTCCTGCCGACAACGGTATGGGCCAACGGACAGGCTTACCGGGGAAACCGGAAGTCGGAAGCCTTATTAGGAAACCTGATGCTGACGTATCAGAAGCAGTTGGGAACTCACTTTCTGGATGTGCTGGCTTTAGGGGAGGTGGAAAAGAATCGTTTTCACGGCTTTTACACGACCACGACTAATTTTTCTTCCAATGAGTTGGGGTATCATAGCTTGCAGGGCGGAGCATTGCGTCCTTGGGAAGGTACCGGTTCCTATTATGAAGAGCCGCATCTGGTGTCGTTCCTGGGACGTGTGAATTATACGTACGACGACCGTTACGTGCTGACGGTGAACTTGCGTACGGATGCGTCTTCCAAGTTTGGACGGAATCATAAATGGGGTGTATTTCCTTCTGTTTCTGCTGCGTGGAATATAACCCGTGAGAAGTTTATGAGACATTTTCACCTGATTGATAACCTGAAGCTACGATTGGGATACGGATTGGCAGGAAATCAGGGGGGGATTGATTCGTATACCACTATGGCACTGGTGCGTCCGAACGGGGTAACTCCGGTGGGAAACTCGCCTTTGGTGACGTATGAGAGCCTGAAAAACGTCAATCCGGATTTGAAATGGGAAGTCAAGTCGACCTTCAATGCGGGGGTGGACATGGGATTTTACGGGAACCGCTTGTTGCTGTCGGTGAATTATTATCTCTCCAAAACAAGGGATATGCTGTATATGTATGATGTCAGTGTTCCTCCGTTTGCCTATAACAAACTGTTGGCTAATCTGGGCTCCATGCGGAACAGTGGAACGGAACTCTCCATCGGTATCACACCCTTGCGGACCAAGGACATGGAGCTGAATATCAACGCAAACGTAACTTTCCAGCGGAACAAATTGCTGTCGCTGAGCGGTATGTATGAAGGAGAATATATCAGTGCGGCGCAATATACGGCTTTGGCCGGACTGAACGGTGCGGGACTGCATGGCGGATACAATAATATCGTGTATCAGATCGTAGGACAGCCGTTGGGCGTTTTCTATCTGCCGCATTGTGAAGGACTGGTTTCGGACGGGAACGGAGGATATACCTATCAGATTGCTGACTTGAATGGAGGAGGCGTGAACTTGGAGGAAGGAGAAGACCGTTACGTAGCCGGACAGGCTACTCCCAAGACCTTGTTAGGTTCCAACATCAGCTTCCGTTACAAGCGTTTTGATGTGTCGTTACAGATAAACGGAGCATTCGGGCATAAGATTTATAATGGCACGGCGCTGAGTTACATGAACATGAACAGCTTGCCGGATTACAATGTGCTGGCTGAGGCTCCGGCACGGAATATACATGACCTGACGGCAACGGATTACTGGCTGGAAAGCGGCAACTATGTGAACTTTGATTACCTGACTGTGGGTTGGAACGTACCTATCAAAAAACAGCGTTTCTTGCACGGGGCACGCCTGGCATTGACCATTAACAACCTGGGCACAATATCCGGTTATTCGGGGCTGACTCCACTGATTAATTCTACCTTGGTGGACAATACTTTCGGGGTGGACGACAAGCGTACTTATCCTCTTTCAAGAACTTATATGATTAGTTTAGGTCTTAACTTTTAATCTGCTTACTATGAAAAGAATATACTCAATACTTTTTGCGTCGTTTTCTCTTCTGTCATGGACTTCTTGCAGCAGTTATCTGGAAGAAAATCCGAAGGACCGTCTGGATGAAGAAACGGCATATTCTACCCTGTCGGACGTGCAGAAAAATGGGGTGCTTTCGTTGTATAATTACGTGGGTGGATATGTCGATAGTCAGGGCCTTCAGGGGACAGGTCGGGGTATCTATGATTTGAATACGTTTACTACTGATGAGGCTATCATGCCCACACGTGGAGGAGACTGGTATGACGGTGGATTCTGGCAGGGATTGTACTTGCATCGCTGGGGAGTGAACAATGAGGCGATTTATGCCACCTGGGAATACCTGTATCGTACGGTGATTTTGTGCAATGGTTCATTGGAAAGAATACAGGATTTTGCTGAAAAACATCCCGGGGAAAATGTGGCAGATTGTGTGGCTGAAGTACGGGCATTGAGAGCCATGTTTTATTATTATATTATGGACCTTTTCGGGAGCGTTCCACTGATTGAAAAGAGTGATCCGGCAGTTGAAGATATTGTTCAAGAGAAGCGTTCTAAAGTGTTTAATTTCATTGTGAAAGAACTTACGGAATCTTCTTCTCTTTTGAGTAAAGAGCGGAGCAATCAGCCGGGAGTGTATTACGGGCGAATGACACAGCCAGTGGTGTGGTTTCTGCTGGCCAAATTAGCCTTGAATACGGAAGTTTATACCGATGATGACTGGACAGACGGAAGTCGTCCGGACGGGAAATCCATCTTTTTCGAAGTGGAGGGGCAACGTCTGAATGCCTGGCAAACGGTGAACTATTATTGTGAGAAGATTACGGCTGCAGGATATACCCTGGAAAAGGATTATACAGCCAACTTTGCCGTGTTCAATGAGTCCTCGGAGGAAAATATTTTTGTCATTCCCATGAGCAAGACTTTATACACCAACCAGTTTATCTACTTGTTCCGTTCGCGGCATTACAACCATGCCAAGGCGTATGGGTTGAGTGGTGAAAATGGCTCGTCGGCCACGAAAGAGGTACTGGAGACCTTCGGCTATGATACGCCGCAGGTGGATGCCCGTTTTGATTACTGCTATTTTGCCGGGCCGGTAAAGGATTTGGAGGGAAATCAGATTCTGCTGGATGACGGGGTTACTCCACTGGTGTATGAGCCTTGGAACGTGGCACTGGATGTGTCGGGAAAGCCGTACGAGAAAACAGCCGGAGCCCGAATGAAAAAATACGAAGTCGATAAGACGGGGCTTAAGGACGGAAAACTGCTGGACAATGACATCGTGTTGTTCCGCTACGCCGACGTGCTGCTCATGCAAAGTGAGGCTAAGGTGCGGAATGGGGAAGATGGCGATGCCGAGCTGAATTTAGTGAGAAGTCGGGTAGGTATGGCTCCGAGAACTGCTACATTGGAAAATTTGCTGGATGAGCGAATGATGGAGCTGGCCTGGGAGGGCTGGAGACGGCAGGATATGATTCGTTTCGGTGTTTTTACCCGTTCGTACAGCTGTCGTCCGCAGCTTCCGGGGGAGGAAAACGGCTATACTACCGTCTTCCCGATTCCGGAAAAAGTGATTGACATGAACCCTCAGCTGCACCAGCACAAGGGATATTAAGTGTATTTTTGCTTTCTCTATATGGCAGAATGACCTCTTTTGTCATAGTTATTTAATATTTGCCTTTCGATATAAAGAAATATTTCTCTAATTCGATGGGCAAATATTCTTTTTTCACCTCTTTTTTATTTAATTTTGCACGCAAAATACAAAACCATTTTTTATAACCTAACATGGCAAATTTAATTAAGTTGCGTAAAGGCTTGGACATAAACCTGAAAGGTAAGGCGGCTGCGGAAGTGGTGGCTGTGAAAGAGCCGGGATTCTATACTCTGTGTCCCGATGATTTTACAGGCGTGACTCCGAAAGTGGTCGTTAAGGAACAGGAATATGTGATGGCCGGAGGACCCTTGTTTGTAGACAAGAATCATCCAGAAGTGAAATTTGTTTCGCCGGTAAGCGGCGTAGTGACAAGCGTGGAACGTGGGGCAAGACGCAAGGTGATGAGCATCACCGTGCAGGCTGCTACGGAACAGGACTTTGAAGAATTCGGCAAGAAGAGCGTGGCTGCACTTGACGGTGCTGCTGTAAAGGAAATGCTGCTGAATGCCGGTTTGTTCGCGTTTATCCGTCAGCGTCCGTATGACGTAGTGGCTGATCCGACTGTAGCACCTCGTGCTATCTTCGTTTCTGCATTCGACACAAACCCGCTGGCTCCAGAATTCGAACTGGCGCTTTCAGGCGAAGAAGCAAACTTCCAGACTGGATTGGATGCATTGGCTAAGATGGCCAAGACATACCTGAGTATCAGTGTAAATCAGAAATCACCGGCTTTGACGCAGGCGAAGAACGTGGAAGTAACTGTATTTGACGGACCGCATCCTGCTGGTAACGTTGGTGTACAGATTAACCACATCGCTCCTGTAAACAAGGGTGAAACAGTATGGACTATCGATCCGCAGGCTGTTATCTTCATCGGCCGTCTGTTCAATACGGGTCATGTAGACTTTACCCGCACAGTAGCAGTGACAGGTTCTGAAGTACTCAAACCTGCATACGTGAAATTGAAAGTAGGTGCACTGCTGACAGGTGTATTCGAAAACAACGTGACAAAAGACAAGGCTTTGCGCTACATCAGCGGTAACGTGCTGACCGGTAAGCAGATTTCTGCCAACGGTTATCTGGGAGCTTTCCACAGCCAGTTGACTGTAATTCCGGAAGGAAGCGACGTACACGAAATGCTGGGTTGGATTATGCCGCGTTTCAATGATTTCAGTACCAGCCGTTCTTATTTCAGCTGGATGATGGGTAAGAAGAAAGAATATGTGTTGGATGCACGTGTGAAGGGTGGTGAACGCCACATGATCATGTCGAATGAATACGACCATGTTCTTCCGATGGACATTCTGCCGGAATACCTGATTAAGGCAATCATCGCGGGCGATATTGACCGTATGGAAGCACTGGGTATTTATGAGGTAGCTCCAGAAGACTTTGCCTTGTGTGAATTTGTCTGCTCTTCAAAGATGGAATTGCAGCGTATTGTTCGTGACGGACTCGACATGCTCCGCCGTGAAATGTGTTAATGCTAACTAAAACGATTATTAATAAATGAACGCGTTAAGAAATTATCTCGATAAGATAAAGCCTAACTTTGAAGAGGGAGGCAAATTTCATGCTTTTCGTTCTGTGTTCGACGGGTTTGAAACATTCCTGTTTGTTCCGAACACTACTTCGAAGACAGGTACGCACATCCACGATGCGATAGACAGCAAACGTATCATGTCGTTCGTGGTGATCGCGCTGATACCGGCCTTGCTGTTCGGTATGTATAATGTGGGTTACCAGCATTTCCATGCTGCAAATGTAGAAGGCAGCTTCATTGAAATGTTCGGTTATGGTTTTCTGGCTGTACTGCCGAAAATCATTGTATCATATGTAGTGGGTCTGGGTATCGAATTTGTGGTAGCTCAGTGGAAGAAGGAAGAAATTCAGGAAGGTTTCCTGGTTTCAGGTATGCTGATTCCGATGATTGTGCCGGTTGACTGCCCGTTGTGGATGCTGGCTGTAGCTACTGCTTTCTCTGTAATTTTTGCAAAGGAAGTATTCGGTGGTACAGGTATGAACATCTTTAACCCTGCATTGATTACTCGTGCATTCTTGTTCTTTGCTTATCCGACCAAAATGTCTGGTGATACGGTATGGGTATCCAGCGACAGCATTTTTGGCTTGGGCAGCAATGTAGACGGTCTGACTGCTGCTACAGCACTGGGACAGGCTTCTACTGCTACTGATGCGATGGCATATCCTGCTTTCTCTTGGGATATGGTAACTGGTCTGATTCCGGGTTCTATCGGTGAAACCAGTGTAATTGCCATTGCGATTGGTGCGGTTATTCTGTTGTGGTCAGGTGTGGCAAGCTGGAAGACAATGTTGTCAGTATTTGTAGGTGGTGCGGTAATGGGATGGATTTTCAATACCATCGGTCCGGACACTGCAATGGCTAAGATGCCTTGGTTTGAACACTTGTGCTTGGGTGGTTTCTGCTTCGGTGCCGTATTTATGGCTACAGACCCTGTAACTTCTTCACGTACAGAAAACGGTAAGTTTGTATATGGTTTCCTGATTGGTGCCATGGCAATCATTATCCGTGTATTGAATCCGGGTTATCCTGAAGGTATGATGTTGGCTATCCTGCTGATGAACATCTTCGCTCCGCTGATTGACTACGTAGTAGTTCAGAATAACATTTCTCGCCGTGCAAAACGTGCTATGTCTAACAAATAAAAACCGAAAATACAATGAATACTAATAGTAACTCTTATACTATCATTTATGCTTCGGTAATGGTTGTTATCGTAGCATTCTTGCTGGCTTTCGTGAACTCTTCTTTGCGTGACTTGCAGGGAAAGAACGTAGAGCTGGATACAAAGAAGCAGATTCTTTCTTCACTGGGCATCAAGGGTGTGCAGGATGCAGAAGCTGAATTTGCTAAAGTGGTGAAATCGGATATGGTGGTAGCTGAAGACGGCACACTGACTCCGTATGAAGGTGCTTTCGTGACTTCTTACGAAAAAGATTTCAAGGAAAACGGTCGTGCTCACATCTTCGTATGTGAAATCGAAGGACAAACTAAATATGTAATTCCGGTATACGGTGCCGGTCTTTGGGGTGCTATCTGGGGATATGTTGCCTTGAACGAAGACAAGAATACAGTATACGGAACTTACTTCTCTCATGCGTCTGAAACTCCGGGTTTGGGAGCCGAAATCGCATCAGAACATTTCCAGAGTGAATTTAAGGACAAGCATGTAATGGACGGTGAAGCCGTTGCACTGGGAGTTGTAAAGAACGGAAAAGTTGAAAATCCGGAATTCCAGGTAGACGGTATCTCTGGTGGTACAATCACTTCAGTTGGTGTAGATGCCATGTTGAAAGAATGTATGACACATTACGCTAAATTTTTAACATCTAAAGAATAAGGAGGAGAACGAAAATGGGAAGTTTATTTTCAGCTAAAAACAGAGAAGTATTTTCTACTCCTATAGGCATGAACAACCCGGTAACCGTACAGGTGTTGGGTATCTGTTCTGCACTGGCTGTAACCTCCAAACTGGAGCCGGCCATCGTGATGGGTCTTTCTGTAACCATTATTACTGCTTTTTCTAACGTAGTGATTTCTTTGTTGCGTAAGACAGTGCCTAACCGTATTCGTATCATCGTACAGCTGGTAGTCGTAGCTGCTTTGGTAACTATCGTAAGTGAGTTGCTGAAAGCTTTTGCTTACGACGTGAGCGTACAGTTGTCTGTATACGTAGGTTTGATCATTACCAACTGTATCCTGATGGGACGTCTGGAAGCATTTGCTATGTCAAACGGTCCGTGGGAATCATGCCTTGACGGTATTGGTAACGGTCTGGGTTATGCCAAGATTCTGGTAATCGTTGCATTCTTCCGTGAATTGCTGGGTTCAGGAACACTGTTGGGTTTCAACATCCTGAACTATGAGGCTGTAAAGAATGCCGGTTATGTAAACAACGGTTTGATGTTGATGCCGCCGATGGCTTTGATCATCGTAGCTTGCCTGATTTGGTATCAGCGTGCAAAACACAAAGAGTTGCAAGAAAAAGAATAATTATTAACCAACAACGGAAATTAAAAATCCAGAATTATGGAACATTTTTTTAGTTTATTGGTCCGCTCAATCTTTGTGGACAATATGATATTTGCGTTCTTCCTGGGTATGTGTTCATACCTGGCGGTATCGAAGAACGTGAAGACTGCCCTCGGTCTGGGTATCGCCGTAACTTTCGTGCTGGTGGTTACCTTGCCGGTGAACTACCTTCTCCAGACGAAGGTGCTGGCTGCCGACGGCATTCTGGGAATTGACTTGAGCTTCCTTAGCTTCATTCTTTTCATTGCCGTAATTGCGGCTATCGTTCAGCTGGTAGAAATGATTGTAGAACGCTTCAGTCCTTCACTGTATGCGTCACTGGGTATCTTCCTGCCGTTGATTGCTGTAAACTGTGCCATCATGGGTGCTTCTCTGTTCATGCAGCAGCGTATCACTCTGAGCCCATCTGATGCTAAATACATCGGCGATATCTGGGATTCTATCTCTTACGCACTGGGTTCAGGTATCGGCTGGTTGCTGGCTATCGTAGGTTTGGCTGCTATCCGTGAAAAAATGGCTTACTCTGACGTGCCTGCTCCGCTGAAAGGCTTGGGCATCACATTCATCACTGTAGGTCTGATGGCAATGGCATTTATGTGTTTCTCTGGTTTGAACATCTAATAGGAAAGGAATAAGACAATGGATATGAATTTTATTTTAGCAAGCATTGGAGTATTCCTTGTGACTATTCTGGTGCTGGTAGTCATCCTGCTGGTTGCAAAGAATTTCCTCGTTGCTTCCGGTAATGTGAAACTGACTATCAACGGTGATAAGGATATGGAAGTAGAGTCTGGCTCTACATTGCTGAACACATTGGCCGTAAACGGAGTGTTCTTGCCTTCAGCTTGTGGTGGTAAGGGTTCTTGCGGACAGTGTAAATGTCAGGTAGTAGAAGGTGGCGGTGAAATCCTGCCTTCTGAAGTGAGCCACTTCAGCCGCAAACAGCAGAAAGACCACTGGCGTCTGGGCTGTCAGGTGAAAGTGAAAGGAGATATGGGCATCAAGGTGCCTGAATCTGTAATGGGCGTAAAGGAATACGAATGTACGGTTATCTCCAACAAGAACGTGGCTACCTTTATCAAGGAGTTCAAGGTGCAGTTGCCCAAGGGTGCGCACATGGACTTTATTCCGGGTTCATACGCACAGATTAAGATTCCTAAATTTGAAATGGATTACAACAAGGACATCGACAAGGACCTTATCGGTGCCGAATACTTGCCTGCATGGGAAAAATTCGGTTTGTTCGGCCTGAAATGTAAGAACGAAGAAGAAACCATCCGTGCTTACTCTATGGCCAACTATCCGGCAGAAGGTGACGTGTTCATGTTGACAGTTCGTATCGCTACTCCTCCGTTCAAGCCAGACCGCAGCGGATTCATGGATGTAAATCCGGGTATCGCTTCTTCTTATATCTTTACCCTGAAACCGGGTGATAAGGTATTGATGAGTGGTCCTTACGGAGACTTCCACCCGATTTTCGATTCTAAGAAGGAAATGATCTGGGTAGGTGGTGGTGCCGGTATGGCTCCGCTTCGTGCACAGATTATGCACATGACCCGTACATTGCACACCACAGACCGTGAGTTGCATTACTTCTACGGTGCGCGTGCCTTGAACGAAGTGTTCTATCTGGACGACTTCCTGAAACTGGAAAAAGACTTCCCGAACTTCCACTTCCATCTGGCTCTAGACCGTCCGGACCCTGCAGCCGATGCAGCTGGCGTGAAGTATACAGCAGGATTCGTTCATCAGGTAATGTTGAACACTTACTTGAAAGATCACGAAGCTCCGGAAGACATCGAATACTACATGTGTGGTCCTGGTCCGATGTCGAAGGCAGTTGTCGCTATGCTGGATAGCCTCGGCGTAGAAGAATCTTCTATCATGTATGATAACTTCGGTGGATAATCCGCAGAATTTATGACATAATGAAGCAAAAGGCTTTCAGGAAATATCCTGAAAGCCTTTTTTTATGCGGATACGGTTCAAAGGGTAATCAATAGAAAGTGAAATGAAGCTTTATATTACAAAAATGTGAATAAATTGTTCATTTTGCTATACCTTTCTTGATATACGTCAATAAATGATAGGGGTGGAGCAACTTTCTTTGTAGTTTATTTTTATGTTGTCCAACATATCCTTATCTTTGTAGCGGTAAAAGGAAAAAAGCTCGAGCTAAGCTAGATTTTAAATTATTTAGGTAACAAAGTTTTTAGGTAAAAGATTTTAAAGGTATGAAAAGATTAGGATTAACATTAGCAGCCGCATTGGTATTTTCAGTTTCTATGTTTGCAGAAGGTGTACAGGACAACAATGCACAGAAATGGAATGGTTCAATCAACAAGTCAAAGCTGACTAAATATTTGAATCTTTCATCTAACCAGCATGAAAAAGTTGCTGACATCTGCGACTACTTTGAACAGGAAATGACTCGTGCAAATTCTTCAAAGACAGAAAACAAAGAAAAAGTTCGTAAAGCTGTTTACGGAAACTTGAAATTGATGAAGCAGACGCTGGACGACAAGCAGTATTCTAACTATGTTCGTCTGATGGCCATGACACTGCGCAACAAAGGCATCGACTTGAACGAAGCAAAATAAAGAGAGATTAATACATAGGAAGGGCCCCGGAGACTTGCATAAGGTTTTCCGGGGCTCTTTTTATACAGAAATTTATTCTTCGTGATAGTCGTTCAAGCGGTTGTTCCATAGATATTTACGCGTTTCGCTGACAGCCACTCCCGAGAGCAGAATCAGTGAGATGAGATTAGGAATAGCCATGAGGGCATTAACCACGTCAGCAAAATTCCACACAAGAGCGAGGTTGATGACGGAACCCACGTAAATCATCAGAATCCACATCAGACGATAGGCAAACATGATTTTCTTTCCACCTAGGTATTCTACTGCTTTCTGTGAGTAATAGGTCCATCCTAAAATGGTGCTGAAGGCAAAAGTGACGATACCAAACGAAAGGATGGGAGTACCGATGTAGGGGATTTTGGCAAAAGCCATCTTGGTGAGTGCCGCGTCGCTGGTATAATCAATGTCAGGATAGGCCAGGATGCTGCTTACCAGTACAAGTCCTGTCAGCGCACATATCACGACCGTATCCCAGAAAGTTCCGGTAGAGGAGACCAGTGCCTGACGTACGGGGTTGCGTGTCTGTGCTGCGGCGGCTACAATCGGTGCGGAGCCCAGTCCTGATTCGTTGGAGAATAGTCCGCGGGCAATACCGTAGCGGGCAGCCATCATGACCGTGGTTCCTACGAATCCGCTACCTGCCGCCCGTGCCGAAAAGGCAGATTCAAAAATCAGCCGGAAAGATTCTCCTAAATAGGTATGGTTGACAATCAGAATATAAATACATCCCCCCACATAGAGTAAGGCCATAATGGGTACGAGGCCCATACAGACTCTGGCGATGCTCTTTACTCCGCCGATGACTACCAAAGCCGTGAGAATACTCATCAGGATACCTGTCAGGTGAGGAGATACTCCGTACGATTCATTCAGCAGCAGGGAAATTGAGTTGGCCTGTACCGTGTTACCGATGCCGAAAGCAGCCAGTGCGGTAAAGATGCAGAACAGAACTCCGAGCCATTTCAATCCTAAGCCGCGTTCCAGTGCATACATCGGTCCGCCAATCATCTCGCCCGACGAATTCTTTATGCGGTATTTTACGGCCAGAAGCCCTTCAGCGTATTTGGTCGACATGCCCAGTACACCTGTCAGCCAGCACCAGAACACGGCACCCGGTCCGCCTAATGCGACGGCGGTCGCTACTCCGATAATGTTTCCGGTCCCGATGGTAGCTGCCAGTGAAGTGGCCAGTGCTCCGAACTGGCTGACATCGCCTCCTGCATCTTTATCCTTGCTTACAGAGAGTCGTAAGGCCTTGAGGATATGTAACTGCGGAAAACGCAACCGGATGGTAAGATAAAGATGGGTGCCCAGGAGCATGATAATCATGGGCCATCCCCACATAAACGAACTGATTTCTTGCACAATTTTTGTAAGCTGTTCCATTTTCTGTTTGTTTTGATTTTGTCGCAAAAGTATAAATAATAAATTAAAAAGGATATATTATTTGAAAAAATGATGTCATAATATAATTTTTATATCAAATTATCTCTCATTTTGAAAGTGTTTTTATGTATGGGGATTCAGTTGTTTTGTTGTGCGTATTTCCTTTTCCACAAAACTCTGCGGATTTTCCTTGCGGCATTATCGGGTTTTATGTACTTTCGAATGAATAATTTACATAAAGAAGATATGAATTTCAAGAAAATAGTAGCCGTAGACGAGACGTTGCTGAATGAAGCGGCGCTCAAACAATTGAAAATAATAGGGGAAGAAGTGGTTGTATATCATGATTTTCCCACTGAAGAAGAGGAGGTAATCCGCCGTATTGGCAATGCCGACTGCCTGCTGGTATCTTTCCGTACGCCTATCCGTCGGTCTGTGCTGGATGCTTGCCCGAACATCCGTTATATAGGTATGTGCTGTACGCTCTATAACCCGGAAAGCTCGAATGTTGATGTAATTGAGGCTCGCAAAAGAGGAATTACGGTGTTAGGAGTGAAAGATTATGGTGATGAAGGTGTGGTGGAATACGTAGTCAGTGAACTGGTGCGTCTGCTTCATGGCTTTGGTAATGTACGCTGGCTGGAAGAAAGTACGGAACTGACAGGACGTAAGGTGGGAATCATCGGTCTGGGGAAGACCGGAGGAATGATTGCTGAAGCCATGCGGTTTTTCGGTGCCGAGGTGCTGTACTACAGCCGTACCCGTAAACCGGAAGCCGAAGCAAAAGGCATTGCCTATCGCCCGTTGGCCGATTTGCTGAAGGAAGCGGAAATCGTATGCACCTGCCTGCCACGCAACAATTACTTGCTGGGTGAGTCGGAATTTGCCTTGATGGGAGACCGTAAGATACTGGTAAATACGTCTGTAGGACCTACTTTTGAGGTAGATGCCCTGAAGAAATGGCTGGGAACATGCAAGCACAGCTATTACCTCTGTGATGCGACCGGCATGGGTGTAGCCCGTGATGCTCTGAAGGATATTCCGAATGTGTTGTACACGCCTTATATATCCGGAAAATCCATTCAAAGCGTAGAGCGTTTGTCGCAGAAAGCCCTGGCCAATATCAGGACTTTTCTTTCAGAAGCTCCTCAAGTTTAAGCAACTCGTCGCGGTATTGTGCCGCTTCGATAAAGTCCAGCTTCTTGGCGGCTTCCTGCATCAGCTTGCGAGTCTGTTCGATGCTCTTTTGTAACTGGTCCTTTGTCATATACTGTACCACAGGGTCGGCGGCTGCATGAAGCTGGGCTTCGGTCTCGGTATAGGCCCGTGGTTCTTTGGGTTTGCTGCTGTTTTCCTGAGACGACTGTTTTTCGATGTCGAGCAGGGCATTGGCGCGTGAACGGGTAATCTGCTTCGGTGTGATGCCGTGTGCTTCGTTGTAAGCCAGCTGCTTCTCCCGTCGGCGGTTGGTTTCGTCGATGGTCTGTCGCATACTGTCCGTAATGCGGTCGGCATACATGATGACCTTCCCGTTTACGTTGCGGGCAGCACGTCCGGCTGTCTGGGTGAGCGAGCGGTGCGAACGCAGAAAACCTTCCTTGTCGGCATCCAGGATAGCTACGAGCGACACCTCCGGCAAGTCGAGTCCCTCACGCAGCAGGTTGACACCCACCAGCACATCGTAGATACCTTCCCGCAGTTCGTCCATGATTTTGATACGCTCCAGTGTTTCCACGTCGCTGTGGATATAAGCGCAGCGGATACCGTTGTTGAGCAGGTATTCCGTCAGTTCTTCTGCCATGCGCTTGGTCAGGGTAGTGACAAGCACGCGCTCCTCCCTTTCGATGCGTTGCTGAATCTCTTCCATCAGGTCGTCTATCTGGTTCAGGCTGGGACGTACGTCAATTACCGGGTCTAACAGTCCCGTAGGACGAATCACCTGTTCCACTACGATACCCTCACTCTGTTGCAGTTCGTATTCTGCCGGAGTGGCACTCACGTAAATCACCTGCTTGGCCATCTGCTGAAACTCTTCGAACGTAAGCGGACGGTTGTCCATGGCGGCCGGCAGACGGAATCCGTATTCCACCAGATTTGTCTTGCGGGCACGGTCGCCGCCGTACATGGCCCTGATTTGCGGTACGCTGACGTGGCTTTCATCGATGACAATCAGAAAATCTTCAGGGAAGAAATCAAGCAGACAGTAGGGACGGGTACCCGGTTCGCGTCCGTCGAAGTAACGTGAATAGTTTTCAATCCCCGAACAATGTCCCAGCTCGCGCAGCATTTCCATGTCGTAGGTCACACGCTCGTACAGACGTTTGGCTTCGTAGGGCTTTCCAATCTCTTCAAAATAGGCCACCTGCTTGGTCAGATCATCTTCAATCTGATGAATGGCGCGGAGCGTATTTTCCTTGGTCGTCATGAACAGGTTGGCCGGATAAATCTTATATTCTTCGAACGTACCGATACGGTGTCCTGAAACCGGGTCTATCTCTTCAATACCGTCAATCTCGTCGTCCCAAAACATTACCCGCAGCACACTGTCGGTATAAGCCAGGAAGATGTCCACCGTATCACCTTTTACACGGAAGTTGCCTCGGTTCAGCTCGATGTCATTCCGAACGTACAGACTGTCCACCAGCCGGCGGAGGAATACGTTGCGGTCCAGCAGCTTCCCTTTTTTGATTTCAATCACGTTGTTGTAGAAATCTGCCGGGTTTCCCATACCGTAGATACACGATACGGACGATACCACGATGACGTCCTTCCGGCCGGAAAGGAGGGAAGAAGTCGCAGCCAGACGAAGTTTGTCGATTTCTTCGTTGATGGCCAGGTCTTTTTCAATATAGGTATCGGTCGACGGAATGTATGCTTCCGGCTGATAATAGTCGTAGTAAGACACATAATACTCCACCGCATTGTGGGGGAAGAAATTCTTGAATTCTCCGTAAAGCTGGGCGGCTAGTGTCTTGTTGTGACTCAGAATCAGTGTCGGCTTGTTGATGTTCTTGATGACATTGGCAATGGTAAAAGTCTTTCCAGAGCCGGTTACTCCCAGCAGCGTCTGTGCAGGCACATGCTGCCGGATACCTTCAGTCAGTTGGGCGATGGCCTCCGGCTGGTCGCCGGTAGGCTGATAGTCGGATATCAGTTCAAAATTCATTGCATCTGAATATTGGTGAATGAAAACGGTTGTAAAATTACATATATATTTTATACCATACTTTGCACATCCTGAAAAATTACATTAAAAAATGGCCTGGAGTTGCATTATTCGCTGGAAAAGAGTAATTTTGCGCAACTATATCAATTATATATGAAAAAATACATCGCAATGGTCCTCCTTTCTGCTGGAGTTTTGTCTTCATGCGGAGAGTACAATAAAGTGCTGAAAAGCACTGACTATGAATACAAATACGAAGCGGCGAAAAGTTATTTTGCCAAAGGACAGAATTCACGTGCGGCAACCATTCTGGAAGAACTGATCCCTATCCTGAAAGGTACGGCCAACGGAGAAGAGTCTTTATATATGCTGGCAATGACTTATTACAACCAGAGTGATTTTGTGACTGCTTCGCATTATTTCAATACCTATTATACGACTTATCCGCGCGGTACTTATACGGAACTGGCGCGTTTTCATAGCGGAAAGGCTTTGTACCTTGATACTCCGGAACCACGTCTGGACCAGAGCAGCACGTATAAGGCCATTCAGGAACTGCAGATGTTTATGGAGTATTTCCCTACAAGTCAGCGAAAGGATATAGCTCAGAGCATGATTTTCGAGTTGCAGGACAAACTGGTAGAAAAGGAATACCTTTCTTCCAAACTTTATTATGACTTGGGCTCTTATTCCGGAAATGCCTCTTACAGCAGTACGGGTAATAACTATCTGGCAGCTATCGTTACTGCACAGAATGTGTTGAAAGAATATCCCTACACCAAGATGCGTGAGGAACTTTCCATTCTGATTCTCCGCGCCAAGTATCACATGGCAAAGGAGAGTGTGCTGGAAAAGAGAGAAGACCGTATGCGCGAAACCGTGGATGAATATTATGCTTTCAAGAATGAGTTTCCGGAAAGCAAATACATGAAAGAAGTGGAAGACATCTTCAAGGAAGTCAGCAAGTACATTTCTACAGACGAAGAATAATATAAACGTTTATAATTATAAATTAAGTTATGGATTACAAAAAAACAAACGCTCCTACAAATACGGTTACACGTAATTTGATGGAACTCTGTGAGGACACAGGCAATATTTATGAAACAGTATCTATCATCGGCAAGCGTGCCAACCAGATTGCTGCCGAAATGAAGAATGACCTTTCCAAGAAACTGCAGGAGTTTGCTTCTTATAACGATAACCTTGAAGAGGTGTTTGAAAACAGAGAACAGATTGAAATCTCTCGTTATTATGAAAAACTCCCGAAACCGACGTTGATTGCGACTCAGGAGTACATAGAAGGAAAGGTTTATTACAGAAACCCGGCAAAGGAAAAGGAAAAATTGCAGTAATCCTCCTATAGGTAAAGATTTTAGTGAATGCGCATGCGCATTTGGGCTTGTCATTCTGAGTGTAGACGGCAAGAACCGTCGCCCTCAGAATGACATTTGTTTTGGAAACCTTAATACGATTGATTATGATACAGAGAATACAGACCGTTTATTTGCTCGTAGTAGCTATCTTGATGGTAGTAATGATGTCTGTTCCCGTGGGCAGCTTCTATACCGATAAAAATATTTGTGAGATGACAAACCTTTCATACCTGCTTCCGGACGGAGCGGTGAACTATACGCCGTGGGCTTTGTTTGCGATACTGGTAGTGGTGGCTGTAATGGCTTTGGTGACTATTTTCCTTTACCGGAAACGCATGTTGCAGATTCGTCTGACCATCTTCAATACGATTGTGCTGGTTGGTTACTATTTGGTACTGGCCTATTTTGTCGTAAATCCGGATAAGGCATTCGATGACTATAGTTTCATGCCTTCATGGACTGTTTGTCTTCCATTGGTAAGCATTATCCTGAACTGGCTGGCTATCCGTGCTATCGGCAAGGATGAGATGCTGGTAAAGGCTTACGAGAGATTGCGCTGATTCGCAGTTTGCAATAAAAAAGCCATCGGGGCGTTTCTTCACTTTAGAGGAAATGCCCCGATGGCTTTTATTGTTTTCTTTGTTATTCCAGGATATACATTTCAGAAGGAGTGGTTCGCTTCAGTGGAGTTACTTCCACGTCTTTTCCTACGATGATGTTTTCCTGCCGGAATGCCAGTTCCACTGTCTTGAAAGCCAGCTCCGGATGGTTGTTGTCCTTGCTCAGGTGGCAGAGCCATAAATGCTTCAGACGCTGGGGGAAATGATGACTCAGGTAGTCGGCCATTTCGTGGTTGCTCATGTGTCCGTTCGGGCCGGCAATGCGCTCCTTCAGATGCTGTGGATAAGGTCCCATCTGGAGCATGCTGTCGTCGTAGTTGGCTTCCAGTATCAGGTAGTCAGCCTGCTGTATGAAGCGTGAGGCAGTCGGGGTGATATGCCCGATGTCAGTCAGGAAAGAGAATGTCTTATCGCCTGCCGTGATGCGGTAGCCCACGTTGTCAGTTCCGTCGTGAGGCACTTCAAAGCAGGTGATGGTGAAATCTCCTACGCTGAATGTTTCTTCTTTCTGGATAAAGCGGGTACGTTCGGGACTTAACCGTTCGGTCATGCAGTAGCTGTGCTTCATGCCTTCGTGTATTTCCGGAGTGGTATATACCGGAATCCCGTGCTTCTCTCCCAGATGTCCTACTGCCTTGATGTGGTCGGCATGGTCATGAGTGATCAGTACAGCCTGTATCCCTTCAAGGTTGAGCATACGTTCCTTAAATACTTTCTTGATGGTGCGGATACCGATACCGGCATCAACCAATATGGCGGTGTTGTCAGTAGCCAGGTAGTAACAGTTTCCGCTGCTGCCGCTGGCCAGACTCATAAATTTTACTGTCATTTTCTCTCTTTTTTGCTAAAGGAACGCAAAGATAGTGAAAGGTGAGAGGAGAGACAAACGAAAAACAAAGTTTTTCAGGTTTGGCTATCCCGAACCGCTTCCTGTCTTATGAAAAGATAGTGAAAGGTGAGAGGATAGACAAACGAAAATGTAAAAATAAAACAAGGCCATTCCGAAAAGGAACAGCCTTGCAAACGGTTTGTATCTGTTTTTAGATATACCGTAATTTCTTAGAACTGGAAGAAGTTCTTGGCATTGTTGTAGCAGATGTCTTCCACCATCTGTTGTACGCGCGCCATTTCGCATTCAGGAATTTCTCCGTTTTCTACATCTCGTCCCAGCAGGTTACAGAGTGTACGGCGGAAGTACTCATGACGCGGGTAAGAAAGGAAGGAACGTGAGTCGGTAAGCATACCTACGAAGCGGCTCAGCAATCCCAACAGAGAAAGTGCGTTCATCTGTTTTTCCATGCCGTCTTTCTGATCGAGGAACCACCAGCCTGAACCAAACTGGATTTTTCCCGGGATAGAACCATCCTGGAAGTTGCCCAGCATGGTGGCAATTACCTCATTGGCGCAAGGATTCAGGTTGTAGAGAATGGTCTTAGTAAGTTTTCCTTCTGAGTTCAGGCGATCCAGGTATTTTGCCATGGATTTGGCTGTGGTAAATTCACCGATAGAGTCGAAACCAGTGTCAGGGCCTAACAGCTTGAACATCTTGGTGTTGTTGTTGCGGATGGCACCGTAGTGGAACTGCTGTGTCCAGCCTGTTTCCCAGTCCATTTCGCCGAATACCACCAGCATGGCCGACTTGAACTTCAGAATTTCTTCGTGTGTCAGTTCCGTACCACCGTATACCTTGTTGAAGATGGCGCGGATTTCCGCATCCGTATAATCTTCTGCATAGAACTCTTCAATACCGTGGTCGGACAACTTACAGCCTTGTTCGGCAAAGAAAGCGTGACGTTTGCGCAGCGCTTCAATCATGTCGTCAAAGTTAGAGATGCTGACACCGCTTACTTCTGCCAGTTTTTCTACGTAGGCACGGAATTCAGCCGGCACTTCTACTGCCATTGCCTTATCCGGACGCCAGGTAGGCAGCATCTTGATTTCAAATCCGCTTTCGCGGGTAGCGATGTGATATTCCAGTGAATCTACCGGGTCGTCTGTTGTGCAGACAGTTTCCACATGATAGCGGCGCATCAGGTTGCGAGCCGAATATTCCGGAGTAGCCAGTTTGGCATTACATTCGTCAAAAATTTCGCGGGCAGTAGACGGATTCAGAATCTTGTCGATGCCGAAAGCAGTCTTCAGTTCCAAGTGTGTCCAGTGATACAGCGGATTGCGGAATGTATAAGGAACGGTTTCAGCCCATTTTTCGAACTTTTCCCAGTCGGTAGTGTCTGTTCCGGTACAGTAACGTTCTGCCACTCCGTTGCTTCGCATGGCACGCCATTTATAGTGGTCGCCTCCCAGCCAGATTTCAGTAATGGATTTGAACTGGTAATCGTCGGCTACCATTTTCGGAATCAGGTGGCAGTGATAGTCAATAATCGGCATTTTAGCCGCATGATTGTGATATAACTCCTGTGCGGTTTCAGTTTGCAGCAGGAAGTTTTCATCCATAAATTTCTTCATGATAAATGTGTTTTTAAGTGTTCAGGGTTGTCTTGTGATAGGAAGTTACAATTTATTTATGTTGGGCAACATAAAATATCGAATACCTATACGTTATCGAACACGAAAGTAGAAATTTTATTTGGAATAACAAAATATTTATTACCTTTGCAGCACTCATTTATGAAAATTAAATTCATGAAAGGGTAGACAAGTATGTGAAAAACAACGGGTTAAATTCAACTCTTTTAATGTTTGAAGGGTTAAATGAGCCCAAAAGGCCGAAAGGACAACAATTTTGTTATTAAAGATATAATATGAAAGCATTAAACAAAGAGACCGCAAAGAAAACAGTCCGTCCGGAAAGAATTATCCAGTTTGGCGAAGGTAATTTCCTTCGTGCGTTTGTTGACTGGATTATCTACAACATGAACGAAAAGGCTGATTTCAACAGCAGTGTAGTGGTGGTTCAACCCATCGAGAAAGGAATGATTGACATGCTGAACGCGCAGGATTGTCTTTATCATGTCAATCTGCAGGGTTTGGACAAAGGGGAAACGGTGAACAGTCTGACCATGATTGACGTAATCAGCCGTGCACTGAATCCTTACAGTCAGTTTGAAGAGTTCATGAAGCTGGCCGAACAGCCGGAAATGCGTTTCGTAATCTCCAATACAACCGAAGCAGGTATTGCGTTCGACCCTTCCTGCAAGCTGGAAGATGCACCGGCTTCTTCTTATCCGGGCAAGCTGACACAGCTTTTGTATCATCGCTATAAAACCTTCCAGGGAGATATGTCAAAGGGATTGATTATCTTCCCGTGTGAACTGATTTTCTTGAACGGACACAAGTTGAAAGAAACCATCTATCAGTATATTGAGCTTTGGAACCTGGGAGATGACTTCAAGCAATGGTTTGAAAAGGCTTGTGGTGTGTATGCTACATTGGTTGACCGTATCGTACCGGGATTCCCGCGCAAGGATATTGCGGCTATCAAGGAAAAACTGCAATATGATGACAACATGGTGGTGCAGGCCGAAATCTTCCATCTGTGGGTAATTGAAGCACCGCAGGAAGTGGCTGCTGAATTCCCAGCTGACAAAGCCGGACTGAATGTGCTCTTTGTGCCGTCGGAAGCGCCGTACCACGAACGGAAAGTGACTTTGCTGAACGGACCGCACACCGTGCTTTCTCCGGTAGCTTACTTGTCGGGTATCAACATTGTACGTGATGCCTGCCAGCATCCGGTAGTGGGCAAGTTTATCCATAAGGTGATGTTCGAGGAACTGATGGAAACCCTGAACCTGCCGAAAGCAGAACTGGAAAAATTTGCACATGACGTGCTGGAACGCTTCAACAATCCGTTTGTAGACCATCAGGTGACTTCCATCATGCTGAATTCCTTCCCGAAATACCAGACACGCGATTTGCCGGGCTTGAAGACTTACCTGGAACGCAAGGGCAAGTTGCCTGAAGGATTGGTATTGGGACTGGCCGCCATCATTACCTACTACAAAGGTGGTGTACGTGCCGATGGCGCAGAAATCGTGCCTAATGACGCACAGGAAATCATGGGCCTGCTGAAACAGTTGTGGGCCACGGGTGATACAGCCAAGGTAACCGAAGGCGTGCTGGGTGCCACCTTTATCTGGGGCGAAGACCTGAACCTGATTCCGGGACTGGCAGAAGCCGTGAAGAAGAACCTGGACAGCATTCAGGAAAAAGGCATGCTGGAAACCGTGAAAGCCATTCTGTAACGATTAATTGTTAGAATTCCATATCATTATGCGGGAGGAGAGGCCTGTTTCGGGTCTTTTCCTCCCGTTTTGTATGTATAAACTTGCATTTTTAATTCTTTTTGTTTATCTTGCCTTTCAAAGTAGGAGGCAGGTATGGAAATCACCGCACAAGTATTAAAGGAACTGGAACTGTTTAATCGTGGACGTACGAGCGACAAGGGTGTCTATCTTATCAGCATGGCCACAGAATATCGTCCGTATTATGCCTTGTGGCGTGAGTTTCCTTCTCCTCATTCTTATCTGTTTGTCCGTACGTTAGGAGTAACGCTGGACGCGGCTTCCTCCCGTGCTTTCTCCATGCTGCAGAACTGCAATGTGCGGTTGGAGACCGCTGACAATGCACAGTTTGAATCCTATTACGGGGCACTGGACGATTTGATGCCTTTCGGAAAATACAAGGGAAAGCATCTGGCGGAAATCTATTACGTGGATCCTTCTTACATGCTCTGGCTGGCTAATAAGTTTGAACCTACCAACCCTCGGTACGAACGGGTGGTGGAGCTGGCCAAGCGATTTGCCGTGGTGCATTTTGAACTGACCGTACGAAAGCCGCGCATTGCTTCGGTGAGCCATTTTGTAGGAACGGTGGGAGAGACGTTGAAGGACTTGCAGGTCACGGTGCTGAACGTGCGGCTTCAGGTAGATACGTACAAACCCGATTTCTTTGTCGACCAGAATGTACTGGCGGCCGACCGTGACGGTAATCGCTTTACCTTTCTGGTCAAGGCCCGCGCCCGTAGTCTGACACCGAATGCCTTGAGTTGCCGTAGCCGTCAGATACAGCCGCAGGAGTTCCTGCATCTGCTTTCGGCCAAAGTCATGTCACAATATGAGTCGCATGGAGTGCGCTATACCCGTCTGGGTTACGTGAAACTGGCGTGACGAAAGGCCAGACGCACATATTCTTTCTGCCAGTCCTCCGGTTTGAGTACCTGCTGGTCGTAGGAAAGCAAGTCAATGTCAAGCGGGATGCGTCCTTCCTTCTTGCTGTCCGGAGTCCGTCCGTTTGTCTGCTCAATTTGCTTCAGGATGCTTCGCACCTCCGTCATGGGCAGTGAGGTGCGGAAGCGTGCGGCACGGTTCAGAAACGGTTGCGGATTCTCCATTTTCTCCGGTATGGTTTCTACGATTCCTCCCCATTCAATATCCGGAAAGAGACGTTGCAGGGCGTCTTCCGCATTCTTCAGGTGCAGAAGCGCATCCAGGTTGGAACCCATGCAGAGCAGGCAGGTATGCGAGGTTGCTGTGTTACACATGAGCGGAATGGTTTTTACGGAATACGAAATACAATCCTACCACGATGAAAGGAATGCTCAGAATCTGTCCCATGTCTATCGGGAGTGCATTCTCAAAGTCCACCTGTCTTTCTTTCAGGAACTCCACGAAAAAGCGGAAGGTGAAAATCAGGGTGATACACAAACCGAAATAGAAGCCTTTCCGTACGTTTTCTTTCTTCTTCCGGAAGATGACCATCATTATCAGGAAGAACAGGAAGTAGGCCAGTGCTTCGTAGAGCTGTGCCGGATGACGGGGCTGCATGTCCACCCGTTCGAAGATAAACGCCCAGGGCACGTCCGACGGCATGCCGATGATTTCCGAGTTCATCAAGTTGGCCAGTCGGATAAATCCGGCAGCTACGGGAGCAGCCACTCCCATCATATCCAGAATATCGAGGAAATGAATCTTCGTTTTCCGGCAGAAAAGCACCAGTGCCAGAATCAGTCCCAGCGTACCTCCGTGGCTGGCCAGTCCGGCATATCCGGTAAACACCCATCCGCCCTGTGGCAGGAAATGTACCGGCAATATGATTTCCAGCGGATGACTCAGGAAGTATTGCGGGTCATAGAATAGGCAGTGTCCCAAGCGTGCCCCGGCAAAGATACCGATAAAACTATAAGTAAACAGCGTCTGGAAAGTATCTAGCGGAAGTCCCTTTTGCTTGTACAAATGGTAGACTACCTGACTGCCGGTCAGAATGGCGATCATCCACAGCACGCTGTACCATCGGAGGGTAAAACCGCCGAGGTGAAACAATGCTGGGTCCGGGTTCCAGTGTATGTAAAGTAATTCCATCATCTTTCCTTCGTTTTAAGTCTGCGGCAAAGGTAGTGAAAGGTGAGAGGAGAGCCAAGCGAAAAACGCAGTTTTTCAGCCGGGCTATCCCGAACCGCATCCTGATTTCTTCAAAGGTAGTGAAAGGTTTTATTCTCGTTCTGCCTGCGCTTGCTTGTAAGCCTCCATTTCTTTCCGGCTACGGCTGGAAGTCACCAGATACACCCCACCGAAAATAAGTACCACGGCAATGATTTTGGTCGTGTTAAAGGAATCCATTCCCCAGCATACGGCTACGATACAAGCCACAAGCGGCTGGATATAGTTGTACATACCGGCTACCGTAGGGCGGAGATTCTTTTGTCCCACCACAATCAGCATGTAACTGACGAAGGTAGCACCTACTACGATGAAGGTCAGACTGCCAATCTCCACCGCCTTCAGCCCGCCCCAGTCTGCGTTCATCAAATCGCTGGCAGAGAAGGGAATTGTGCAGATAAAAGAGTAAGTAAACATCCACTTCATAATGGTGATGAGCGAATATTTGTTGACAAAATCCTTGAAGCGTACGATGTAGAACGCATAGCAGAACTGTGCGAACAGGACCAGCAAATCACCCCATATTGCCGTATGGTTGGCAGACGAAGCGGCCGGCTGGTTCTGGCTGCTTCCAAGGATGAGCAGCAAGGCACCGCCCGCCCCGCAGGCAATGCCCAGCACTTTCTTGCCGGTAATCGGTTCTTTCAGGATGAAAGCCGCCAGCAGCATGGCCCACAGCGGCATGCTCGTGGTGATGATGGAAGCGTCGGCCGGTGAACTCAGGCTCACGCCGAAGATAAAGCATCCCTGATTGAACACGATGGCAAAGAGAGAGGCAAAGAACAGCGTAATCAGGTCTTTATGGTTGACGTGTTCCGGCTTCTGAAAGAAAGAAGCTATCCAGAACAACACCATGGCTCCCCCAATGCGGAGGTCTGTAACCACCAGCGGAGTAACGGCTCCTCCGACCATAAGTAATTTAGAAAGAGGAGACATCAGCCCCCACATTGTATTTGCTCCCAGCATGGAAGCATGTCCTTTCCAGCAAAATTTTTCCATATATTCTTCGTTTGATGATTTTCAAAAAAGTGCTGCAAAGTTAGAAAGGTCTGAAGGAGAAAAATTGTACTTTTGTGCTATAATCATGAAGAATACGACTATGTGGAAGGAAAATCTGTATCAGCAGGTGGAGATTCTCTTGAGAGAGCACGATGAGTTTCCGATAGGGGAACACCAGCATTCGTTCTTTGAGATGACATATATCCTGGAAGGAAGCGGCGACTTCTGCGCACACACGATGGGGAGCGAGCGTGAATGGCATACCTACGAGGCGGGTGATCTTTTTCTGGTGCCTCCCAACCGGATACATCTGTACACCATCCGTACGCATAGCCGCTATGTCTTTATCCGGTTTACGGAGAATTATGTACTCGACTGTATCGGCCGCTATATAGGGCATGCCCTTGACATACAGTCAGGTTTCCGGATGGAACTTTCACCAGACGATAAGGAAGCCGTTCGTCAGCTGGTGGGACTGCTGGTCGGGGAAGTTTCACACAAGCGTTCCTTGTCGGAGATGTTGTGGTCGAATTATGTAGACAGTCTTATCCTGCTGGCTGCCAGGGGGCTTCATTTGCCCGACACAGGAATTGCGCCGGAAGAAGATAAGGCACAGCATCTGCTGCTTTATATAGAACAGCATATTGACCAGCCGGAGCAATTGCGTTTGAGCGTGCTGGCTGCGAAATTCCGTCTGTCACCCACTTACATAGGGCGTTTTTTCAAGCGTAATTTCGGGGAAGATTTCAGGCTCTATGTATCCAGGAACCGTTTGAAGCGGGTAGAAGAACTGTTGACAGGCAGCCGTATGAGCGTCAAGGAGATAGCCAGTCGGATGGGTTACATAGATTCCTGCTATTTGAACAAGCTTTTCCGGCAGCATCATGGGATGACACCCATGCAGTACAGGAAAATGTATAAGTCTGAAAGTGAGTAATTTGTAGGTTTTCTATCTCAGGCTTTTTTAAGAAACAGAAAACACAAGTTCATTTGGGTCGAAACGCAAGTACGTTTAAAACAAAACGCAAGTGCGTTTTACTTCAAACGTACTTGCGTTTTATCTGAAATGTCCTTGCGTTTTAGTTCAAACGCAAAGGTGTTTTTTATGTCTGTTTTTTTACTGGTACAAGAAGCGTTTGATGCTCTTCTTGGCCGTTTTTTCAAACTCTTCCGGATAAAGCTTCACCTGCGTAATCTGCGAGTAAGCCGGAAGTACCTTGTTCAGTTCAATACGGTTCAACTCCAACGCTTCCTCCAGCTGTTTCTTGTTCATTCCATGCGAGAAGGCGTCTTCATTATCCGGATAAACCAGTGCTACCAGCTTGTTTTCTTTCAGAATCACCAGCGACTCGTTCACGTAAGGCATGTTGTTCAGGCGAGCTTCAATTTCTTCCGGATAGATGTTCTGTCCGGAAGCAGTAAGCAGCATGTTCTTGCAACGGCCCTTGATGAAGATGTTTCCATCCGCATCCTTGATGGCCATGTCGCCGGTATGCAGCCAGCCGTCCTTGTCAATAGTCTGTGAAGTAGCACTTTCGTTCTTGTAGTATCCTAACATGACGTTCATACCCCGGCACACCAGTTCACCCGGAATCCGTTCAGGGTCTTCCGAAATCACCTTGGTTTCCATGTTGGCTACGGTCTTTCCGCACGAAGTGTACAGAATTTCATCCCAGCGGCTGTGGCAGATAAGCGGTGCACACTCCGTCATACCGTATGCAATGGTGTAGGGGAAGTTGATTTTACGCAGAAAGGCTTCTACTTCGGGGTTGAACGGTGCCCCTCCGATTACGATTTCGATAAAGTTTCCACCGAACACCTCCATGGCTTGCTGACGAATCTGTTCCTTGATTTTATCGCTGATGATAGGTAAGTTCAGCAACAGCTTTCCGAGCTTGTTGTCCACCTCCGGGAGAATGTTCTTCTTGAAAATCTTTTCCACAATCAGCGGCACGCAGGCAATGACGCGCGGACGGATTACGGCAAACGATTCTGCAATGATTTTCGGGCTCGGCATACGGGTGAGGAACCACAGATGCGCTCCCTTGGTGATACCGTAAAGGAAGTCGAACACCAGTCCGAAGATATGTCCCAGCGGAAGCATGGACACGATGCTGTCGCCCGCTTTCAGTCCCACTTTCTGGTCAATGTGTACGATGTTTGAAATGATGCTACGGTAGGGCAGCATCACTCCTTTAGAGTAGCCGGTAGTACCCGAGGTATAGTTGATGACAGCCAGTTCTTCCGGTTCTTCCCGACGGTAGGAAACCTGTTCGGCACGGAAGCGGCAGGGATATTTCTTTCCGAATTCCTCGTTCAGGTGCTCGCGTGCATACGTCAGCTTCTCCGAGCGTGACACCACCAGGTCGAAATTCTTCAGTTCGATGATTCCTTCCAGATTGGGCATGGCCGCTTCGTTGAACATCTCCCACACCTGATCGCCCACAAAAAGCATACGTGCTTCCGAGTGGTTGACAATGTGATGTACGTTGTCGGCCTTGAATTCGTGAAGGATAGTCACAGCTACTGCCCCGTAAGTAACGACGCCCAGGAAGGTAGCCGTCCAGTTTGCACTGTTGCGCCCGCACAGCGCGATTTTGTCCCCTTTTTTGATTCCTGCGTGTTCGAACAGGATATGCATTTTTTCTATCTTTCTGGCTACATCTTTATATTGCAGCGTAGCTCCTTTGTAGTCTGTCAGTGCATCACGGTCCCAGTTGGCGCGGATGCTTTCTTCAACAAGTTGTATAAAACTGTCTTGTATTTCCATTTTCAAATTGCACAATGTTTGACACAATGTGCGCAAAAGTAATAAAAGTTGTCCGATTTCTTTTCACTCTTTGGCATTTTTTTGAGGGAATAGACAATTTGGCAAGAATTTCTGCCGTTTGGAACAGGGTGTCATTGATTAATTTCAGGCCTGTAGATGCGGTTCTGCGGCTGCAATTCTCAATGTATCTAATTTTATTCGTATCTTTGCCGACTGAATAAAAATAGTAGCGAAAGAATGAATTTTCAGAAACTGACTCCCATTGTGAACAAACCCAATGCGTGGGCCCTGAGTCCGCTGGTGGTATTTTTATGCCTGTATCTGGTGACCTCCCTGCTCATCAATGATTTTTATAAAATTCCGATTACCGTAGCTTTCATGGTGTCTTCCATTTATGCCGTGGCTACGACGAAAGGACTGAGCTTGAACGACCGCTTGTTGCAATACTCCGCAGGAGCGGCCAACAAGAACATCATGCTGATGATATGGATTTTTATCCTGGCGGGTGCTTTTGCACAGTCGGCTCAGGCCATGGGGGCTATTGATGCGACGGTAAATCTGACTTTGCGGTTGCTTCCGGGCAATCTGCTGCTGGCGGGAATTTTCTTGGCATCGTGCTTCATTTCCCTTTCCATCGGTACCTCGGTCGGAACCATTGTCGCGCTGATTCCTGTGGCTGCCGGTATCGCGGCCAAGACGGATGTCAGCGTGGTCTTCATGACGGCAGTAGTAGTGGGCGGTGCCTTTTTCGGCGATAACCTGTCCTTTATTTCCGATACGACTATTGCAGCCACCCGTACACAAGGGTGCGTGATGCGCGATAAATTTCGGGTGAACTCCCTGATTGCTTTTCCGGCTGCCTTGCTCGTATTCATCTATTATATTATCTATGGCAGTCACATTGAAGTAGCACAGAATATTCCTCACGTAGACTGGTTGAAAGTGATTCCATACATTATTGTGCTGGGAACCGCAGTAGCGGGCGTCAACGTACTGCTGGTGCTGTTGCTGGGACTGATTTCTACGGGTATCGTAGGCATGGCATACGGTACGTTCGATGTGTTCGGATGGTTCGGCGCCATGGGAAAAGGTATGACGGGCATGGGAGAGCTGATTATCGTGACCCTGATGGCCGGAGGCATGCTGGAGCTGATACGTTTCAACGGGGGAGTGGACTATGTGCTGCACCGCCTGACACAGCATGTAAAGGGTAAACGCGGGGCGGAACTGAGTATTGCGGCCCTGGTAAGTCTGGCCAATATCTGTACGGCCAACAACACGATTGCCATTATTACCGTAGGCCCGCTGGCCAACGACATTGCCGAGCAGTTCCGGGTAGACAAGCGGAAGAGTGCCAGCATTCTGGATACGTTCTCGTGCGTCATTCAGGGCATTATTCCTTACGGAGCGCAACTGCTGATTGCGGCCGAACTTTCCGGTCTGTCGCCCATCAACATCATCGGCTACCTGTATTATCCTATGACATTGGGAGTGGTAGCCATACTGAGCATCTTGTTCCGTTATCCGAGCCGGTATTCCTGATTAGGCTATGCACCGGATTTTTTAATTTTGTCATCAAACTAAAACAGAAAATATATGCTGATTTATAATACTACTTTTCATGTAGAGATGGGCGATGCCCGTAACTTTGTAATCTGGCTGAACGAATATTACATTCCCGAAGTGGAAAACTTGGGTGAGCTGAAGAATCCCCGAATTTTGCGTATCCTGAGCCACAAGGAGCAGGACAGTGAATGTTTCTCACTTCAGTGGGAAGTGGAAGACAGTGCTGCACTGCACCGCTGGCACGTAAAGCAGGGGGCGACACTGAATGCGGAGATGATGAAGGTGTTCAAGGATAAGGTCATCGGTTTCCCCACATTAATGGAGGTGATAAGGTGATACAGCCGGTCAAGGAAAAAATCATTCTCGGCATCGACCCGGGTACGAACATCATGGGATATGGAGTGCTGAAGGTGACAGGTGTCAAGCCGGAGGTGATGACCTTGGGGGTTATCGACCTGCGTAAATGCACCGATTCGTACCTGAAACTGAAGCATATCTACGAACGGGTGCAGGGCATCATTGCTTCGTACCTCCCGGATGAACTGGCCATTGAGGCTCCGTTCTTCGGGAAGAACGTACAGTCCATGCTGAAGTTAGGACGTGCACAGGGGGTAGCCATCGTGGCCGCACTGACGCGTGACATTCCTGTGACGGAATATGCCCCGCTGAAAATCAAGATGGCCATTACCGGCAACGGACAGGCCAGCAAGGAGCAGGTGGCCGATATGCTGAAGCGTATGCTGCACATACCCGACTCGGAAATGGGTCCCTTTATGGATGCGACGGATGCCTTGGGAGCGGCTTATTGCCATTATTTGCAGATGGGACGTCCGGAAATGCCGAAAGCCTATTCCAGCTGGAAGGACTTTATCGCCAAGAATCCGGGACGCATAAAGAAATAGGAGATTATAACCATGAATTTGAAACAGCTTGTAGTGATGTCGGCCGTGGCTGTGGCTACCGGATGTACTTCTTCACAGCAGCATACCAGTACGCCGTTTGATGAATATCCGGTGTACGAGGGTGAATGGGTGGAAATGGCTTACACGCCTGCTTCAACCCGCTTCTCGCTTTGGGCTCCTTCGGCTCAGGAAGTGCGGGTGCTGCTGTACGAAAAAGGACAGGGAGGTTCTGCCTATCGTATGGTGAAGATGGAACCGGCATCCGATGGTTTATGGCAGGCTCGCGTGGACGAAGACCTGAAAGGAAAGTTCTATACGTTCAATGTCAAGATAGACGATGTATGGCAGGGAGATACGCCCGGACTCATGGCAAAGGCCGTGGGGGTGAACGGCGACCGGGCAGCCGTTATCGATTGGAAGGAAACGAATCCGGAAGGCTGGAACGAAGACAAGCGTCCGCCGCTGAAACGCTTCTCCGACATGGTGATTTATGAACTGCACCATCGCGATTTCTCTATCGATACCATCTCCGGCATCCGGAACAGAGGAAAGTTCCTGGCTTTGACGGAGGAAGGAACGCATACGTATCTGGGCGAGAAAACGGGCATTGACCATTTGAAGGAGTTGGGCGTGACGCACGTACAGCTGTTGCCTTCGTTCGACTTTTCTTCGGTGGACGAAACCAAGCTCGACAGGCCGCAGTACAACTGGGGATATGACCCGAAAAACTACAACGTGCCGGAAGGTTCGTATGCCACCGACCCTTATCGGCCGGAAGTGCGCATCCGTGAGTTCAAGCAGATGGTCATGGCGCTTCATCGGGCAGGTATCCGGGTGGTGATGGATGTGGTGTATAATCACACGGCTATCACGAAAGGAGGTAACTTTGAACGGACTGTTCCGGGATATTTCTATCGCACGGATGAGGAAGGGAAATGGGCCAACGCATCGGGTTGTGGCAATGAAACGGCCAGCGAACGACCGATGATGCGGCGTTTCATGATAGAGTCGGTCTGCTATTGGGCCAGAGAGTATCACATAGACGGATTCCGTTTTGACCTGATGGGGATTCATGACATCGAGACCATGAATGCCATCCGTAAGGCACTCGACAAGATTGACCCTACAATATGCATGTATGGAGAAGGCTGGGCAGCCGGAAAACCACAACTGCCGGATAGTCTGCTGGCCATGAAGAAGCATGCGGCCCAGTTGCCACACATCGGCATGTTCTGCGATGAAATGCGCGACAGCCTTCGTGGTCCGTGGGGAAACGATGCCAAGGGAGCCTTCGTCATCGGACGCATGGGATACGCCGCCGGTGTGAAGTTCGGACTGGCGGGAGGAATCGCACATCCGCAGCTGGTCAGCGACAAGGAATCTGCCGTACCGGCTTTCTGGGCTGCACAACCCGAACAGATGATCAGTTATGTGAGCTGTCACGATGACCTTTGTCTGGCCGACCGTCTGAAGGCGACATTGCCGGGACTTTCCGCATTAGAGATGAACGCCTTGGCCAAACTGGCCGCTACGGCAGTATTTACTTCGCAGGGCATTCCGTTCTGGTATGCAGGTGACGAGATTCTGCGCGACAAGCAGGGAGTGGCCAATTCATACAAGAGTCCGGACGCAATCAATGCCATCAACTGGGGGCGGAAGACTTCGCAGCGTGATTTCTTTGACTATGTGAGGGGCCTGATTGCCATGCGAAAGGCGCATCCTTCTTTCCGTATGGGCGATGCGGATTTGATTGCCAAACACCTGGAGTTTTTGTCGGTACCGGCAAGCAATGTGGTGGCTTTTCGTATCAAGGGAAGTCCGGCGGGTGATTCATGGCTGAATACGATTGTGGTGCTCAATGCCCGTACGGAACCCGTGCAGATTGACGTACCTGAGGGACGTTACTGGATAGCCTGTCGTGACGGACGCATAGACAATGTGCTGGGACTGGGCACGCTGACCGGTAACAAACTGGTGGTAGCGCCTCGTACGGCCATGATTGTGCACCAATAAACCAAGAGAACAACTATTTAAAGAAACAAAATAAAAACAGAGAAAGACAATGCAGAATGTAATTACAATTGAGAACGGAGTGACTCGTCATCCGTTGTACCGGATGAAAGAGCCTGTGAACTTGCAGATTGCGGCAGGCGAACATGTGGCCATCGTGGGACCGAACGGCGGCGGAAAGAGTCTGCTGGTAGACACCATTACCGGACGCTATCCGTTGCTGATGAATGAAGTGAAATACGACTTCTCGCCTTCGGAATCGAAGATGGCTTGCGATAATATCAAATACATCACTTTCCGTGACTCGTACGGGGATGCCGACGGAAACTATTATTACCAGCAGCGCTGGAATTCGCAAGATTTGGACGATACGCCTATCGTAGCCGATTTGCTTCCTCCCTGCAAGGATGAACAATTACGAAAAGCGCTGTATGATTTGTTTGGCATTGAGGAGATGCTCAGTAAGCATATTATTCTGCTGTCGAGCGGAGAACTCCGCAAGTTTCAGTTGACCAAGACTTTGTTGAGTGGACCGAGGGTGCTGATTATGGACAATCCTTTCATCGGACTGGATGCACGGACTCGGGGACTGCTGCACACATTGCTGGGAAAACTGACTGAAATGACCAGCCTGCAGGTAATTTTGGTCTTGTCGAAGACAGACGATATCCCGACATTTATAACACATGTGATACCGGTGGAAGACCGTCATTGCGGGCCGAAAATCACTTTGCAGGAATATCTGGCACACCGTGAACCAGACCCTGCTCATGTGCTGTCTGAGGAGAAACGGCAGCGGATACTGGACTTGCCGTATGCCGATAACCTGTTCCACACGGAGCATATCGTAGACTTGAACAAGGTAAGCATCAGTTACGGAGAACGGGTGATTCTGAAAGAGCTCGACTGGACGGTGAAATGCGGTGAGAAGTGGGCGCTCAGCGGCGAAAATGGGGCAGGGAAATCTACCTTGCTTAGTTTGATTTGTGCTGATAATCCACAAAGCTATGCCTGCGATATTTCTTTGTTCGGTCGCAAACGAGGGAGTGGTGAAAGTATCTGGGAAATCAAGAAGCACATCGGTTATGTGAGTCCCGAAATGCACCGCGCTTATCTGAAGAATCTGCCGGCTATTGACATTGTGGCCAGCGGATTGCATGATTCCATCGGCCTGTATCGTAAGACACAGGAGAAGGATATAGATACGTGCGTGTGGTGGATGGATATCTTTGGCATTGCTGATCTGAAAGACCGTAGTTTCCTGCAACTCTCCAGTGGGGAACAACGTATGGTGTTGTTGGCCCGTGCGTTTGTCAAAGATCCGGAACTGCTGATTCTGGATGAGCCGTTGCACGGACTGGATATGCGTAACCGCCGGTTGGTGAAGGATGTCATCGAAGCATTCTGCGCCCGGAAAGATAAAACCCTGATTATGGTAACCCACTATCAGGAGGAACTGCCCGCTACCATTACGAATTCTTTGTTCCTGAAACGTAATAAGTAAAAGAAGCTGATTTTTGGTAGATGCAGATTCTTTTCTGCGAGAAAGCACATCTGTGTTTCATTTCCGGGTAGAAACCATGTTCAAGCGTTTCTCCGGGAATATGACAAATGAAATCAGATACAGAAACCCATATGAAAATGGCAAATGAAGATGATTTTACACTGTCATCTTCATTTGCCATTTTATTTTAAAGGATATTTATTGAATTTGAAAAGTCTGTAAGCAAGAACTTACATGCTTGGTATGCAAAAAATTTACCAACTCTGTTTGTCCTGCATCTGGCGAAGTGCCGTCCGGTAGTCTTCTACCAGCTCTTTCATCACCTCATCCACCGTCTGCAACTGGCGAAGCTGAGATGCGGCTTGTCCTATTTCCAGTTCTCCTTCGTAGAGGTCGCCTTCGAAGATTCCCTTTTTGGCCCGGCCTTTTCCCAACAAAGCCTTCAGTTCATCTACTGAGACTCCTTTCTGTTCCGCCTCCTCTATCTGCTTGTAGAAATCATTTTTAATCAGACGGGTAGGGGAAAGCTGCTTGATCGTCAGAAGAGTATCTCCTTCATTCAATCGCAGGCAACGGTCCTTGAAATTGAAATGTGCCGAACTCTCTTCCGTCAGAGCAAAGCGGGTACCCATCTGTACTCCTTCTGCGCCTAACGCTTCGGTGGCCAAGATGCCTTCGCCAGAAACAATTCCTCCTGCGGCAATAAGAGGCACACTGCACACCTTTCTGACGGCCGGAATCAGACAGAAAGTCGTAGTTTCCTCTCGTCCGTTGTGTCCGCCTGCTTCGAAGCCTTCTGCCACAATGGCATCTACTCCGGCTTCTTCACATTTCATGGCGAAACGGCTGGAAGATACCACGTGAGCCACCTTGATGCCTGCCTGTTGGAGCTTGGAAGTCCATGTCTTGGGATTTCCCGCAGACGTAAATACGATTTTCACGCCTTCTTCCTGAATGATTTCCATGAGGGTTTCAATCTCCGGATACATCAGCGGCACATTGACTCCGAAGGGCTGGTCGGTAGCAGCCTTACACTTGCGGATGTGCTCACGTAAGGTTTCCGGGTGCATGGAACCGGCACCCAACAGCCCCAATCCACCGGCGTTGCTCACGGCTGAGGCCAGTCTCCATCCGCTACACCATACCATTCCACCCTGAATGATGGGGTAGCGGATGCCGAAAAGGTGACAGACTCTGTTCTGCATATCAGTCAGTTATTTTTTATATTTTTCAATCAGGTTCTTGGCTACGGTATCTCCCAGTTCTACTGCTTTTTCCAGGTTGGCCATACCTTTTTTCTTCTTTCCCTGCTGTACCTGGCAGTAACCTAACATACGATAGGCAGCCGCGTTCTTAGCATCCAGCTCAATGGCTTTGTTCAAAGCTTTCATAGCGTCATCCGGCTGGTTTACCCGCAAATGTACACTTCCTTTTTCTACCCAGTACTCTACGTTCTTCGGTTCCATTTCAATGGCTTTGTTGATGTCACTGATGGCCTGCTGGAACATACGGCATTGCATTTCAGCCTGTTCACGGATGAAATAGAATTCAGACGATACCTGGCCCATCATGGCATCGTGGAAAAGATTGTAGTCAAGCACAGCTTCGCGGAACTGGCTATCTTCCGCTTTCATGCGGGCACGTTCGTACAGGTAAGGAGCGACTTCTTTTCCGTAAGGAGGATTGTATTTAGCCACGGCACTGTCCATCAAGGCAATGGCTTCCTTCTTTGAAGCACCTTCAATCAGTTCCTTGGTCTTGGCAGCGGCATAGAAAGAAGCGGCAGAAGCTAACGGCGAGCGGTTTACTGCCTCGTAGCTGGTAAATGCTTCCGGATATTTCTGCATGGCGAAATAGATGTCTCCCTGCAGTTGGTAGTACAATCCCTGCTTGTCGTTTTCCAAGGCCGTATTGATTTCCTTCAGTGCCCGTTCCATAGTCCAGTCGCCATACGGTTTTTCTCCCTGCAAGCCCAGTACGTAATTATACAGCAGTTTGGAGAGGTTATAGTAAGCGTCTCCTTTGTTTTCGTTTACTTCCACCATGGTCTGCAAGTCTTTTTCTGCCAACGCATTGTGTGCATCGTCACCGTATCCCATGTAACAAAGAGCACGGCGGGAATAGCCTTCGCTGTTTTTCGGATACTGCTTGATAAACTCGTTCAGCAGGTTCAGGTATTCTTCTTTTGACAAGTTAGAAGAAGACATGTACAGGTACACCAATGCCTGAGATTCGTCTTCGGGCAAGCCTTTCTTGATACCGATGGCATTCAGGGTGAAATCATTGGCGGAGAGGGCACTGATAGACAGACTCTTTGCAAACCCTATTCCGATGGCATAGCTTGACGTGCTTTCCTTGTCACTGTTCTTCTGTACCAATCCCACGACTTCTCCTTCTGCATTCATCACCGGGCAGCTTACGGTCTTCTCTCCCGTTTTCATGTCCAGGGTATAGTAGAAAGAGTTGTGGCTGATGGTATCGATTTTGGAAATGGTGCCGTGTGTACCCGAAGTCGCCTTCTGGGTAGAGTAGGGAAGTACGTACACCGTTTCACTTACCGCACCCGGACGGGAGGTCGGCTGCAAGGCAACGATTTTCTTATCGGCTGCTGTCTTGAATTTCACCACGTCGTATATTCCGTTGGCTCCCAAAATGTATTCCACCGGAAGTTCCTTTCCGTCGGCTGTCACCACCACGGCGCGTTCAGCTCCTTTAAACAGCGTATAATCGGATACAGCCGTACCGTTTTCATCAATGTAGAATCCGTTTCCGGTGTTGAGAATCTGATTCTCTTTATTGTACGTGATGACAGAGAACACAGCTTTTCTGGCTTTGTTGGCCCATTTGGGAAGTTCCTGAGCCATTCCGGTCTGAAAAGCCATCCCACAGCATGTCAGCACGAGGGTAATTTTTCCTATTTTCATGGTAGTTGTATGTTTTATTGTTTTATTCTTCTCCGAATCCTCTTTGTTTCACGGCTTCATAAATGAGGATACCTGCTGCCACGGACACGTTCAGTGACTCGATGTTGCCGAACAACGGAATCTTGATCCATTCGTCGCAAAGTGCCAGGTGGTCGTAAGGCACACCGGTATCTTCCGCACCCATGATGATACATGTAGGTCCCTGATAATCGGCCTTGGTGTAGTCATAATCCCCTTTTTCTGTGGCTGCTACAATCTTGAATCCGCTGTCCTTTAAGAACTTGATGGTATTTGTCAGGTTGTTCTCGCGGCACACCGGGATGGTATGCAAGGCTCCGGCTGAAGTCTTGATGGCATCCGCATTGACACTGACACTGTTTTTTGACGGAATGATGATGGCATCCACACCGGCACATTCACACGTACGGGCAATGGCTCCGAAGTTGCGCACATCGGTCAGGCCGTCCAGCAAGATGAGCAGCGGGTTCTTGCCCTGCTCGAACAAGAAAGGCACGATGTCTTCCGTACGCTGGTAAGTGATAGGCGAGATAAATGCCACCACTCCCTGATGGTTCTTCTTGGTGATGCGGTTGATACGTTCCACCGGTACGCGCTGCACAGGGATGAACGTATCTTTCAACACGGCGAAAAGCTCCTTCGACAAGTCGCTCTGAATGTCTTTCTTGATTAATACTTTGTCAATTTCTTTTCCGGCCTGGATAGCCTCGATAATGGCGCGTACGCCGAAAATCATTTCGTTCTTTTCTATCATGGTCTTGTTTGTTTCTTGTTATTGTTTAAAGCCTAACAGAGCACGGGCGTTTTGTACGGCAGCCTCTGTCAGGGTGGCACCGCTGAGCATGTGGGCAATCTCCTGCACACGTTCTTCATCCGTCAGGCGGCGGATATGGCTGTTGGTCCCGGTGTCGGTATCTTCCTTGTACACCTTGTAGTGCGCAATTCCGCGCGCGGCAATCTGGGGCAGGTGAGTGATGCTGATTACCTGACGGTTCTGGCGTCCCATGTCCTGCATGATCAGTGCCATTTTTTCTGCGATGGAACCTGACACACCGGTATCAATTTCATCAAAGATGATGGTCGGCAGTTTGACGGCTCCGGCAATCATGGCCTTGAGTGAAAGCATGACGCGGGCAATTTCACCTCCCGAAGCGATGGAAGCCACGTTCTGCAAAGTTCCGTTCTTATTGGCCGAGAACAGGAAAGTCACGCTGTCCATCCCTTTGCTGTCGGGTTCCTTTTTGGGAGTCAGTTCCACGGCAAAACGCACGTTAGGCATACCCAGTGGGATGAGCAAGGATTCCATCTGCGATTCAATGTGCCGTGCTGACTGTGTACGAAGCGCGGTCAGCTTTTCGGCCTGACGAAGCACCTCGGCATACAATTTCTTCTTTTCACCCTCCAGTTCTGCAATCCGGTCGTCGAAAGAAGTGATGGCATTCAACTGGCTGCGATAGTTTTCCGTCAGCTCAATCAGTTCTTCTACCGACTGCACGCGGTGTTTCTGCTGCAAGGAATAAATCAGGTTCAACCGTTCGTTGACAAAATCCAGACGTGCCGGATTGAATTCCACTTCTTCCTCCGCATTGCCGATTTCGCGGGAAATATCTTTCAGTTCAATGTAGCAGCTGTTCAGCCGTTCCATCCATTCCTTAGCCGGTGCATATACCTGTGTCAGGCTCTGAAGAGTCTGCATGCACTCCTTGGTCAGTGAAACCGTACCGCCTTCCTCGCCGTTAATCAGCTGGCTGGCTTTATAGAGTCCGGCCTTGATGTCCTCGGCATGGCTCAGGGTTTCTGCTTCCTGCTCCAGTTCCGTCTGCTCTCCGTCTTTCAGTCCGGCTTCTTCCAACTGTTCCAGCTGAAAACGGATATAGTCTTCATCCTGACGGCTCTTTTCAGCTTGTGCGATGAAATCATCCAGTTCCTTTGCCACTTTCTTGTAAGAGAGATATACCGACTGATAGGCCGACAATGCCTGCTCGTCTTGTGCCAGGATGTCCAGAATGTTCAACTGGAACCCTTCTTTGTTCAGCAGCAGGTTCTGGTGCTGGCTGTGCACGTCAATCAGTTTTTCGCCCAGCATTTTCATCTGTGCCAGCGAAGCCGGCGTATCGTTGATGAAAGCACGGCTTTTTCCGTTGGCCGACACTTCACGGCGAAGGATACATTCGTCCGGCTCGAATTCGATGTCATTCTCCTGAAAGAACGGTTCCATGCCGTAGTTGGCAATCCGGAAAGTCGCTTCCACGATGCACTTGGAAGCCCCCTTCTTAATGGATTTCACGTCGGCACGCTGTCCCAACAGGAGTCCGATGGCCCCTAAGATAATAGACTTTCCGGCGCCGGTCTCACCGGTAATCACCGAAAAGCCGGACGTAAAGTCAATGTCCAGCTTATCAATCAGGGCATAGTTCTGTATAAAGATAGACTGTAGCATAACGGTTTAGGAATGAAACAGACTGGAAAGTTTATCCACAATGTCTTCGGCCACTTCCTGCTTGCGCTTTAACGGGTAGGAAACAGCTTCAGCGCGGTCTATAATCGTAATCTTGTTGGTGTCGCAACGGAAACCGGCTCCTTTGTCATTCAGCGAGTTCAACACGATGAAGTCAAAGTTCTTGCGTGCCAGCTTATCCTGGGCGTGGCTTACCTCGTCGCAAGTCTCCAGTGCAAAACCCACTAACAACTGGTCCGGACGTTTTTCCTTTCCTAAGGAAGCGGCAATGTCGCAAGTCGGTTTCAACCGCAGCACCAGGTCGTCCTTTTCCCGTTTGATTTTCTGGTCGGCCACCTGCTCTGGTGTGAAGTCCGCTACGGCTGCACACAAGATTCCTGCGTCTGCATCCTTGAAGGCATCGGCAGCTGCGCGGTGCATTTCAGCCGCACTCTCCACATCTATGCGATGAATGTTCGGATGAACCGTCTGCAGGGTAACCGGACCGCTCACCAATACCACTTCCGCTCCGCGTGAAGCACACGCTTCGGCCAGGGCATAACCCATCTTTCCGGAAGAGTAATTGCCGATAAAACGCACCGGGTCAATTTTCTCATAAGTAGGCCCTGCGGTAATGACGATTTTCCGTCCGGCCAGGTCTTGCTGACGGGCAAAGAACGCTTCCAGCACTTCGATGATTTTCTCAGGCTCTTCCATGCGTCCTTTTCCTACCAGGTGGCTGGCCAGCTCACCCGAAGCCGGTTCGATAATATGATTGCCATAGCTGCGCAGAATGTCGAGGTTATGCTGGGTAGAAGGATGAGCAAACATATCCAGGTCCATGGCCGGAGCCACAAACACCGGAGCCTTCATCGACAGGTAGGTCGTCACCAGCATGTTGTCGGCTATCCCGTGCGCCATCTTTCCGATGGTAGCAGCCGTAGCCGGGGCAATGACCATGGCGTCGGCCCACAATCCCAAGTCCACGTGGCTGTGCCATGTGCCGTCACGCTGTGAGAAGAACTCGCTGATGACCGGCTTGCTGGTCAGCGCCGACAGCGTGATGGGAGTGATAAACTCCTTTCCTGCCGGCGTGATGACAATCTGCACCTCTGCGCCTTTCTTAATCAGTCCGCGTGTCAGCACAGCCGCCTTGTAGGCCGCAATGCTACCCGTGATACCCAGTACAATTTTTTTGCCTTGTAGTGTATTCATGCTACCTTCCGTTTACTTGACCAGCCCCGTTTCGCGCAGGCGGATTTTTGTCAATACATTCTTCGTGTTCAGCGTGAAGTCTCCGTTCATAATCCAGCCGTAGTAGCCCATGTCTTTCTTGAGCACTTCCGATACCGGAATACCTTTGTATTTTCCGAAGTTGAACACTTCCACGCCGTTATCGTCATACACGATTCTTCCGGCAAAGTCCACGTTCTTGCTGTAGCTGGAATATTCCGACAGGTAGTTGATGTCGTTCTGAAGCACATCAGGATAATGGTCGAGCTGCGCTTTCAGCACCTCGTAAGTAGCCCGTGTATCGGCTTCTGCCGTGTGTGCGTCTTCCAGGTTCTTTCCGCAGTAGAACTTGTAGGCAGCCGAAAGCGTGCGCTGTTCCAGCTTGTGGTAAATCACCTGCACGTCGACAAACTTCCGCTTGGTCAGGTCGATGTCGATGCCTGCACGGAGAAATTCCTCTACCAGTACCGGCACGTCAAAACGGTTGGAGTTAAAACCGGCAATGTCGGCCCCTTCAATGTCGCGGGCAATGTCCTTTGCCACTTCCTTGAAAGTAGGGCAGTCGGCCACATCCTCGTCGTGAATGCCATGAATGGCAGTCGATGCCTCCGGAATGTGCATTTCCGGGTTGATGCGCAAGGTCTTGGCCTCTTCGTTTCCGTTAGGATAAACCTTCAAGTAGCAGATTTCTACAATACGGTCTGTATTAATGTTGGTGCCCGTGGTCTCCAGGTCGAAGAACACGAGCGGATTTTTCAAGTTCAGTTTCATGAGTCTGTGTGTAACAAAAAATGATTAGTCGTTCAGCATCATCGGCATCAGCAGCATTAGCAGGTCTTCGTCTTCCTCCTGTTCTTCAGGCACGATGACACCAGCGCGTGACGGGTCGGCCAGTTCGATGATGATGTTCTGTGCAGAAATGTTGTTCAGGATGTCAATCAGGAACGACGACTTGAAACCGATGCTCATCGGGTTACCGCCATACTGGCAAGCGATGGTTTCTTCGGCCGAAGTAGAGAAGTCGATGTCCTGTGCAGAAATCTTCATCTGGTTTTCCGACAAGCTCAGCTTGATCAGACTGCTTGACTGTGAAGAGAACACAGACACACGGCGCAGGGCACTGATGAAGAGCGCACGGTCAATGATGGCACGGTGCGGGTTGTTCTGCGGAATGACAGAGTTATAGTTCGGATAACGTCCTTCAATCAGACGGCAGATCATCTGATAGTTTTCGAGGGTGAACATGGCATTGCGGTCGTCAAAACCAATCTGTACGTCGCCCTGTTCTTTCGGCAGCAGGTTCTTCAGCAGGTTGGCCGGCTTCTTCGGAAGGATGAAGGCAGCTTTCTCTGCTCCTCGTGCGGCATAAGTCTTGCAACGTACCAGCTTATGACCGTCGGAAGCAACCAGTGTAATGTCTTCCGTGCTGATGTCGAAATAAATACCGTTCATCACCGGACGAAGTTCATCGTCGGCTGTCGCAAAAATGCTGCGGTTCACGCCGTTCATCAAGATTTCTGCTCCCATGGTCACCTGTACGGCATTGCTTCCCAACGCCTGTGCCTGCGGGTATTCGTCGGCATTCTGTCCCATCAGACTGTATTTTCCATTCAGGTATTCCACGGTGATTTCCATGTTGCTGGGTTCGATGTGGAAACTCAGCGGCTGCTCAGGAATCTCTTTCAATGCTTCCAGCAATGTCTTGGAAGAAACGGCAAAACGGCCGTCACTGTCCGATTCATTCACTTCGATGGAAGTAGACAGCGTAGTGTCATTGTCCGAAGCAGTCATAAAGAGTGTACCGTCTCTCAGTTCGAAGAGGAAACAGTCCAGAATAGGTAATGAATTTCTTGAGTTGATTACTCGGCTGATAGCCTGCAAATGACTGAATAAAGCAGTACTTGAAACGATAAACTTCATAGCTGTTTTTATATTTGTTTTTGTTCTGTTTTTATTATTAAATGCATCTACGGATGCTCTAAACCAATTGCCAAAGTTACGAAAAGATTGCATACGCCCCACAAAAAAAGGTCTTAAAAATTAGTTTTCTTCTATGGAAAGTCGTAATTTCGTCACCGAATTTAAAAATACTATTTATGGAATTAGCAGGAAGAGTGATTGCGGTTCTGGAACCGAAAGGCGGTACATCGCGGAACGGCAACGAATGGAAGGTACAAGAATATGTCATCGAAACACACGACCAGTATCCTCGTCGCATGTGCTTTGATGTCTTTGGTGACGACAAAATCAAACAGTTTAATATTCAGGTGGGCGAGGAACTGAACGTATCGTTCGACATTGATGCCCGCGAATGGCAAGGACGCTGGTTCAACAGTATCCGTGCATGGAAGGTGGAACGTGTGGGAGCCACTCCTCAGATGCCTCCGGTAGAAGCTCCATTCCCTCCGGTAAATGCAGCTCCGGCCGACTTCTCCATGACAGACGAGAAAGACGACCTGCCGTTCTAAATGAATACGGAAATTTGAATGCCTCCTTTGCTTCTGGAAAGATGAAGTGAAGGAGGTTTTTTATTGTCCGTTTTCGGCCGTGTGCTTGACGGGTTGTCGGGGTTGGCAGGCATTTTTATAAAGTATATATACGCGGGGTGTGGAAAAATATAACGCTTATATTTTTCCACACCTGTATATAGGAAGTTTGAAAAACCGGTGCCAACCCCGACAACCCGTCAAGCTTTCCGTTGTCGGTTTATGCTCCTGTAGTGGTTTTTCTCTGTAAATCAAGTAAGTATGATTTTTCTGTCATTCTCTCTTATTATTGCTTGAAATCTTTGTTTGAAGGTCTTTTCACACGCTTTTTCGTGCTGGTTTTACATCTGTTTGCATTTGCATATCTTTGTGAAAAACGCACTTACGTTTTGACTCAAATGCACTTGTGTTTTAGTTTAAACGCACTTGCGTTTTGATTCAAACGTACTTGCGTTTTGGGTTGAATGCACTTGCGTTTTAGAGAATCGGATATTACAATTGATGATGATGCTTCCCACCGTTACTTTTGTTGTATTGTGATTCAACAGAATCCGGTGTAATTCTTCCAGCTTTGGAGTTAAAACTCCGTATCTGGTTTCAAAATTATTGTCATTCTCACTTAAAATACAAATGAATACACTATCTTTGTGTATGTCAAACTGCACACTATCTGCATAGATTATTACATTCTGGGACATCAAGCCCGTTAAATATTTATTCTGAGGTTCATACACTGAAACCTTTCACATCGTAAAGATAGGGGTAGTCTTGACTTTTGTACATAAGTAAATATATTGAAAATGAAAGCGAAACCCTTTATCAAGTGGGTTGGAGGTAAGAGCCAACTCATCGAACAACTGGACTCTTTGTTACCAGCTGACTTTGATAATTGTAGAGACGTTACTTATATAGAACCTTTTGTGGGTGGAGGAGCAATGCTCTTCTATATGTTACAACGTTATCCGAATATCAAACGTGCGGTCATTAATGACATTAATCCGGATCTTATCTGTTGTTATCGAACAGTTAGAGATTTCCCGGAGGATTTGATTGTATCGTTACAACAGGTGGAGAAGGAATATCTTAGACTTGATACCGAAGAGGCACGGAAAGAGTTTTTTATGGCTGCACGGGCAAGGTATAATCAGAAAAATCTGGATTCAATAGAGAATACAACACTTTTTTTCTTCTTGAACAGAACCTGTTTTAACGGACTTTATCGGGTGAATAAGTCTGGAGCCTTTAATGTGCCTTTTGGAAAATATACAAATCCGACAATTTGTGATTCTGAAACAATTCGTGCGGATAGTAAACTGCTGCAACGGGTTGAAATCTGCCAAGGTGATTTTGAGCATACATTTGACTATGCAGAGGGAAATACGTTTTTCTATTTTGACCCTCCTTATCGTCCGTTAAGTGATACTTCCAGCTTTAATGATTATACAAAAGAATCATTCAATGATACAGCACAAATTAGATTGAAAACTTATTGTGACAAAATACATGAAGCGGGGTTTTCATTTATGCTTAGCAACTCTGATTGCAAAGGCAGGGATGAGGATGATAATTTCTTCGATAAGCTGTACCGGAATTATACCATAGACCGGGTATGGGCTTCAAGAAGTATTAATGCGAATCCGAACAAGCGCGGAAAGTTGACAGAGATCCTTGTGCATAATTATATTCTGACAAAGAAAATAGTTCAGGAGCAGCCGTTGGAATTAAGATTATTTGCATGACACCAATGAAAGATTTTAACTTGTTTATGTCTCAGCTTCAAGAGACAAATCAGACTCTTGATTTCTTCTGTGATTTTGATAAGATTTCACTGAATGTGGAGGATATAAAACTTAGTCTTTGCATGCTCAATAGTTTAGTTGGTGCGCCCGATATGCGTCGAGCTGTAGAGACTATATGGAAAAGAGACCGGACGGCTTTTAAGGTAATGGATATTCTTATTGCCGTTAGAAGTGAAGGGAAAAAGATGGTACTTGATTCGCAAGGTCAGTGTGTCGTGCTGGATTCTTTGTTTGATTCTGTAGATGGTGTGATGGAGTTTCTGAATGATACGGGGCTTACGGAAGTTTTTCAACAGCAGAAGATAAAGAATCTGGTGGATTATGTTTTTGGTATAGAGACAGGGTTAGATACCAATGCCCGTAAAAATAGAAGTGGTCATGTAATGGAAAACATGATAGCCCATGTGTTTGACAATCATGGGATAAGTTATCGGCAGGAAGTTTATTCTAGTGAGTGGACTGCTATATCAAAGGTACTGGGAGATGACGAGAAGCGTTTTGATTTTGTTATTGAGACGGAACAAAAGATTTTTTTGATAGAAGTCAACTTCTATAGTTCTGGAGGTTCAAAACTGAATGAGGTAGCTCGTTCTTATTCAGATATTGCACCTAAAATTAATTCTGTTTCTGGTTTTGAATTTGTATGGATTACTGATGGAATTGGATGGAAAAGTGCAAGGAATAAGCTTCAAGAGGCGTACAATATTATTCCAAGTATATATAACCTGACAAATATGCAAGATTTTATTAACCTGATAAAGGCTTGAGAAATGAAAGAATTTACTGCGTTCTGCCAGTCATTGAAAGATATAATAGATAGTCATCCGCAATTAGATATTGAAGGTGCAAGAAAAATTGTGCAACAGATTAATGAGTTTCTTTATACCACTCATCCTGATATTGGAACGATTGAAAAGTTCGGTAACAAGTTTGATTATTTTTCGGACTTTCATAAATTCTGGTACAAATATCATAAAGAAATTCTGAATTGTGAGATAGACGAATATATCTGCGAAAAGGTAGCTGATGCGCTGCATTCTATTTTTATTCAGACTAATGGAAAGGCATTTACCTCGATTTATGACACGTGTGGACTTTCGGATGAAGATGTATGTCGTGTGCGCTTTTTGACTGCAAATCAGGATTTCAGGGGCTCACGTAGTTTCTCATTTCTGGCAGATGTGTTTGAATGTGACAATGCTATTTTTGATGAAAACAATATCCTGGCTGATCCGGAGGATTTTCTGAAAAAAATAGATGTGGGAGCATTGTCACAGAATGATAAGCGATTGAAATATGCGACTAATATTGCGCAGTTCCTTCTTACGCATAAATGTACACCGTATGAACTTCTTGAAAAATATAATCGGGATATTTATGCATTGCGCAATGACCTGATAGCTTGTAATGCGGGTTATGGCAATAAGAAGGCAGATATGTTTGTGCGGGATATGGTGGTATTGGGTATCTGGCAAAATGTGACGGGTTTTGAACGTATCAATGTGGCCAGTGATGTGAACACGATTAAAGTTGCGCTGAGAACCGGTATTATTCGGACAGCTATCCCGTTAGTTTCAAGTTTCTTGGATATTTTCTGTTATCAATATGAGTATATTGATGAGATGAATGCTGCTGCATGGCGGCGTGTGTGGGAAATTTGGACGAAAAAATATCCACAAGAAAGTATCTCAAGTCCTTGTTTGATGGATTATTTTGTTTATAACGTAGTGGGACGTCAGTTCTGTAAAGAGAGTCTTGTCTTTTTTGCTTGCCCTAATGGGCATGTTTTTAAATGGCATTCTTCTCGAAATACGACCTGCCAGGTGTGTTATAAACAAGGGATTAGAAGGGTTCCTGCCTCTATAGTGAGGAAATGTATGCCTTGTGAAGATGAAGAAGGTTTTATTGCAATACAGAATACGGAATATGTCAGAGCTTTGCCGAGTGGCCAGAAACTTACGGAATGTCCGTTTACTGCTATTTGTAATGATAAAAAGCATTTGAGACCTCCCAAATCTATTAGTATTATGGGGCAGACAGGATGGCAGTCTGCCTATGCTAACAAAGGGGAAGGCGGTGGTGGCTTAATGGCTTAATAATTAAAAATTCTATGATTGAACCTTATTATAAATCGGCAAATAACGATTTTCTGCTGGCTAAAGGAGATTCATTTAAACTGTTGCAAGAGTTTGATTTTAAGTTTGATATGATCTTTGCTGATCCACCTTATTTTTTGTCCGATGGGGGGATTAGTTTGCAATCGGGTAAGGTGGTATGTGTAAACAAAGGAAAGTGGGATGAATCTAGATCTCCGGAAGAGGTTCAGGCATTTAATAGGGAATGGTTACGCTTGTGTCGTGAGAAACTCAAGGACAATGGGACTATTTGGATTAGTGGAACGTATCATAATATATTTTCTGTAGCTAATTGTCTGACAGAGCTTGGGTATAAGATTCTGAATGTGATAACCTGGCAGAAAACAAATCCACCGGCAAATATATCTTGTAGATTTTTTACTTATAGTACGGAATTCATTATATGGGCGCGGAAGCTGAAGAAAGTGCCCCACATTTATAATTATGAATTAATGAAAACCGTTAATGATAATAAGCAGATGACGGATGTCTGGAGACTGCCTGCTATTGGACGTTGGGAGAAGTCATGCGGAAAGCATCCCACTCAGAAACCTTTATCGGTGTTGGCACGTATCATTCTATCATCAACAAATGAAAATGCGTGGGTGTTTGACCCATTTGCCGGTAGTAGTACTACGGGGATTGCAGCTAATCTGTGTGGAAGGCGATATTGCGGTATTGAACAGGAAGAAGAGTTTTGTGCATTGAGCAAAGCCAGGCGTGAGGAGTTGGAGGATGTCGCCGTTCGTAGAAATTTGCGTAATCACATTGCAGATTTTAAAGTAATTGATTCATTTTGTGAAGATGAGATGCCTTCTATACTTCGTGATGAGTATATTGGTGAGTATGGAAAGTTACCCTTTGATTGATGTGATTATTAATGCTATCCGCAGAACTGATAAGGAAATAGTATTATGAAAGCCGTTTCAAGGTATTGCAAGCTCTATATGATTATATAGTAAGCTTCCAAAATTGGCGTATTGACTAGCATGTCTCTTTCGCATACCTTCGTG